>Ga0265798_10000693_pt1 | contig 55016 bp, 60 predicted proteins | sample P3T30metagenome_FD_192430 | JGI IMG/M metagenome (GOLD analysis project Ga0265798, IMG submission 192430) | Plant litter microbial communities from East Loma Ridge, Irvine, California - P3 T30 | ecosystem: Environmental > Terrestrial > Plant litter > Unclassified | place: USA: California...
GTCTACCCAGCGACAAGGCGCTCAAAAGCTTCGACGAGCTTATGTCGATAAGGACCCTTGAATCGTTGTGACTAAGGACGATAGATGTTAGGGTAGCATCCAATCAAGGACCATGTCAGCCACCGTTAGCACTGGTCTTATCCGCTAGGATCCGCAAAAATCGAGCATGCAACCGCATGTGCACACTACTGACAGCATGGAGCAGAGGGCAAGTTGATGGTGGAGGCGAGCTGACATACGAGATGTTGTTTGGAGATATCATGAAGACGTGACCGAAGTTTGTCGCCTGCTCAAGCTTTTGGCGAAGCTTGGCACGCTCGAATGAGGTTCAACCTCGTCAACACATGGCCCTAACAACGACTTGGCTGCATAATTGCTACCATAGCCATGAGAACCATGATGTCTGAGATTGTACCTTCTTCTTCTCGTTCAGCACGACATAATCGAATGCACGCCTTTGACCTCAACGAAGTTGGTAGCCGATCGATTTCCGCACCTTCTCAAAGTTACGTCACAGCCTGAGCTCAGCTTCCAGCTTCAACATCCCAACCTCAAGTTGCGGCACCCACAACATGATGACAAAGGCCTGGAATAGAGTGCGTGGCAATCGCTCGCAAGAGTACACACCTCTGCCACTGAGCGAAAAGGAGCCGCTTTCTCCGAGAAAGACACGACATTCATGCTGGTCGCCATGGAGCATCGTAGGCCTCACTCTGTGCATCGCTGGCGCTCTCTTCGCCATCTATGGACTGCTGAAGTAAAGAAATGCGTCTGATTGTACAGTCATCAAGCTGATTAGGCCAGCTCGCTGTCGGCTCCGCCCTCAACTGACGGATCTTGCGACACCATCGACGACGGCTATCGCTGCAGCCCCAAGACCACCCACTTCTGGGGCCAGTACTCGCTCTGGTACTCAGTACCCTCCGATATTGATGTCGCGCCTCCAAAAGACTGCAAGGTCACCTTTGCGAACGTCCTTTCTCGCCACGGCGGCCGCGACCCCACGCTGGGCAAGTCGATGGCGTACCACATCCTCATCGCCGACATACAAGACACCGCCACCGCATACCCATCGGAATTTGCATTCCTTAAGGACTACGAATACGGTCTGGGGGCTGATGAGCTTACGGATGCTGGACGGCAGGAGATGGTCAACTCTGGCGCACATTTCTACCGCCGCTATCACAAGCTCGTGAAGAAGCACACACCGTTCGTACGTGCTGGAGGGCAACATCGTGTAGTGGAATCAGCACAGAAGTGGCTGCTAGGCATTGCGCAGTCTACCAAGGCGTCGCCCAAGGATGTCGACGTGGTCATCCCAGAAGGCACCGAGTGGAACAACACGCTTTCTCACGACAATTGCCCGGCGTTCGAGGCTGGACCGAGCCATGGCCTTGGATACAGAGCGATGCAGGTGTTTGCAGACAAGTTCGTTCCGCCGATCCAGAAGCGCATCAACTCGAAGCTGGGGACAGACCTGAGCACGACCTCAGTTGTAAACCTTATGGATATGTGCCCTTTCGATACCTTAGCCCACCCTACTGCGAAGATGTCGGACTTCTGTCACCTTTTCACTACCAAAGAATGGCATGCATACGACTACTATCAGACGCTGGGCAAGTACTATGGATTCGGCGTGGGCAATCCACTTGCTGCGACGCAAGGTGTAGGCTATGTCAACGAGTTACTCGCACGCTTGACGAGGAAACCGGTCAAGGATTCCACGAACACAAATACCACTCTCAACTCTGATCCGAAGACCTTCCCTCTCGACCGCAAGGTGTACGCGGACTTCAGCCACGACAACGACATCAGCGGGGTACTCGCCGCCCTCGGACTGTACAATAACACAAAGGCTCTCTCGAACACAACGATCGAGTCGACGAAAGACACTCATGGATACTCAGCAGCGTGGACAGTGCCCTTCGCATCCAGGATGTACGTTGAGAAGCTACAGTGCAAGCACAAGAAAGAAGAGCAGGTGCGAATCATCGTCAACGACCGCGTCCAGCCTCTGGATTTCTGCGGCGGAGACAAACACGGTCGGTGTGCGTTGAGCAAGTTTGTAGAGAGCCAGGGTTTTGCGAGACAAGGTGGGCTGTGGAGTCAGTGCTACGAGTAAGACATTTGCACCTTAGACATATTTCAACGCAACAATCAAGACATTCATACCTAGAAGAAGTCTCGAACAGCGACCGAGACTTTTGCGCTGAGGCAATGTGGCCCGCTTGAGAAATATGTATATATTGAGCAGTGAAGTGGTCACGAAAGTTTGTCACAGCAAGCCAGCGAACAGCCAACACACAACAAATACCCAGAACGTCACAGCATTCCCAACTGCAACCGTTCGAACGCCAACAGACTCCGGAAGGCTGCATCGATATGTCTTGTCCCACTCCGAAGCAGTATATTCGCATCCCGGCTGCAGCTTGGAATGCATACGAATCGCCCAGCTCGATACCACGACAAGAGGAACAGGAGTCAAAAGAGAAGACCCAGCTCAATTTGAAGATGAGATTCAACTTGGGCGCTGAACAGCCTTCTGCTCAACGCACACGTGTGGCCGGAGCAACTCAACTACAACAAGATCCAGTGCTAGCATCATCTCCAGCACGCCACCCACCACGCACACCAAAGCGCACCAAGATCCAACACGCCAGCCTGACCACATCCATCTCATCTCCATGCCCATCTTCTCCACATAAGCAGTCACTCCCTAAAGTACCATGTCAACATGACGACCAGCTGTGGAAAGCTCCCCGTCGCCAGCTTTCAGCGTTTACAAATCGGCTTCAGGAAGACAGGCCAGTCGTTGAGCCTCTAAGTCCAGCCATCGACCCACGCATCCTCAACGACACATGGCGCACATACCTACCCTCCTCTTCACCCATCTCCTCGCCCATCGACACACCATGTCCATCGCCTCGCACACCTGTCCTCACACCCGTCCAAAAGCCCTCATTCTCTCCCCCGGTGTACCAGCACTTCTCCTCCCCATCACCACCTAGCTACGATATTTTTCTGCCCACGTCGCTCGTCAACATGAGTATAAGTACGGCACCTGCGCGGAGTGTGTGGCGCGGTGAGGCTAGGAGGCGGTTGACGGTGAGGTTGAAGGTTGGGAGTAGGTTGGGGGAGTGGGTCAAGATGAGGGAGAGGAAGGAGAGGAAGAGGAAATATGATCGGGCGAGGAGGGCGAGGATGAAGGGGAGGGTTGGGTGAGTGGTAGGATTGGTGTGGGGTTTGGCAAGGGTAGTGGGGAGATTTGAGGGGTCGGAGTGGTGAGATACATACATTCTTTCATTCGCTTCATCGCTCGCAAGCATTTCAAATTCAGACAAACTACCAACATAACTACAATCACTATTTCTTCCTCAAGTCAAGTTTAACAGACACCGAGCTCAATGAAAAAAAGGTAAAGGCACGCGGCCAGACGGGGTCATTCGAGCTTTCGCTCAAATGCTTCGAGGCTGTGAAACCCCGAGACAACAAGTCTAAAACTTGGAACATGTCGAAGGATCTAGTGCGGCCGAGCAAAGGAAGCTCAGCAGCAATCCTGCACTGAATCGCGTCACAATTTAAAGGTCAAAGCTAAGCGTCAGACTTTCTGTTCAGCTTGGCGTGACCTCTCTTTCGACGCAGTATGGATGCTAGGAATTTTTCAATCAAGACTTGTAGGGACCTGTTTGTCCTGAAAGCTGATCCAACACAAATCGAGTAATTTCGTACATTCGTGGATCTGGTGGATCATGTTGAACTTGTCGAGTGTGAAGGACGTCGGGCTCCAGATTGGCCGGCGCCGACAGCTGTCTTGGCATCGATAGCTTTCAATGAATGATCCCTCCATCGTGCTGCAACCTTCACCCCGCCATTGAGGGCCACAGCACAACATGAGGACGCCATATACATGCAGACAGTGTCTGTCTATGATCAGAAGCACACGCCCGCAATTAAGACCGTCGCAAACCCTCCGCCCGCTCTCCCAAAATGTTTCTTCGCAGCGCAACCACTCCACCAAGAGTCCCACACAGCCAAAGCTTGTCATACCAAAACGCAGCCTCTCCACGACTCCAAACCGGAGCTTCGAAAAGGCATTCGAGCCATACGAGTACATCGACCCAGAGGGCATACGGCGCAAGCTGGTCCTGACCGAAGACACCCTCTTCAACTCCTTCTCCAACTCGCCGATACCCCAAATACGCAAGCGCGCAGCCTTCATGCGCCAAAATGCCTACTGCCCACACCCCTCACACAAGCCCACCCGCGCGCCCCACAATCCTATGGACCTCGAGGCCCGCAAGTCCTCCGAGACAGGCACACCCCCTGCTCACGTTGACTTCGAGTGCCCGGATTGCGGCATACCAGTATACTGCTGCGAGGAGCACTGGGCCGACGACTACGAGGCACATCTGGAAGTGTGCGATGTCCTGCGACAGTCAAACGAGGATGATCATGATCTGCGGAGTGGCCGCTTCTTCAAGGAGTTCCAGTTCGCGGAGCCGCAGATCGAGGAGATTCTTGTCAATATGACGAGCTGGGACACATACCTGTACACGCGCGACTACGATGCCCTGAACGAGGACCGCGAGATGAGGCAGGCGACGAAGCTGTTGACGTATCCGATTACGATTGCGAGTGTCATTAACGAGTTGAGTCCGTACAATTTACGCAAGAATGGGCGTATGACGCCTGAGGGGTTGAAGAGTTTCAGCGGTAAGTCGTTCTACTCCACCTATTCCCACCTTAATCGTACTGATGTATGATACAGCCCTCCGCCACACCCTCCACCCGCCTCGAACGGGCGGCGGCGATACCTGGAAGAACGCCAAAATCGCTCCTCCCTCGGTGCGTCTCTTCGTCCTCGGCGCGCGCGCAGAATCTTCTCTTCCTCGCGAAACATGGATGCAGCTCGCGTACCTCTTCCACCGCGTGCAATTCTCCCTACACTTCATTGGCCCAGAGAGCATGGCCAACCGCGAGAAAGAACTTCCGTTACCGCCCCGTACGCCGTTGAATCCGTTTAGTGCAGTTGTGGAGGACAGAATCTCAAATGCGCTCAAGATCAGCACGTATGTCGAGCACTACCACACACTGCACAAGTCCGGACACTTCTACCCATACGATCCGTACTTCGATTGCTTCGTCGTGTTCCACCCTGGCTTCGGCAATCCAGCTGGCATGCACGAGTGGGAAGAGACCATTCCTCTACTCCTAGAGACGAAGTGTCCAATCATCGCGACGGGATACAGTCCGTTCGACATGCAGCAAGATGTCGAATTACTGGAGAAGCGGTATGGCAATGAGATGGATATGCTGCTCAAGCCTGGAGAGAATCTGTTCCGAAGTTTGCGATGGGATCTGAACGACCTGGACCCGCATGATGTTACGTGCAGCAACTGGGGCGTGTACGCTTTCCGGGGTAAGCGGTACGAAACGACGAGGAAAGAGCCGGAGAAGGAAGAAGTGGACAGCGAGAGGACGGCGTAGATCACATGAACGCTATGTATTGTATGTACAATATGTACAAGGCACGCTTCACATTGAGTTCACGATTCCCTCAAAATGTTGGATTACGCGAACTTCGCGAGACACCCCATGAGTATGTGTAATGGTGTGCAACGCATTCGTCCACTCCCTACAGTACTGCGTCAGTTCAAAGGTACTGACCCTGTCCTGCCACCGCGCTGTCTGAACACCCTCCGCACTACCTATCGGACTTTGAATGTTCATGCATGCGCTATTCGATCTCGTCGTTTAACATCCCCATTCGGACTGAACTTGGCAAGGCTAAAACAGGCCAGCTTCCAAACCCAGCCTCAACAACGCACGCATCGCTACTCAAACGTTGAACAAGACACGTGCATTTTCCTTGTCGCGTGGTTGGTCCTCGTCATTCGTGAGATGCTACGAGGTATGGTGGTATGTTACTTTGTGATGTTCCTCGCATGAGGTGTAATACGAGGCGGCTGGCTAGATTCAGCTATGAGAGCTATTTTCGTCTGGGAGGATTTTGTGAGACTCAGCCTTGTAGAGTGTTTTATCTGTATCTGGGATTGGATTTGCGTGGTGGTTGTCGGGTATAGAGGAGGAGAATCGCTGCATGGGATTGGGTTCTTTGGTATTAACACTCCATTGCACTACACTCGCTTTAGTGGTACACCACTCGCTCCACAACGCTCGTTACCTATGCAATCGCCTACACAATATACCTTATACAACCTCAACGATTCAAGTACCCAAAGCACCATCTTACCCTTCAAATCCTCCGTTGCATCACACGCACACACCCACCATAATGTCCAAACCCCCACAAATTATCACATACCCCTCACCGTTCCCACAACCCCACCACCAAGTCCCCAACGCCCACCATGAAAATACCACAATGCAGCAATTACCCTACGACCAATCCCATCCGCCATTCGACCCGCGCCTCCCCCCTTACACCGCCACACCCACCTGGCCGCGCAAACCCCGCACGCTCTGCGGTTTCGGCCGGCACAACATCTGGATCCTTGTCGTACTCGCCGTGCTGGTAGTTGCTGGCGCGGTGGGCGGTGGCGTCGCGCGGGCGGCGTATGTGAGGAGGAAGAATGCGGAGTTGCGCCCTGGCGGGGATTACGTAGGCGCGCGGGCGACACATCCAACGCCAACATATGTCCCGCTCGCAGCGAAAGACGTCACTTGGATAGATACGTCGCGTGTCGAGTCGCTGAACTCCTGACATACACATGTACTGAGGACCGGAATATCGCTTTTGGAGACATCACGGGTTTAAGTGCGTATTCGTTGCAGCAGTGCGTTGATGCGTGTAGCACGTAGAGTACCATGGAGGGGAGGAAGTGTATGGCTGTGGCGATTGGAGCGGATTTGGGGTATGCGTATGGTGTTAATGGGGGGGCGAATTGTTGGTTGAAGGAGAGTGTGGGGCCGGTTGTGTATTATAAGAGTGGGAGAGGGAAACCGGCGGCGATTGCGGTATTGGAGGGGTGAGGGTTGTTGTGCGTTGTTGAGACAGTCCTAGGTGGAGTGATGGTTGTTTGGTTGAGATGGTCCTGGGTAGATTAATAGTTGAATAGATGAAGCTGCTGTGCCACATGCGCGAAATTCAAGGTTTGCGCAGGACGTGTCCTGCGAAAATACTTACGCCTCTTCCATCTTTTCAACATCGTCTTTACTCAAAGACTTCTCAGAAATCCAGTCTCTTTCCCACCTTCTGCCAGCACACCGACCAAATCTCCTTGAATGGTCCGTCACTGTCGCGCCCCTTATCCCAACTTCTACCTCAGCATCAACCCCTGCTACGACACCTGCTGGACACAACCAAGCCGCCCTCCAGACTGCGGAGCCAGGAAGCAATTCGATCACAACCGTACCGTCAAGCGTCAAGCAAAGCGCGGAGAAATCGAGTTACATCCTTGGCTCAAACACGGAGCAAACGAGACACATTACAGATGGGCGATAAAGCGAAATCAAAGACACTGCGATCATCCATACCTTTACAAGCAGAACCTGGAAGACTACATCAAGTCACGCCCACCATCACCTTCTGAATATGTAATTCAGCGTGGTAGCCAAAATGTGACGAGGATCGATGAGGTGCCGGCGAGTTATATGACTAAGTACTTGATTCCGCAGCGCAAACTGCTGAAAGGGGACTACTGCATGATGCTGTCTGAAGCGACAGAAGATTTCATCAGATGGCACCCTGAGGTCAAGAGTCAGGCGGGCCCGAAGAGGGCGAAGAAATTGAGGGACGGTACTTTGAATACGACGCCTGCGGCTGAGAAGAAGGCTGAGAAATTGCGGATGTGTGATTATGCGAAGAATGGGAGTGAGGATGAGAAAGAAGGATAGATGTTGGATAGATTTGATTAGATGTGTGATTACGTATCAGATGCATGTGTGCATGGAAAAATGACAGCGCTATCGTGAAGGTCAGATGGTAACATGATAGTGATGTTCCTGTGCATGCTCGTCCGATGGCAAGATGGCAGGAGCGCTTGGCGCACGACGCTAACAAAATTTAGCGAGGCGTCCGTGCGCTCCGCACAACAGGCCAGCGGACTTCGAGCCCACGATCTCTCCAACGTCAAACCTACACCTCAACACAACCGTCGCCATGGGTAGGGTCATTCGCAACCAGAGGAAGGGTCGCGGCTCTATCTTCACGGCCAACACTCGCCTGAACAAGGCTCCCGCCCAATTCCGCACGCTCGACTTCGTATGTCCGCCGCACGCAGGCCCGAAATTGGTGGCAGCGAGGATAGGACACAGGGCTAACCACCATCACAGGCTGAGCGCAATGGATACATCCGGGGTGTCGTAAAGGAGATTGTCCACGACTCCGGTCGCGGTAAGTGCTTTGACGGCATAGCGACAGCATGAACAGAAGACTGACAATTCTTCGCAGGCGCTCCTCTCGCCAGGGTCACTTTCCGCAACGTACGAGTTACCCCACAGCCGCACAATTGATCGCAATACTCATATATCCGCAGCCGTACAGGTTCAAGCACAACACCGAGACCTTCATCGCAAACGAGGGCATGTACACGGGCCAGTTCATCTACGCCGGCAAGAACGCCGCCCTCACCATCGGCAACATCCTCCCTCTCCACGCCGTCCCCGAGGGTACCGTCCTCACCAACGTCGAAGACAAGGCCGCCGACCGTGGTGCGCTTGGTCGTACCTCCGGCAACTACGTCACCGTCATCGGCCACAACCCTGATGAGGGCAAGACCCGTGTCAAGCTCCCATCTGGCGCCAAGAAGGTCCTTCCTTCGTCGTGCCGTGGTATGGTTGGTATCGTCGCCGGAGGAGGCCGCACAGACAAACCCCTCATGAAGGCGTCGCGCGCTAAGCACAAGGTGAGCATCTTGACATAGACTTGAAAGAACAGCATACTGACAATCTACAGTTCGCCGCCAAGCGCAACAGCTGGCCAAGGACTCGTGGTGTTGCCATGAACCCCGTCGACCATCCCCACGGTGGTGGTAACCACCAGCATATCGGTAAGGCCTCTACCATCTCGCGGTACGCCGTCCAGGGTCAAAAGGCCGGTCTCATTGCCGCGCGGAGGACGGGTCTGCTCCGTGGTACCCAGAAGACCAAGGACTAGAGCGGTGCATGATACGGTGGCGTCAAAACGGGTCAACGACATGGATGCAATCGGTCACTCTCTTCATACCTCTTTGTGCGGGTGGCCGGGCGTTATAACGAAATACCTCGGCAGACTGGGCCGCATGTGGCTCCGGTGTGCATCATAGCTTGAGGGAATGAGATTTCTGAAAAATGCATCTGAGCTGTACTTCGGAAATGTGAATGAGACTTGATGATGTGCGTTTTCCCTTGACACTGTGCACAATGGACCGAACGCTACGACAGCATGCCGCGCATGCTCTTGACTTCCTTTGGTGTAAGTCATTGAACGAAATGCCCATCGCCCACTACTTCCCACTCCTCTCTACTCCATCTCAACCAGCTCAAGTTTCTCATCCCTCGTTCCTCATCCCTCCTCCATCTCAACATCTCCCTCTACATCCCCTTCCATCCCCTCCCCCTCATCCTCACTCCCAGTCCCACTCCCCTCTCCACCCTTCCTATAATCCATATCCAGCACCCGATAATGCCTTCTATCACTCCCCAGCACAACAACCACCCTCCTCCCCTTCCGCCCATTAACCACCAATTTCAACGGCGTAAATCGCCCCTCGAAAACGTGGCGCGTGGACTTTTCGATTTGCTCGGACGTAATGGGTATGCTGGGGCGGGAGGTAGGTGTGTCGGTGGGAAGGAGTGCTGGCTGTGTGGGGTGGTATGAGATGATGGTGTTGCTGGTTTGTGAAGTGTATGGGAGTCGAATTATGCGGTAGTCGGATGTGGAGAGTGAGAGGAGGACAAGGATGTATGTGTCGTCTGCGAATTTTGCGTCGAGGATCTTGGTAGTTGGGAGGAAGGTGAGGGTTGTGCTGGCGTATGAGGAGTTGGGGTCGATGCGGTGGATGTGTAGGAGGGTTGGCGACGAGGTACGTGCGTGAGTGATGTATGTTGGTGTTGTGTCGGTGGAGGACTGCGTCGCGAGGAGCGGATCAGTACGCGAAGTCTGTGAGGGAATAGGAAGGGAGTTGGGAAACTTACCTCGTACACCATGCGCATGTCAACGACAGGCTCGTCGTCCCCGACCAACTCGTCGAGAACAACACCACTATCCATACGCACATTGCCTTCCTGCCATTTACTCACTTGCCTCAACAGTCCATGCACACCCTTACCAAAATGCCCCAGCACACATTCCAAACACATTGCCTCCGGCCTAAAGACGCCTCCATCCCGTCCCACTTCCATCGCCTTCTTCGTATCCGCATAACTCGCCGCATCCCTCATATCCATTCCATCATCCCCTGGTCCAAGAATCCCCGTCAAACTAGACCCCCTCATCCCAAACTGGATATACTCCATCACAAGCCCAACATCAACACCCGCATCCCTTGCCTCCATTTCCCCGCGCGACGTCGAGTCCAACTCCGTAGCTTCATAATCAATAACGAAGCGCAGCCATTTACTAAACGCGTGGAACTGGCGCTTTTCTTCGCCGGCATATTGCAGCGCTGTGTGCGCTAGCAGACGCATGTTCTTGAGTACTTCTAGCAGCGAAGTGAAGTCGGATAAGGGGGAACTGAATATCCACTCCCTGTCGTGGAACTCTGCGAGTCCGCGCAGTCGCGATATGATGATGCTGCACCGGTCCAGCGCAGGGATGAAGTTCTCGTGTAGGAGCGCGAGGAGCGTGGCTAGGCTTGATGTGACGGTGTTATCCCAGCGCTTGTGTCCCGCCTCGGCGAGTTCATCGACGAGCCATTCGCGCATGACAGGCGGACAATTACCGGTGCAGGCGATGTGAAAGAGATTCGTGACGAGATCGCCTTGGCCTTTATCTTGAAGTGTGTCGGAAATATTGGCCATGAACTTCCCCGGTAGGTCCTGCGCGTGCTTGAAGAATGTGCGCATGCGCGAGAGAGTCTGGGTGATATATTGCAGGAGGTTTTGAAGCTGGGATGTTTTGGAGGCGATGAGGTGCAGGTATATGCCTGCTGCGGGGATGAAGTTGAGTGTGAGGGGGACGAAGGATAAGGATTGTTGGGTAGGAGAGATGGTACGCATGAGCAAGCTGTGCGTGGGGCTGTATGGGTGAGACGTTTGCAGGAGCGGCGTGCAGCCCAGATTCCATGCCTTTGGTAATTGGATGTTGACTGTCTCTGTCGAGTCGTAGATGGAGGGATGGATGGTGCCCTGATCGGAGCAGCGGATGAACATGTCCACCGAATTGTGGTCTTTGAGGTGGTGCGAGTGCAGGAGCGCGTCAACATCCGCTTGGGTACTGAAGGTGCCGGAGGAAGCTTGAGCGATGCGCATAAAGGGGAGTGCGGGTGGTGGCGGTATAGCTGGGAGTTTTGGTAGAAGGGTCTCCATGTCCATCATGGCGAGCTGGTCGGGCAGGTCTGGCGCTATGTCTAGGCTCTGGAAGTCTGGTTGGCGTTGCAGGAAGTCTTCGACAGTCGTCTCGTCTTTGAAAGCGTCCCAGTCGTCCGTATTAGGCTGGCCAAAAGCATCGTTTTGCGTTGGAGTTGTGCCATTAGTCTTCCTTGCCTTCGCGCCTGTCCTGCGCTTAACGGCCTCAACATCAATGAAGTTCAGACCCCAGCCCATGCACTTCACTCTCGGCGGGGTATCATCCTCCTGCATACTGTCCCCATCTTTTACCACAGTAGGCAGAGTCAAATCCTTATGACTGACCTTGCCCGTCTCAGCATTGACCAAATCCGTGCTGCCATCGCTCCAGCTAACAGCAATGCTTTTGCCATTGAATTCCCACTGCAGCGCATCGATGCTGACATCCTCGCTCTTTCTCTTGAGACCAAAAGCTCGTTGGCCGCTGATTCGGTAGACGTCCAGATTCTCTTCATCCGTAACTATGGCGATCAGGTCCATGGTTGGGCAGTACGCGATCAAATGTGGGTGTATGGGATGCAGCAGAATCTTTTCTGCTTGCTGGAGCAGCTGGCGCGGCTTCTTCGTCTCCACAGCCGCCATGATTGCGAGAAATTGGCCTCGCGCCTTTGATCTTCTGGCGTTGTTCGAGGTGGTGTGCAGTTTGTGTGGAGGTACACATCTAAACCGAAAGTGGTGCTTAGCGCCGACGCGAAATCACGTTTGTCCTCTGAAAATGGCAGTCGCAGTGAAATGTCCACCCAATTACATGCATCCTAGCTGGCAATTCAGATGTCTACTCGTCCAAAGCAAGAGAGCAAAGCGTGCGAGATTCAGGTTTGTGAAGATATCATTTCATTGCCCACTCATACCGAGCAGCCCAGATACCATCTGGGTATACATATCATGCCATCATCCTACAAGTACAAAAGTGCCTTTCCGAGGTCCTGATCGCCCAAATACGCCCAGAACACCACAATGCGACGACGCAATTTACAAAGCGCGTAGACCAGCCACACGTACGGCGTTCCCTCACCGCAGCGACGACTGCCTCTTCGGCATAACATTCTCCTTCTGCACTCTTCCCCTCCCCGCCCCACTCAGTCTCCCATGCATCCCCCTCTCATCCGCACTCGACCTCTTCAAACCCTCATCATCATCCTCCGTAAAATCCCCCAGTTCAAAATTCCCCTCCTCGACATCATAATCATGCATCAGCGCCGTCTGATCCGGCTGCCTAATCCCATGATTACCCGACAAAAATTCCTGCAGCTCACCACTGCGCCGCGCCTGCATGCTACGTCTTGTCGGAAAGCCTGATATAGCGTCCGAGGGCGCGCCGTCGGTGAATTGTGAGCCTAGGTGCCGGTTGCCGTTGGGGTCGTCGCGCGAGAGGTTGAGCAGGTAGACGCCGGAGAAGATGATAAGGAAGCCGCAGAGAAGCGAGATTGTGTTTACGGCGGAGGTGGTGTTGAAGCCTTGGAAGAGCAGGAAGGAGGCTGCGAGGGTGCAGGTCGTGAAGGTTACGTAGTAGAGGGGGTTGACACTATCGATAATCAGCATTTCGTTACAATTCAAATGCTGAGACGGGGCAGACTGGACGTACATGTTGGTGGAGAACTGGCTCAGCGCCTTGTTGAAGTAGTTCATCTGCGTGAGAATGCATCCGACAATCATAATGACAAACACATATGTCGAGGGGTGCGTAAACTGATTATTCCCCGCAAACGTCATCTTGAGCGCCAGCCCAAACGCCTTGATGAACATGATCGAGACGGACCCAGTGGTCGAGCAGATGGAGAGGTAAATGAGCGGGTTCTTGCGCCCGTACTTGGGCGCGATCTTGTAGATCATAAAGGCGGAGAAGATGGCGACGAAGAAGCAGTAGAACAGGAAGCCTGTATCACAGAAGCTCGTCAGCATACCTATACCACTTCCACCTCAATAATTGTATCAGAAACGTACCTGGCTGAATCGCAAGATGCAAAATCTCATCCACGCTCCCAACCTCCTTGTCCGGCGGCGCATGCAGCACAATAATCACACTCCCAATCAAGCATATCGCACACCCAATCTTACCCAGCAAGCCTAACTGCTCGTCCAGAAAGTACGACCCCAGCACCGCACCAATCAGCACAGACAGCGCGCCCAGCGGCGTCACCAGAATCGCAGGCGCAAACGCATATGCCGCGAAGTTGAAGATCTCGCCGAGAACCACTGCCTTGTGTTAGCAAAGCTGAGCACAGGAGCACGTCTGCTGTGTAGAGTGTATGGGCGTGTGCGTACTCGTTGTTATGCCCGCCCACCACGTTGGATTGCGCAAGTACCCAAACCCATCGCCATCAAAGCCGTTTTTCTCCATTGACGCATTGAGGCCCTTTTTCGTAATCACGAAGCTCGCGCCGATCGCCAGTGACGAGCTCACGGCCAGCATGAGGCCGATGTATCTGTCCACAGTATCAGCTCTGTTGCTTCATTGCTTTGCACGAGCGTGCGAGCGCAACGTACTTGTCTTCCACCATCTTTGCGACTGTCGCGTGTCACTGCGCAGTGTGATATGAATATGCTCGTTTCGACACCGCTGTCGCAGTCGTGTCGTGTGCGCTTCGGTGCGTGTACGTGTACGTGTGCGTATCGATAGTGTCGCTTGCTCGTTGACGTGAGAGCAATGTAATGAACTCTGCGCAAGCAGGCGCAACCTGTCTTCACCCTTTCCTGTCCTGTCCTGTCCTGTCCTGCCTTGTTCCTTCGACGCAGCGTCGCAATCGTCAAAAGTCGCTTCGAGACGAGTCCACCCACGTTTCACCAAAGCGCCCAGTCTCTCAACGTGCAACAAAGAATGATCGAGCGAGGGGAGCCTGCGACACAATCGACTTTGGTAAAAAGGGTGACTTCACAAATGAATGTCAAGGTCAAACAGAAACCTGAAGGAATGCAGGGCCACAGGAGACCGCACGTAGTATCGATTAACACAAGGTGGGTGGCGCGCACGCCCACGCCGCGGCTGTTCTTCCTCCCCACCACAAGTGTTTCACGGGCCAGATCGAGACGGACACGGACGCAGGGGCTCAGCCTCGGGGCTAGCGTTGCTGATCCCTTGCTGTCAGGAACACAAGTTTGGTATGAGAACATCATTATTGCAGTGTGTGAATAGATATTTAGCACATCGTATTCCTGACTACAGTGTCCTTTTGCAGCATGATCGCTCAAATTGAAAAACTGATTGCACAGCCTGTTCGATAGTAGCAAACCGCCACCCGCTACCGTTACGATGCGTGTACCATTAATAGAATCACGAGGTCGAAGTGGAGCTGACTGAACATTTACGACTGTGGGTCCAATTCAATGAACGAGCAAGATGGCATTCAGCTAGAGTACAAATGCTTTTACGAACTGTGTTGCGACGCGCAAGAGCCGTTGATAGGCTCGTTGCTTGCGCCTTTCCAGCGATCCGAGCGACCACGAACTTCGCTTTCCTGCAAGCTCTTCTGCGATGCCTCTCGCAATCCCTACCGCCAGTGGTCGTCGCTGAGTGCCGCATGTACGCCGATGCCGAACAGTCTCTCCATCAAATTGGGTATTGAAGGCCAGTAGTTCAGATGTCGGAAAGTATGCGCCCTTGCGCCGTGAGTGGATGTGGAGACACAAGCAACTCCTCCCTTTTCTGCTCCATCGACCACGCAATCCACCAAAACGCCCAATACAAAGAGTAAGAAAGAAGAGAAAAAGCAAAACTCGCCTGATGCGCACAAATAACAAGTCTTACCATTTGGGCTTTTGCGATAGCGTAAGGTACGCTGCAAAATCTGTGATCTGGAAGTGCTGCTCTGTGCGATGCATGTGCAGCAAGGTCGTATGTTAATAAATGTCACGAAGAAGATTAGCGAATTTGACGTCCGCGGGTATATAGACGGTACATCGTGGGGAACGGCGGAGTCCGGGCATCCGGAAGAGAATCGTTGGGATGAGAAAGGGTGAGGGAGCATCCAGAGTAAAAAAGAGGAGGCCGCAGGTTACTGTCCGGGTATTAAGCTATTGGTTAGTGTCGATCAAAAGGTCTGCGAAGTTGGAAGGACGGGGCCTTCACTTCCTGGGCCGCTTCATGTCTGGAAGATGGTCAGTGCCTGTGGAGCGAGAAGAATCTCGAAACGTGGGAGGCATACCTGTGAAATCGATTGCGTCACCAATCGAATCGCCAACCTCGTCGATAGATCTCTTCTGTCCTTGTGGAGAGATTTGTTGCGAGTCTGTCGACGAGGTCGCAACAGGATCTGCAGTCGTAGTTGTAGACTGTGCTGCGGCCGCAGGTTGTTTAGCCACACCGTCCTTCCCTTCTTGCGCGTTGGTCACGTCTTGGATAGGTTCTTCCTCCCCAGACACTACTAGGAGTGTGGAAGCATCTGGTATCCATCCGGCAGAGTTATCGAGATCCAGGAAATCGTCACCTTCCGGGAAGGTTTCTAGGGCAAGCGTGGATTCACCAGGATCAGTGAAGTCAAACTCCGCACCATCGATGAAATCGTCCTGGAGTTGCTGGTCTAGCTCTTGGCCTTCATAACCGGTATAGTCGTTGTTAGTGAACTCTCCGAAGCTGGGCTCATCAGGATTGGGCATCGGCTGGAACTCCAGGAATGCATCATCTTGATCGTATACTTGCTGGTCGTACTGCTCGTACAGGGCTGAGTCATTATCATGGACAAGCTGTTCTCCCGCATGAGACTGGGCCTCGGCCTTCTGTGCAACATCGGCGGCAACTCCATTATCGCCGTCTTTGGTAGGCTCTGTCGACCTGGTTTCAAGCTCACCAGCTGCGGGGTCGTCTCCTTGCACCGTGGCCGACGAGAGCGATAGTGCATCAGACGGCTTGCTTGCCGGTTCCTTGTCGTCTTCGACATCGCTGTAGTCTATGGCGTCGTTGTCAATGTGCTCTTCCTCGGGCTTGAACTCAGTCTCTTGGGCTTTTGCGTTTTCGGCCTCGAGCTGCTGAGCAAAATCCGCTCCAGTGTCGACAGTCTCGCTGTGTTCTACAATAGCATGTGATGTGGCTTCTTCATCATGGGCGGTCTCTAGATTGCCAGAGCCATCAGCGTGCGACGGACTTGCTCCATGCAATTCATCTTCCTCACTGCCACCAGAGTCGTACTCCTGCTCCTCGTGCTCTGTGTGCTCAACGTCATGTTCACCGTTGCTTGCTGTCTCTGTGCCCTCATGTTGTTCCCCATTATTATCCTCATCTTCATACTCTGCGCCCTCATGCTCTGTGGTGTGGCCAGAAAATATATCAACGAAATGAGTTTCACCGGCAGTAACAGCGGCATTCAAGCCCGAGTAGCCACTGCCCTGGTCTGCATGTCTCGCTACATCGGAAAGCAAAGTGGCAAATCGTGGACGCGACAGCAAGCACATATAGAACGACGCAGGCTCGGTCACTCCATCTTGCGCGTTGAGCGTGTGATAGAGATCGAGCAGCCGGCCGAGGGACACAGCAACACATGCGGTGTTGTCCTCGTAGATTTCCATGTTGTGCAAATGATCGAATCGGAAGCCGAGTTCAGTCTCAGGCGCGATATTCTCCGCGAGTGAGGCCCTGCAAACTTGGAATAGGTCCGAAAGACTCCTGTGCAGAATAGACATGTCCTCTAGGAGCCAGTCACCGGTGTCGTCTACGTCATGTTGCCTGAAGAGCCAGAGCTCGTTTCCTTCGTAATCAACTGTCACGGTGCGAGTCTCGGCGGTGTGTTGTGCTTGGTCGTCATCATCCTGGTATTCGCCAGTATTGATCTGAGGCTCAAGCTCTTGCAGCTGGACTCCGCCATCTTCACCACCCGAATGGTCGCTTGCATCGTGTCCGGCTTGCGATTTGCTCGCGTATGCCTCCTGATACGAATTCTGCTCGCCTTCATCTTCATCTTTCTTTTCGTAGTTGTCGCCAGACTCGGCGTCCGCTGTTTGTGCCGTGGTAGGGTCTACGTCCGTTTCCGCCGCCGTGTAAGAGCTGATCGGTCGATAAGTGGACGTAGTTCGCGGAGGTGGCGTCTCTTCCTCCTCATCCGAGTAATCAATGAGATCTTCGTCTTCTTGCACGGGGGCCTCGGTCAGTGGATTGCTAGCTTCTCGTGGTAGTGTTATGCCTGTGCTTTGTTCATCGTCATACAGGACTGTGTCCTCGCCGCCGAAGACTTCATCTTGCATGAAGTCGTCTTGATCGGCTTGCGCATCTGCGCCAGCATCTGTCGCGGCATCTTTGATGGAGACGTCGTCATCTTCTTGAGGGTGAGCAGGAGGCGCGGGGTCGAGATCGAGCTCGATGTCGCCGTCGTCGAAGTCTAAGCCGGTATCAGAATGCAGATCCATGTCATCTGTAGCAGGAATATCGAGGCTGTGTGAGGCGTGGGTAGCGGTGGCCATGATGTCGGCTATGGTTCGCTGAGAGAATGTTTGTGATTAAGGATCAGGGTTTGCTGTGAGGTGAAGGCGGCAGGGCACCCAGAAAGGAGCGTACAGGGCGCGTCACAAAGCGTGTCTACTGTGGCGACGCGCAAAGGCGGCAGTGGTCGAGGTTGGTCTTAGATTAACTTTCAGCAGCTATCAGGGCATCGCTTCGCGGCAGGCAAGGATTGCGTGTTCGTTGTGCGAGCGCAGGAAATGGCAAAAGTGTGGGAGAGCGTAAATGAGACAAAGGGTGGTCGCGCCAAGAAAGGCAAGTCGAAAGGCCCGGGATGTACTTTAACGGCGGGCAGTTGTAAACAGAAAAGTCGATGGAAGGCGACAATCCTGTAAGCGCGAGCTGAAGATGTATCGTGGGAGTATTCGTGGAGAGGCGCGTGAAGCTTGGAGGGAGTGGGTGGGTGTTGGTGAGAGGAGAAGCCGACTGTTAAGTGCGGAGCTGCGCCAGGTAGTGACGATCACGTGATCGAAATGTGTCCGTGTCCACTTTAACCCTGCGGACAGTACCGTGGTTCACGACTGGCCAGATATCGACCGCAGGAACACATCAAGCATACACAGCTGCAGTCTTCGAATCGTGAACCCCTGTGACTGTAGCTTGCCTTATTAGTTTGACAGCTGTATGCTGCAAATTGTCGCGCTGGAATCGAGATTCGACAATATCCCCTCCGTCCCTCCAACCACACCAACAGCGACACAGGCCACGCACTTTCTAAGGCACACACGCTTGGATTGAGGACACCAAACTGCTTTTGATTGTTTAATTGCTCTTCCGTCACAATGGTATGGCCATCGCCGAGCTATTTGCTCCGTCTGCATGACAACAGCTGACAGAAAGCCAGGTTGTCCTCGCAGCTTCAATATGCACACGAGGCGGCAAAGCCGTTCTCTCGCGCCAATTCCGAGAGATGCAGCGCTCCCGAATCGAAGCACTCCTGGCCTCATTCCCCAAGCTCGCCGACAGCGGCACCCAGCACACCATCGCCGAGCAGGACAACGTGCGCTACGTCTACCAACCCCTCGATGAGCTGTACATGGTCCTCGTTACCAACCTGCAATCGAACATTCTGCAAGACATCAACTCGCTGCATCTCTTTGCCCAGGTCGTGTCCTCAATATGCAAGTCTCTTGACGAGCGCGAGATACTGAAGAATGCCTTTGAGCTTCTGACCGCCTTCGATGAGATCGTCACTCTCGGCTACCGGGAAAACCTGACCATGAGCCAGATCAAGACCTTCTTGGACATGGAGTCGCACGAGGAGCGCATCCAAGAGATCATCGCGCGGAACAAGGAGCTCGAGGCCTCAGAGGAGCGAAAGCGCCGTGCCAAGCAGCTCGAGATGCAGCGAAAAGAGATGTCGCGGTCACAGCGGGCAGGCGGTATGGGCGGCGGTATGGGCAGCGGTGGTATGGGACGTTCTCCCTCATACCCAGCCTTCACACCGAGTGTACCCACCACAAACGTCACAGACACATACGACAGCTACGAAGCCGAGAAGAAGAAGGCCTCCAGCAAGCCCCTCGCTCTGGGCAAGAAGGGCATGCAGCTCGGCAAGAAGAAGCAGGGCAACAACCTCTACGAGCAAGTCACCGGCGGCCTGCCCCAAGAAGACGAGCCGCTCGTCTCGCCCAAGCCCTCTGCGCCGGCAGCAGCAACCCCCGCCAGCGCCCGGCAATCCACGTCCACCGACCGCGACGCCGTGCACATCACGACTAGCGAAACAATCTCCGCGCGTCTCGATCGCGAAGGCCTGCTCAAGTCGTTCGAAGTCAAGGGCGAGATGCAGCTCAAGATTAGCGACCCGTCCCTCACACAAGTCAAGCTCGACCTCGCGACCGGCGACATTCGCGGCGCACAGCTCATGACGCACCCCAAGGTCGACAAGGCCGTCTTCCGCAACGACAAGGTCATCCAGCTCGCAGATACGAGCAAGGGCTTCCCCTCGAACATGGGCATCGGCGTCATGAAGTGGAAGCTTGCGCCGCGGCCCGACGACGTGTCTGACCCACCTATTACGTTCCGCGTCTGGGTCGAGGATAATGGCAACATGTATAACATCACGGTGGAGTACGAGCTCACGGGCGGCGATGCGCTCAAGGATGTGACCGTCACCATACCCTACCAGACGGACGAGCCGAATGTGTCGTCGTTCGATGCGGTGTACGAGGTCAGCGGTGATAGCATTGAGTGGAACGTTGGTACCGTGGATGAGTCGAGCAGCTCTGGGAGCTTTGAGTTTGAAGCGCAGGCCGGTAGTGACGCTGAGTTCTTCCCTATGCGCGTGCGCTTTACGAAGAGCACGCCGTTCGTCGACGTCGATGTGAGTTCAATTCGCACGGTCTTCGACTCTTGCGTATATGCTGACAATGATGCTAGGTCTCCTCCGTCACGCTCCTCTCCATGGGCCAAGAAATCAGCTTCACCAAAGACGTCAAGTCCGTTGCAGACGTATACGAGATCTCATAAGTTGCGCGGGCGCTTGACGCCTTGAAGCAGATCACCCAGCTATGAACTAGAACGAAATAAACAAAACACAGCATCCCAATAATGAACACTCGCGACCAAACTCATCGTGATACATGCATGCACACCCTACAAATCATCCTCATCCCAGAACCCAACAATAGTACACCTATCCGCCTCCTCTCTATCTCTCTCCACTTTCGCCCAATGCTCCGCATCTTCAACAGCAGTTCGATCCCTTGCCTCCCTATCCCCACTACCGCCACAACTCTTCCCCACCTCTTCCTCCTCCTTCTCCTTTCTCTTTCTCTCCCCAGCCCGTTTATCCATCTCCCCAATCTCCTCCCTCGTCTTGCCCTTCCCAATCGCCTCCCACAAATCAATATACGGAAGATTCTTAAACACAGAGACCGCGGTATCACCATCAACCGCAGGCTCGGCGCATTTTTTCTGTCGCTTCTTCGCGCGTATATCTGTATCTGGCTCGGAATCATCGTCAGCAAGACCGCCGCAGTGCGTGGCGTGCACCATGTCGTACTGGTATTGTGCGAGTAGGTCTTGGTCGATCTGAGCTTCATTTGGCGTTATGTGGTGTTGTGTGGCGTTGGCGCGTTTATCGATGTTTGGGTCTTGATTACGATTGGGGGCTGGGGGTGTTGGCGACATGTATGTTTGTTTGTCGTGCAGACGGAGGATTGTGAATGTGTTGTTGATGTGAATTCTCGGCTTATATTATACGTAGATGGCATGGTAAAATGCACGGTGGTGCAATCGGCAAGCATGTATGATAGGGTGGTGCCTAATTGCAGCCTACATCTAGTCACAAGTCACAACAACTCACATGCAGATTACATTGGACATTCATCATGTGCATTCATTAAATAGCCTGACGCTACTATCTAGTCCTATTTTGTTACATTGTAAACTCATTCCAATCCCCCATCCTGCCTCGACCTTGTAAATGCATCGAACGTCATAAACCAAACCGGTGTCTTCCAAAATCGTAACATGATTGGTATCTCAAGAAAGAAACATGCGAAATAGGTAAAAAGCGAACGAAAAGTTGTACATTGAAAATCGTAAGGCCTAAAGGTCGAAAATGTACCGATCGAAAAAGTGCCAGTCGTTAAATCAAGTGACGTAAAAGGGCGTAAATGCTGTTGAATCAAAGCTCTCGTAGTGCAATGCTTCGCTTAAATGACGCTGTCGCCCAAGTAGCCAAACTCATCCATAAGGCCCGTAAGCTGGCTCATCGAGCTCTCGCGCTGTACGCTAGGCTCTCGTTGCAGGGTCGATTCGGTAATCGTAGTCTTGGATGTAGCGTCGTCTTCAGGCAGACTATAGTGAAAGCCCAGACCGAAGCAAGCTGCTTGGCGTCTAGGTGCCGATTCAGCGTGTTGAATGTCGAGATTGAAGAGATCTGTGCCGAAAGTCGAGATGCGCAGGTCATCAAGTTTTGGTGGCGTGGGCGAGAGATATGATACCGCCGGCTCCTCTTCTTGTGGTGTCGCGATGTCATGCTCGATCGACGTTGACTCGCGCTGCGATCCGGGTTCCTGTATTTCATACGAAAAGTGCAATGAGAGATGCTGCGGCGCATCTTCGTCGCTGCAGTTGCTCGTCAGAGAGCTGAACGTAGGTGAGTAGACGGCCTCGTTGTCTGGGGTGGAGCAGGAAAAGGCCATGGAATCGGCACTCCACGTCGAGAAGTGGCTGTGAGGCTTCTCCTCGTATTCCATCATCAGATCACTCAAGACGTCGTCGTCCTCTTCAGACACATCTTGGGAGGGCAGCTCTTCTGCAGACAATTCGACGGGGGCGACGTCACTACATTCGAACAGCGATGCCGACGTGACGTAGCGAGGGAGCTCAGGCAAGTCTTTGTCTGAGGGAGTTAGCCGGAGGCTCGGGCTGTTACTACCGTGACATGAGGTTGGGCGCTCGGGTAAGGCAGGTGGTGCTAGCATAGCAGTAGGTCGCTGCAGTGCTAGTAGAGAAGGAACGTGTTTGTGTTTCTTTTCCAGCCGAGACTCGAAGTCGCCCTCGTACGTTGGCGATGAAGCCCAAGGAGCGTTTGAGAAAAGGTAATGCTGCGTTCTTCGGGTGTCCGTAGAGTTAGCTCGTATACGACCTCGATCGAGTTTGAACTCGCTGGTGATGACCGTTGATGGAACGTGAGATCGCCGCCTCCGAAGTGATGCCTTTCCTTCTGCTTCTACTTTTGCACATTGCTCCACGGCGTCTTCAACTTGACCCACTGGATGAGAACCAAGGGGCGAGAAGTCTCTTCTGATCGCCGGTATCGAGCGAGGCGGCGTGACAGGCGGGGATAGCTCGCGAGGTGCTGATGTTGCGGGTACTCGATATGATGCCAAAGGAATCAGGTCGAGATCGCCGATCGTGGAACTGACGAGCACCGGCGAACCAATATCAAGCTCTGAAGATTTTGAAGAGCTTCGAGACCGCGAGGCTGATCGTTTGGAGACTATCTTGTCTTTCAGGCCCTTGAAGTCGGCAAATGTTGGAGTCGAAGGCATGAGGGGCGAGGCAGACGCACTTCGCGCATGCCGCACTACGTCTGGAGACAAGAACGCATTCGACTCTGAAAATGTCGCAGATCGCGGAGCCCAGGGTGACGGAAGTGGCATACAAATTGGATCGGAATCTGTCGTGGCTGGACGGTATGACTGTCGCAAGCTCAAAGGCGCAGGCGGCACAGGATTAAGATATCGATCGCTTGGATTGCGTGTGAAACTGTCAGAAGGCTCAGAACTGCTGCGGCTGTGTCCTTCGCTTGGAAGCTCAAGTACATTGAGACGCTGGCCTGGTAAAAGAGGGCAAAATGTCGTGGATGGCTGCGAAGGATTATGGCACTCATCGTCTTCGTCCACCTTGTACTGCAAGAACTACGTCAGTAACATGATTGTGTCTCACGGTAAGCTTACTTACATAGTACCAGTATGTTCCGCCCATCTTCAGAGGCCCGTCCCGCTTTGACGTTGGACCCTCGAAGTCCCCGTCACAGATGATATCACGGAAGGTAAAACAGCCTCGCCAATAATTATTTCCGCGCCGTAGGTCAAGCTCCAGAGGGTAGGGCCTCGCAAAGTTGTCCCAGGAACCAAGCAGAACAAGGCTGCGTACTGCGGCCGGGCAATTACTTGAAGGCGAAGTTAGTTACAGCCCTGTGTTGGGGGCACAGAAGGGTAGACATACAACAAAAAGGTATGCAGCGTTGTGTTGTCCATGGCTACGACTTTTGGCCGACTAAGCTGTTCAGAGTAAGGAGCAACGAATCTGAAGCGCGTCCGCGTCTAAGCCCTGGAGATCTCTGAGTTGTGCATAGACTCGTGGGTATCAAAAATAGCGATCCATGCCAAACGGTCAGTTGGGATATCCAAGCTTGCTCTTTCTGACTGGACCGCTCCAGCGATGTCCAACAAGTGCAAAAATCGCCGTGATTTGATTCGCAGACGCTGGCGGGCGTTTATGTCGATGTTGAAACTCCAGCCGGGGACTTTGCTGTATGATTATGGCGAGGCTGACAGGGGGCTGCACCTTGCACCGAAAGATCGCTTCGGAGAATTCCTAGTAGAAACGAATGCGTTGTGTATCATGCAGGAGGTATTCGGTAAGCCGAAAATCGCTCGATGGTGGAGTCTAGTATTTGGCTGCCGTGGGCAAGATTGGTCCTGTTGGCGCCCGCTGCGATGTTTGCATGGGGCTGAGGAGGAAGCAAGCCTGAGCGCTTATGACGAAATTCCAATGGCTTGTTATATGCAGTAAGTGAAACACGGTATCAGAAGGGGTCCAAAACAGAGCCGAATACTGTGTAACTGTGCGTTGAAGGAAAAGAAGACAATGGAGCTGAGTTGGAAGTTGGTAGTCGCAAAAGGCGCCAGTGGTGGCTACCGCTTGCCAGCCTTGACGGGATCGCCAAATAGAGAAGGGACAGACGTGATCAGGGCTTGGAGGCTCGAGTTCATTGGAAGGTTTCAATGTTGATCTCAAACACGCCAAAGTCGGCACACATTATGGGGCCTAAGACACAATAGCCTCTCGTTGGCCGCGAACGTCCGCCGGTGAGGAGCCGCACCCGTCCTTAATCTCGTCAGATGTCAAGTCTATGGTTAAGCTGACTACCGTTAGCCAGGAACCGCTGATGAACCATGGCGATTTCAAAATGAAGACACGATGCCGGAGGTCGATGGCATCGTCGATGTCCCACGAGCTTCTGGCGATCAACAGTCTACCGGGGCCCGGGGGCCAGCCTTGCTCTCGGGAGCTGCGCAGATCCCAAGCCGCTTCGCCGTCCCTTGTTGATGGCGACCAACTGAGAGTGAACCAAAAGGAGCGCGCGGTTACCTATGCGACAGCCACAGATCCATTTAATTGGCCTCGTCGAGATGCCAATCGCTACCAAAGGGGAAGCGACCCACTCACAATCCGGGAAGCCGCCACGAGGCAAAGCACGCTACCAGCACGCGCATTAACGCATGAAGTTACTGCGTCCCAAGAGCCACAGACTGCCTTGTTCATTCCAAGTCCCTCAGCCTGATTTTGAAGCGAAAAGCACAATGAATTGGCAATTCCGCATATAACAACCAGATGTGCGACACGAAACCAGTTGCCAGGTCCCCGCCCTTCGAGGGTGCCGCCAACGCCAGCGCAACACGTTCGAAGCGCCTACTGTGGCACAGCCTGCAGGATGCAAGAACGGTCGACTAACGTTATCAGAGCAAGACGCTCGAGACTATCGTGATTGAGTCTGGACTCCGATGCAGTCATGGCACCGTAGGTCGAGCTGCAGTACGCCCTCCTAGACAACAACGGAAACTTGTTTCATGAGGCGCTTCAGCAAGGCCTTGAGAGGTTGGGGAGATCATATTTGTCGATCGACGGCATCCTCTAGGACCTCGCTATCAGCATGCAAGGAACGGGAAGCAACGTCGTTGGTGCAGTAATTGTCACACGAAAGGGATGACGAGCAGGCGCCTGTGAACTATTGTCTTGCTTTGCATTGGATGTGTCCCCTGACAACTCATCCAAGTGGTACGCTCAATGGCACTAGTAGTCAGATACCGAACATCAGGAAAACGCATACAATTCCATAGACATCTACTGGAAGCTCGTGGCCAGAATCTCCGGTTTTCTGTCCTCCAGGTCCAGAATCATCTGACCGAATAAACCATTGGCCCATGAAAACCACTGCCTCGTCCAGTCACTCTGATTGAAGCTGTTGATGCTCTCGTGGATCAGGCCCAAGTGATCTGTGCTGCTGACAATCTGCCTTAGCTCGTTCACGATCTCATCGTTATCGTCGGACGTCAAGATACGCATAATCGAAGCCATCGGCCACGCCATTCCTGGACCTTGATGGGGGCCACCGATCGCATTGATGACCGGACCACGCATGAAGTATGAATTGGCAGCGCTGAGGATAAGAGATCTGGTATTCGCGTAGATCTCTGAGTTGACTGGGTAACCAACAAACGGCGCGGACAAGAGCGAGGGAATGTTCGCATCGTCCATGATATTGGTAGAGCCAAAGCCATCGACCTCGAAAGCGTAAATCTTCCCAAATTTGGGATGCGTCACAGTCCCATGTTCTTCGATTCCATTGCGTATGGTAGTCGAGAGTGTCGACATCTGCTGGGCGAGCGATGCTGAGCTGCCAGCATTCAGGTTGCTCATGATCTTCGCTGTCGAGGCAAGATATGCGCTGAACATCATATTACTTGGAATATAGAGTTGGTAGATGGTAGAATCATCGCTCGGCCTGAAACCGCTCCTAATGAGTCCTGTCCCATTGGCAACTGGGTTTCCGATTCCATCGTTGGCGAAGGTCTCTGTCGAGCGCGTCGTCAACCGAGTGAAGAGGTAGGGGCTATCAAGCACCGCTCCATCCGCCCCATACGTTGGAAGAGTCATGTTCGTAGCTACTTCAAGGACGGCTTGCACGGCCCGGATCCATTTGAATTTGCCGAAGAATTCAATGTCGCCGGTCCGCTCGGCGTAGTCGCTTGAGATTTGCAAAAACGCTGCAAGTGAATCTAGCTCCTGAGCAGTAGCGCGTGGTATTAGCAATGTATCAAGGTACGAACTGCAACATGATCCAGCTTACATATTTGCATTCGAATACAGATGAGTTAGAGTACTTTGGGAATACGGTATCCTCGCTCGCGGCATCGTTTTGCGCAGGCGCAATTCCCGACTCCACTGGCGCTTGAAAGGAGTTGCAGTACGGCGATGTAAGGAGATACCGCGCTTGCAGATTGATCACACCTCTGTACAGACTGGCGATCGAGTTGGGGTCGCTGGAAGCATTTAGAAGAGGAAGGTAGCTTTGCAGTTGATTCGAGGAGTCGCGCAGCCACATCGCATTAATGTCTCCCGTGATGATGAAAGTAAGCTCTTCCTCTGCATTATCTGTGGCATGTCCTTTCCACTTGATCGCAGTATCAAGCGTATTGGGGTAGGCATTTTGGAAGAGGCGGTAGAGGTCAGGATCTTTGATGCTGGACTCCAAGCGCGATATGGTGTCCTCGAGACCTTGCGACTTGAAGGTTCGGCAGTCGTCGCTCGGTCTCTGGTATGCTAATTTGTATTTGCCTGAGCTCAAAGGCCCATGAACCTCTTTGGCGTAGTCGATGTATTCGGGACATTGCGCTGCTGCTAGAAGCGGTAAGCCGATGGCGATAGCTGATCTGAAGATGCCACGCATTCTGTAGGATGAACAAAGAGAGGAGAAGATGGAGAGGAGGAGGAGAAGCCCAAGTAGTTTTGGCAGAAGCATATCACGGAGGGACTACATATTATGTAAACGGCCGAAGCACAAGCGCCCGTCGCGTGGTCACAGACAAGGGCACACGACGAATTACCTTCACGGTACCCCGCTGCAGATCCCATGAAAAACTGCTGCGCGGATGCAACTGTGACTTCGCGCAAGGCCACCATCAAGCTCATCAACACCACTAAGGCCATATGGATCGACGTCATCCTGAGTGCTGTAAAGCTTCGAGGTCAGTGGGACAGTCGGCGAGGAGGTTTAATATCAAAAAGAGTAGCTGTGTAATTCCACACCGGCAGTTAATCGGCCAGACGTTCCATGGAGGAACATGCAATGCTTCGAGTCGAAATGCAGCGCTTCGTGCACCGATTTGCGGGGTGATGCACGCGCGAAACGCGTGGCCTAAAGTGGTTAACTTAGTCGAAAGCTTAGCCCGCGAAACCTTTCGGCTGGGAAGAGCCATACGTGTCGCATCAATCAACGGCCAGGTTAGGGCTGGGGAACTACATCGTGTAAAATCTCCCGTACGATGTCTGCGCGAAGGCCACATCCGAAGTCGAAGCTTGGCTGTGTAGCCTGTAAGCGCAGACGTGTTAAGGCAAGTCCTGAATACCACCGAAGCATGAAAACTACCTCAACGTTAAAGACCTGCTACCGACAACTGGTTTCCCGTTGTATCGACACTAATGAGCTCAGATAGTGCGATGAAGCTCGTCCATACTGTGGCAATTGTCTCAGACGCGGCATGCAATGTAGCTTTCAATCCTTCGATCCAGCGCCTCAGCGCAAACAATCATTACCAATCGCGCAGGCTTTCGAAAACAGTTCTGGAATGATTCATGTATTCAGTGCGCGAGGAGCTGCAGAGTCAGCATCTCCTCAATCAGACCAAAGCCTTACCAATGCTGACGTCCAAGACACGCTTCTGGAAAACGTCCCACCGAACGACCGGCCCAGGATGAAAGCTGTCTTGGATCATTTTGCGATACATACGATCCTCACTATCTCGCCTGGTAAGGCGGCTCAAAGAGCGTGGCGCGAATTGCTTCCATCACTTGCAACAGACTACCACTTTGTTTTGAATGGCATACTTGCTGTGGGCTGCCTGCATCTTTCCACTGCTGCTAGCATGGAGACAGAAAGAGACACGTACCAAGACATGGCTGCAACACAAATGAACATTGGGATGGCTCAATACCAGTCAGAGGTGCAGACAGTCACCACCACAAACGCAGAAGCTCTCTTTGTAAGTACTGTGTGTACGAAGAGCATGTGAGGCAAACACTAATTTCGTACGCATGACTCTCGCAGGCGTTCTCTACTATGCTAACGACATTCGTTTTTTTCACTACCACATCCGAGTGCACAAAGGCTTTCACTTCCTTGATAGTCAGCGATAGTTCACTGGAACGACGGAAGGATGTCATCAGCACGATGGCACAACCAATCTGCAGGCTCCTCCGATCGATGCGTGGAGTACTCGTCATTCTCGTGCCATGTTATCACCATATCCGCAGTGGGAAGTTGGAGCCAATCGTAGAACGCGACTGGTGGCCAGCGCCCATTGTAGTGTCAGTTCAAGATATCGAGGTTGACAAGAAGTTACGGCGCCTGGAATTAATGTGGTCACAGCCCGGCAAGTCATACGAGTACGCTTTCGATGCCCTGCGAAGTGCCTTGAAAGACCTGCGCGAGAACTTTGCAGTGGTGGCTCGTCTAAAAGACTGTGTTTTTCCGGGTGGTATGTGTCCTTCCTCCACCTATAGCTGCGATTACAGACGTTGACTCTGCCACATCATAGACGGCCCGGAAGACCGAACTTTCGATTGGACTGCATCATTGCATTGGCCTGTGCAGCTATCTCTGGCCTTCCTTGAATTACTCGAGCAACGTCGCATGGAAGCTTGGGTGCTGCTAGCGCACTATGCTATGTTGCCCGCAAAAGCAACTGACAGCCCATGGCTTGATGGGCTCGCGACAAACGTCGTCATTGCAGCAGCGCTTGTGATAGGGAAAGAAGACTGGGAGTGGATTGTATGGCCCGCTACTGTTCTACATGTCGATCTCGAAGCTTTGCGGGTCATGCAGACAGCATGACATTACCAGAGTAATCAGACCTTCAGCGTCTTCGAGAGCATACCGAACTCGGTCTAACGTTGCCCCTCCTTCAACTTCGACCAATTCTTTCTTCTCAAATTCACGCAAATCTTGATCCGGATGAGTAAGTGCAATGAAACGACTCGGGACCGCAGTACATTTGTTGTCATCTGGCAAGCAGATCGAGGGGTCTTTCTCGTCGAGATCTTGTGGGGTCTGACACTTGGTCCAGCAAGGAGTATCATGTCTGCATGCCGTTGATCCAACGTCGCTCGCCTGCTATCGCGAGACTCTCGCTCTCTCTATTCATTCTCGCTTCGTGGCACACGATCGGGAACCATGCTGGGTCTCGATCTCTCAATCCAAGTTGTTTATTCGTTCACCCATACGTTGTTGTGGTTCCGCCACTGTTGTATGTTAGGTCAAGCTTGTATGACTTCACTCCGCCACAAGCTCGACTTACCTGAGGCTCATCGGAGCATGAGCCATATCCTGATGCGAAGGCCGATACACCTTGCCCCGTCCCGTCTTCGGCAACTTCTTCCAATTCCTTTCTCTCACTTCCCTCATGTACGCATCTTGTTCCGGCGTTCGATTCTTCCAAGAGTTGTGGTTCAGGTCCTCGCCGTAGAAACGATATATCGCAAATCCAATGCACACCATCGCTCCACCGCCAACGATGACGAGGAAGATAATGAGGGCGGGAGCTATAGCGAATCCCATGTTGTCTCGCTTCGCGAGCCGGGTTACGGCTCTTTGTGGGACGTACATGTTGTTGGAGTAGCTGCGAGGCTCTAATCGTAGCGTCTGACAGCTAATGTGCGCCCGCTTGTAGGCTATTCTGGCGAAGAACCTGACACGCGTTCGACGACGATGATGATTTGGCGTAAGCAGATGTTGACGGAATCGGTGCGGACGAACGTTCGATAGTGGTTCAAAGTTGCAGCAACGATATTAACAATGGGAAGAACAACCAGAACTAATATCAACAGACAAGATACGAAAGTGAACGACAAACACTACTTGCACAATCCAGCGAGCAAACATGAGCTTATGATCAACGTTCGAACCCCGTATCTACCATTCTCACCTGCACCAACGACCAACGCGTCAGACGTTTCGAGAACCCTCCCAATCGGTCGTGTACGGATCTTTACACAGCGAGATCTCATTGGCTCGCCTTCACACACCCAGGTTTCTGCCCGCTTTTGTCATGCCAGTATCGTGGCTAGCTTCAGGAACGCGTGTGTCGCACTGCCTTTGATGTACGCGGGCCCTAGTCCTACCGTACTCCCGGAGGGTCCGGCGTGGCTGAGCAAACAGCGCGCTCTTGGACCTTCTGGAGCCCTCTAGGGTACCGTTGTTGAAAAGTCTTGTCAGGGGCATTTTTGGAATTGTTTTACAGAAGTGTTTGTTTTGTTTGGTGTTTCATGTTTCGGTCAAGGGTTGGAGTGTTGGTGTTGTGCCTTACTAAGCGGTGATGACGCGTCCTCGATCACCACAGCCGTTGAGCATCAGCCGAGCATCAACCTCCTTTGCGGGCCGTTCGCGGATCTCCTGGCTGTCCATATACCTGGGCATGTTCCACTTGGCTCACGATGATGATCGAGGTTGGCACATCACAAAATTGATAATCTCAGAACGTCCTCCGATTACCGAACGCCAACATCACCGAACAACTCCGAGCTACCGGCATCAAGCTGTCGTGCTGGAGTTCCCGAGAACTGAGTCGTTGATGAAATGCAGTATGCTTGCTGCGCACAGCTTTTAGAGACCTCTATGTTATACCATTAAATCCTCACGCCAAAGAAACTTTCCCAAAAGAGAGTTTCGCACGGAGCATACTTCACTTTGTTCGCTCGTCGGACTGTGTTGAAGTGGGAATGAGTAAAGAGTACACGAGACGCTCACTCAGACCAGGAATCATCCGTCAGAGAGACACGAACACAAATATCAGCACGAGCACCTTGCACCAGCACGACTCAATTGACCAAAGACCATCATGAAAGAAGCAAAAAGATAGAATTTTCACCTCGCTATGCTACCATCCCAATGCTACCAAGCCCAAGGCGCACCCCTTCCTCCCCATCCCCAACCAACCATTCACGCAAAATCCCTCGCATGCTCCCTCTTCGCCAACGTCTTCAACGCCGGCCCAGGAATCGTATACCCAGTAAAGCTTCTGAACAAGTTGAACTGGATACCCGGATCCGTCGGCGTATAAAAGCTCGTAGCCGGCACACCCCCACTCAGCTTCACACTCCCACTGCCCGACACCTGAATATTCACACACTGCGGGTACGCCTGCGCGCCGCCCACCGACCCCGCAGCGTGCAGCGCGATGATCTCGTGGCGCAGGACGTAGTTGCCCGGCGCGAGGTTGGGGATCGTCAGGTCCCAGGAGTTGCCGTTCTTGACGAGGTCGTCGGTGGCCCAGGAGCCGGGGTTCGATCCGGATTTCCAGGCCTTTGCGGCGATTTTGGTCCAGGAGAGGGAGGTGGGGGTTATGGCGCTGAAATCGCCGGATACGGGGGCGATGTAGTCGATTATGGGGCCGGCGTGGGAGACGGGCCATGTGTCCTAGTGAACTTCATCAGCTTTGCGACCTTCACGCACTCCGGGCGATATTTGACGTACCCATTTGAACGTAACCTTGCTCCCAGGCTTAACCGGCACGAAAGCGCCATTGCTCTTTCCCGACTTGTGGCACACGATGTCCGCGCTGCTGAAGCGGTCGGGCGTTACGAATCCGTTGTCCAGGTTATCCGCCTGCCAGCCGACGGTTGCGGGAATAGGATTCTGGTACTTGAGCGCTGCGTTCCAGCCTTGGTACGTGACGCCGTCGGCGACGACTTTGTCGACGTGGCCGTGGGCGGAGACGAGGGCTGGAAGCGCGATGGCGGCAAGGTAGGACTTCATCTTGGGAATGAGTGGAGTGGAAGAGAGAGTGATGGTCGAAGGTACGTTTTCTGTCGAGTGGTTTGTTTGAGCTGGGAGTTCGAAGGGTTATATATGAATTCCCGCGTTGTTTCGCGGCGCCCAATGCCTCCACCGTCTTCAATCACAATATACATTTCATCTATCGCGATCTGTTCGACGTGGTTCTTTCGTTGCTTCCACGCATAGCTAGTATAAAAGTGCCAGAAGTCCATGTATCACCAGACGTATCGGAACCAAAGCGATTGGTCGACGCGAACAAGTTTTGTGGCGATGTACTATCGGGATATTAATGGTGCGGCACTGGTATGCTGGCGTAGTAATATATTGTCGGCAAGCGCATATAGCACTCCTGGTTGTATATCAGCCTTGGGGGATAATGTATCGGAGTATCGTTCGTTCCTGAGATGGGCTTGGGAGATACAGTATTGGGCATGACTGTGTCTTGGGCCTGGACGACACGCGGATCGAGTCTTACAATGGCTTACTCCATCCTCCGGAACTCATAATCTTTACAATATTGATGTAGACTTACGTACATACAAGCAGATCTGAAGTAACCGCACTACATCACACGCCCCCATCGACCACAACCCAACGCCCCAAACGCCATTACATGCAGTGCAACCCTCTTCCCCACGGGGTCGCGCACGCCACCCTAACTCCACGTCCTGGCCGTTTTCCAGTCCCGTGGTGCGGCGCGCGCCGGCTAATATAGTACTCATAAATTGAATACGGACCGTTGTACCGAACTTCAACCACACCTCCCGAGTCATGTGTGATGTACGAACGACAACGAGTCGGTCAGGAAATTGTATAAACAAGACGTATTAAGGGAGCTGGGAGGAGAGATAAGCATAGGTCGATAAATCGATTTGGGCAATACTGACCTTGTTACCATGTCTCCTCCACCCATGTAAGTATGTTCCCGTGCACTGCGGTTTTCAAAAAGAACACACGCGCATATGCTTTGTACTTTTGCCTATCAAGAACACATACACATACATACACACCACCCAGACCTATAACTCAAGAGCCAATTACTCCTAGGCTAACCTGCTGATTTCCACTGCGGCCTTTCTGCTGTGCAAGCAAATACTCTTAGCTCCCAAAAAAAACTCAGCTTGAATCGCATCGGTCCAATGGAAAAATGATCGAGGCCAGATGCCGTCCCTTGCCCATGAGTACCGTTTCTCGATACCACCGGCATCACAATTGCGAGCAACATGTACCAGCACTTTGTCATTTCAGCTCGCCGGGTTCGGTTCTTCGGAGCCAGTCATCTTCGAGATAACCGTTGCTGGACGAAAATGGTAAGCACACGCATGCCTGGCAATACACGCCAAAGACGCGAGTGACAGGTGTTCTCGACCGTTTCATTTCATCGTCCGAATATACGCATCTATACATGCCAGAACCACCGAACCCACCCCTTCCAACGCCCCCACCCAACCCAATCCCTCCAAAACCCCCACCCATAAAATATCTATACACACTTACAGAACGAACTCAAACCCCACCACCTCTACCTCCTCGTCCCCTCAATCGCCCTCTCAAGCCCACATATCCTCAAACTCTTCCCGCGCCCCAGCTTCCCGCTCATCAGCCCCGCAGCCGGAATACGCGCATCATCCCAGTGTCTAAACGCAGCTTTCATGTCTCTGGGTACACCTTCCATGACAACCGTGGTAACGGGCATGAAAGGGCGATCTTCCTCGGAAACGGCGAGGATGGAGTATTCTTGTGCGAACAATAAGGCTGTGGAGAAAGCGTGGTGCTGTGTACGGGAGAGGGGGCCGATGATACTAGTAAATAGTGTTAGAATATGTATATTGGGAAGATGGGAATGGGAAGAGGAAGGGAGGAACTTACATGTACATTTCAAAAAACGCATCCAGCACAAAAACGCCCTCGGGCTCCAAATCCCGCTGGCAAAACGGTATGACCTCGCGCACACACGTCGTCACTCCATTCCCACCACCCGTTGGCGTCACCGGCGTCTGTGGCGTTTGTTCAGCATTTGCGCTCCAACTCGGCCGGCGCAGCAGCGGCGCGAAGAAGGAGCTGCTCACCTGGAGTGCATTGCCCCACCCTCCGCTCTGGGGCTGGTTTTGCTCGATCCTGTACAGCCGCGCGCGGTATCTGTCCGAGGTGGCTTTGTAGCGCCAGTGGTCTGCTGAGCGCGGGATTGCTTTTTCGCTGCCGGGGAAGGTGCTGAGGAAGTCTTTGGGCTCGGCGCCTTCGTCGATCTCGTTGAAGTCGCCTGTGGGCGCGAGGTCCATGCCCATGAGACGTGAACCCGAGAGCTCTTCAGCTGAGCAACCACGGCCTTTCCACAAGTACACTTTGCTGCCAGCCGTGCAAACGAGGTACGGGAACGCGGAGCATAAGCTTTTCAGCGAGAACTCAACTTCGTCGAAGGCGAGGTGACCTAGGTGCCGGCGCCCGCAGAGCATGAAATCTTTGGCGGCGGTGCGTCGCGTGATGACAATGCCACCCAGGGCTTCGAAGAAGTTGGGGGGCTCTTGGCCTTGGCGGATGGTGAGGAGGCGGCCTTGAGACTGGCGTGCGTGGTTTTTGGCGAAGACTTGAGCGTCTTCGAGGGTGGGTTCTGGAACGCCGTTGCCGGCCCAGATGTAGACGTCGGTATGCTTTGCGCCTTTGGAGTCGCCGTAGACGTGCGTGCAGAGGTACATTGAGTCCTGAAACAGCACGTGCTCTTCTTGCATAGGAATGGGTGTAAGCCTGCCATCGCCAGAGACTTCTTGAATTTGATGGCGCAATGTGCGTATCTTGCCACTTGGTCCGAGATCAAGCGGTGGTGACTTGAGCACCTGTACAGTGTCGATGTTCTCAGGTAGCCGACCTTCTGTGATTGGAGCCTCGTCGAAGAAGTCTGCGAACATGCCGTCATATTTTGGCTTTGGTGGCTGTGGCGAGCCCTTCAATGGCTCAGATTGACGCCTACCTCCACTCATGGGAGGCGATGCGGGGAAGTTCTTAGACGAGGCTTGAGGACTTGACTCGCGTGATCTTGCAGGCAAGTAGCCTCCCAGACTGCTGAGACTGAACCCCAGGCCCGTAGGCTTCGGTTTGGACGGTAGAGGTTTAGACTCCACGAGCATTGAGGGCTTGGACTGAGACTCCTGTGCTTTTGGCTTGGGTGTGGTTACAGGCTCAGGAGAGCGAACGAGTCCGGCATCTTGCATGGCGGCCCGCTCATCTGCTCTGGTCGGCAGCTTGATTGGTGACTTGGTTCGTGTCGGCACTGGCGAAGATGATGCAGACTGTCTGCCCCATGATGCGGTAGCGTTCCTCACAGAAGCGAACGTCGAATTTTCTGGGGAAGGTTCCTCCTTCTTGGGAGTGACTTCCACATTTGGAGGTGCAATCTCCTTCAATGCTGTTGGCCTCGGGCTGTCGGTGCTAGGCTTAGTGGATTTTGTGGGAGGCGTGGGTAGCGGTCGCGAGAAACGTGATTGCAGCGGCGCAGGCGATGGGGATGGAGAAGCGATCTTCGGCGATGAAGCTGGCTGAGAAAAGGTTGACTTTTGTGGTGTCATATGCGATCCAGATACCCTTCTCTCCGGGTCCAGTGATGCTAGCTTCTTCGGGACACCTGGAGAGGATATTTTGGGCGATGCAGCGGAGTCCGGTCGAGATGCGTTCTTCGCCAAGTCGTGCGAGCCGGATATCCTTCGATCAAGGTCCAACGCCTCCGGTTTCTTCGGTAGCTCTGGTGTCGCTTTGCTATACTGGCCAGACGCAATACGAGGGGATTTGGCCGGCGGCGTGGGCTTCTCGGTCATGGATTGCCTAGCGGGTGTCTTCGTCACTTTCAGCTCCTCTGGTGGTCCGTTAGCCTTGGAAGGAACGGAACTGGGAAGAACATGCTCAGTCTTCACCAAAGGAATAGTAGCAAGGCTAGGGGTCACCTTCTCTGGAGGGGTCTTCTCGGACTCGGTAGTTGCCTTGGTGGCCGGTGCTCTCCTCTTTGGTCCTCGCGCTCGGCCTTTGGTCATGTGCTGTAGCTCTGGAGCTGGCCCGGTCTTTGTGTCCTGTGATGAGTCCTTCACGGGCGACTCCGTCCCATCAGCACTTGATGTAGACTTGTTAGTCGTCAATGGGGGCGGTCCACGGGCAAGTATACCAGCCAGCGCAGGGTTGAAGCGGTCGGCCAGTTTGCTGGCTTTCGCAGGCTCCTTAGATGTGAACAGCGGAGCTGGCTGTACCGGCTTGTCGTTGACAGCGGAGGTTTGCGAGCGCAGGCTCTTCTTCCTAGCTAGAGCCTCTGGAGTCACATCCTTTGGCTTCTCTGGTGGGGGAGGCTTCGATCCGCTATCAGCACGGCCAAGAGCACCTCTTTTGGCGATAGCTTCTGGAGTCGGAGCTGGTTCGGTGTTCGAGTCAGACCGCTTGAGGGAAGAGCCGGTGTCCTGTGCTTTCAATTGAATGGCCGACTTCTTCTTGATCAGACTCTCTTTGAACTCGTCGCGCCGTACAGTTGGCTTCGGACCACCTGTGGCGTTCAGTGCGTTCTTCCCCGTGAGTATGTTCGTCTTGAGGAGGTCGGGCGCAACATAGTTCTTCGTCTCTGCCTTTCGCAGCCTGCCAAAGACGTTCTGGAGTTCTGACACCTCGCCGCCCTTTGAGCTGTCTCCGATTGGCTGTCGCGACTTCAGACCAGCCCGGAAGTCCTTCTTGGGTGGCGTGTCTGGCTTTGGTTTCCCTGCTGTAGTCGGTCGCGAGGTCATTTTGGCAGGATCTGCCGCGGCTGGTTTGAGCGGAGCTGGCTTCTCGGCCTCATCAACTTGCTTCGGCGCATCTAGAGGAGACTTTAAGCTCCTAGTCACAGGCTCTGTCTGCTCTATTGGCATGACTCCCTCCTTGGCTAGTGACGGCTTTGGTGACAACACAGGCTTCGAGTTTAGCGACGCCCCCGCCGTTTTGTCGCTTGTTAGAGACTCTGCTGGCGTATCTTTCTTCGGAAAATCAAACTTGCGAAGAGCAGCAGGCTTGTCCATCTTGTCTGACTCAGTAGGCGTTTCCTTCTTTGCAGTGTCAATGTTGCGCGAAGTAGCAGGCCTCAGCTGCAGATCCTTGATGGGAGAAGTCCTGCCCGAACCGAATGGCTCTGCAGCCGACGCATTCTTGCCAAGGTCAACACTACTGCGTTGCTGTTTAATGCGGTTGATCTCTGCCATCCATGCGGGCTGTGCTGGCGGTGGCTGCTTAAGCTTGGGGGAGTCTGGCTTGTTGAGCGCGCTCTCTAACCAGCTTGACTTTGTGGGACTCCATCGCTTCGAAGGACTGGGTGGCGACGTCTCGTCTTGTAGCTGCTCGCGCTCGCTGTATGTCGAATGGACAGACTTGCTCCGTGCGTGGTGTGGGAGTGCAGGCTTGACGAACTCGTCTCTCGAGGTTCGCTCTGTGTCTAGGCCCTTCATAGTGGTCGCGTTGCTGTGACTGGAGGTTGGACGAGACAACGGCTCTATCGAGTTGTCTCTGCTCAGACTACTCGGTCGCTCGGGGCTCCTAGACAGACTGCCATATCCCGCCATTGCGCTTCCACGATTGCTCAGCGTAGAGTTCTGCCTCGTCAGATTTGGCGGTGTCTGTGTGCTCCACCGCTTGGAGACGCTGTCGCTGCGCTTCAACATGGCGCTCTGAACGAAGCCACCCATGCCCTTGGTGGGAGATGCGGGGCGCTCGGGCGATATCCTCCCTTGCGTGGGCGACATGGCGAGCGCACGTGCTGCACTGTCACCTCCATCCGCGGCTTGGTCGGACGGCGGGGCGAATTTCTGCGAATCGAGCGTTGGCAGCGGCGAGCGTGCCTTCGTGATGGACTCGGCATCGCCCCCGGATATAGACGTGTTGGTGGAGAAGCGGTTGCTCAGCATGGCGCTGCCCCGCACAGAACCTCCACGCGACCCCGGCGAGCTCGAACGCATGCTTTCTGGCGGCGGACTGCTAATGTCGGGCTCGACGGTCGACTCACGTGACATGCCCGGCAGCTGCCTCTTGCTCGATATGGAGCCGGTGTCTGAGGCGGTGTCGTCCTGGTTCCGCCTGTATGCCGCGGAGCCGACCCCGCGGTCTGGCGTCTGCTTGAACCACGAGGGGTCCTTTGCGCCCAATGACGCTGCTATAGATGTTCTCGACGTGCTCGGCTCGGGCGAGGAGGGCTCGGGTGTCTTGGTGGGGGAGGTTGACGTAGGTCTCTCTGGCGACCTGCTGGCCATCGACAGCGGACGCCGCATGCTGCCCGACTGCGGCCTCTGTTTCCACGAGAGCGTGCCGGAGCGCCCCAATGCCGCCGCACTCGTCGCGGGCTTCTTCGGCTCGACCTCCTCCAGCGTGGTCGGCGGTGGGGAACTGGTCAGACGCTGCAGCGACTCCTCGCGGGCGGCGGTGTCGTCGGATGGCGGACTCATGACGGGCGTGGGCGTGCTGGCGGCCTTTTCTTGGACGGCGCGAGGAGTGCCAGTGTTGGAGCGCAGCGATTGCGGTGTGTTGGGCTTGTCGGGGGATATCGAGCGTGCGCGTTCTATGTAGCAAAAATAAACATCAGCGCCATGTAAATGCGCATGCAGCGTCTCTGAGCAACGCCCAAGACACCAAAGTTTTAGGTTCGGCTACACACCTGCTCTGCGTGCCAGTCTCTCGCTTCGGCCCTGAATCAGCTCTTCCTCCAGCTTCTTCACGCGCTCGGCGTCCTGCTGGTCTCGCTGCTCGCCCAGCTTTCGAATTCTCTGCACGAACTCGTTCGGGTCTATTTCGTCGGCCATGTTGGGCGACGAGAAGAATGCAAGGTGGGTCGGTCACAGGCCGCTCTGTGCTGCGGGTGCAAGAGTCAAGACAGCAAGGAATGAGGACGCTCGGCAGTGAATGGTAATCCCGGCCCAAGTCGAGCTAGACGTCGTTAAATTGCTTCGAGCGCTCGGCCGCCACACTACGATCGACCTCGATGTGTTTCAGATGTGCTGAAACAAGTAATGTGAATGGATATACTCGAGGCATGTATCGAGCGAATGGAAACGAAGTGGTGATGGCTGCAGGTTGGGTCACGATTGTGTTTGTTTATGCCACCAATTGCTGAGATGCGGCTCCACAGACGAACGTTGGGCTTGTCAAGCTACCGGTTTTCAATACCATCTCCTGCACCAACATCCCTACCCCTTGCACAGCTGAACTCTGTTGTGACGATTGCTCAGTACAGAAACAGTCTCGCTTTGGCGTCCTGCACCACCCATTCCAGCCCTTCCTGCAGATTCATCCCCGTCATCGCACTGCAAGTCATGATGTTCCATTTGTGTGTCTTGATCGCCTCGAGTCGCAGCCCCTGCAGCCGTTAGACACCGTTATTGGCCGGACAACCACCCACACTCCAGGTTTCTGGTCACCTACCTCGCGCACCTCGTCTTCCGTCATGGCGCCCGTTACATCGCTCTTGTTCTTGAACACGAGCAGGCTGGCCCCAGAGAGCCGCTGTGATTGTCAGCTCGTGGTCGAAGGGACGGCGATACGTACTTCTTCCTGCAGCAGGCCGGCCAGCTCGTGGCGGCAGTCGTCTATCCGCTCGCGGTCCGTTGCATCCACCACCCAGATGAGCGTGTCCGTCTTCTCGAAGTAGTTTTTCCAGTATGTGCGCAGCGTCTTCTGGCCTCCGACGTCCCCTGAGTAGTCAGAAAGATGTGCATGTCTCGATGCAAGCAGGTACAGTACATATGTTCAGTTTGTAGCTTTGTTTGTTAGTTCTTGCTTCATATCAGTGTAGTCCTCATACCCGCCGTATTCGATCGTCTTGATGATGAAGCCAAGTGTAGGGCTGACGCTGTTGACATCCTCGTTCATAATCTTCTTCACGATCGTAGTCTTTCCTGCGTTGTCCAGGCCCCTCTTGCAGTCAGCATCTCGGCCACGAATATCTTGGTGGAAAACCCACAGCATCAGTATTCTCATCTCCTTGTCCTTCAGACGAGCTTTTCGCAAAATCGACAACATTTCGAAGTTGAGCCTTTTGGTCGTGGTGCTGGTGATACTTCTCAGGCTGTCACTACTTCGCTGTGGAGCCCTGCCTCGGCTAGACTTGCCGTATCAGTTCTTCATAGTCTAATACACAGGTCTTCGACGATAAAATGCTATTTTACAGCCGCAAAACTATATTGCCGATTCAGTACAGAGGTGGTAGAGGTATAATTTCTCTCATCGATTGCCTCGAATTCAATGAGGAAGGACCGTACCACCAGTCGTGCCGTCCTCACTCAGGTAAAGCTCGAAGCTGCATTGGGTGAGAATATCGCAGTCTTCTCTCATCAACTGAGTCACCAGTTTCGTTGTCGGTGAGCCAGGATCCATAAGTACCACAACCTGCAGTATGATCTTCCACCCCCCACCTACCATCCTCTCCTCCTCACTTCTTTCCGCTCCCACCCCGCCCCATCCCTACCACTACCACCATCATGAGCCGAACCGCAGGTCAATTCTGCGGCCGTGAGCAAACCTACAGCCTCCAAGCCGACTCACCACCGCCTGTACCCAGCACGCCGATGGAGCCGCACAAGTCAGCGAATGGCGAGGCCATGACATGGCAGCAAGAGCAAGATTTCGGAACAGCTGTGGTGAGTGAACGTACCCTGATTGGACCCGGATCCACTTCCCGCGCACAATGGCACTCCGCTTTGGGATAGCTTCGACAAAGACGCGTCTTCACCTCGCTGTTGCTTCTACCTCCAACCTTATACCTTCTTCCTCCCTTCCTATTGTGCTCTGCTTGTCCACGATTATCGTGACTGATAGAACATAGCGCAAGATCAAGGACAAGGCTGTGCGCTTCTCGAAAGTCGACCTTGACGCTGTTGACGACGCGCACATTGCTTTGGAGATATGCACCGGCGATCCTGACTTCGCGCGGCAAGCAGACGTACCGAGTACGAAGCCTTTTCGCCAACCTCGAGGCAAGGCATCCGTTCCTCCAATTCGTCCTGCAATCACTACTTCGTCAACCGGGCCTCCAGTGGAAGGCACCGGGGCTAAGATCGAAATAACTTCAGAACAACCCAAAAAGCAGACCAGGCGCCCACGTCGCAAGCCATCTTCGGTCACGAACGGCACGAAGGACAAGAAGAGTGCAGGAATGGCCAGCACATCCCCACAATTGCACAACAAGGCGGCTGCGTTGATACCTCCTCATCTTCGCAACAAGCCCACGCCGGCTCCTGTTGCCGCCGCTACACAGCAGAAAGTCGACTCGTGCGCCACTAATGGATCTTCCACTACGTCGGATAAGTCCAAATCATTACAACCTGCAGAGCCTGAGTCGGTACCGTAGGTCTTCGCACCCTTCCTCTGAAGTACCTCGCGTTCATGACCAAATGCTGATAGACTGTAGTCATCGACCAGCCCAACCATTGACCCCGCCCTCGTCACTCCCAGCGACGCTGAAGGAGCTCGACTTGAAGGAAGCCGAAGCAGAAAAAGCACCCGAGGTCCAAGCTCCCGTGCAGCAAGCCTCTCCAGAGCCCACGCAGTCCGAAGGGCTGATCCTACGTGGCTGGGACGAGCCAAAGCCAGAACCACCCCGAGCTGCTCCGAGAAAGAGCAACAAACCGCGATGGCCGCGGGCAGAGCCAGCACCAAAGAAGCATTTTTGGCCGAAGAACTCAGAAATGAGGGCACGGAGCGTCAGCTCAAGTGATGGCGGTATCTCCTTCAAGTCGAACAGTGACAACGACCCGAACTACGACGTCAACAAGTTGATGAGCTGGAATGGAGACTGGTTGCCGCCGCCGGAAGACTGGACGGCGAGGAAGGGTCATACCCACCGTCACTTTGGTTCCTTTGTGGAGAAGTGGATCGAAGGGCACGATGCTCGATGCAAAGACGAGATCATCTACAACAAGTCGACTTTCCACCAAGACGAAACATGTAAAGAGCTGGTGCCTGATTACTGGCTCTACGACACGATCGAGTCAAAGGCGATAGACGATTTCTGGAAAGAGATGGCGACACGCACACCAGCAGCGCTGAACGATGTCGACATGTTCGCGGACCTTCCGTTCTGGGAGCGCCTCGAAGATGAGGTGTTCGACGGTAAGCCTAGTCGCTTCATCAACGGCTTAACAGTACCTGAAGCTCGCGTGAATTCAGAAGACCCCGACAATCACGACCCGCGAGGTGACATTCTTGCGTCAGCTGACTACAGGATGAACTTGATTCAGCAATCTAAGGCACGCAACCAGCGAAGAACGATCCAGAGGCAGACACGCCCGCTCAAAGAGTCGAAGTCAACGGGACCGCCTGTGGAAGATCGCCGGATTCGCCCAAAGTCGAATGTCTACTTCCGCCCTGTTCAGCCAACCGACGTGGAAGACATCGCAGTGAGTTTGTCGAGTAATATATCCTGATGCACTGGCTAACCACTACGCAGGCCATCTACAACCACTACATCGAGACTACCATCTTCGCAAACGAGTTTGAGGAGCGCGACGTCGGCCATATGAGCACTCGCATTAACAATGTTATCGAAAATGGACTCCCGTACCTTGTAGCTGTCGCGCGAGGCAACCAACCGCGAGGCCCACAAGGCTACGTCAGCGAGAAGATTGTGGGCTTCACTTACCTTGACGACTTCTGCGACAGGTCAAGTATGTATCGCTACACATACGAACTCACTCTGTATGTGCATCCTGGTTACCTCTGCCAGAACATCGGCAGCTGTCTGCTTGACCGCTTGCTCCTCATTGCCAACACCGGCTACAACGCCTGCGGCGGCTACGAGTATCGAAACGACTTCAACTACCTTAAGACTGGCACTGCTCGGGTCATCAAGACCATCCTCCTCAACGTCAACACGGAAAGCGGAGAGGACTCTGAAAAAACCAATGCGTTCCTGAAGAAGTTCAAGTTCCGCTGTGTAGGCCACGTCAAGGAGATTGGTCACAAGCTCGGGAAGATCGTCGATGAATATAGGTATCAGCATACCACGACTGAAGCCATTGATGCAAAAGGCTTGCCTAGCATGCCGCTTGAGCGTGTTGGAGTTTGAGTTTGTGAGTCGACCAACAGCACATTTAGTCCCCAAGATGTACTGACTTTATCAGGCTTTTTGCCTCACACCAGCCTGGAAGAAGGGTTCTCGAAATCGCCGCTGAACTGGAGTCAGGAGTTCTACTGGTGCAGACTGCGATTGTCTTGTGTTTCTTTCCCTCAAAAGTGTATTCAGCCCTCATCTCCCCTTGTTTTCAACTGCGAGCGTTACTTCACATACGGATCTTGCGAGATCATTTTGTCAGAACACGATCTGCTCATCACATGCGGTACCGGACGGGCGTTCGGAAGACAGGCACTACGGAAAGGTATACCAAAACTGTCGGGAACAGAGTGATTGCGCTCACTCCCTTTGAACTTATCTGCACAGAAAGCTGTGCACTAGCGACACAAATTGAACGAAGTCCTTAATCCCTACTTCCTGTCTTGTTCTCGCAATGAAATTTGAAATGTCAAACCCCTGTCACCTGCCATCCAACGTCCCACTAACCCTGGTGACCCCACCTCAGCCCTGACGTCACTCCCCTTTCCAAAAGCTTGAAACGCGACACTTTCCCATGCACTGACGCGTTGCGCTACCAGCAAACTACATATAACGTCCCGCTGCGCTAAAGTAATAGCTCCTGCATACGCTTTAACTCTCTACCTAGACTGCTTCTTCTCAACTCTCTACCTAGACTGCTTTTTCTCAACTCCATTGAAACAAGGTGTCCAGCAACAAGGAAAAGTAAAAGGGAAACAAAGAGGACAGCGCAATCATGCCAGACAAGAAAGAAGAACAACAGGAGCATATCCCCACATCATCAAAAGTCGACAAGAAAGAAGATGAGAATACAGGCACGGGTGGATTGTTGAGTAGTATCGGAGACCCAGCTGGTTCGTATTCGTCTTCGTTTTCTATTTCTCCCTTCCTCCCTTTCTGAACTACCCAACTCTCCATTACATCTACCTTCATCTCACCCTTCCTTCCTTCACCATTCACCGTGCCCATTGAACCCATATGCTGACATAATCACGTAATAATACAGGCAAAGTCCTCAACACCGCCCTCCGCCCCCTCGGCGCCCCGCTCGAAAAAGGCGTGACTGGTCCCCTCGGCAACGCAGTCGGTGGATCTACGCGTGGCGTACTTGGGCCGTTGATGGGGGATGAGCAGGAAAAGAGTGAGGTTTTGGGGGGGAAGAGTATGTCCTACATACCCCAATTCATAACCCTAGCCCAATTCCAAAGCATGATCGTCCCGTTGGAGTTGATGGTTTGGAGAATTCTGGGGGTTTGCTAATGTGTTTGTAAATGACAGATAAAGATTCCTACGAGGGTAATCCGAGTATCGCGGGGAAAGAACAAACGGGGGGAAATCCGCTGGGATTGGATCAAACTGGTAGATGGGGGTTTGAGGGGGAGGGGGATGGGAAATTGAAGGGTGATGGGGTTGAGAAGAAGGAATCGAGTGCTGGGAATCCATTGGGTTTGTGAGAGTACGAGGGCGGTGGGAGATAGGCATGGATTGGAGCTGGAGCTGGAGGCATTGGATGGTAAGAAGATGATCAGACGTGCATTTATTTGTTCCAAATGAGCTCGATGTTCGTCTTACATGTGGGGTATCGTATCGTTAGTTGATCCAAGCACCAACGATATTCACCTCCCCTGCCCACGCCCCAGCAACACACATTAACAATTATCAAACACCATCCCCATACCCCCTTAGAACATTTCTTCAACACCACTATCTCCCAAACCCCCTCTTCCTCCCCCTCTTCCCATCTTCCCGCGAAACGTATCCTCCAAACCACCCTCATCCCCAATTTCCTCCCCTTGCTCATCCGCTTCTTCGTACTCCACATCCTTTAGTCTCGGCACCGGTGTCCGCCCAGTCAAGATGTCGAATAAACTATCCTCACTCCTATCCCCCCCTTCTCCTTCATCTTCTTCGAAACGAAATATCGCGTCCTTGCCATGCGGCCAGACGAATATATAAGCTGTGTTGTGCGCTAAGAGGAAGAGTGGTTTCTTGCTGGCGGGCGCGGAACAGAGGTATTGGAGTCTATATTTCGCTGCGGGAGCGGGGGAGATGTGTGTTGAGAGGTCGAGTATCCTCGGCGCCTGCGCACGTATCGACATATCTCCATCCGCATCATACGAATACAAATACACAACCGGCCCCTCCAGCGCCGTCTGAACAAGCAAGAGGCCACCTGCACACCACTGCAACGTCTTAACACTCTTGCAATGAATCAGCACCGCCACAGTTTTCAATTTCCGGAGGTCCCAGATCCAAATCGTGCTGGGTGTACTGTCTTCGCGCGTCGCAGCTAGCGTGGAATCGGCGTTGAAAGACATGAGTCCGATACCAGTCTTCATGAAACTCGATTCGTTCTTGTCTAAGACCGCTTTGGGTGGTGTAGCGGGCTGAGGCGTGGGTTGGTAGCTCCTAGTTCCCTGAGCATCGACATGTTCGCCCCAGACGTGCGCACCAGGAACGTTTATTTCATCCGCGTGATCCAGAAATACAAGCGGCGCAAACGTGCGCGTCGAGAGAATACGTATGCGTCGGTCCCAGCCTCCAATTGCGAGCTTTTCGTTTCCGGGGAGCCATGACACAGTTTTGATGCCTAGACCTTGTATACCGGTACCCTCGTCGCACGCTTCTCGCGCAATGCTGCGATATAAATGCCCGTCTGCTGTGTAGATGTGCAGATTGTACCCCGCGGACGGCGACTCCCAGACCGCGATCCAGCGCCCGTCGGGACTCCATGCGATATTCGTCGCGTCGGTGGTTGGGAGTTCGATTCTTTGAAGGACTTGATACGTTTTCGCGGCTAGCAGTAATAAGATGTCGATGCCCGATGCGCGACACAGGAGCGCTAGGACGTCCCTTTTCCCCAGCCGAAAGCCCCAGCCCCGCCCATCTTTCCCACTGAACTTCGGATCCCGGATCTCGACTGCGCGCCCGGTGGTCAGACACCATGCTTTCACGCACGCTGCGAAGTCGCTCCAGACAAGTACTTCGTCCTCGCTTGCGCCGAAGTCGACGTGTGTGTTCTTGCCCATGCCGCCGGAGCCGTTGCTTATGAGTGCGTTCCACGCCGAGTCGCGGAGGTCGTAGACGTGTGTTGTGGAGTCGGAGGAGAGGAGGACGCGGTTTGATTGCGGGTGTTGTGAGTTTCGGGAAGGACAAGTGGTTGGCGGGGACCATGCGATTCTGGAACTGCGTGCATCGTGAGTACCGGGTATTTTGATGCTGCGCTCGATTTCGAATGTGGTGAGGCTTCGTATTTGTAGGCATGCGCCGGCGAGGTACGCGATGTGGGAAGCGGTTGGGGATGGGACGGCGAGGGAGGAAGCTGTGGATTATTAGTAGGTTCTAGTGGGCAGGGACAAGTTTGCTTGCATTTATATTGCGGTGATATATCAGCAGTGTCCATGTTGTGTTAGTAAGGAGCTCGAAGTCGTTGCGGGCATTTGCGACTGGTGCTGCGAAGAGTAAACAAAGCGGGAGTGCGCAGAGTTGACCAATGAGGTGCGATGCAGGCCGCAAACCGAACACCATGAGCAGATGGATGATTCACTTTGAAGTCACTTCACTCATAACACTCGGATTTGTACAGATATCCAGCTTCAATCCATCTCATCAATCATCTAACCGTAATCAAGCGAGGGTATCGGTGTGCACAACAAACGCTCCAAAATAGACCTATCTTTCACCTCATCCATGGTATATCCAACGGTATATCCACCCAGAAGTGTACAAGGAGATCCGTCCGCTCATATCCAATCGTAGATTCCAACCATCATATCCTCTTCATGTGCTGTACACAGGCGCCTTGATCAAAATACTCTTCCCGCGGATCTGCACCGCAACACCAACTGCCATGCGCACCCTCGCACTCACCTCATCCTTCGGCCCACTCGAGCTGCCAGGCGGATGTTGCGTGAGACTCTGTTGGCTACCACCAGCACCAAGTGTAGACTCTCGCTTTCCAAGTGACGCAGGCGCAGTCGTAGGTTTCTTCGATCCGCCGCCAAACCCAAATACACTCCTCTTCTTCTCTTCTTTCGGAACCCCATCCTCAGCAATAGAACTATTGTCGATGTCTTTCGACGCTGCGCTGCGTATAGATGCGCGGTCCGCCTCGTCGTGTTCCAGTATAGGTGCTGTAAGTGCCGGAATCCCAGATTCAAGCTTCATGAAAGCCTCTACGATGCCGTGGCCGGGCGGGAAGTACTCGATGTGGACTTCTCTGCTTTCAAGCGGTAGATGTTGAGCGATGCTGATAGCCAGCTCGATGATCATTGGTACGCCGCCGTTGAGATCCGGCGGCGCCGGATCGTTCATGTGCATCTGCAAGCTCGCGATGAGTTTCTCGTTCAGCGTTTCGGTGAGCTCTTGGCGGTGCTTCGCGGCTTGTGGTGCACGTAAGGTGTCTGCGAGTCCTTCTAGTGTGGCGAGCCGCCAGTTGATGATTTTAGCTGCGAGGCTGTCTTCATCTTCAGGGCTGTGACATGGTGGTGAGAATTTTCGAATCTTCATTGCGATGGACTGGAGTTGTGTTGAGAAGCCGGGTTCGAGATCGGGGTGGAAGTACTTCTCGAAAATGTTCTCGACGAGCCAGTAGGAGATGAATGCGCGACCGACGGCGGTCATTTCTTGCTTGCCGGTCTCGACGGCGGTCTTGTTGACGACGGCGTGGAGAAATTGCGGGATGGCCTTCCAGTCTTTCCGGATCGAGAAAGACAGTTGCGCAATTAGGCCGTCTAGTCGGTTGAAGCGTGTTGCGTATTCGCTGTCGTCCCATGATGTGCGCGACAGAGACATGCGCTGGTTCGCGAGTGTGTTCTGCAGCTGATGTACTTGTGTCTGCTGCTCAAAGAAGTACCGCTTCACCTTTTGGTATTTCTCGCCTGGTCGTTGTCAGTCGAGTCCATGTGCCGCCAAAATATGTGACTCACGCAGAACGTCGTACTCCTTCTGCATCTTCTCAACATCCTCTTCAGACGTCTCAGTGTTTCTAGAAGTTGGTGGCGGCGTTGCCCGTCCCATTTCCGCAGCCTGTGCCTGCTGGCCCTTCTCGCCTCGATATGGCTGACCCTGAGAAGCTGTTGGGACGACGTTAGTGTCGAATGTTGCGATGCCCGGTGAGACGGGCGGGTGTCCGGGATGCTGACCTTGGCCCGAGGGCTGCTGGAGGAGAGACGCCTCGCGAGACGGCGCCCCCGGCTGCTGGCCATCGACGACCTTGCGCAGCGTGTTCCTGCCGCTGTTCTGGGCGCTCGACGGCATTGTGTCTTGTGTGGGTTGGGGCGGCGTCGTATTCGCCAGATGTGTGTCGGACGTGTGCGGTTGTGGAGGGTGACTGGTCTGCGCGTCGTAAGCCTTGTATGGTTGGGGCTGAAGCGGTGATGGTGGGGCAAGCTGGTGCGAGGATGGAGGTCGGAGCTGTTGCAACTGCTGCGGGTCAATCTGCTGTGGTGGCACAATCTGAGGCGGTTGGCGCGTTGCTTGGGGATGTTGAAGCTCAGGTGGCTGCTGGGCCAATGCGCGTCCGGCCTGGTGCTGTGGGGAGCCTTGGTGCGGCTGGGGCTGAGACTGGGGTGGAAGAGGGTGAGGGTGTTGTTGCTGCTGATACTGGACGTTCTGGGGAAGACGGTCCTGCGGTGAATGTGCCTGGTTCTGGTGGAGAGGCTGCTCGGGCGGCGGCTGGTAGTACGTCTGGGGTTGTTGTGTTGCAGTGTTTGGCGGCTGAGCGTGCAGCTGAGCAGTGTTGAGCAGAGGGCTTGGCGCACCCTGGGGTGGTTGGAAGGCCTGGTACTCGCCCGAGTTCTGTGAGGGTTGAGCAGAGGGTTGGTAACTCTGGTACTGGTGGTGATCTGGGCTGTACTGCGATACCCCGCCTTGCGTCTGGTAGCTCCCCTCAGTGCTTACCCTGCCAAGTGGGGGCCGATTGTACTGCTGCTGCTGCTGCTGCTGCTGCTGCTGGGGAAAGTCCTTGGGCGGCACCTGGGGCTGGTCGTGCCCGTCGCGCTGCAGAAACGGGTCGACGTTGTCCTCGTCCTGCTCCGCCGACGTGGGCAGATGCGAGCTGGAGCCTTGCGGGTGCCACTGCTGCTGCTGCTGCTGCTGCTGCGAGGCCTGGAGACGGCGGTCGTCCTGCAATTGCTGCTCTGCAAGGCGGGGGTCACTCTTCCGGACCGACTGGCGTCTCCCTACGCCGTTCTTGCCGGCCTGCTTCGAGGCGTCTTCGTCCTTGTGCCCCGCAAGCCCGGCCGCGTTCGCAAGGCGGCTGCGGAGAGACTTCTTGGGCTCGTGGACGGCGGGGGGCGGCGACTGCGGCGATAGAGGCTGCTGCGAGCCGCGGCGGTTCTGCTGGTCGAAGGCGGGCGACAGCTGGGGGTTGCCCGGCTGGAAGTTCTGGTTGTCGAGAAGGTGCGCGCTCAGGCGGTTGGTGCTCGTCGTCCGCGTGGGATATTGCTGCTGGCGATACTGGCCTTCAGGCGCCTGTTGTTGCTGTTGCTGCTGTTGCTGCTGGCCTTGTGGTACCGCGTGCTGTCCCTCTATATTGTGGTATCGCTGGGCGGCCTCGTTATTTACTGCCAGCGCTTGTCTGTCAGCCTCACACACCGACGCATCATTGGAGCGGCAGGCGCTGTACCTGAGGGATTGGGCGACGTGTGCGCTGAATTGTCTACCGACGGCTGCGAGATCCTCGATTTCTTGCCAAATAGCGACGGCATCGCAGAGTGCAGAGAGTTTGGCGGGCGGTTGGGCGCTGTACCGGTACGGCAGAGACAGCGGTGGTCTCAGCTCTAAGAATAACTAAAGATGAGATCGCCAGCGGGCCCTGGGCTCGCGGTACTGTACACCGTGCAAATCAATTCAAATGGCGCGTCTACCCGAGTGAGACAGCATTGCTGCGCTGCGTCGGACACGCCTGCTCAAGTAAGACGCCGCGGATGCCTTCGCGTACACGTGCAGGGAGCTGAGGCAGTGCAATCATGGGCCACATGTACGTCTGCATTCTATTCATTCTGCCCCCCACCGGTACCTCTCAGGCAAACAGCTGTTCGATTTTGAACTACCACTAGCGTACCTCGATATGTAGCCTTGTATTGACTGCGGGTCTCCAACGTATTGAGGATGCCCAGCTTTGAGGCTCATAGGTAAGCTACACCATAGATACGCCGAGCTGGCTCCACTTTGTACGAGTGTATTCTACGCGGTACCTGAGGTGTGCCCATGGAGCTACGTTGCACTACTGCTTCCTTTCAATCGATTGGCCTACCTCTCGCTGCCCATTTCATTCCAGGAGCACATCTAGATTCTCGTAAATGCAAATGCTGACTTTCAGCTGGTGTATATGCACATGTTGCTATTTCTGGCATCGCCGAGACTAACGCTCTTTGGCCTAATCTGCATGAACGTAGTCCTCGGTAAACGTCGAGTACCTCTTGCAACACACCTCTTCTGAATTGAGAATTTGAGTCTACTTGTCTAGGCCATGTTCGACTCTCGCGAGACGGTGTTGCAATACCGTCATCACTGCTTGTTGTATATGCTTAGTAATGAAGAGTCAACGTCGACATCGCAGCCGAGGCGAGGCGAGCTCATCGTTTCCTCATCAACCAATTCGGAGTGACACATCACTTAGGACTCCTACAATTTTGACACGAGTTCATGATCACAGGTTCCTAATCGCATAGAATAAGCAATGACGCCCGATGCAGACCTCCAGGACAAAGCTATCTCAGCAGCACACGCAACCGCATCGTCCATCGCAGCCCTCTTGCTTCTACGCTACTCGTCATGGCAAATACCACAGCCACTTAGTTTCGAGTCTGATGGCACGAAGCATGATGAGCGATACTTGGATGACTCCGGAAATCCCACAATCCATGGTCGAAACACATGGGCCAACGCGTTGACTGCATGGGAGACAGCCTATCTACTGTACGACACTTACGCCCTGGTCAAGGCTACGCAGCGGAAGAGGAATGGTCGCGGCACTGGCGCTGCATTCCATCAGGCTATCAAGGACTCGCCAGTCGGTATGGCTCATCACGTGCTGCTTTCATCAGCGCTCTTGGTGTTGCAGTCGTACATCGTAAATGGCAAAGAAAAGGGAATGTGGATCATCACAGCATTCATCTTGATGAACGGCAGTACTCCAATAATGCATGCACGGTGGTGGAGACGGCAGCAGACTGGCAAACCAAGCACGGTTCTCGACCTAGCTTTCGTGGTCTCTTTTGCGGCAGCACGATTTGGCGTTCCGGTCTGGATCATGCGCGAGTACAGTCAATACCATGGCATTGGTGCATGGCAGGCGTACAGGTCGCTGAGAAAGACGTGTCAAGTAGGGACTGGGCTCTTGGTGGGCATGAACGGGTTGTGGTGGATGGTTTTGACTTTCAACATACTCAAGAGGAAGTTACGCAGATGATGTGACGAAGTGGGTTCATTTCGAGTTACGGGATACACGAACCATGACTGGTTCGGATGGTCTCTGCGTGGGCAATTGCTTCATATCGCGAGCCCAGTCTTCCGGCGATACCGCATCATTACGCTCCCAGCCAAGCCAGCCTCGCACACCTCGCGCTGCAACATCTCCCTCCATACGGATTCTCAACTCAAAGCACGTCTCTGCCACAGCGACACCGATACTATGGACCCATTCCCGACCCAAACACGTCTTAGGGCCAGCACCGAATGCTACACCCTGCGGCGTTTCACTATCGAGATACCGCGCTCCATCAAAAACATCCCAGGTCGACCCGAAGGATGCAGGATCTCGCCCGGCGCCCACAAAATACAGCCAGCAATCCCATCCTTTGGGTATGAGTACATCAGCTTGCTCGCCCGGCGAAGAGATGATATTGTCTTTCACGGACCGCCTCATCACACCTACAATCGGCGGGCTAAGTCTCTCCGTTTCCCTCAGAATAGAGCGCAAACGCTGCGAGTGCTTTGCTGGGTCGCTCTCAAGAGCCAAGCCATCCGCTAATGTGCGTCCTTGTTTGTCGACTTGCAAGTACATATTGCACAGCAACGCAGTCAATAGCGACGCCAGTCCCTTCACCGCCAGGCTACACGTCATAAGGACTGCATGGTTTGCAATATCCTCTTGCGCACCATCGTTCGACGCAGCGAACGGGCACGCAGACGGCGCATCTCTGAGACGCTCAGACATCAATGCTTGCAGCTTCTTGTTCGCGTCCTTTCCCTTTTTGCGCGGAGAGTGCCAGAACCCCGTGTTCAGCGTGACAGGAAACAGCGAGAACTGGCCCCGCAACAAGTCCTCCTGCAACCGTTCCACTTTGTCAAACAGCGCGTCTTCCGGACCTAAGCCGAGGAAAGCTCCGAGCAGAATCTTCCATGACAATGTTTTCATAGATTCGTAGAGATCGATGGGTGAGGATGAGGGTTCAGAGAAGTGTTTCTCCGTCAGTGCGTGAACCAGCGGAATCAATCTCTCTTCCAACCCGCCCATCCTCGCATCCCACCTCTCTCTTAACTCTCCATGCGCATCCCCGTCCATCAACAGCAAATTAGGAGCCGGAAAGAACGGCGCCATTAATTCCGCGTACGCGGGACTCGCTTCATAGCCGCCCGCATCTTCCAGTACTTGTCGCACTTGCGCGTAGGAGGATACAACGGCGACATTGCGGTTCAGCACTTTTGCTCTGACTACGGATCGGTTTTCGAGTAGTTCGGGATTTTGCGCGCTGAAGGAGATGATGCGCGATGATATGAATGATTCGGGCGAGCTGTGGAACGCGAATGTTTCGGAGAGGCCGGCGAGGGTGGAGGATGTGCCGAGGGGGAGTTGGGGAGGTGGTTTAGGCATTTTATGTGCTGGTGTGGTCGTGTTGGTAGTTGACTAGGACGTGGACGCGGCGAAGGACCCGGATTCAAACCAAGTGTGGGATCGGTCAGCAATTCGTTCGAACTTCAAACCATCCATTCACATGGCCATCCACCTCCAAAATACTCAACAAGGCCAAGACCGTACATCGCGTTACTGGCCAAGACTCCTCGTTCAACCAGTGGGGGCGGGGTAACGTCCTGATGTCATCGGCGTCTAGCCAAGTCTTGAGCGTTGCGATGGGACTGATAGGTACGAGTTTGACAACATTGACTGCGTACAGTCTTGCGAAAGATACTTTAGCGACGAGGGGCGTATACCAGCACAAGGGTAGCTAGTCGGGCTTACCAACGTATTACACGTACTAAGCCGCATTCGCAGCGTCGCATGACATGCCGCTAAGCCTGAGCATCTAAGACACCATACACATCCTTCTCAAGCAAGCATCATCAATCCTCTATCTTCCAACCCAAAAATCATGAACGACATCAAAGATGCCCATCTCGTTTCCGACAGCACAAACCCACAATCAATCACACCACCACCATCCACCCAACCCTCCACCCAATCGACACCGAAAAAGATACATGCCTACATCAGTATCCTCCTCCTCCTAACCAACTATTTCCTCGCCCAATACGATAAATTCATCCTCTCCTACTTCCAATCCTCCGTCCTCGCAGACCTCTCCTTAAACTCAACCCAATACGGCCTTCTATCCGGCTACGCAACCGGCATCGTCTACGCCCTGCTCGCACTCCCCACCGCCTTCCTCGCAGACTACACCTCCGCTCGCGTCTGGGTGCTCAGCGTAACGGCGGCATGGTGGTCCCTGTGCGTTGTTTTTCAATCCCTGGCACGCACCTTCGGCCAGTTATTCTGCGCGAGACTGGGCATGGGCATCGGTCAAGCTAGTGTTGAGGCGCTGAGTATTAGTCTTATTAGCGACTTGGTCAGTTGGCGAAACGTCTTCATCGGCGAGAGCGTCTTGTATGTAGGCGTATACATCGGCGAAGCCATCAGCGGGCAAATCGCCACTGCCTTCACTTACTCCGGAACAAGCTGGCGCGTCGCACTGCGCGCTATCGGTATCACGGGTATCATCATCGCACTCCTCCTGCGCCTCGTTCTCCGCGAACCAGCACGTCGGAAAGGCCTCATGTGCCACATAGGACCCGAGCTCCCCAGCCGTCCACACAGATCATCCACCCTCGCCGCCGCGAAATCGAACCTCAACAATACGGTCTCGCATATCCTACGCATGCATTCTTTCCCCATCCTCGTCCTCTCCGCCAGCTTCCGCCAACTCTCAGGCAACGTATTCGGATACTACATGCCCTCGTACCTCGGCGCAACGTATCCTTCGCACCCAGAGCTCTTCTCGCGCTACGGCATCATCGTGGGCGTCGTTGGATCTGTAGCGGTGCTGAGCGGCGGGTTACTCACGTCTGTGCTCTGGTCGCGGACTAAGTTGACGCCGTTGTATTTGACTGGTGTGGGGGGTATGGTGAGTAGTTTGTTCGTCGTGCTGATGATCTTTTCGAGGGATGTAGCGGGCGGTGAGGAAGATGCTGGTATTGGGATTTTGTACGGCGTTATGAGCGCCGCTTATTTGACTGCGGAACTCTGGCTTGGTTGTTTATTCGCGCTCGTCGCCTTATTATTACCGCCGCGGAACAAGACCTTTGGGCTGGCGATTTGGGTTTCGGTGCAGGTCTTGATTTACTCTTCGGGGCCGCAGATTATTGGCCTGGCGTTGAGGAGGGAGGATCCACAGGGGGAGAAGTATAGGAGGGTGACGAGGGTTTGTCTTGCGGTGATTATTCCGGTGGGGTATTGGGTTGCGGGGGTGGGGTTTTTGGTAGCGGTGCCGCTGGTTAAG
>Ga0265798_10000694_pt1 | contig 54980 bp, 52 predicted proteins | sample P3T30metagenome_FD_192430 | JGI IMG/M metagenome (GOLD analysis project Ga0265798, IMG submission 192430) | Plant litter microbial communities from East Loma Ridge, Irvine, California - P3 T30 | ecosystem: Environmental > Terrestrial > Plant litter > Unclassified | place: USA: California...
ATCCCCCTACGACCGCCCCACCCCCACCTCCCGCAAAACCTGGCCCCCTTCCTCCTTCCTCCAATGCCTCCTCTACCAATGCACGCGCGACCTCGCCTGCCCCAGTCACACCTTCGCCACCTCCTTCAAGCGACGCGCGCTCAAAAACGAAGCCGGGCATAAAGAAGCTATGCACCGTCTACGCGGGCTCGTAATGCTCGTATGCAACCTCGTAGTCAATTACACATTAATGCCGCCAAGTAATATAATTCACAGGATCGAGAACGCGAAGCCAGCGAGTAATCCAGAGTTCAGTGCGATTCCAGAGGCGAGGATTAAGTGGGCGTTGGATCATATGGGGGTTGAGGAGTTGAGGAAGAAGGTGTTGGATGATCAGAGGGGGGGAGGGAGGAGAAGGGGTGGTTGATTGATGTGTTGCTGGGGAAGGAGAGGGTGGTTGGTGCTGCGGTGGGGGGCGGGATGGAGATGGAGAAGCCTGTGGTGGTGAAGAGGGAGGGGCGTGTGAGGGATGTGGGTGGGGATGGTGGTAGGGTTTCGGGTGGGAAGAGGGTGGCTGAGGGGGGTGGAGGTGAGGCGAGTAAGAGGTCTAAAACGGTGAGCTGAGTGGGGTTGCATCAATTTTTCTTCGGCATATGGTTGCATGGTAGGAAAGGCGTACGGTGTTTCTCGTGTCACAGTGGGCTGAACGGCTTCGGACTGATTTGTGCTCGGAGTCAATGTGATGGAACATGGAAAAGGCGTACGGGGCGGAAAAGGTGGATGGCGTTCTTCTCGGAATGTCATGTATTCTATGGTCGATCATCTGGATGGAGACCATCATTCCATATTTGCAGCTATGAACATACCAGACATATAATCCCCCTTCTCTTCCAATCCACCCCACTCTCAAGCCGCCACAGCCATAACAGCCATCCCGTCCACCCTCGTAACCTGATGCATAATACTCATCTTCCCCTCCTTCCCCGCCATCTTCCACATCTCAACTTCCTGCCCACCCCTTAGCACACCCACCCTCATAGTCGACAAAAGATTATGCGCCGCATTCGAATGCTCATACACACCACCATTAAACAGCGCAGTCGCATCCCTTCCAATCGCACTCTTAATCAAACTCTTCCCACCCGGATGTTCCGCCACAAACGCCGAAACATCATGAATCACACCGCCAATCGCCACCAACGCTTTCCCATCTTCGGTGCTGCGTACTTGGAAGTCGTCCCAGTCAATTACTGGGAGCTGAGTTAGTGGGAGTCCCCAGTCTAGGCCTTGGCGCTTGCGATCGAGTGCTTTTTGGTGCTGTTGCAGGCGGCCTTTCTCAATCTCGTTGGAGCGGAAGGTTTTGAGCGAGTGGGCGAGGGGCAACAAGGGGATCTTGGAGAGGGCGTAGATGAGCCATTTTGTGGGGTCGTATTGGTACCAGATTATGGCGTTGCGGTAGTCGGAGGGGAATTCGTGGTGGAAGTTGTGGTAGCTGGTCGAGTTAACAATCAGACTCGGGTTGATAGCACTTATCTCTTGTCGGATGGATGCAGTGTTTGGGAATCGTGGACTTACCCTTCGCCCATAGTGACCAGTGCGGTCAGCATGTGATCTCTCGGACTCCTTCGGTCATCGAAGGGCTGCTCTCCCAGGTAATGCGCGAGACTGTTCACGCAGAACGTAGCCTGCTGCACAAAGCACGCTCTGATAATACCCGCATACACAAGTCCTCCCCACCAATCACCCCATCCCAGCCCAGCAACCAGCATCGGGAAAATCCACGCAGCAAACAGCAGACACTTTCCGTAGTGCTTGTGCTGCCAAACTACAATCGGGTCGTTGTCGAGATCAGAAACATCTGTCCGTCCTTTGACTTTAGGGTCGTTGTTCAGGACCATCCACCCGATGTGAGAAAATAGTAAGCCACGCATTACACTGTACGGATCTTTCATCGTGTCGGTCCATCGGTGGTGTGCGCGGTGATTCGCACTCCACCATCGTATGCTTCCTTGGATGGCGCCTGCGCCTGTGAATGCAAGGAACATACGAAGTGGGCCTCTTGCTGAATAGCATCTGTGACTCCATAAGCGGTGGTAGCCGCCCGTGATGCCGAATGCGGTACACGCGTAGTAGAAGATGGACCAAAGTAGCGTCGGGCGTGTCAGAGGTGTGGTTCGTGCGAGATGGAGTCCAAGTGTGGGTATGAGAACGACGAGCGTGGTGTTTAGCCAATTGATCTTTTTGTACCAGTTTCCGATTGTGACTGGCTGGTGAGAAATGTGCTGCTGTTTCGAAGATGTGGTAGTGCTTTGGCCTTCCGGTATGCTAGGTAAGACGGCCATCCTGAGCGATCTTCCAATGAAGTGAGTAGATCAGAAAGAAAGAAACAAACACCTCAAGCGGCGCAGTAAGCCGATGTATATAGAAGTCACTGCCCACAGCAAACTTACCCGGGTGTTCCTGTCACGCGTTCCAAACGCGGGTGCCTGATGACTGACGGCGGGGCCTGCCTTGTTGAGATTCTAGTCGTGCTTGTCTTGCTAGCCTCACGTCAAACAGAATCTCCATGCAATCTGGCCTCTGAGTATGATTCGCCGTGCGTGCGCCGTTGAGTCCATGATGCATGATTGATGGTTTGGGTTTAGGGCTGACCGATTCTGGCCAGGCTTGCGAGATAGGGCCGGCCGGACATGGAGCCAGCCGTGTACTACACTTGCACCACGATGTGCGGGAAAAGTGGCAGCCTCGTGAGGTCTGCTTGTTCAAGCTGAAGTCGCGAGGTTGAGGTGGAGTGGAGTCATGAACAGGAGAGGAAAGAGAAGAGAGCCTCGGCTGGCGTGTTGTAGAAATTTCCAGGGTCTTTGATCAGCATCCCAGAGTTGTCAGCATACCTGCTATATTATACAACACTCTATCACGAAATAATAAGCCGGGGCAAACACATGTTGTCTCAATGGTTATTAGATTGTATAGAGGTACTTTGATGATAAGCAGCTCATCAGCCGTGTTAGATAATACGCGACCCTTGCGATGCGACCACGAATCTTTGAATCAACTATAACTACCCACAAATGATACTCCATCATGTCATCGTCCAAATAGGCTGCGAATCCTTCGCGCTCCGCCACTTCAAGACTGTCAATTTTCTTCCAAGAGCACGTTCCATCATGGATGTTGGATTTCAGCATCCAGTTGTTGCTCGAACACATTCATACCAAGCAAGGATGTTGCTCAATTATCCCCAAAACGGTGATGAGGACAGAAGGAAAGACGCTGTTGGGCTCGCATCCGGAGAAGGCGTCATGAAGTGCTTCACTACAGCCATACTTGGAAGATGGGCCACCGCTAACTTCATCAGTGGGTGCTTAGACGCTTTCTCTAATTTGATAGCGTAGGTGAAAGCGACTTGACTGTAACCACGCAGTTTGTCGACAGTATGCAGAGGCCCTAGTTGTCCCGCTGCCAGCATCTGTTGTCGTATTCCGGCGGCAGAGAATACCTCCTTCGCCTCGGTGATGCGGAGTTTGGCCATATCTTTGATGAAGGCCGAAGGCATGAGCTTGTCGTCCAAAGAACTCGGCTGGCCGAAGCAGCAGTAGAGTTGACATAGAAAGTCGCGGACCGGGCAAGCTTCATCGGTATGCTTGTACGCGCAGGCAACAGCCCTCGTGCTCAGTCCAGCTTCGGCACAGTCATCGACGATCGCGTTGCGCACAGCGGTGCGGAAGTCGAAGTCGTTTAGGCTATCGACAAAGATATGTGCCTTGATAAGACGGATACCCCGAGCAGGTGCTTCAAAGTCGTTGTGGTAGGGCGGGATGTTCTGTCGGTACAGCCAGGAGCGGTAAACCTCGAACGTATCCGGATCGATGCTGGGCCACGCTAAAGTGTCCTTGACGAGATCATTACTCTGGTCACCATGGGCCCTAAGGATGCAGTCTGGATGTTTGCAAAACGTAGGGCCTGAGGCTGGGATTCGGTTGTTCCTCGTACAGATAGCGAAGTCCTTGACAATTGCCACGCGACCATGGTCGTGTAAATCCTGAAACATAGCCGCGCGTGAGAAGAGAAGTTTGCGGTCGATTGCGAAGCATCGCTGTGCTTTTCCGACGTATACGCCGATCATCTTACAACGGTTGCTACGTCCTGTTAGTAACGATCTGGAGGGCAGCGGAGGAATAAGCCTACGTTGCTAGAAAATCTCGAACGCCCTTTTGCCTGAAGCTGCATTGTTCCTTCGGTGTCATTGTAAGCTGCTACTTCGTCAAAGGCTCGCGCCGCGCACCTCATACACATATGATATCAGCAACGCCAAATGTCTTCAAGCCCTAAGACAAACCTACGAATTGCAAAGTCTCGCCAACAGCCAGTCACAATGGCGACGAGAGAATTGTCTGATCCAGAGATGGCTGAGACAACCATCTGAGACCTAGCGGCAATTTGTTTGCCATCTGGCTGCAACTGATGACAACTCGCGATGAACGCGAGTTGTGAGCAGGTGTTTGCGACGCGGAGGTCGAAGTGAGAACCTAGAAACTAGGCCTACATCCCCTGGGCATTTCGGAAAACTTCAGAGACTAGACAGTGTCACCTGTATTGATCTGTAAATGCATCCAATTGTTTCCTTTCCCCGATTTTGTTTCCATCGTGGCAACTACGAACATCTGCAGGTCAAATCAGCAGTGTGCCATCACTGAAGTCTATCATATTTTATCTTACCTCCTTTACATCCTCAAAATGACTATGACGTCCACCTTTCAAGATGTTTGTGTGTTCTGAGAGAGTATCCTTGGGTAATGTCGTCATTCGCCTCGATGACCAGTATTGATAAGCCAGACATTTCAACCACCCTACGACCCGCGTTGTCGTAGACGAAGATTCGAAGCATCAGACCTTCTCGGTGTATGAGAGTCGGACATGCGACCGAAGCAACTTTTCTTTTTAGCAAGAGCCTTGGGCTGGGAGCATTTCGCAATGTGCGGGGTGAGGCAGAAATAGCAGCCACAAACGTGAGGTTGAACAGCGGACCGATGACAGCTTGCAACACTCAGTTGCACGTTTGAGATGCGGCCTCGTAAGAAAAGTGGTGCTCATGACGATATTAATGTGTCGACATGTCTTAATTGAGTACTCACTTGATAGCTGGTTGGCTAAACCGCCACCTAACACCCACAAATGACAATGAAGCAATCTCCATAAAACCAAAGACCATGTCTGCAAACAGTGCTCTAGGAAAGATTCGCGCTAATGTCCCTCCAAGAAAGATATTGCATCTTCAATCCCGTCCTGTGTATCGTACCTAGCAATAGTAAGGCGATCTACGCCTGCTGACCAGGAATGGTCACACATCCTTCTTGAAGCAAATTGTACTACTTTGTACGGTCAAAATAAGGCGATGTCTCGAGCCCCTGACAATTACAATTCTGATACACTGATCAAGATTGCGGCCATTGTAGATCGCCAGCCGAAAATTGCGGGAAAGTAAAGGGCGGAGGAATTAGCATGCCCGATCCCACATCCGCGCCGCCAAACATCTGCTCAATATCATTCTATAATGCGTTAGCCACATATACTTCATTTCAATCACCTCACTCACCCAATCGATATCGTTCAGCGCATCCATCGGACTACTCCCCGCAGTACCAGTCTTCATGCCTCCGTAGATCGCAGCAGCAGGGCTAATCGTATCGCTAGATTGCCGCTGCAGCATCGTAGCCGGGCCCGAGCCGGCAGTAGGTACTGGCGGCGCATATGCGTTGAAACTGTACGGTGCGGGCGAAGACTGAGGTTGTGGAAACGTCGATGCAGACGCGGGTAGCTCGATGGATCCCCAATCGACGGTGGGCATAGCTCCAGGGAAAGTGAAGATCGCAGGTGCAGGCGTCTGCTGGTAAGGAGTGGGCGATGCCTGGGGAGGTGACATCTGCTGATTGTCTGGACTGCCACCAGTGTCTTGTCCCGAGGACTGCAGGCTTCCACTGCGCTCTCTTTCTTCTCGTTGCCTGGCTTGAAATCCCGGAGTGTGTGTGCGCGGGCCGGCATGCGGCATGTTAGTTGGTGCTCGCACTCTCTTGAGGCTGTTGTACAGCTCGATCTTCCCGATCAGCTGCTCCAACACGAATCTTGTTTTCTCGGTGTAAGAGCCTTCGAATGTGAGGCCAAAAGCCCAATCCAGGCACTTCCATACACGTGCTTCTACTTCTGGCTCGTTGTGACCTGCGTACAACTCGTTGAGAAGTAGGAGGGAACTGTGATATTGGTGCAGGGCGCCAGTATACCATGACCAAAAAGATAGTGCGGGCTGCTGCTCGATCACCATGGAATGTTCAAGCACAGTGACCGCCGAGCTCAAGACGATCTGTCGTAAGCGGACAGGCATCTTCGCACGATCGGAGCTCAAGTACTTTTGCAGCAAGAGTATGAACAGTCGATCGGTCACAATGCCGTAAATCTCGGACGCGAGGGCGTGAAGAGGTTCACCCTTCTTGAGCATGGGCAGATACGTCTTCTCCATGGCGGCCTTGAAATGCTGGACTCGCGATAACAGCGAAACCAGCGTAACTTTGCGTACTCCGTTCGCATCCTTTTGCTCAAGCTTCGGCCTCTCGGCCCATAGGAAGCGATGCATCTCATAACACTCAAAGCGCATCCGCGTGATGGTCGTATCGGTGAAGTATTTTCGATCCTTCTTGGTGTCGATATTCCTTGCGCCGTGCTCAGCGTGATCGAGATCTTCGTCATCAATGTTGAGCGGAAATTGTGTATCGTAGTCATCGTAGCGTATTTGAGGGCGCGGTCCGGTAGCTTCGCACGTTCGAAGATCTAGGAAGCAAATTTGATACCATATAAGGCGTCTAATCTGTATTTCCACAGGCGAGTTCGTGTAGTTGGTGGGATCACGATGGAGGCCCATGCATTCACCAAGTCGGATGACCGCACCTGTGAGCGCAGAATGAGCTCGAGAAACTTCGCTCCGGCAGAGTGGGATCTTGAAGTATGGTTAGAAAAATAGGGTACCGATAATATGGACACAGATGTTTGGACTTACAAGATACATCACGAACGCCTGAAGTGTTTCCAATTTCGTGGCTCGCAGAAAATTCGCTCTCGCAAGAGCGGCTTCTGCACCACGCCTGAAGTTTTCGACCAAACTCTGCTTATCGACTGCAAGCTCCTTCATTACTTTGTGCTCGGGCATGGACACAACAGACGACAACAACACCGCAAAGACGACGGCCTGGAACGATGCACGTGGTTCGATACCGGCACTGATGCTAGTCCAAAACCTTTCGTAAGATCTCTCGAACGAGGGCCGATGTAGAGTTTTTGCAATCACATGCACGGCCTGCCAGTAGTGCGTGACGAACCTGTCGACGATCGACTTTGATGGGAGATGGCTCATTAGCGAGGTCTTCCCGTCACAGGGTGCAAAGAAGAGGTTCGAGGAGGGTGCAACGTAGTCGCGGCTAGGTGCGAGCCAGTCTCTGGGGTCTTGTTCGGATATCAGATTGGAAATCGTGCGCTCGGTCTTGGGAAGCTCTTTGAGAGCTTGCGCAAGCTGTACACTAATCAGACCATGTATGTACTACTATACATGAGAACTCACCTCCTCTGAAAATCGTGGTCGTACAAGGCCTCCGATTCTCTCGGTGATCCTCACTTTGCCCATAGCGATGCCGAGATCGACGAGATTATCATCAATATCATCAGCGTCGTCTTCGTAGTATGATGCGTCTTCGATTGCCAGGTGAGAAGAGGTCAGGTCCTTTGTCTCCTCGTCCTCTTCTTGATCGCTATAGCTCTCATTCTGACCAGGTAGTGCACTAGACCTTCTAGGAACAATAAGGTCCCCAGGCTTCGGGCCAGTTGCTCGAGCGACTTCCTCTTCAAGACTTCTTTCTAGAATGCCCATTTTCTCTTTGACGTCCGCTAGTCGTTTCTGGCCATCTGCGTCCAGGCCGGATGCGATGAAGACACAGGGGCGTCCGTTCTTGGTGCAATTGGTACATGGTGAGCTTTTGTCGCACTTCAGCTTCCGCCTGTGACGATAATATGTCAGTACACAGGCTACAATATACCAGACTTATCGGCTCAGATTACTAACCGGCGGCATTCCAGACACGATGTAATTTGGCGATTGCGACGGCGGACCCGAGGTGGGGAAAGTTGTGACCTGGCTTCATTTGTGGCTAAAGGTGGGATTTGGCCGTCTGCAGGGGAGGTACTCTGTGTAGGGAAAGACATCACGTTGTGGCTGGTGTTTGCTCGGATAGGTGGGTGGAGTCTATCCAGATCTCTTACGGACGTAACTTGTACGCGTGCAAGATGGACGAAAATTGACTGTTTAGGGTTAGTCCTCCTCGTTATGATTGGAAGGACTTCGTGTGTGTCACTCACGGTCCGTTGATTTGGCCTATCAATGATGCGTTCTTGTCGAGAATGATCTGATGCCCGTTCAGTGGTACTGCAGTTGAGGTAGGCGGACACTAGTGCTACTTCAGGTCAGAGATGGCGGTCGGATTATGGCTCGCTGCTGCAAATTACGTTGTACGGTTTTCTAGAGAGATATGCACAGGTTCTGCTGACTGTCATGGACAATCACACTGCGTTACAAAATGAATCGTGGCTTTTGGTGGTGAGATCGAGGTCTGCCTACAGAGAATGTAAGCCCGCCTTTGTCAGCGCAAACTAAGCTGACCTTGGTTAGGACATCTCTTAGAATGGAACAGTTCCCGCTCGGAAGTCTGACATCCACAACAGGAATACAACGACCCAAGGGTGGTACTGAAGTTTCCACCCTCGTTACGCATAGTTCGTCCATGATGACGTCACATAGATGTTGTTGATTGTATGATAACTAATCATCCTGTTGAGATGTTTTCGCCATTTTCATACGGGACAGTGTCTTTGAACTGGCATACAATGTAGAGCTTCATTTCTTCGTCTAGCGAGACGAGTGTAATACTTCGTAGCGCAGTGCGTGTCCGTGGAAGGGGCGTTCCCACCACGCGTTTGAGGAAGGCACGACCGAAGTTCAAGATACACAATCGATTTACGCTCAACTGAGCCAATTCCCACAATATTGATGACTGTATGGTTGAGAGATGCCAAAACGCGTCGCGCGAAACGCCAGGTCACGTTTCGGCTTTTACGCGACTCGCGACTCGCTAAGATTGTTGCCGCCCATACGATGTGACAACCCGCACGTCCCTCATCGCTTCCCCCAATAAACACAGCTTCTGCTTCTGCTTCTGCCTCTTCTACAATCGCTCTTCTCTACTGCAGCATCAACAAGTCACACACTTACTCGAAAACATCTATCAAACCACCAAATAACCCCTCACCGCCAGTCTTCCAACAAGCCACACTTCAAGATGTCTGTAGTCTCTCTTCTCGGTGTCGAGGTCAAGAACAACCCCGCGCAGTTCGACGCGCCGTACGAGTTCGAGATCACGTTCGAGTGCCTAGAGCAACTGCAAAAGGGTGAGTTCAATAGGCACGCCCGTGGAACATCTATCTTAACACTGGTACATAGATCTGGAGTGGAAGTTGACCTATGTCGGCTCGGCTACCTCGTAAGTATTGTCACCACCCAATTAGGAAGTCAAATAGTTGACACGTCGCAGAAACGAGTACGATCAGGAGCTCGACTCTGTCCTCGTCGGACCCCTCCCCATCGGCGTCAACAAGTTTGTCTTCCGCGCCGACCCCCCAGATCTATCGCGCATCCCAAACAGCGAGATCATAGGCGTCACGGTCATTCTGCTGAGCTGCAGCTACGAGGAGCGCGAGTTCGTGCGTGTCGGCTACTACGTCAACAATGAGTACACAGACGAGGCACTGGCACTCGAGCCCCCTGCGAAGCCCGTCATCGAGAAGGTGCAGAGGCAGATTCTCGCAGAGAAGCCGCGTGTGACGCGCTTTGCGATCAAGTGGTATGTGTACGAAGAACCACAGTCATGGCACGGCTAACAAGCTCAGGGACTCCGACGAGTCTGCTCCACCAGAGTTCCCACCTGAGCAGCCCGAGGCCGACCTCAATGCAGACGGCGACCAGTACGGTATCGAGGAGGAAGAGGAAGAAGAGGAGGAGGCCGAGGCCGAGGCCGCCCCCGTCGAAGGCGAGGACGCAGCCATGGCTGGCGCTGAAGACACTGCCGGACCCGCAAACGACGAGGACGCCGAGTCTGAGGCCGGAAGCGAAGAGATCGACATCGAGGACTCTGAGGGTGACGACGACGAAGAGGAGGGCGAGGAGGGTGCTGAGGGCGGTGACGACGACATGGAGATGGACGACGGCGAGGCTGCAAGCGACGAGAAGAAGGTCCCGCAACAGGGTGGTGTCCAGCAGCAGGGCGCGGATGTCATGGTTCACTAGGCGCTCCAGCTGGACCTTGCTGGCTTTGTGGAAGGATGTTGTGCTGATCTCTTGTCTTGAGGCATTTCTGTCGAGCATTTTTTGAAGGAGCATTTTGCCATTTGTTGTCGACTAAGATAATATCTTGCGCACACGCTTCCAATGAGACAACCACATCACACTTTGACTTTCCTATGGATTACTCCAGTCGCGTTATTAAAGAACCTAGTCCCAAGCGGACACTGCACCTCACGCAGCCGCATACTTCGTAGCCCTTGATCCACAACCCTGCACATTCCTGATCCTGCTGCCCTATCAGTATCCTTACGTACCATCCCCGCCTCAGCCTGGCGACACGATCCGTACTCCATTCGTCAGGCGCATACGAAACGCCAAAAGCGGTGGCCTGAAGCGACTTCGTCACAACACAGCCTCCAGAACTCGCTATGGCGCAGCATTCTCGCACGCCCAAATAGTTGGTCCACAGGGCATCGGTAGTGTCAGACAAGAATAGTAATGGAGTACAAGCAACCTTTCGCGGCGGCTTGTCTCGTACTGGTCGCTTCCTGTGATTTTCTGTCTCTCTGGCTCTCAAGGTTGACCCTGCATATGTCACTTGTTACCTTGTAGTTGGGCGTCATCAGCTCCTTTTACAACCAGATCGCCTAGGACTGCTTCAGGACCTGACTGTCTCAACACGGCAAACAGCCTTCGTGGTCGTTCGTGTCTCTCACTCAGCACAGCCTGCCTGCTGTCACTCTCATCCACGCCCCACGACTACCGCCAACCTTCGATTGTCCACACGGTGACCGCAACGCTATAGCTGCTTCGCAAGCTGTACGCACAGAAACCGCGAACAGAGAATAGGATCAAAGTGTCGAAGAGGATCACAGCGACGCGCCTTAGGGGCTAAGTAAGTTACCCCGCGTCACAGGTACAACGACCACTTGAATGCGCGCGGAATCGGCAGCTATTCGACCCCCATGACATCTTCACGCGAGAGTCTTCTGCAAGTCGGAAGGATTGGAACACCGCTCTCCACCTTTTTCTTGGACAACGGCTAACGCTTGGCCAAACCAGCCTTCATTTCCCTGTCATATCGTCTGTCGCGGCCACGATGAGCTACCAACAGAACCCGCCCCAGCTGGGGGCTACATTTGTACCGGGCGGATTTGATGACTACTATATGCCTGCGCCTTCCCCGGAAGTCATATCGCCTGCGCCACAACGGTTGGTCTGACCCCAAGGAGGACGCGGTGTTTATGAGGGTCGCCTGCTAACATGGGCGCTCTTGCGACAGGATCATGCCCGAAGTGCCGGAGAACATGCAGCAGAACATCTCCCACATGGAGCTGGAGGCACACGATCCGCGAGGAATCAATGGCATGATGTCACCGCCAGCACAGGGCTACCACCAGCCGCCGCAAAACTTCCCACCGCGACAGTCGAGCTACCAAAACGAGCCCCCAGCAAGCGAAGACCAGTGGGCAGCGCCAGCGCGACACGCAAGCATTTCCTCAGCGTTTCGCCAGCCGCCGGTTGTGCAGCCCCAGCCTGTACAGCACCAGCAGGCCTCCCACGACTACAACCAATTCGCACAGAGCCACGAATCGCCCAACTTCTCGCCGTTTCCGAAGCTGCCGAACAAGCCGCCGAACGTTCCCCCGTCCGACGATGAGAAGGAGGCGGTGCTGGAGAATGCGCGGTTGCCGGTGCTCAACTCGAATGACCCAGAGATGCAGCTGGCTTGGGCGCAGGATGCGTTGGGCTACGTCGACTCGGCACAGCTCCACGAGCAGCGCATAGCTGAGATACAAGGGGCACGACCGGTGACACCGCAGGTTGAGCATCAGTTGCGAGTAGATGCCATGAACGTGGTGACCTTTTTGGCAGACCAGCACCATCCAAAAGCAGCTTTCATGCGGGGCATGTGGCTCGAATTTGGGAAGTTTGGGATGCGGGCCGACAAAAAGGAAGCATTCCGCTGTTATTCTCGTGCGGCCGCGAAGGGTTACGCGAGGGCAGAGTATCGTATGGGCATGCAGTTCGAGCAGTCGAACGACCCAATAAAGGCACTCCAACACTACAAAGCTGGTGCCGAGCAGGGCGACTCTGCTTCAAACTACCGACTCGGCATGATGACATTACTTGGTCAACACGGACAGCAACAGGACTTTGCGAGGGGAGTACAGCTGATCCGACAAGCTGCCACAACGGCCGACGAGAATGCTCCTCAGGGCGCGTATGTCCTAGGTATGCTACAGGCGCGAGAGCTGCCTCAAATCAACGTACCTGAGATATACCTGCCTTACGACGAGAAGTCAGCGAGGCAAAACATCGAGAAAGCCGCATACCTGGGGTTCGCAAAGGCACAGCTCAAGATGGGCTCGGCTTATGAGCTATGCAGCTTAGGCTGTGAATTCAACCCCACGCTGTCGTTACATTACAACGCACTCGCTTCTCGACAGGGCGAAGCAGAGGGTGACATGGCGATCAGCAAGTGGTTTCTGTGCGGACACGAAAGTGAATTCGCCAAGAACGAAGACCTGGCTTTCCAATATGCTCAACGCGCCGCCATCGCTGGACTTCCTACTGCAGAATTTGCCATGGGCTACTTCCATGAGATCGGCATGCATGTTCCAGCGAGCATCGACAAAGCTATCGAATGGTACGAGAAGGCGGAGAAGAATGGGAACAAGGACGCTGGCACACGCATCGAAAGCATTTCCAAGACCCACAGGACGTTGTCAAAGAAAGATCACGAGAAGGTGGCGATTAATATGATCAAGTCCAAGCATGGCTCTATGCGTGGACAGCGTCCAGCGAAACTGCAGAAAGTAACCGCGCCTTCACTGCCCTCCATTAATGACTATAGCCCTTCGGACTACGGTGACGGCTCACCCGTTGCTGCAGCACCAAGTAGGATGGGCACCCGCGCCGATAATTCCACGCCTTACCCCATCTCTGATCAGCCTCCAATGCTAGGTAATGCACCTGCTTCGGCTCCCTACGACCGGCCCGCGACAGTCACTCCCTACCCCATGGACAATGGACCGCCACGATTGACCCCACAACAAAGGCCAGGTCTTGCTGGAGGTTTTGCACCAGAGTTACGATCATCGAGCACCCGGCCAGTGTCATCTTCGGCGTTCAATATCAATCCGAACATCTACCCTCCCAACGGTGGATATGGCCGTGGTGGACCTCAGGCCGGTCCTGGGGCAGACATGAGTTCGCTCCCGTACCGTCCACACACAAGCGTAGACAACATGAGTCCAGGAGCTGGTCGAGGAGGCCGTATGCCAAGCGGAGGCCGTGGTGGTCCCCTTCCACCGAGCGGACCTGGGAGTTACAGACAGCCTGGTGGGCCCAGTGCACAGCATCCAGAATCGCAGCAGCAGCAGCGTCCCCAAACGACCCAGCAAGACATCGGTTTTAGCGCACCAGATTCTGGACGCAACAAGCTCCAGAAGGCCGGCGCACCGCTCAAGAAAGCACCTACCCTGCCAGACATCGGCTACGTCGCGCCCCTCGAGCCACGACAACACACGCGGCCATCGACGGTGCAGCCAGGCCAGGAGAGCAGGACATCGTCACGGCCCGATAGGCCGTCGACTGCTGGACCCGGACAAGCCTCTCGTACGTCGTCGAGACCGGGCTCGGCAGGCCGTCCTTCGGCGCACGATGCCATGCCCAAGCCGAATAGAGTTGCTACGCTTCAACAACAGCCGCAGCCTAAGCCACCAAAAGCTTCTCCTGCCCCGCCGAGCAAAGCATCGAGCCCGGCGCCACCGTCGAAACCTTCTACGCCTGCTTCAGTGGCTTCGTCGACACCCGGGAAGGGCCCGAAGACGTTTGATGAGATGGGCATTGGGCAGGCGCCGAAAGACAGTGATTGTGTAAGTCTTGATCGTGCTGAAGATTTGAGAACTATTGCTAATAGGAACAGGTTGTCATGTAAATGCATACATTTGGTTAGCGGATGGCATATTGGAAATTTCTTGCATAGCGGGCTGCATCGTAAATTCATATTAGTCTGTTCGAATGTCGCATTGATCTCTTAGTATACCCTCGATCGATCGTGTTTGTACAGGTGGGAGTTAGGTACATAGAGAAATGGAAGATAGTTGTGTATTTGAGTATGGACATAGCTTTATCTGTAGCTCAAACCATTTGCAGTGAAGTTCCAAGGTTCACACTAATGGAATTATTCTTAGACAACGCGTGAGCACGTGATGCAAAAAGTGCCGAGGGCAATCTTTTGAGGTAAGTCAACGTTTTCTGGTGCTTTTCACGACAGAAATGTCCGAAGCTCAGCCTCATACTACATGACAGCAAGTCACATGGGTGGTAGTAGCAAGCAGACTGCAGAAGTCAAACTGATGGATTGAGCTCGTAGGTGATGAGACCCACTTTAACTAGCGACTAGCGCACACGCGGGGAAGGAACGCGTCTCGCAGCAAACGTTTGGCGACGCTCTACCACGCCTTGATCACATCAACTCCACACGCACGCCGCAACTCTTGCCGGTACATCCGCCATGGCAGCCGTCATGTCTGCGAAGCGCCCGCGCGCGCTCACCAACGGCATAGATGCTGTGGGCGGCATGGCTCGCGTAAGTTTATCATATCCTAAACCTCAAGACACAAAACTAACATCTCCAGAACAAACGACCACGACACACACCCGAAATGGAATCGTCCAGCGAAGCCGAGCAGTCCAACGAAGCCAGCGATAGTGAGGGAGACGAGGAGGCCGATGGCCGAGACCACGAACAGTTGATGAGGGCTACGCAGCAAGTGCAGCGAGACTTCCAGGCGACTGCCAACAAGCAAAATATTGCGACAGACTCCGGCATCATTGAGGAGATTCAGTGCGTGAACTTTATGTGCCACGAGCATCTGACGGTCACCTTGGGCCCTCTCATCAACTTCATCATTGGCCACAATGGTAGCGGCAAGAGTGCGGTGCTCACGGCACTGACAATATGTCTTGGTGGGAAAGCGACTGCGACAAATCGCGCGCAAAATCTCAAGGCCCTGATCAAGGAGGGCAAAGACCACTGCAGCGTGCAAGTTCGCATCAAGAACCAGGGCGCCTTGGCTTACAAGCCGTCTGCGTACGGTGACTCAATTTCCGTGGAGCGTCATTTCAACCGGTCTGGAACATCTGGATTCAAGCTCAAGGATCAAAATGGCAGGGTCGTGTCGACGAAGAAAGCCGAACTGGAGGATATCCTGGACGCATTTTCCATGCAGATCGACAACCCCATGAATGTTCTGACCCAAGACATGGCAAGACAGTTCCTGAACAGCTCCACACCAAAGGACAAGTACATGTTTTTCCTAAAGGGTACCCAGCTCGAGGTCCTGAGCCGAGACTACCAACAGATTGAGGCATCACTGGAGCTTATGAACACCCGGGCAGAGGTTCAGAAGGCAGGCATTGCCAATCTTCGAAAGCAGATGGAAGACCTTGCAAAGAAGGCCAGACGTGCAGAGAGTCTCGAAAAGATGCGAGCCCGAGAGACTGAGATTGCTCACCAGGCGCTATGGGCCGCCGTGGAGGAGGAGGAAGAAGTGTTGGCGGAAGCCGACAAAAGCCTTGCTGATGTCTCAGCCCTCATAGAGAAGCGACAAGCGCTCGTTGAGAAAGCTTCGGAAGGTTTCGAGCGCGCGGATGCAGCTTATGAGGCCGCCAGACAAGATGTCAACGATCTGACAGTCGAGAAAGATCCAGCCGAGCAAGAACTACAGGACCTGAAAGCAGCATTTGAAGGTGTGAGGGACCAGCTGCGCGCGCTAAAGACGGACGAGCGCAACGCTGGTTCGGATGTTTCTTCGAAGCAGAGAATCGTAGACCAGACTGCAAGGGAAATCGAAGACCTGCGTCGACGACAGGCAGAAGCTGACGACGGTTTACATGCGGAGAAGATGCAAGAATTGGAAGAAGCCAAGAGCGCAATGGAGCAAGCGAGAGAGACATGGACTGCGCATGGTATCAAGCTTCCCAAGCTGCAAGACAACTTGAAGGCTGCGCTTCGGAATAAGGGCCAAGCGGAACAGAAGGTTCAACAGGCACGAGATGAAGCACGCCGTGTTCGAGGGAGCATCGACCGTCTTCGCGGCGGGCAGTCTAACTGGATGGAAGGCTACCAACGACCGCGCGAGTTAGAGAGGTTGCTCCAGGCGATCGAACGCGAGGGTCGATTTCACGAAAAACCTGTCGGTCCTCTAGGTCGCCATGTGAAGCTACTACGTCCCGAGTGGGGCAGAATATTGGAGAAGAACTTCGGTATGGCACTCAATGCTTTCGTCGTCACAAGTCGGGCAGATCAGACGATACTCAGCGAACTGATGCGAAGATGCAACTGGGAAATGCCAGTATACATCGGAAAAGCCAATCGCATCGACACTTCCCACAACGAGCCTGATCCGAGCTTACTCACTTGGATGAGGGCTCTCAAAATTGACAACGACCTTGTCCGCAACCAGTTGATCATCAACCAAAGCATCGATCAGACTGTGCTCATCGAAAAGCATGAAGAAGGCTATAAGTTCATGGCCAATGGCGGTTCTCAGGCACGAAATGTAAAGATGTGCTTTACCTTTGCCAACGGTGACTCAAGGAAAGGTCGTGTCATCAACCGTACCTCTGGCGGGGCCATAAACGATAGTCCAATTGACGAGTTCCGAGGTCCACTGCGTATGCAAGCCGACAAGGAGGATCAGATAAGGCAAGAGCAGGCAAGCCTCGAAATCGCTCAGCAAGAACAGCAAGGGTTTGAGGCCGAGGCCACCGAAACATTGAGCCATGTCAATGCTTGTAAAACAACAGAGCAGAACCACGTCAGCCAAGGCAGACGACTCCATATTGCCTTCCAGCGAGCATCAGAAAAGGTGGGCAAGTTGGAGGACGAGCTCGGCGAGGCCGCTCCTGATGCTGCATCCATCGATGTCCTGCAGGAATCACTGAACACCGCCAAAGACGAACTGCGCATCGCCAACGATGTGTTCGAGGACATGATACTCCGAAAAGACAGTCTCAATGCTGAAAACAGGAAGAATCTCGGCGTCATGGATGCTGCCAAACGCAAGGTGGCAGAGCTCGTTTTCAAGCTCGAAAAGGCACAGGCTACAGTTCGAAAGTATCAGGGACAGCGACAAGACAGTCTTGCGGCGAAGAATTTAGCTATAGCTCAAGTAGCTGCAGCTGAGGCGAACAAGGCGAGCTGGGAGACACATCGGCTCTCTGCACAGGCCGATGTCGACAAAGAAATGGCGAAGGCCGTGATCGCTTGCCCACAGCGCGTAGCAGTCCCCAAGGACAAGAATTCCGAAGAGTTGGGCAACATGCTTGAGGCGCTCACCAACACGAGGAAAGAGACTGAAAGGGAACTGGGCGGCTCACAAGACGAGCTGTTGCGAAAGGCGAACGAAGCGAAGAAGAAGCACCAAGACGCGAGGAGGGAGTTTGAGGACATTGACGGCGTGAAGCGCGTGAGTATAGTATATGTCTTGAAATTGACATCATCGCTGACCAGCCTCCAGCATCTCATCAACACTTTGAACCACCGCCGGCAGCGCTGGCAACAGTTCCGTTCCGGTATTTCTGTTCGCGCACGCGTCACGTTCAACTACTTGCTCAGCGAGCGCAAGTTCCGAGGTACACTCAACATCGACCACAAGAAGCAACTGCTGGACATTCACGTAAGTAAGGTCAAATGCAGTGTCCAGCTCATTCTGACTTTGTGCAGGTGCAACCAGATATCACAGAGCGAAGTGGCGATGGCAGACAGACGAAGACGCTCTCGGGTGGTGAGAAGTCCTACTCGACTGTCTGTCTTCTCCTCGCTCTCTGGGACGCTATGGGCTCGCCTATCCGCTGCCTCGACGAGTTGTGAGTATACTTCCTGATTTAATGATGCTTAAACTAACGTACACAGCGACGTCTTCATGGACAGCGTTAACCGCGAGCGCAGCATGGGCATGATCATTCAAGCAGCGCAGCGTTCCATCGGCCGGCAATTCATCTTCATCACACCACAGGCCATGAACAACGTCAAGCACACCGCCGACGTCAAGATCATCCGCATGAGCGATCCGGAACGTAACCAGACGGCGCTCAACTTCCGTCAGTGATGACTCTCTTCAGGAGAGGGCCAGCATGTTTTCTTCTCTGTATTTTATGGGCATTCATATGAGCGCATTTGGGAGGAGGTTTTGTGCAGACATTGGGAGGAGATCTGATTTATAGGCATGGGTATACCCACATTTTCCGGCGCTGAGGCTCAGGTGCATCAATATGCAGTAATGCAGCTGGAGTCTATCACATCAGCTTTCATTGCTTGATGTCAGAGGTGGTGCAGGTATTCATTTCAACAAAGGCTTCAGTCATACTGCAAGCTGTTAGCATACGAGCGTACTTTTCACTCCTAGACATGTGACTATCCTTGAACTTTGTCGACGTACCTTACAAAATGCGCTCCAGATGATAAATGCCGAAGTCGTCGTAACGTGACCCCATGCAGTCAGCGGTTGTACGGGAAACGGACTTCCCAGTGCGTTCACAGGCTGCATCAGCGGCAGGGTCCAGGGCTCGGGCAGCCTCATTGGCCGGCGTCGCAACACGACGACCTACCAGTTCACAACTCTGGTAGCCAATCCTCGACCCAACCACCGCAGCCGCACGCTGGCAAATCTGCTGTGTTGTCCTTCTTTCGGCTCTTCACCTGGGCGAGGGTGAATGTCTCGGAAAGGCGACTTCACCGCCGTCTAGCATGGCGTCCTCCCCGCTCTCCGCACCCGGCACTCCCAGAACAGCATCGCCGTTTTCTTCGGAAGAAGAGCCCACGCGCCCATTCTCGTCTTCGCTGGGCAGTGCGCATAGCATGGCGGCCCATGTAGCGCAAGAAGTGCACCCGCCAACAAGTGCGCCAGCGAGCGCATCCATGGCTACTGCGGCAGACGAGGCGGTCGACAGCGTGTCCAAGGGGAAGGAGAAGGCCGTCAAAGGGCCACTGAGACTGCTGGACTTGCCCGTAGACGTGCTCAAGGACATCATACACCAGGTACATCTTGGCTGAGACTATGCGGACCGTGTTGGCACAAAGAAGGCTACTGACCACAAGCTTCAGCTCCCTCACACCAACGACCTCACCTCGCTCTCGCTATGCCACTCGGCTCTAAACCGCCTCACAATACCGTGCATATACTCGCGCTTCGACATAGTATGGCCCGACGAGAGCACCCACACGGAGCCGCGCTCTGGCGTCGATGCGCTTACGTACGGCCTGGCCACGCTGGTCATGGGCGACGACTGCTTTCCCCACCAAAACCGGCTTCGCCAACAGGGCAACGCACCAAGCTCATTGGCTAAGCCCACAGCGACAAGCTACCCCATCCAACCGCGGCGCTTCGGCAACTACTACGGCCAGTTTACTAAGAAGTTTTCACTGGGCAACGGTCCGCAGGCATGGGTTCAGGAGTACATGATCACGAAGGAGGGCGGGAAGATGCTGGGGACGCTGGTGGCTTTGGCCATTGCACGCATGATCAACCTCGAGCAGTTTACGTGGGACATGCCGACTGGGGTGCTGCGCGACGTGTGGCTTGCGCTGTCCAGCCTCGCGCATCGGAGCGATGGTGAAGACTGCCGACTGGATAGGCTCTGGATTCGATGGCACGACAACACGATCGATTCGCCCATGCCTCCACCCGCGCCGCCTATCATTCTCAATAACATCGGCGTGCCTCCTCCGCCGAACACTACGCATCCGAGTGGTATTGGGACCATCCAGCCGCCCGTCGTCGTACCGCAGCCGTATATGCCCGCCAGCGTGTCTGCCATCGAGCGTGTTGAACATCCTACTTTCTCAGTCATCCCTGCGCTGAAGAGCTTGAGCGTTCTGGATATTGATGAACTGCCATACCTTGACGAAATGAGCATCCTCGTCGCGAGATCGCACAAGAAGCTGCGAGAGCTTCGTGTGGGTGTTGCGCCTCATGCTCAGCAGCGCGATTGGGTTACAGTGTGGGAAGGGGACGGTCTCCAGCAGGTCGACTACAATGCGCAGACCACAGCGGCGAGCTCGATAGGCGAGAAGAGACTGGGCGGTGTTCTTGGTATATTGGTGGGACGCATCCACAACATGCGCCATTCGGAAGATGCGCCGCCATTGCCAAAGGAGTCGACCAGCGGAATGACTGAGCGTCCGGTTGAGGCGACGCCCAGCAAAGCACCGCTGCCGAATCCGCTTCCCTCAATAGCTACTCTTTCTGTGAATGATCGAGACGCAGAGCAGGATACGGATCACTTTGGCAATCCTATGGGCGACTCGAGTATCACTGAAGGAATCAGCCTTTTCGGTGCAAATCACTCGACTGAGCATGAACATGTGCCGGAGTCTCAAGAGGAGTCCGACCGGACACCCAAGAAGCAATCGACCGCTCCTTTAACGAAATTCCCTCCTACTAATTCGTCAAACGCGCGTGACGAACCAGCAGAAGAGCTGCTCGATGGCAAGCTGAAACTGGAGGTGCTGGAGCTCGAACGTGTGCCGCTTTCAGTGGCGGTTCTACGCCGCGCCTTCGATTGGTCAATACTTTCGACGCTGACGCTACTGCATTGCAACAACCATGAACAGCTGTGGAAAGTCCTGCGGCGGCAGTACACACCTCGCTCGGCATATCCAGGTTCGCCGTCGAAGGCCTATAAAGCTTCGTATACCCTTCGCTCCGACTTTCAGCTGAATCTAAAGCGGATACACACGAACACTGTCTCGCCGTCGTTGATTACGTTTTTGAAGGAGACACTGGCGCCCAACAGTCTCGAAGTGCTCTTCCTGCAAGAGGGCCGCTCGCACTCCACAGTAACAGTGGACGCGATATATCGGGGGCCCATGCGACGGCACAGATCAAGCTTGAAGAAGCTGATGATCGACAGTGGTGAGAAGGGACCCGATGGACACACGACTACGAGCTCAAGGTGGCGACGGTGGATGTTGAATCGCGAGATCCTCACATTCATCACCAGTGGTCGGATGAGTAATCTGCGTGAGCTCGCTGTGTCCATCGATTACAAGGATTGGGTATGCTGCACTGGTCTTCGTGATTTGTGTATGGGCTAACGTCGTACCAGCATCACTTCCTCCAACGCCTACCTTACATACCGCACATTCGCTCTCTCTACATCCCTTACATCGCCGACCACGCGCATGGAAGTAACATTGATCCACGCGAATTGGCTTACCAGATTCTCGATATCGTACATCTTCGCCCAGAGATCGAGCTATGTTACATGGGTCTTTCCTCCAAGTGCTTTGAGATCCTGGAGAATCGGCCGTCGAATTACGACCTCCGACACGACGGCATGCACGCGGACGGTAGTGGTACAGGCTACGTTGCCCACGATCCCATGATCTCAGACGACGAAAGCGATGCCACAGAAGAAGACGACGATGACGACATGGACGACAGCGCACCAGCGCCGGTCGGCGACGAGACAGAAAGCGAGCCGAGCGAAGACGGCGACGTAGAAAGCGATAACGAGTCGCTCTTACATGACTCACAAAAAGGACCGAAACTGCGTGTTCGCGAGATATTGTTTTACGAGGAACGAGTCGAGGCTTTCAGGCGGCGACACGGCGTTTTGAGACCATGATGGGAACATGGTTTTGTAGATCAGGCGTGTGGTTTATTGCATTTTTGGGCAGTGCGGGTTAGGGAGGAAAAGGATATGGTGGCGTATGTTTCTTGGTATATGCTTTATTTTTGATGTGATGGGGTATGGATCTGGGAGTTGTTTGGAGGATTCAAGGTTATTGTTTTTCATGGTCGGTGTAGTGTAGTTGTAGATTCCCCCGGACTTGAATGCTTGTTATGAAGCTAGGTCCAATGATATGAATGACAAATATCATACAGAAATTCCAGACACACACCATCAATTCGTCTACGTGCGCTACGTTTTGAAGTCGACTCTGGCATTGCGGTTATCGCGGTGGAGCACACGTGAATCCGCGTTGGCGCTTGCCCGAACTCGTGATGAGCGCGATTCGGCGACACGAACACCAGTAAAGAGCGCAACACGGCACCTTCACCACCTAAAACGTCCAATTCACCTGGAACCCTGTGCAAGACTAGACATGGTTTTTCAACTCAGTTCACCACCTTGATCATCATCACCACCGCGATCAAGCCTCCACCACAAAATAACCCCACTACACCACCATGGACCACTCAACCCAGGTCTTCGCCTCCGTCTTCCCCGTCCTCTCGTTCTCGCACACAACGCCCACACCCGTCGCGACCCCCGACCTAGGCCACACTGCACCGGGAACCTCCTTCGGCAGCCCGTACACAGCCCGCAATACCGAAGGACAGCACCGCGTCGTCAAGCGGGGCCAAGCATGGAGCTGCGCGACGCGCTTCCTCAGTCTGCCAAAGGACACGGCGATTGTGCCGCGGCTGCACCGAACGCGGGAGGTCGAGGAGGCGCTGAGTTACTTGCTTGTGGGGGAGGGCAAGAGCGAAGACAGGGAAGAGAGCTTGGTGGAGTGGTACACGAATGAGTGTCGACTGCACTTTGCGAGCTATGTGAGACCGGGGCTCGAGCAGATGTGGAGTCAAGAGGTGGCGTTGCGGCATGCGTGGGAGATATTGGAGGAGACGCAACGGGGGCTGGAGCAGGTTCAGGGCTTCTACATGCAGCCGTTGAACGAGCATGTACTTCCGGCGCTGCAGGGAAGTGGGAGTGCGTCGACGATACGGCCGAATCGACCGATGCAGATACAGGGTGCGGACTCAGCGGATGCGGTGGGCGGCAAGTTCAGCCGGGATATACATGCTGTTTTCGCGCATTGTATGCCTGCGCAGCGCTTCTCAAAGACGCTGAGCTATGTGCTGTATGATGCAGCGTGTAGGGTATATCGCATGTACATACGACAGGACGGTCTACAGCCTGCTTCAGCGTCAGAAGAGAACACGGGGTCTCGCCAGCGCATGACGACTCTTCTGCAGGGCCTGGAGAGCGTCGGACTCGGCGGTGAAAGCGCACAGAAAGCATTCGCCCATGCAATGAACAAGGTGCTCGACTCTTATATCAACAGCCACTACATGAAGGTCGACTGGTACGTAAAGCAGTCGACAGTGCCTCAATTGAGGAACTGGATCGAGAAAGGCTTTTGTCCGCTCATCGAGCTTGTCCTGGAGTGCTTGCGGTGCGAGCAAAGTACTGTTCTTCCCACCGAAGTAGCATCGTGGCAGGAGATGGCGCTGAGCCGGTTGGGCCGGGCTAGAATTAACGACCTGTTTGACTTTGTCATGAACTGGGATAAGAGCTTGGGTGCTGTGCTGGATATCAAGGAGTATCTGAAGGTGGCTGGGGCAAAACAACATTTGACGTCGAGCTTCTCGCAGCAAATATCGAGGCGATTACTGCATCCTGGAGCTACTACGACTTACATCTTGAATGTTTACATCTCCATCATTCGCTCGTTTCACGTCTTGGAGCCGAAGGGTGTTTTGCTAGAGAGGGTGGCAAGGCCGATACGGCGGTACTTGAAAGACCGGGAAGACACGGCTCGGATTATCATTTCAAGTCTTCTCACCGATATTAATGACGAGACAGGTGCCAAGTTCTCGTCGAACAGCGAGCTTTCGCACGAGATTGCCTGCGAAATGGCAAAGCCCTTTGCAAACTACGGGCAAGACATGGACGAGGAGCTCAACTGGAACGACATGAACTGGCAACCGTTGCCGACAGATGCGTCACCCGACTACAAGAAGTCAAAGGTCGAAGACGTGATTTGGTTCTTGTTGACGCTGTGGGAACGAGAGGACTTCATCAATGAGCTGAAGAACATCTATGGCGAGCACTTGCTGAAATGCGAGGATCTGGAATACGAGAAGGAGATCCGGCTACTGGAGCTGATCAAGGTCCGGCTGGGCGATGACAAGTTGCAAGCTTGTGAGGTCATGCTTCGCGATGTGCTCGACTCGAAGCGCATCAACGCTTCTATTCGCGCGGCAAGCACAACTACGGCCTCTCATCTCCAGACGCCAGATACTCGCAACCAGAACCCTGCCACCCCCGAGCTACGGCAGCCGCGCACACCTCGACCTCGTCGTCCGCTACCGCCTCCCCCCCAATCAATAGCATCAGCCTCAGCTACCCAAGAGACATCTCTCAACGCGCAAATACTCTCCTCCTTCTTCTGGCCCTCCCTCCGCGACGACACTTTTGTCGTACCCTCCACAGTCGATGCCCTACAAAAAGAATACGAATCCCGCTTCGAGCGCATCAAAGGTATGCGCAAGCTGCGCTGGATGAACGCACTCGGCACCTCCGCCATAACCCTCACCTTCTCCGACCGCACCGAAGACTTCAACAACCTAACCCCCTGGCAAGTCAGCGTCATACACGCCTTCCAGCCCCAACCCGGCGAAGAACACACAGCGCGCAAACTAGGCAAAGCAGGCGAAGGCATCGCGCGTAACGTCTCGCAACTATCCTCCATGCTACAAATGGACGACACCCTCGTCCGGCAGGCCCTCGCCTTCTGGACCGGAAAATCTGTGCTCCGCGAAACTTCACCATCAACATACAGCGTCATCGAATCCCTTCCCCAGAAATCCAGCGTCGCAGCCGCAGACGAAAACGCCGCCGCCGCCGCAGAAGAACTCGCCGCCGTGCAGGCCGCGCAGACAAGCACGATTAAAACGCAGCAGGACGTGCTCAACGAGAAAAAGGACGTGTACGGAGCGTTTATACTGGGTATGCTGACGAATCAGGGGAATATGTCGGGTGCGAGGATTGCGATGATGATGCGGGTTATGGTGCAGGGGGGGTTTCCGTTTGGGGTCGAGGAGGTTAGGGGGTTGCTTGGGATTTTGGAGGGGGAGGGGAGGGTTGTGGGGTTGGGGGGGGATGTTTGGGGGGTGGGGAAGTAGGGTGGTGGGTATGAGAGGGGTAGTGTTGGGTTTTAGTGCATGTGGAATGTTAGGCGCTTACGAGCTTTTTGGATTGGAGCTTCTTTGTTGCGATAATTTATTGGGGGGTTGCGGACGTCGGAGACTGAAATAGCGTTTTTTTTGTTGGGCGTGGGTTTATGTTGGTGTTGGTGTTATCAATGCTAGTGAGAGCTGGGCTTGAGGTGGGGATTATATCTTGGATTGTCAAGGTTGAGACCATAGCAGCATCCATATCTCTTTCACCACCGCCAACACGAGGAAATGCATTCACTTTGTGACGATTCAGTGCAAGGTCACCCATGGGGCTTGGTCGCGTGCAAGCAGATTACCGCACGCAAGCAGATTGGTATCACGTGTAGGTGGGGGTGAAAGTACCAGGGTAGAATGCATAGATATTGGTGAAGTCGGTGGAGGTGGAGGACCGAGGTGGAAATTACATGGGTCTGAGACGTCCCTATTCCAAGTACGGATATGGATATGACACAGCGTTAGCTGCGTAGGTGAAGTGCCTCGGTTTACGGCACCAGAATCGGACGGGAAGATATTGCAACATTACGTGCTGGATTTCTTGTGATCGAACGATATCGAGGCTATTCGCGAGTGACGATACGTTATCCAGCTACTGGGTACGCTACAAAGGACATTGGCTATTGTGAAGTCGACATGCTGCATCGTATGGTGCAAGGCTGAGGAACTACTCATGTTTGAACGGCGCATTGCTCTCTAGATCTACAACCGAGACAAGGGAACCAGCGGAACGAAAGTATTTCTTTTTCCGCCCCAGCATCAGCGATACGCGAGGGACGGCATGTTTTGCCATCTATTCGTATGATCTTGTTGCTGTAAATACAGTAATGTATGAGACAGCGCATCTGGAGCCAAGGCAGAAAAAGCACTTTGGTGTAGGTACTCAAACGGGGGCTGACTATGTATGGTCTAGCTACATGCTGGGCTGTCCGTCCTCTATACATGTATAGAAACGGTCTGCCGAGTTGAAAACACGCAAAGGAGCGAAAATCTCGATGACTGGAATACAGTTCGCTTGCCAGCCTCATAACGTTACTCACTGGACGATCGTGACGAGGCGGGTACGTTCTTGCCATCCTATTGTCGAAGGCAAGTATCTAATAGCCACAGATTGCTCTCGTAGTCGCATGAGGATTCGTCGCCTTCCCGTAGCCCCAGTTCGCTGCAGCACATCAGTCTTTGCCACAAAGCAAGCGACAGCTCCGGTGAAAACATACGATTGATGCGACTAATCGGCGCGAGATTCGGATTCTGCAGATCGAACAAGTACCAGTCATTCGCCCTGAAGCTCTGCGCCGGAATGACGGCGCAGTTATTTTTATTCGCGTTGTTTGGCGTCGGCCACATGGAGTGGTAGTACTTGCTGTCCCACACACACACCTTTAATTTAATATTCTCAATAGTAGTCTAGCGGTTTAAGACTTACTCGACGTATATGCGTGGATGGTTCTTATTCTGCCCGCGCCCGCCGTTGAACATATCGGCGTTATTATCGAAGGTCTCGAGGTCGCGCCACGACACCGAGGGCGTTTTACCATGTTGTTCTAGGATGACGCGCTCCGTGTACCAGCCGTCGGCGTTTTGCTTCCCTGGATGGTGTGAGTCAGCGTGAATTGCGTTTTCTTGCTACGCAATGCAAATCGGCTCATCATACAAACAACCGCAGCCCATTCCCAATCACTTCCGTGCGCGCTGTCGTGGCGGAAATACAAGTCGTATAGAATTCGGTACGAGTTATCGCCGCCGCAGTGGGTGACGGAGTAGTATGTGGCGATCTGTGCGGCTTTTGCATTGGGTACGATCCAGGGGATTTGGTACTGGCAGCCGCTTGAGAGATTGTTGATGAGGCAGTTGTCTTGGGCGTTGCCGTTTGTTTGTTGGCCGTTTACTTCGCCGTCTTGAGGGTAGCAGGAGCCTGAGGCGAAGTAGAAAAGTCTTGTGCGTGGGTTAGGTGGTGCTGGATTGGGTGCGCGGATGGATGACGCACGGCTGACTTATTTGAGCTGCTTGGAATCCTCCTGCACTTGTTGTTAGGACGCGATCAGCCTTGGGTTTGCTCGGTGGACTTGCCGTTGCTTGTGAAGGCACTTGTCGAGACTCCAAAACCGGCTGATGCAAGGCTGGTTAGTGCTGCAAAGGCAAAGACGAAGTAGAGGAACATGGTCTTGGTGGGTGCTAATATGCTATGAAGGGTATGATGTGGAATTGTTGATGGTTCTTTGTGATGGTATTCCATCGCTGCCCTCTTATACCACCTACGAACCTCAGCCAATATGTCCTCTGCACGTCACATGTCTGGCGTTCACCCGTAGTCCATCATCGAGTAAGCTTGATGGCACCCTTCGAGCGCGCCAAGTTGTCAGTATGAGCATTTCAGCTTGATCTTGCGGCAACAATACTGTTCACCACGGACCCTTTTGTGAGTACATTCACAAAGGATCATGACGACCGGGTAAGAAGAGTAGGCGATCAAAATCCAAATCGATGCCTGTCTCGTATGCAGATTGGGGCATGATCAGATCGCAGTGTCAGAGAAACGATACCATTGGTAGGCCAAGTGATGTTGCTGCTTACACATCGGGACTGCTGTAAGCGGGAAGCTTGGCAAAACCGGTGAAGGTCACTATTCAAGCTCAAAAGGTTGGGAACGGCAGCAGCAATCAGCTGCTACGCTCAGTATTTCGGGTCTAGTACCACACTTTCATCTTACTCACTTCGTCCCGAGGCTGCTGAGTACATCCCAAACAACGACCGTTCTATCCCGGCAAATTACTTCCATGGACACCGCCTTCGTGACAATCGGCCTTGTGTATCTTGGCGGGAGGGACACAACTCTCGTATCTGCATACTTTCACCACCAACTTTCATGCTGACGCCAGCAGGATTCAGCTAGGCAGCAGGATTTGGCGTAGAAAACACACGACTACTGGACTGTACGAGATTAATAGTTAATGGGGATATTAATAGTTAATGGGACTCAGTGCTCGCGCTTCCAGTACAAGCTTTAGGACTAGTCGACAATAGTGTCACTTTGGCTATGATTTGCGTCGATTAGGTAGCATGTTGAGCGTGATTTCGAACTCCATCACTTTCAATCATGGCAAAGTCAATCGAAAGGCGTGCATATTCACCAAATGTACAGGGGTTGGAATGTAATAGAGCAAGCAAATTAGTATGAAAGACAGAGTGCTTATGAAAACAAAAGTATAAGCAACGGACCCGGGCAGCAGCTTGCTCAATCGTCAGTCTGTACACAAACTAGATGACCGAGTCATGTCCCATACCAAGGCCGCACACACGACCTGCGTACTTCCCCAAATACAATCGAGATCTAGACTTCCGATCCGCCCGACGTCGCACCAACCGCATACCCACTAAAACTACTCTAGTAGCACACGATCCACACACAGCGTTACGTCCCACCTGCAGACACGCGATCGTTACAGTTACACGGTCGCAGATTCGTGGTCGTTGCGCTGAGTGACGTGGCTTGAGTCGTGCTACGCTTTGAAACGGTGTACACTTGGGGTGATGGTGTTGAGTATTTGATGGGGTGCAGTCGGTCTTGCAGTAGAATTCAAGTGTGCTGATGCGTAGGGGATCGGACGTGCTTGTACTTTGTAGAAGGTTCGTGACTGGAAGAAGGAAGTAGTAGTGCAGGATAAGTGTCTCACTACTTTCTTCATGTCTAAGTGTCGAAGCTTCAATTGATTGTCACACAGTGCGTGTCTGGTCTGACTGCGGAGTTTCCTTGGTGTAGCCAAAAGCGTATTCACGCACGCCCATCGCGTCTTGATGGGAAAGCTAAGACCAGAACGCACACAGAAAGGTCTAATATATTGAAGACAAGCAAGCAACTTTCTTGCCGACTGAACCTTTTCCACCATACACTATCCTCCTCGCCATCTTAATCGAGTACCAGCACTCTTTTTGTGACCGCCTTCGCAGCCTCCACATTCCCACTAACAGCATAGATACTCTGAACCGCAAACGCAGCCTCATACTTGAAATCCTCGTGCACCCAATCGCCATCAATACATCTATCCTCAGCTTCCTTTTGAACCCTCTTGCTCATGTTAATACAGCGTTCGTACGCCGGGAGCGCAAGGCTCACGAGGCCCAGAGCATGCCAAATGCGAGCGACATTGAACTCTGCTTCCTGCACTTGTATGGCTACGTTCTCCTTAACGCGCAGCTCGTAGTAGCGGTTCACGAACGCAAGGCCCTGTTGAATCTGGTACTGGCGGTTCTCAGAGAGGCGTTTCATAGCGTGCTGGATGTATGCTATTCCAATGCTGAGGTTGAGAATCGCATCGTCAGGTGTCATGGCGAAAGCACGGAAATAGTAGTTCAGCGCAGCCATGTACGAGCCACCGCACATCAGTACATGGGCGTAGAGCGCAAACAGAGCTGGATCGTGGTCCTTTACGAATTTGACGTCTTCCGAGTTGATCGAGTTCCTGAAGCCGCCTGCGCTGTCTGTGCGGTCCCTGAAGTTGTACCACACACGCTCTTCTTCGGTAAGAAGGGCGTAATCCATGGTCTTGATGTACCGCATCAGGACTTTGTGAGACGGACCTGAGTAGTACTCCTCTGGAAAAGAGCACATGCGGTTGACGCAACTGTAAAGGCGGAAGAGATCGCTACCAAACGGATGCTCCTTCATGAGCCAGCGGACTGCAGACGAAGCTTGGTTCGAGTTGTCCACGGCGAGTGCACATGCTAGTCGACAAAGCTGTATCTTGAGGAAGTAGTTTTTTGATCGAAAAACAATGTTTGACTGGATGGTAATATCGAGGGTGCTGAAGCAGCGCTCCTCATCTCCTTCGCGGGCGAGGATGACGGCATAGCGGCCAAATGCATCGATCCACTTGTCGATGTCAACGCCCCAGAAGTCTGATGGTGGCTGGTCTGGTCGCTCCTTGATATCTGGATCAATTGCACCGTCCTCAACGTCGTTTGCGCAGACGGCCAGTACCATGAGGGCTGACTCGCGCCATAGCTCCGAGTCGCCAGTCCGTCTGAAGTAGGACACGAACTCCTCTTTTCGGTTTGAGTAGAAGAGGTCAAACGTAGAAAATTCTTCGATGAGCTCTCGAGTGATTGAGAGCACCTCGTTCATAGCATCCTCGTCTCCGTCTTCTGCAGCACCTGAGATCTCGGCAAGCCTCTTGAAACTGGCGACAGTCTCCCTGTGTTGTGCCCGGGCTGCCTGTAGCTCGTCTGCGTAGTTTTTGGCGAGGCTATCAAGCTTGCTCCTAAAGAACTTGTGAGAGATGGCACGAAGCGGTACATCAGTGCCCTCGAATGTGTTGGGTCGGGCAGCAGGTGCAGGCTCGCTCTCAGTACCGCCCTGAAGTGGAAGGAATGTTTGTGCTTTTGCGGGTTTTGCTGCAATTCTCCGTGTCCGGAACAAGCCCTGATTGGGGCGCTCTTCGAGCGGTCCGAGCGAAGGAAGCTCGCCATCATTTCCGTCATTTCCAGTGTCATCGTCAACTCCGTCTTTCCGGCCCGTGGCCTTCTTAGTGAGCTTGCGCTGCTTCTTGACTGTACTCTTGCGCGCACTATGCTTGCCGGTGGCCTGTTTTCTCCGGGCCGCATTCTCATCTCGCATATTGTCGTACGCTTTGAAGCCTAACCTGCGTAGTCGATGGGCATACTTATTCCGGTAGAGAATCTCCGCGCGTTGTATGGCCTCTGCCATCATGCCCTGATTCTCAAAGAACACCGCTAGCTTGACCAGGTCGTCCACGGTCTCTGGATTCCACTCCTTCAGCATTGGAATCATTTCATCTGCCTTCTCCGGTTGTCCAAGGCTTTTGTAGCAGGTGAAGATTCCAAGGTAGCTCATCAGGCCAAGTTCCGGTGAGTTATTCTTGTATAGCGGCTCGTAAAAGCGCATGGCTTCCCGATCGTGACCATTGGCGTGCAATGCATCGCCTATGACACGGAATAGATCTTCGTAGTCCCAAACGAGTGCTTCGGAGCTATGATCATCCGGTTCCAGCATGTCTAGGTGATGCTATCCAAGTCAGTCGTGATTCTCGCGATGTAGCAGCGAAACTTACCATAGCTTCTTGGAAATCGCCTGGGCTCTTACGCAGCCTGAAAATGCCGAGCTTGACCCTGATCTCAAGTGGCAGAGTCTGTCCATACTTGGCATCTTTGATTTTGCGCCTGAAGTGAGGAACTGCTGCACGCCGTGGTTCGTCTTCAAGGTCGTATTCACGATCATCATCCTGGTCATCCCAGTACTTCTCCTTCACTCTACCCTGCTTCCACCGCGCTAAGGCTTTCAGTCTGCGTAGAGCATGCTCATAGTCGCCCTTTCTCTCCAGCAGATCCAGATAGATATTGATCATTTCCCAGTCCAAATCGCTTTGGTCTGGCTTCTTCTTCAGGAAGAAATCAATGGATTCGTCGAAGCTCTCCAAGAGCCTTTTGAGATGGATTTTCGTTTGCCTTTTCGACGTCGTACCCATCATGGCTATGATCTTCAAGACTTCGGTGTCGGGAGCCTCTTTGTTCTCCTTGCGTATCTTTAGCATTTTGCGTCCCAGCTTGACACACTTTGAAGAGTGCCCTAGGCCTGCCTCGATCTGAAGAATGTGACTGCGAGCTTCGTAGTTGTTCGTCTCGAGATGAACGATCTGCAGTAGACATCTCAACGTGAGCGCTGTCTTAGCTTCTTCTGTGTACTCTGGATATTTCGCTTCGTCGATGTTGTTGACGCGCTCGATAATGTATTGCCATTGCGAGGCTTCACGCTTAGTTGGGGCACCAATGATGAGCGAGTCGATGGATTTGATCTCTTCTCCCATGCCTCGCCAGCATTCCGACGCGATGTTGTGAGCGTCGAAAATCTCCGGGTTTAGCTGAATTGCCTTTTGCGCAAGTTCTAATGCAGCAGGAAAGTCTTGCGCGATGTACTTCTCATTCGCTTGCCGTTGGAGCGCGTTGAACTCTGGCCCTGGTTCTGCCTGCGCTCGAGGCCCTTTGCGAGATGTCTTTGGCCGACCTCGTCCACGACCCTTCGACTTCTTGCGTGTCATCGCGGAGCCCGACTGTCCGCCACGGCCTGAACCCCGAGCTCTTCCTCGCTTGTTACCACGAACCACTCCCACACCCCCACGGGCGACTTCTAGAGCAGTTCCTTTGGCACTGGATTTACCTCGTTTGCGTATGGTGCGATCTTCTTCGTCTTCAAATTCTCCCTCGAGTTCCATTTCGCTCGGATCGCCTGCATCCTCTTGTGCTTCTTCTTCGGAATAGTCCTTGTCAACCTCCGAATTATCATGCTCTTCAAGCTGGCGCATGTGCTCCTCAAACGTAAGATGGCGATCGTAATCGCTCTCCTCTTCTGAGGTGTCGAAGTGATCATCATAGCCTGGTGGCATGTCAGGATACGTATCCTCGTCATTGCGGCCAGGAGCTGGAATGTAGCCTTCATGAACCACAGGTCCGCTTGTCGCAAAAGGGACCCCGCTCATGGGTTCACCACTATGGAACGGTACTTGAGGCAGCTGCAGATCTTCTACTGCGCTCATTGGAATGAGCGGCGTGAAAGCAGACTGGGTTTGTTGGTACATCTGCTGAGGATGCACATACTGCCCGTTCGGGACATGTGTCGCATGTTGTTGTTCAGCGAATGGCACTTGGGGCCTGCTCTGAGGCACATCACTGAACGTGCCGCGGGCTGGTAGAAAAGGCGGTCCATTCTGAGGCTGACCAGAAGGCCACTGGCTGAAGAAACCGCGGCCTGAGTTCATGTCGACTATCTGTTTTGCGCAAATTGGTCAGTCGTGATGCCGTTAGTGGTGTATCATAGTGGGTTGATGCCACGCGCATAAGTGGTGTAAAATGTAAGAGACAAGGGTGCGCGAAACATTTGATCTAGCGCCTTCACGTGGTCCCGTGCTAGTGCAGCGCTAAGCTTTGGTTCCACCATATCGAGAGCTCCCCGCAGGTACAAGCAAGCAACGGGTACATAGTTGAACAAATTCACCGAGCCACATCGCCATTTTTGCTTATGCAGATCACCAAGTATAGCCGCAGATTCTCAGATGAATAGCCGTTCGATGAACGCATGGGACATGAAACTTACTGAGACAGTGAAACTCATTGGGACCGAATCGGTTTCTTACACTACAATAGCCTGTCTTGCCTCACCACTATGTCACACATTCAAGTATCGATAGCGGGTCATGTGCTTTATTAAGACAGGGTATGAGCCGAGGGCGAGGTTTGCTCGTATATTGCACTTTACTTTGTGCAAGCAATCCTCGGAGGCAAGCTCGCACGGAAGCATTCCTATCTCTGGACTCGCAACATATCTTAATTGTCCTTTGAGCGTCCCAATTGCTTCGCTACACCTACAATATGAATCTACAATTACTTCTCTGGACTTTAGCCTTGTGGCAGCCCGTATTTGGCCTCAGCATACCTCAGCTCAATGCGCAAATTCCGATGTTGCCCGACACTCAAATTCCAACCAGGCCACATGTTGCGCGCGTTATCCTCGCGTTCTCAATCGGGGGAAGGGATGAAGTGCAGCACGCTGAGATAGCTTTGAACAAGCGAACACTGTCAGGTACGTGTAGATATGGAAATGACGCCCGATAAGAATTAACGCATCTACAGGCGTGGATCTGCCATCGCATCCAGACACTATCAGGATAGAAGCGATGACGAACGATCAAGGGCAGTCTGCGTCTTTGGAGGAGTTGGATAAAACCATGTGCAAAATGGTGCCGAGACTGAGCAAGGAGGATAGAGCAGCACTGGACTTGGCAAGCCATGAGAAGTCATGGCCTTGGTTCAAGCTGAGAGACGAGATAGTCCCGTTGGAGCAAGACTCATCGCGCTGGTTTCTTGGGGGGAGGGAAATAGAAAGTTATGAGTGCCGGTGACAGATATTCTCCAGTGCTGCGTGATCGGTGACAATGATCCATTCAATTCCTTGAAGATCGGGTATGATACACACAAATGCTGCTCCTGGCTGGAAGTCCAGGTACTGTATCCAAATAAACGCCATGCAATGCATCCTGATGTCTCTCACACGGAACTCTCACCCTCGTTCATGGTCACCATTTCGTATTCGCCAGCGCTGTCTCTTCCTCGTCCCCTGCCTCTACCCCTCGTCTCCCCTTCGCCTTCATCTGCGGCTGGTGGTTTCGCCGCAGCTTTACCACCGAAACTGATGGGCTTCAACTCGCGCCATTGGCAGGCCCATATACCAACGGAGGTCATAACGGTTGCACTGCATATCTGCAGCATCCACCAGAGCAGGTTTGCGGGCAGCGCATGGGAGTACAATGAGGTGACGATGAGGTGGACGAAGTGTATTGTGAGGGCGAAGTCGAGTACGAGCTTTGAGCGAGCTATGAGTAGGAGGATGAACACGACACTGTCGCGAGTTAGTCCAAGTCTACAAAGACATATGACGAGCGTACCAAATGAGGCTGTTAAGCACCCATACCAGCCCCAGTGTCCATCCAACTGTGGTATCGCCGCGCAAGCTTCGCCAGTTGAATAGCAGGTCTACACTGACTTCCTTGCCGGCTACGATGGCCGTAAACACAATGAGGACCGCAGCGCATGCATAGTAAGCGAGCTGTAGAAGGACGATCTGTGTAAGGATGCGGACTGGTGAGAGGTCCGCGAGAGCGCCGGGTCGAGTAGGGCGGCGGCTTCGGCGTGGCATCAATGTGCGGTTGGTGGGTTATAATCTGGACATGCGGAACTGCGTGTTTGGAGTGTGTGAGGAATGGAACGTGTCAATATTGAGGCTGCCTATTCACGGAGTTGTTGCGCGTCGGCGAAAACAAGCACCGACATAGCTCGAGCCCGCCAAACATCTTCACGAAGTCATTGCCATCGCAGAAATTCTGCCAGCAACCTCACCACACCCAATTCTACTACTCAGACCTTGCAGACCTCCCACATAACACGAATCGATCTCGACTGCCTCCTTGTGAAGATATCCCCGACCATCGCCGGGCCTAGCGACAGCTGAGGCTTCTCCGCGTTCGCCGCCGCTCCTGCTCCAACATCTTCGAACACACACATACACCATGGGCTGGTTTTCGTCAGACTCGAACGACGGGTCAGGACCTGCAAAGACATCAGGCGGTGCATTCGAGTCGCCAACACGATCAACACGGAAGCAATGCTACGCCGCACGCGACGCCTTCTTCGAGTGCCTAGACAAGAATAATGTACTAGACAGCATAAATACGCCAAAGGCTCGGGAGAAGGCAAAGACGTTCTGTGCGGAGTTGGACCAGCAATTTGAGAAGGATTGCGCTCATAGCTGGGTAAGTGACCTCTTCAAGTGCATCTCAAATAGGAGTGGGGTAGATCCATCCGCGTGAACATGGGTTGATGTAGTATTTGGAATCTACTACTCTGAGGCACTATAGAAGCTATACTATCACAAGGTTGGCATATATGGGATGCGAATCCGGCTGACTGGTCACAGGTCGAGTACTTCAAGAAGCAGAGAGTAGTCAATTACCAACGAGAGCAGACGATCAAGAGGATTGAAGCGCAAGGCGGAGAGTACGAGGCACCTCAACTTCCCCTGCCGGGCAGAAAGTAGCTTTTGTCGAACAGTTCAGTAACGTCACTTATGATCATGTACATTATGTAGAACACTGTACTAAGCAATGCACCTAAAATGGTTGCAGCTGTAACGCAAGATAAGGCCTCTGGAAGTGTGGCGCGCTGCCGCGATGCACCTCGTGTGTAAGTGTGTGAATAAATCGCGGCCGAACTGTCGGTGAACCAACACAATCATTTTCATCTTTAGGCAGCCCGTCTTGGCTAGACACGATGCGTGACCAAGAGGAGTGCGAAGTAGACTGTAAGGGAGGTGATAGGCTGCATAATGTCGTCACTAGAGCCGGAGGAAAAACCTTACAATGGCGTTCCTTGCGCTTGGTTCAAGATGGATGCAAAGACGAACTAGAACCTCCGGACGACAACCCGTCGAATCAGCAAACAGATGTAGACATGTCCAGGGCTGAACCCAGGCACCCCAGCCAGCTCTATCAGGATCCAGATGTGCCACAAGGTCACGTCGCACTGAGCATGAGACACACCGACAAACCGGCAATTTCATCGTGATATCTGTATGGATGGGAAACTGTCCGACAGATGTTTCAAACCACCGGCTGGCAGTCACACCGGCAACTTGCTTTTTGCTGCTTCCAGTCCAGCGCCGTTGGTCGCCGAGCACGCGACGGCAAAAGGCCTCTAATGCATCCTCCTTGCTTGGCCCGGTGGCTGACAATTTGTCTTACTGCAAGACTTGTGGCTTTTTGGCGGTTTACCAAATACGTGTTGTTAATAATGATTGGTTTGACAGCTGCAGGAGGGCGCAAGCCGCGCGAAATCGCAAACTTGTGCAACCCTGCGGTCGATAGCCGAGAACTCTTATGAGATCTATGGGTCTGCGCCCCACTTCCGTCATGGATGTGTTGGTGGACCTTACATGACCCCACCACCGCAAGGGGAAAGCATCTGCGTTCTTGGCTCCGAATTCACCAGCCGTATTTCGTGGGGAATAGTGTCTGCGGGTCAAACTCCCGGCGGAAGACTTCGAAATCCGTCTGGCATCCTTTGGACGGTGAGCCCACCATGCTGCTGTCGATGGCGAAGACAACGTCCTGGAACGCTCCGTGGAACTCCTCTTCGTCATAGAGTAGCTTTCTCCACATGCGCGCTACTTCTGTCGCCGGATTGCGAAAAATAGGCCCGAGACCAAAGGCTCCCAGCACAAGGTTTCTGTGCCCGCAGTAGGACGCGATTCGAAGAACGGCGCGCATTTTCTCCTTCATCAGCTCTTTCTCGTCGGCGAACGAGTACCTTGTGCCTGATTCGTCTAGCTTCGGTCTTCGCACTGGCGCAACTGAAATGACAGGAAGGGAGGCGATCTCGTTGTATGTTGCGTAGTCTTGCTCTGGCCCTCCACGAAAAACAACTATTGATCGTTAGTCGTGCCGGTGTTGGCTAGAGTAGTTTGGCTTACAAACTTGCGGCGAGTAAATCCCGCCTTTTTGGGGTATTGGGTAAAAGTTCTCTTCCCGCCCAAGCTGTGCGTTCCATGGCATCGTGAGTGCGTGTACGAGGTTGCTTCTTCGCGCGAAACACTCTTCTGGTGCCATCAACCCGGATTCCCAATCTCCTCCTGCTCTCTTCTCGTTTGCGACGTTGACCACTGGTATCCGTTTGCAGTCCGAATCTGTGTCTGCTAAGCTCTGGTACCAGCCCAGCGCATAGGTAACCGGGTCGCCTTCCATGATTGCGACTCGTGTCCGTTGTGATGATCGCTTGTCAACATTGACTCTTATTTGTGTTGCGTCCGGGTATAGATATGAAGTTTTCGAGTCCCGGATGTAGTTCTTCCAAATATATGGCATCCATACTCTCTTCGCCTCGGCAGCTATTTCTGATGGCTTTGGTCTTGATGGGGGCATGATGACGTGGACAGATCAGAGTGAACGTAGGTATACTATGAATCGAGCGATGTTGAAGCGAAGCATGTAGCGAAGGACACCAAAGCCAGGGTGACAGAAGCCGGAATGAAGTGCGAACACGATCGTGAGTTGGGGGCCCGGCCAGCAAAAGGGCAAATGTGTCTATATGATCTGCTAATGTGTACAAGGGCGATAAAGCAGCTAAATACTAGCACGAGATCGAGCCCGTCAGACTAGGGTAGTTCATAGGTACAGTCAAGATCAAGGACTCCACACCTTGACTCAAGCTTTCCCGTATACACACAAGGGTTAGATACCAACACGGATGTCATTCGCGGCCAAACGCTGCACGCGGAGGCTTGAGTCGTGACCATGTCGCAATTTGGGATAGGCACAGTGCTTCAGGCACCCGGAAACGGCAGCGCTGCTGTGACCTTGTCTTTTTCCCTGGTTTGTGGAGGCGAGTATCGAGCCAGTTCTGCCAGGGACCGCAAGCCACAGAGGCATGTGGTGCGTTAACAACTGTCGGAACAGGGACAGGGTTGTTGAAATTGATCGTCCAGGCTTTGATACGATCTGCATATGGGTGAAAGTAGTTTAGACAGATCTGGCGGCGTCGCGCCAAGTCACTCCGATGATGACAGCTACCTTTCCAGATCCTGCACATGTACCGGTAGTGCCGCAGTAGTACCTTCCGGCATTCCCTTCCGGACAACGCAGGGTAAATGCAGTGTGCTTACGATCGGGTAGAAGGCTGTTTGACAAGGCTGTTTACACACCGCTGGAAGGTGACACGCGGCAACGCCCACGTCGCGAAGTTATCGGCAACGGCCATTGGGATAACGGGATCGTGTTTCAGAGCCGTTTCTGTACACGATCCAGGACGAGATGAAGATGGTGTTGAGATCTGTGGCGCTGATCGCGGTGTGGTTTTCCCAAGGTGGGGATATAAGCTAGTGAACGGTGACCAATGAAAAGCCGCAGCGAGGCAGGCGGCACACGAGACTGTCCCTCGTATCTTGTGTGATGTGAGTGAGATCTGGTCCTTGGACGTACCTTGAGGCATCTACATGTTTCAGAAGCTCCAGCAAGGGATCCAGTGTCGCGAGTGACGAGTGAAAAGCACAACGAAGTGCTCGAACTAGAAGGCAAGCTCGGGCCACCTTCCAGTTTGAAGTTTCGTCGACGACATCAAATTATTGCTCAGTGTGCTGCCTCACGTTCCTACATCGTGGCTGGCTAAGCTTCTGCCGTTTGCGTAAATGACCTGGATGCTGCCCTTCAGAAGGATTGCAGTTTGCCCTCGTCTCACACTCTCCTATCGGGGAGCAGCTGGTCCTTCCCCGCAAGCGTGGTCTGCATGTCGTCCTCGCTGCAGCTCCACCTTTCGCCCGCGTAACATAGCAGAGCTGCTAAGACCGTCTCTCGTACAGTCGTCATCGCAGTCACCCCCATCAGACGGTGAGACGCTGACTGTCGATGGCTATGTACGCTCTGTGCGTAAGCAAAAGCGTGTTGCCTTTGCTGCACTCGGTGATGGTTCGACCCTGCAGACCGTACAGGCAGTCTTGCCGCCTCAGCTAGCAGAAGGGTCAGTCGAATTTCACGGACCGATCTGCACTCAGCTGACGTCGTGAACGCATAGGCTTTCGACGGGCATTGCAGTGACTGTCACGGGAAGGTGGACGCCATCACAAGGTCAAGGACAATCATACGAGTTACAAGTGGACACTGTCCGCGTTTTGGGAGAGAATGATGCTGCGGTACGTTGATATCCGTCATCTTGGTCGTATGAATGCAATTCTGATTCTGTTCTTGGCTATAGACCTCTCCCATACAAAAGAAGTACCAAAGCCCCGAGTATCTTCGAACGGTTCCTCATCTCCGACCTCGACTTCCTTTCAACGCTCTCATCTTGCGTCTGAGATCGCTAGTTACAGCCTCAGTAACAAGCCACTTTGCTAGGCAAGACTTTGTTCAATGTCACCCTCCAATCATCACGTCGTCCGACTGCGAGGGCGCAGGAGAGGTGTTCACCGTAGCACCTGGGGCGCCGTCCTTACCAAACCAAGGGTCCGCGGACCAGGTAAAAGAGCATGAGGATCTGTTCTTTGGGTCTCCCAAGTACCTGACTGTTTCAAGTCAGCTGCACTTGGAAGCATTAGCTCAGTCAGTAAACAAGGTCTGGACATTATCGCCAACTTTCCGCGCAGAAAAGAGCGACACCGCCCGTCACCTGAGCGAATTCTACATGCTCGAAGCAGAGTTGGCTTTCGTGGACGATCTGAAACTCGTCATGGATGTTGTGGAAGACATGTTGCGCGTCGTTGCAACAGAACTACAGTCATCGGTGGTTGGTCAAGAGTTGTTGGAGGCTCGAGCACGGGACCATGGCACTGAGGGCTCTTCCCTGTCACACAACGCACTTGTACAACGGTGGCAGGGACTGATTGATGGGCCGTGGCCTAGAATCACGTATGCTGCTGCGATACAGCATCTGCAGGACGCTGTGAATCAAGAGAAAGTCGTCTTCGAGTTTGCGCCAGGACACGACGACGGGCTTCAAACGGAACACGAGCGATACCTGGCCGAGAGTGTTGGACAGGGTGGACCCATCTTTGTGACCGACTACCCGCGCAACATCAAGCCGTTTTACATGGCGCCGTCAACTGACTCGAAAGGAGAGGGGCAGACCACGTCAACCGTCGCATGCTTCGACCTGCTTGTACCAGAGATCTGCGAGCTTGTCGGAGGTTCCATGCGCGAGCACCGGTTACCTGAGCTTTTGGAGTCGATGAAAGCTCACGGTCTACAGCACACGACGGACAGTGAGACCGACGCATCGGACGGGACCTTGCAGTGGTATCTTGATCTTCGACGATACGGAAGCGTGCCGCACGGGGGGTTTGGCCTCGGATTCGATCGTCTTTTGTGCTACCTGTCGGGGATTTCCAACATCCGGGACATCGTAAGCTTTCCACGCTGGCACAAACGGTGCGACTGTTAGCTGGGTAGCACACGGCCCATGATCTCGAGCCTCTCCATTGCGATACCCGTGTTTACTCCCGGAGTAAAGTTTCGTGACATCTGAATGAGGCCTTGCACCCGGTGCGGTGCCTCGGAAAGGTTGTCCTGAGTGGGTGGTGCAGGACAAGGGGTGGATGTACTGCCTATTGCTGGTCACAAGCGAACATAGCATGTTTGAGCACTAGAAAGAAGTTGCGTAAAAATGCAAGTATACATCCGGTCGTCATTCCGAGGAGATCTGTTTCAGCTGTCGTTGTTCTAAGTCCCTAGTTATCGGCAGTATTTTTCTTTCTTGTAGCAACCTCAAACAACGCAGACGTGGCGTGTAGCTGGTATGTCGCGGTGTACAGTATAAACGCCGCTCCTCAAGCCTAGTCACCAATGTACTTAATGTTCAGTTCAATTGGCTCAGGAGGCCGAGGATTGTGAAACACCTTCTTGGAGGAGTGTATGAGGGGGCGGCGAGCCGGAGATGAGTTTGGATCTGATAAGATTTCGCCGCCCAACCCCACTGAGGCCAACAGTTGGGGGCATCGACACGCTCCCTCTTCAAGCATGGTGGCTTCTTTTCAAAGGCTGGCAGTGCAACGATCGTGGCAGAAGATCGGACAAACTGTTGTCGCAATTGAGTACTAACTGATTGTAGCATGCATTTCGCCAGGCACTCCGGCATCGCCGCTGATGGGCCGAGTACGTATGTAGATTGAGGTGTCGGGTGCCAGGTGGAGAGTTGCTTATGACGGCGCCTCGGCGGCTCGGTTGGAGGCTAGTCCAATATGTATTGCAGCTGCGAAAAGTAATAACTTGCAACACCAAACCTTCGCCCATTGCCGTCCCGCCACGGCCGACCTCTGCGCAAAATAGTGTCCTGGGCCTCCCTGATCGCCTTGACACCGGTTCTCTGCCAGTCGCAAACCTGGACTCAGCAGCCACGGCGTCAGGCCGCCTAATGGCCACCCATGATAGACCAGCAGTGCCCATCGAAGACGAGCACGAGTACAGCACCCTCATGGCCACCTGCGCAACCTCGTCGCTGACCGTCGCACAGCTATGAAGCACTCCCGCCCAACTTCTCCCTTACCGCGAACATGCTGGCCGGCGCGTTCGCGGGCATCGCCGTACGCATCTCCGACTTCGCCGCCCGTGTAGATGCAGCCGCTGACCTCGCGACAGGAGCACTCGGTGATGTACCCTGTCGACCTGCTCAAGGTACGCCTCTTATTTGCACCCCATGGCCTCTACGGGAGCATCGCTGACCTCGAACAAGACGAGAATCCAAATTATCAACCCCTCGCCCGGCGCAGTGTACAGCGGCATATCGAACGCCATGGTCACAATATCGAGAGTGGAGGGCTTCACTGCGCTATGGAGGGGGCTATCTAGTGTCGTCATGGGCGCAGGTGGGTCGAGTCAGCTCCATGGCAGCTGTGAAATGGCACTGACAGTGCACCAGGACCCGCGCACGCTGTCTATTTTGCTTCATACGAGGCCACCAAACACGCCCTGGGCGGGAACGAGGGCGGCAGCGAAGAGCACCACCCGCTTGCAGCAGGTGCGCAAATTCAATGATCTGGCTACTTGGAATAACGACTAACCGGAGCTAGCTGCCAGCGGCGCCGCTGCGACGATCTCGAGCGATGCGCTCATGAACCCCTTCGATGGTAGGTTGCGCACGACCACTGCGCTGAACTGTACTGAAGCCATGCAGTCATAAAGCAGCGCATGCAAATGCATGGCTCAATATACAAGTCTGTGCCTCAGTGTGCCCGGGAGGTATTCCGCACCGAGGGCATTGGCGCCTTCTATGTCTCGTACCCCACGACATTATGCATGACCGTGCCCTTCACGGCTCTGCAGTTTATGGCATACGAATCCATGTCCAAAGTTATGAATCCAACCGGACGCTACGACCCGTACACACATTGCTTTGCAGGAGGAATTGCTGGCGGTTTCGCTGCGGGGCTCACCACGCCTTTGGATGTCATCAAGACACTACTGCAGACCCGAGGAAATGCTCACGATGCGGAGCTACGGAACGTGTCTGGACTATGGCAAGCGGCAAAGATTATCAAGCAAAGAGAGGGATACAGCGGCTACTTTCGAGGACTGAAGCCCAGAATCATCACCACGATGCCCAGCACTGCCATTTGCTGGTAAGTACAGTGCGAGAAACGACGCTTGAATATCCAGCCTAACACGCGCAGGTCTGCTTACGAAATGGCCAAGGCCTTCTTCATTCGACGAAGCACTGATCCGTCCACTAATATTTAGAAGCCAGTTCTACAATTTTGTCCATCTGTCATCACCTCTCGAAGCTGAGGAATCGAGCATGTGTGCATACCTACTTTGACGATACATACACGGCCTGAGGAGAACTGCCGTTACACTTTCCAGCATCTAGAGCAAGTCTCGTATCTCCATATCGAGAATCTTGAGACAACAAAAGTGACGTTGTGGGGCTGTTCTTTCACCTCGCGCATAGAGGCTTTCCTTAAATCAATTTTGGTGGACCACGTCGCGGCGTTTGGGATTCCGACGCCCATGTTTGGATGCATTTACGGTCAGCGCAGATACACCTGTACCATAGGTCTTGCAGCGTTGGTGTTGTCACGTTTGCACTGGGTGCTTCGCGGAGAGTGCGTAACCGATAAGATGATCCTAGTAGCTTTTAGCCTCTGAATGCGACCCGCACATGCACATGGTCACGATCCTTCGTTCAGCCCCATGATCTGATGCAATCAACGTGAATATGTAGTGCTGTCAGTCGCGTAGGATTGTGTTGAAATCCGCCCAAAAATTGGAAGCACACTCGATTGGGCGCGGTCTTGCCCACTCAATTCGGTGACCAAGAACCTTATGGCAGCGGCTACGTCACACACCAGCCAGCGCGACCTGAACCCAGCCCTGTGCATACGACACACTGAGCCACAACACTACCGGTAGATCTGAGCCACCCTTGACCCACACCTTCGCGACTCTATCTTCTATGTTGTAAGCGTCGCGACTACGGTCTGGACTCTACATCGAAGCGCAATGCGAGCGAACACTACGCAGAAGGCGTATGACGAGGCATTCCTCAACTGCTCAACTGCCGTCTACTTTGAAGGCCAGGTAGGTGCCCAAGATCACCACGTACACTCTTCACGGATCGTACTGATAGCGCATCCTATAGAACAACGAAAAGGAAGCCCTGCGCTCGTGGAAGGCGGCTCTCGACCACATTTACTCCCATAACGCGCGCCGTAACCCCACCACCTACCGGCCCACATCCTCGACCGAGAAGGCTCTCTTTGAATCGTTGCGACAATTGGAACTGCAATGCAAGGAGCGGGTGGATTTGTTGGAGGCTTTGAAGAAAAGTAGGGAAGAGTCGAAGGAAAGCCTAGCCTCGCAGTCATCCGGTGCAGACGCGCCACCTCCTCCACCCCCACACAGTGTACCGTTCACGCCGAGCGACTCAGATGGACCTTCGAGCTGGATAGGTGGCGGCTCGATACCGCCCATGGACTATGCAGATCTCGGACGACCGCCGCCTCTGCCATATCGCCCCGCAATGGCGCCTCGCAAGAGCTCCAACACCAATTCCATACGCGACAACGAGTTGACGAAGACAAACAGCGCTTCTATGCTGGCACCAGTCAAGTCTGGCGAGAAGAAGTCACGGACACCATCACCCGAGAAGAGAGGACGGATGTTGCGGACTCTGCGGCCGGAGAAGGGCGACAAAGCAGCTTCGAAACTGCCCAGCTCACTGCGATCACGTCCTGAGGCGTCCAAGGCGGCGACCCAAGCCTGGAGCTATAAGTCAGGGACGAACACCAATCGCCCGAGTTTAGGACTCCCTACCGCCTCTACAAGCTCATTGAATGTCTCGGCCCGCTCGTCGATGGAGAAGCCTGCGGCCGAGCGACCAAGTACTCAGTCATCAAACATGGACTTTCCACAGCCACAGCAGCAACAAGCGCCTTTCTATTTCAGGACAGGCGAGGGTTCAGCTTCGACCGCATATCCTGTACCGCCACTCGGTGCTAAATCGAATTCTGAATCGGCAAAACCTCTCAACCACCAGAGGTCAGTGCCGCCTGCGATACCACGAAAATCAGTCGCACTTGGTTCCACCCCCAGTGCTCAGCTACCTACCACGACTATGCCCTCATATCGTAAAGAGTATCCCATTTCTGCTCCAGATGCACGCTCCATGGCACGAGTGGCCGCTGCGCGAATGTACAGCGACATCGATAACGAAAGAGACTTGCCAGCGGCGAAGGCGAACCCAACGCGTCGAGCGGCACCACAAGCGATGAACAACACAAAGTCACGAAATGGAAACAATCGAGGCCACTACTCCTCGGAGCCCATAGCTCTTGGAGAGGATGATGACGACGAAGATGAGGAACGAAGATCACGGCCGCCTCCTGCTCGAAAGGGCAGAGTCCGAGGAGACTCAATAAGAGCAGACTTGCCGCCAGCGCCTTCTGAACACACGGGCTCTGACGTGGAGCCAGAAGAGTCGGACGAATGGAAGAGGCGAACGGACGATATCATGAAGAATCTACCGCGAGGCGTCGATAAGCAAGCGGCACAGCAAATTCTGAATGAGATCGTCATCCAGGGAGATGAAGTGCACTGGGACGATGTGGCTGGTCTGGAGATCGCAAAATCCGCATTGAAAGAAACGGTAGTATACCCATTCTTAAGACCGGATCTTTTCATGGGACTTCGAGAACCTGCAAGAGGAATGCTGCTCTTTGGGCCTCCTGGTACGGGCAAGACAATGTTGGCAAGGGCTGTTGCAACCGAGTCTAAATCTACGTTCTTCGCCATATCCGCAAGCAGTCTGACGTCCAAATTTCTCGGCGAGTCCGAGAAGCTTGTGCGCGCTCTGTTCCAGCTTGCAAAGATGCTGGCGCCTTCGATTATCTTCGTGGACGAGATTGACTCGCTCCTGTCTGCACGCGCAGGATCTGGGGAACACGAGGCGACGCGCCGCATCAAGACTGAATTCCTCATACAGTGGTCAGATTTACAGAAAGCTGCTGCTGGAAGAGACATGACCGACAAGGAGAAGGAGAAGGGCGACGCGACAAGGGTGCTTGTGCTCGCAGCGACCAATCTGCCTTGGGCCATTGACGAAGCAGCGAGACGGCGATTTGTGAGACGACAGTACATCCCATTGCCAGAAGACTGGGTCAGGAAGCAGCAAGTTCAGAGGCTGCTCAGTCACCAGAAGCATGAGCTAAGCGACCGGGATATGGATCGCCTAGTGAGGCTCACAGAAGGTATGTGCAGATTCGCGAGCGTCATCATATGCGCTCTGCTTCGCTAAACGCTCCCACTAATTGCTGTACAGGCTTCTCTGGCTCTGACATCACTGCACTGGCAAAGGATGCGGCTATGGGACCACTGCGCTCGCTGGGCGAAAAGCTTCTCTCTATGACGATGGACCAGATACGGCCAATGCAGTTCAAGGACTTCCAGGCCAGTCTACAAACCATCAGACCATCTGTAGGCAAGGAAGGGTTGAAGCAATTCGAGGACTGGTCTCGAGAATTTGGTGAGCGTGGCGGATGAAGCACGAACGAAGAGCAATGCGCGTTGGATACTGCACTTTGCACGCTTCGATGGCAATGCATAATACTTACGACCTTCATCTTTGCCTCATTGTTGTCTGAGGTCTGTACGTGCTCGGTGATGCGGTGTTTCCGCTCCTTCCCACCTGGGTGGGTGGTTCCTTCCTTCTGCGATCGCGAGGCTAGCGTCAGCTCAACATAACACCCAGCATTTCCCTTCAGCACCGAACCTCACACTTCCTTCTCCATACCACCTGAACACAAACGCGACGCAATGGCACCACGCAAGAAGACCGAGGAAAAGGCGTCGGCCAACGAGGCTGCAGACATGGTCCTGCACTACCTTCGTATGTCACTCACCTCACCTCACTCAGAAGCATATCATCCTGTCGGACGTTCAGACAACCCCGATACTAACGACTCACAGGAAAGCAGAACCGTCCGTACTCAGCGATTGATGTCTCTGCCAACTTGCACAACAAGGTCACTAAAGGTGAGTGCTGCACGTGCACTGGCTGCATGCGAATCAGTGACTGACATCACGCAGCTGCTGCAGCGAAGGTCCTCAAAGACCTGCACGAGCAGAAGCAGATCGAAGGCCGTCCAGCCGGCAAGTCCACTGCCTTCGCCGTCCACCCGACTGGACCTCTGACATTGAACAGGCAAGCAGATCGTCTACCACGCCATCCAGGTAACATCTACCTCACCTCACTCCCATCTCAACCCTCACCACACCACACTAACAACCACATAGGACCCCTCCGACTCCTGCACCCCCGAACAACTCGCCGCCCTCGACACCACCATCACCGACCTGCGCAACCAAACCGTACAACTCACCGCCACCGCCAAAATCCTACGCTCCAACCTCTCAGCCCTCAATTCGTCGCTCAGCACCGCAGACCTCGTGGCCAGCGTCGGCGCCCTTGAGTCTGAGAAGGCGGAGATCGAGGCGCGCCTGGATAGCTTGAAAGCGGGCAAGGCGAAGAAGGTGACCAAGGAGGAGCGCGAGCAGGTTGAGAAGGAGTGGAAGCGCGCTGGCAGTATGGCGAGGAAGAGGGTGAGGATTGAGAGGGTGTTGTGGGATCATATTTGTGATAATTATGGGATGGATAAAGAGCAGCTCGAGGAGGTGCGGGAGGTGTTGGGGCTGGATGAGTAGGTTGAGCGGATGATGTGTGTGAGGGAAAGGGAAGGAGGATGTGTGTGAGGGAAAGGGAAGGAGGATGTGTGTGAGGGAAAGGGAAGGAGGATGTGTGTGAGGGAAAGGGAAGGAGGATGTGTTTGAGGGAAAGGGAAGGAGGATGTGTGTGAGGGAAAGGGAAGGAGGATGTGTGTGAGGGAAAGGGAAGGAGGATGTGTGTGAGGGAAAGGGAAGGAGGATGTGTGTGAGTGAAAGGGAAGGAGAATGTGATCGGGACTATGGGGCATGTTAGTGCATATGATGGGATCTGACGATGATGTTGGTTCTCTTTCCCAACACTATGCGCGCATCTATTTGTTGATAAGATTTCATGCGAAATCAAGAAATGTATCGATTATGCAACTCACCTGCTCCACAACGCCAAACATGCTATACACCAAACCCCCATATTCACAAATCTCGCCCGCTCGAACACGCAGAGACATCGAAAGTATCCATCCGGACCGAGACGCAAACGCCACTCTAATGCACATGTCAATGCTCCGCTCAAGAACGCTGATACGAAAACGACTCCTCCAACCCACTCCTCACCTCGCGATCCAATCTACCATCATCATCTTCCACATATCCCCCGTCCCTCTCGCGCTCCAATTCCTCCAACTTCTTCGCCAGCGCATTTCCCTCCGCGCGCCCGCGATCTACATCAACGAGCATCATAATGGGAAACGGCATGCCGATAAGGACAGCGAGGAACCAGAAAGCCTGATGTCATGTCAGTCAGAAAACACATGTCATGAGAACAGAGAGGTGTAAAAGTGAACTTACCGGCCTGATTTCCCCCCACCGATCCGTGATCAGCCCCACAACCAACGGCCCAAAAACACTACTCCCCTTATCCGTAATCGCATACAGCGCGTAAAACTGCGCCTCATACCCCCTCGGAATAAGTTCGCCAAACAGACTCCTGCAATAACTCGACAATCCGCCGAGCACAAAGCCATACACGGCGCCGAGCGGGTACATTTCCCACTTTTGCTGCAGCCCTAGGTATCCGAGTTTTTGTATGGCGGGCACGTAGCCGAGCAGGCCGTATAGGGGTATGAGTTCGAAGATGAAGATGCACGTTAGGACTGTTTGCACGGGGGAGAGGCGGAAGAAGGAGGATATGCGTGACCAGGTGAATGCGCCTGCGACGCCGGAGAGTGTTGCGATGACATTGATGAGCGCGAGCATGGCTTTACTCATACCCAGCGTCGTCTTCGCGAATAGGACAGCCGTGCCTGACACAGTCGCTATGCTATCGCTTAGCAAGAACCACGCTGCGAGGAATAGCAAGACGTCTCTGAGCAGGCCCGCGTGTGTGGCTGTCCGCGCGAGCGATTTCCAGGAGTATGTGAAGTATGCGAGGCTGGTGCGGAGGTTGCTTGTTTGGGGCGGGAGGTGCAGGGGTGGGCCCGGGCGAGGGCGTAGCCATGATGCGACGGGGAGGGTGAAGAGAAACCACCATAAGCCTACGATGAAGAGTACGAGGCGGTAGCCGAAGCTGGACGAGGGGAAGATTATCACGACGAACATGCCGATTGTCTGCACGAGGAGCGCCGCGACATAGCCTATGCCGATGCCGTATGCTGAGATCTTTGTGGATAGGGCGAGTTCTTGGGAGGGGGCCACTGTGGTCTTTGCGCGTGGACTTGTCAGGTCGGGTGCGGAGGAGGTGCGTGGGAGCAAGGCGGTGGACGCGTCGACCACTTCATCGAGTACAGAATGGCGCTGGGAGAGAGAATTCGCCCAGTGCGCGTCACTGACGATGCGCTCCTGCGTGGGTGTCTCCTCTTCGTCTTCTTCGGAGATGGCGGTGTCGCTCAGGGCGTCTTCGGAGCTGGAGTCTGGATATCGTACGGTTGGGTGGTAGCGGACGAGTAGGGGGAGGAAACTATTCAGTAGGACGAAGCTGGCACCGAAGCAGGTGTTGGCTATGATGGCTAGCACTGCGCCTAGTATGTAGACTTTTGGTACGATGGGTAGGAACAGCATGGTCGCAATGCTACCAACAAAGGCGAACGTGAGAAGGAATGTCTTTCTGAATCTACCGTGATCTGCTGCGCCGCTCATGCTGATGATGAGGAGTGCTTGTATGGCAACGGATATGCTGAAGGTGTACATTGCGAAGCTGGCCGTATTAATCTCCACGCCGAGAATGTTCACGACACATTGTGCACTCTCTGGGTTCGGCCTGAGCAATGTATCGAGGGAGTCTGGCGTGAATGGTGTGACGGGCCGGGGGGCTTTGCATGGTGTCTTGTGGTCGGCGAGCAGTACGCCGTTCTCGCGTGCAAGTTGCTCGAGGGTAACGGGGATGAATGAGCCGATGCCACATACCACAAAGACCTGTCCATGTTAGTCGTTATTTGGGAGGCTATGATAGTATGGTGGAGATGGTGGAGCTTCAGGTCAGGTAGCTTGGACCCTGAAGCTTGCCAGACCGAGGCGCATACAGAACAAGAGGGCAAATGCACTTCACAAGATGTAAGATGTAGGTCACAGTGCATATAAAGGAAATACAGAAACATGCTGACCTCTGCTGCCCAGCCATACATGTAGAAGCCTGCCAGCTCCCTGTCGCTCGTCAAGCGCGTGTCCTCGCCCTCGTACTGTGGGGAATCTGGGGTGGACTCCATGTCGTAGTCGGGGTCGTCTGGATCGGTGCTCTGCTCATCGTCTGCCTCGTTCGAGTGCGAAGAAAACGGCACGGACAGCTTCGAGTGGGTTGAGTCGTCTCGCAGCAGCTGTGGGCGGTAAGGCGGAACATCACCAGGTCCTGGCGCGCGTGGGACCATGGTCGAATGAACGCGCTTAGCGGGACGGCACGGTACGTCACCGCGAGTGAGACATGGCAGGCACAAAAAACTGCAACACACTTGGAGCCGTGAGGGGAGTGTCTTTCAAGGAGGACGCGCCCGGCTTTGGAGGGCAGAGGGTGGGAGCGCCGAGATCAGAGTGGAGTGCATTGGGGGGTATTCGGCCCATAGGTGTGATGATAATGAATGGGGATCATCTGATAGAGGTCTAGTCGACATTGAGCCATTCCGATACTGCACGAGACAGGCGTGGACCAAAGAGGCCATGGGCTGGCTGCAAGTCATTGCATACGCCATCGACATGTCTTTGGAGTAGTCATGGTGCTTGTACGTGCATGATAGCGTGCGCATTTGAGTACACATACAGATGGTACTAATAGATGGCCAGTGAGTGAGTTTTACTTGTGAATGGAAATGAACGCGATCAAATGTGAGTTTCTCTTGTCTTGAAGAGAAACATACTGCGCGGCAGACGGCAAGCGGACTCGATGTCGATGCGGGAGGGCGTTTGGTGGGAGACACAAGACGCAGGGCTGTTTTGCTCGTGAATCGCCAAGACGAGCAACCCTGACGCAGCCCATTCGCTGCATCCTCAGCAGCGCTCGCGACTCCATTCTTCGAAGCAGCCCAACAACACCGCCGCCAGCCCATCCGCCCGTGCGCCCCAAGTACCGCCCCGAATCTCTCACGACCGCCGACCGCGCGTGACCGCTGCCGGGACAAAGCTGCGCACACCCAACTGACATGCAATAGCTGGCCGTGCGACTTTCTTTCACCCGTCCGCCTGCCGTCACTCAAAGAGGCTCTTTCACCTGCCACTGCGCCTGCTTCCAGTTGCATCCCTCGCTCCTTGACAACACACCGGCTAGCACATCAATCCCGCGCGATTTATCTCTTCTGCTCACTGCACCACAACGTGAAGTCGATTGCGATCCTCGAGGCCGCCCTTGACACGCGCATCAACAGCTCGACACCGTCCACCGCATCCGCATCCGCACTCACCAAAACCAATCCTCCCGTATCCGAATAGACTGGCGACCGCGACTAGCCATCCGAGAGCCCCCCACCGACGGGCTGCGGCGAGTGCGCCGGCGGGCTGCAGGAAGGGGGTCGTACTATGCCCGGCCTTCTCATCATGGACAACGATTCTGGCGCAGCAGCAGGATCACGCGACGGAGAGAGTAGGAAGCGTAGCCATGAGGGCAACATGATCAACGGCGACCACCAGGTTGCGCCGGGCACACCTGCCGTCAATGGCGCGCCGCTCAAGGGCCCCAGCAATGCACCGCCTGTGTCAGCGCTGAACCGGGACGCTTCGCCAGAGCATTTCAACGATCTGCCGCCCGAGATTGCCCACATTGCCCAGGAGCTGTACCATCCGCTTTCGACTCTGTTGATGCGCATATCACAGGAGACGTACAACGACTTATCCGAGACGCTCACCGCTATGGCCGAGATACCGCTTGCGCCGCAGATGAATGGTGCTTTGACAAATGGCTTGGGATCGCACGGTGGTAGTCAACAGAATGTTGAGGCCAATCGGCGGAAGAAGCTGTTGCTCATGAAGTTCGCGCAGGACAACCGTGCCAAGTTCATCAAGCTGCTGGTACTCACAGAATGGGGGAAGAAGGCATCGAAAGATGTCGCGCAGCTCATCGATTTGTTCGGTTGGGCCCGAGAGCAAAATCTACACATGGAATTCGTCGATGCCCAGATCGAGCGCATTAAAACGTACTCCTCTGCAGCGGCAGAACGCAACCCGGACATAAGGACCGCGCTCGAGATTCTGTCCACGGGGCAAGCGCCATGGATGCCCACTTTGGGATACATCCCACCAGAACCTGTTTCGTCAGAGCAAGCCCTCAAGCTGCTGCGGTCCATTAACACATCGCTGTCAATCCGTCTGAATGTCCATGAAAGCCTGCCACGACGCTTACAGAACTGGCGAATACATTCTGGAAGGGCTACCTTCGTCATCGAGAACGAGCTGGAGTTTGATGTAGTTTCTTTCGTTGAGGATACCTCAGAGCAGTGGTGGTTCCTCGATGTCCGGTTACTGTTCTCTCCCGCGCCCACAATCACCATGGGAAGCCGCTTCTTCAACAATCTCGAGCTGCAGGCCAACGGCGTTCTGAGAGATAAAGGCCTCCCAGGCATTTTTGACTTTCTTTGCAACTTCATACTCACCCACAAGATTACTGTACTTCGGTCACAGGCCTTGGTTTTGGAGCGTTCTGGCTGGGAAGGCTCTCTAAAGGTCGAAAAGGTCCACCGCGAGCTGGTCGTGTCTTACTGGACGAACAGGCCAGGCAAGAAGAACTGGATCGAAATCGGTGTATCCAACAACAAAGTGAGGAATGGCAAGCAATCGTGGCGAGGTCCACCTCTGCCTTCTCTGACCGTACGCTGGTTCCGTCAAGGAGTCGAAATGAAAGGCGTCGACTTCGGCTTCGATTGGCACAAGCTGTCGTTGGAGACAGTAATCCAGCGCGTCGTCGCAAATCACATTAATAGCGTCTTGCGGGCGACACAGCAGCATCTGAACGCCCAGCTCTCTACACACGCTGAATACTCTGAGGTTGACCCCACGAAGAGCAAGCTAGAAGTGACATTGGGTACTAACAGCAACATGGCATCTTTATGCTTGGAACCAGTGACTGGCAACTACATTGTACAACCCGCAAGTTACTTATCGGCAAAAGCAGAACGTGCGTTCAACGATGGCAGAGACCCGCAGGTGATGGCATTCATCATGACGCAAGTACTGGCTCAGACTGTGAAGGACGATGTGCAGAAATCAGCGCACCAGCTCGGATGGAACACCATCACCCGCCAAGGTTTGCAGCCGGAAACCGTCAAAGCCGCAGTCCAACAGGAGGTTCTCCAATGCTCCCTCTACTCACCTCGTGGGTGGTCATCAGATTGGGCATTGGCTATTGTTGTGAATGTCGCCGGCATTTCTTGGTGGATATTCGAGATTGGAAGCCACGGCTCGAGCATCGACCACGCCGAACGCATCAGGATGGAGAGACCCGATGGGACTACATTAGCCCTCAATCGCAGCACCTTGGCTAGCTTAGAACGAGTTGCCGTGCAGGTCCTTTCCATTTTCGTAACTGTGCGTCAGCTCAAGGAAGAGAAGAAGGGTTACAGACTCGAAACGGAGTTTGCACAGGCCACAGTCACATCCGATGGGCCGCAACTTAGGCGAGCATGGGCACTCTATGTTCACACGGCCGACTTGCTATCTGTGGCGCCTGGCGAGCGACCGTGGATTGAATCAGACCTTGCTATCGTCTGCCAAGGACTACGGCCGGAAGGTGGTAGTGCATGGCACATTGCGAGTGGTCGAATGGTGGAGACTGCGGCTGAAGACATGCGAAGACTCATGGCAGCTTCGCCTCACAACGGCTTCCAATTCTCAGAGGATGGGAGATTCAGGATTCTTCTGTCAACTCCATTCGGTCAAGACATCTTGGCTGACCTCCGGGCGCGGTTACGAGACGTAAATCGCCTCCGCTCGTTCGCGGGTACGCTTCAGAAGCGGCAGATGCGTCTCGTCTCGTCGTCGCTACAGCGCGTCGAATTCCAGTATGGCCCTTCGTCACACCGTGCGGCTGTCAAGTTCGGTGCTGGAAAGGAGATTGACGTCGAAATCTCGCACAACAATCCACACCATCGTGTGCACCAATTTCTCACCGGAATCGCCAACGAACGCGTTCCTGCCCTGCCGTCGATCTTCCCAGGCGACGCCAGCGGCCTCGACCGCCTTTGTACCACGCTCGTCCTCACGCGTCCACTCGTCACCGCCTTGAACGCACTAGAAGCACCTGCCACGAATCTGAACCGACGCAACCCCGCCATCCACGCACACTCGCCCTTCAAATGCCGCATCACGTACGAAAACCCCGTATGCACATTCGACGTGCGGGTCCAGCCCAAGGACGACAAAGTCTACTGGCTCATCGAAGACGATCTGAAGAAGCACACCCCCGACATGCGCCCCACCCCCGAGCGCAGTCAAACGCACAGGCGTCTTGATACTCTCGAAGCGAAGCTCAAAGAGCTCTTCGCCAGCACGGGTGAGCGCTGGTTCGGCTCGCGCTTCGGCCTTGTCGCCGAGATTGACGGCGTGGGCATGGCGCTGGCGAAACTCAACGAGTGTGTGTTGAGTTGTGAGATGGAGGGAGGGTACAAGGCGCCTCCGCCGCTGCCGGCTGCGCAGGTCCCGCAGCAGCAGCAGGGTAATGTTCAACAGCAGGCTAGTCAGCGCTTGCAGCAACAGCAACATGTTGCGCGGCAGCAACAGCAGGGTCAGCGGAGGCAGTCGGCGCAGAATCAACAGCAGCAAAATCAAGGTCAGAATCAGAGGGTGCAGATGCCGAACGCGAATGCTCGCCCGCATCAGCAGGGTGGTAGGCCTCAGCAGCAGCAGTCGCAGGCGAGGCAGCAGGATGTCATTGAGATTGACTAGTGGTTGGTTTGAAAGCGCTTGCGTTATTGCGTGTGTAGTTTTACAGAGTCTTGAGTTATTCTCTTCTTCTTATTCTTTCGTCTTGAGGTTTTTTCT
>Ga0265798_10000695_pt1 | contig 54903 bp, 53 predicted proteins | sample P3T30metagenome_FD_192430 | JGI IMG/M metagenome (GOLD analysis project Ga0265798, IMG submission 192430) | Plant litter microbial communities from East Loma Ridge, Irvine, California - P3 T30 | ecosystem: Environmental > Terrestrial > Plant litter > Unclassified | place: USA: California...
TAATTGGTAATTTTCATCTTATATCTTTTTTTTGCACGGGTGGAGGGATTCGAACCCCCATCAACGGTTTTGGAGACCGCTATTCTACCCTTGAACTACACCCGTTTGTTAAAAAGTAGCCGGCACCATAGCACCGGCTGCTTTTATATTTATTTACTACTATAGTATTTCAGTAACCTGACCAGCACCTACTGTACGACCACCCTCACGGATAGCGAAACGTAGACCTACGCTTAGAGCGATTGGGCTTAGTAAAGTAACTTCGATAGTTAAGTTGTCACCTGGCATTACCATCTCTACACCTGCAGGAAGAGTGATTGTACCTGTTACATCCGTTGTACGAACATAAAACTGTGGACGGTAGTTATTATGGAATGGAGTGTGACGTCCACCTTCTTCTTTTTTAAGGATATAAACCTCTGCATTAAAATGCGCGTGTGGCTTAACAGATCCTGGCTTAACAATAACCATACCTCTTTTGATATCAGCTTTGTCAATACCACGTAGAAGTAAACCTACGTTATCTCCAGCTTCACCACGGTCAAGGATTTTACGGAACATCTCAACACCTGTAATAGTAGATGTAAGTTTTTCTGCACCCATACCAATGATTTCAACTGCATCACCTGTGTTAGCAATACCAGTTTCGATACGACCTGTAGCAACAGTACCACGACCAGTAATCGTAAACACGTCTTCAACAGGCATAAGGAATGGTTTCTCAACATCACGTACCGGCATTTCGATCCAGTTGTCAACTTCTTCCATTAATTTTATAACTGTAGCAACCCATTCTGGCTCACCGTTAAGTGCACCAAGAGCAGATCCTTGAACTACAGGACCATTATCTCCATCATATTGATAGAAAGAAAGCAGGTCACGGATTTCCATTTCAACAAGCTCTAAAAGCTCTGCATCATCAACCATATATACTTTGTTCATGAATACAACCATTCTTGGAACACCAACCTGGCGACCTAAAAGGATGTGCTCACGAGTTTGTGGCATTGGACCATCTGTTGCAGCAACTACAAGGATAGCACCATCCATCTGAGCAGCACCTGTAACCATGTTCTTAACGTAATCCGCGTGACCTGGACAGTCAACGTGAGCGTAGTGGCGGTTAGCAGTAGCATACTCTACGTGAGAAGTATTAATAGTAATACCTCTTTCTTTTTCTTCAGGAGCGTTATCAATTTGATCAAATGATTTCGCTTCAGAATAACCTGCATCAGATAATACTTTTGTAATAGCTGCAGTTAATGTTGTTTTACCGTGGTCAACGTGCCCAATTGTACCTATGTTAAGGTGTGGCTTCGACCTATCAAAAGTTTCCTTTGCCATGATTTAATAATTTAATCTTAGTTTATAATTAGTGTTCAAATTCTTCTAAACTTTGAGCCAATGACGGGAATTGAACCCGTGACCTCTTCCTTACCAAGGAAGCACTCTACCCCTGAGCTACACCGGCCTTTACAGGTTCTTTAAAAAAAACCTGCTGTTTTTGTGGGGAGAGAAGGATTCGAACCTTCGAAGATTTCTCAACGGATTTACAGTCCGTCCTCGTTGGCCGCTTGAGTATCTCCCCTAACCTTACTTTTCAGTGGTATATTTCAAAACCGCATCTCTACAACGTGATAGAGACTTCCTGAACATCAACATCTTAACTCTTTTTAACAAAGGTAATCTGTATTTTCAGGCTGCATTTAAAACTTAAGAGCCGATAGAGGGACTCGAACCCACGACCTGCTGATTACAAATCAGCTGCTCTAGCCAACTGAGCTACACCGGCAATTCAATAAAAAAGTCCGCTATTTCTAACGGACTGCAAATGTATATAATTTATCTTTTAATCAAAACTATTTTCAACTTTTTTTTACAATTATGAATGCGCCCTCACTTTTTGCTTCCTTTTTACAAGCAATCGTTCCATAGATTCGGCCGCAAGCTCCACCGCTTCTTCAAATGATTTACACTGTTTTTTAACCACAAACTCATCTCCGGGCACCATCAACTTAATCTCGGCTATTTTATTTTGTTTTTCGCTGGTATTATCCAGTTTAAAAAAAACTTCAGAGCTTACTACCTTGTCATAGTACTTTTCCAGCTTATCCATTCTTACCTGAACAAAGCCAACCAGTTTTGTGTCAACATTGAAGTTAACTGCGTGAACATTTACTTTCATAATTAAACAATTTAGTGTTAAACATTTAAGAATTGCCCTGGCTGCGCGGATGCGCACCCTTATATACTTTTTTCAACTCTGCGAGACTGCTGTGGGTATATATCTGTGTAGATGATAAACTTGCATGCCCTAACAATTCTTTTACTGAATTTAAATCGGCTCCGTTATTGAGAAGATGTGTGGCAAAGGTGTGACGCAATACGTGCGGACTTCGCTTTACCTTACCGGAGACAACACTAAAGTAACTATTTATTAACCTGTACACAAACGATTCGCTTACTTTTTTTCCTTTATCTCCTAAAATTAACACCGTAGGCTCGCTTATGTTTTGCAGTTCCTGCCGTACCATTACATATTTCGCAATAAGCTGTGCGGTGCAGTCCAGCACCGGCACAAGGCGCTCTTTGTTACGTTTACCCAACACCTTAAGCGTTTTATTTCCTGCATCATAACTATTTAGCGTAAGTGCAATAAGTTCTGCACGGCGCATGCCCGTGGTATACAGCAGTTCTATAATGAGGCGGTTGCGCACACCTTCAAAATCGTCCGGGTAGTTATTAAAATCGATAACGTCCTGCAATTCTTTTTCAGAAAAAGGAATCTGCACCTTAGTATCGGTTTTAAGTGATTTATGTTTTTGTAGTGGATTTGTAGTTATTTGCTTTGACTTAAGCAAAAACCGGTAAAAGGACTTAAGCGAAGACACTTTCCTGTTTACTGATTTGTTTGCAATTCCACTCTCTACAAGATATACCACCCATCCGCGAACGTGACTGTAGCTTACCTCCTCAAGTGTGGCGCCGGCATCATCTTTTTGTATAAATTTTTCGAAAGCAGTAACATCGTCAAGGTAAGCCCTGAGCGTGAGTACCGAATAATTTTTTTCCTTAAGCAGGTAATCGTGGTAAGCCTGTTTAGTTTGTACCATAAAAAAAACCGTTAACAGCAAAGTTAAACTTTTACTGCCAACGGTTTCCATTCAAAGCCCCAAAAAATTATTATTAACTCTCGGCAGCGTCTCTAAGACCCTGGATGTAGTTAGCTTTAGATACTTCAGTTCTACGTAGTACTGAAGGTTTGATGAACGCCTGACGACTCCTTAGTTGACGAACAACTCCGGTTTTGTCGAATTTACGTTTGTAACGCTTAAGCGCTCTATCGATATTTTCTCCGTCTTTAATTGGTATAATTAACATAGTATAACACCTCCTCTCATTAGGCTGCAAAGCTATAAAATATTATACATACCAAGCAACTATAATTTAGGTTTTATTTAATTGCGCTCTTTAGCCTTAGGCCTTACCCACATACCGCTCATTATAAGGCCAATAACCTTACTTAGCACCTAAATAAAAACCAACTTGTTACATACACAAATAAATAAGCCCCCTATATAAATACAGGAGGCCTAAAAAAACAAGTCGAGTTAGTTAGTCTTTAAGTAAGTTTCGGGAAATTACAAGTTTTTGAATCTCTGTAGTACCCTCGCCAATAGTGCATAGCTTTGCATCTCTGTAAAACTTCTCTACCGGATAATCTTTTGTATAGCCATAGCCGCCATGTATTTGCACCGCCTCGTTCGCTACGCGCACGCACACTTCGCTCGAATACATTTTGCCCATAGCTCCAGCCAGTGTAACCGGCTTGTGTTCATTTTTTAAGAAAGCTGCTTTGTGCAGCAAAAGTTCAGATGCTTCAATTTCAGTAGCCATATCTGCAAGCTTAAAGGCTATTCCCTGAAAATTGCTTATGGGCTGCCCAAACTGGTGGCGCTCTTTACTGTATTTTAATGCCGCTTCATAAGCGCCTTTTGCAATACCTAAAGACAACGCACCTATCGAGATGCGGCCTCCATCAAGTACTTTCATAGCCTGTATAAAGCCCTCGCCTACTTCGCCAAGCCTGTTGGCATCGGGTATGCGGCAGTTATCAAAAACAAGCTCGGCTGTTTCGCTGGCACGCATGCCCAGTTTATTTTCTTTTTTTCCGCTGGTAAAGCCCGGCATACCTTTTTCAAAAACAAACGTCGTCATTCCGCGCGAGTCGCCTTTCTCTCCGGTGCGTACAATAACTACAGCCACATCGCCAGATTTTGCATGCGTAATAAAGTTCTTGGCTCCGTTAACCACCCAGTGGTCGCCATCTTTAACGGCGGTGGTATTCATACCGCCGGCATCGCTGCCGGTGTTGTGCTCTGTTAATCCCCAGGCACCTATATATTCGGCTGTGGCCAACTTGGGCAGCCATTTCTTTTTTTGTTCTTCGTTACCAAATGTAAGTATATGGTTAGTGCAAAGCGAGTTGTGTGCTGCAACAGATAACCCTATAGACGGGTCTACCTTGCTTATCTCTTCTATAACGGTTATGTACTCGTGGTAGCCAAGGCCAGAGCCTCCATACTCCTCGGGCACTAAAACGCCCATGTAGCCCATTTCGCCCAGTTGTTTAAAAAGGTCTACCGGAAAGTGTTGCGATTCATCCCAATCCATAATGTTGGGACGGATGTGAAGTTCTGCAAATTCCCTGATCGATGCTGCGATCATGGCCTGCGTTTCGTTATAGTCAAAATTCATTTTAAACGCTTATTTTTTAGTATTCCAAATATAAGTGAATTATTTTTGACTTTAATGTAAAAATTTCATTAATTTTTGACAATTCATCAAAATTAACGATTTTACCTTTCATACTCCTTTCGGTTATTATAGCTTTTGCAATATCTTTATTAAAATAAGGGAATCGCGATAATTGTTTCAATGAAGCCGTGTTGATGTTAATGGTAGTAATTTGCGGGCTATCACCCACTTTAAAGCTCTTTCTTAGTCCGGCAAGTGCTTCCGGAGAAAAATCAAAATCTTCCATTTGGTCAATGCTTACAAAAGCACCGAGATCGGCACGGCGGCGCAGTATCTTTTTAGCAAATGCCGGGCCAATACCATAAACCGCAACAAGGTCTTCCTCCAGAGCCAGGTTGATATCAATAGCAGGCTTGGCAACCGCCGCTTTTCCTGAAGCAAATTTATTAGGATTGCTATAGGATGTTTCTTCTGCGGAAGCATATTCGTGCTTGCCGTTATTTTGATGTTGGTTCTTTTTATTTACCCAGTCGGGGAATTTAAAGTATGGCGAGATTTTTACCAAAAGGCTGTCTGGCACTTTTGTAACTTCTTTAAAATCGGCAGCAGAATTTACCCATTTGCCGCTTTTACGGAAAGTATGCAGGCGGTCTATCTGCTCCATTGTCATACCCAGAGCATAGCCTTTATAATCAGTTATAAAGTTAGGGTTAAAGGGATAAATAGTGTTTTGCTTCTCCCCCTTCTTAGCCTTAAGCGCATCTATTTTAGATTGCAGTGCGAGCCATTGTTTCTCTTCCACTGATTTCTCTTCAACCGATGTAAAGTCGGTTGCGCTTATAAAGTAATAGCCGGCTTGTACAACTATAATAAGGAGACATAAAGCCAGTATACCTTTGCGTTGATCTTTAGTAAGGTTGAAATGGATGTTTTTGAACATTAGCTCAGGTTCTTAGGCTCTTAGAATCTTAGGGACTTAGTATTAAAGATCAAAAACTGATGTTCGCTTGGTATATATCATATCTTTTAACCGCAGCCAGAAAGCAAGCGTTAAGTACACACCAAACCATAAACCGGCCGTTACAAACGTAATATAAATAAAAAACAAGCGAACGTTTGTGGCGCGCATACCCAGTTTATCGGCAAAGCGCGAAGCCACCTCAAAGCCATGCTTCTCAAAAAAATGCCTAATGTTTGTTATTAACATTGGTCAAAATGTTTAAAAGTTAAAAAGTCTAAAGTTGCCGTTTGTTGCTTTTACTTTATGACTGTAAAGATACTACTTTTTTAAAAGCTCTAAGCCTAAAGCGCATTGCAGGCAGCGTTTGTGGTTACAGTATTCGTTCTTTAGCTGTAATAACGCCTGGCTATCATAAGCCGATTGCGCCACCATTTTAAACGACTTAAATTTATCTATAATGGCATTCTTTTCGGCATCAACTTGCTGCATGAGGGTAACCAGTTCTTCGCTGTCTTCTTTGCCCATGCTCCTGCCATAAGCAAACTTAAACGGAATAACGGTATTGATAATCAGCAAATCGATAAACGAATGCGACAACGGCTTGCGCTTTTTAGGGCTTTCTTTATCGAACCTGTAATGCGTTTGCCAATACGCACCTGCCTGTACATTAAATATAGAATATAATTCGGCAAGCGTGGTAGCCTCTATGATTTTAGAAAACAAATTCTGACTTGTATGGTACAACTGCCCTAATTGTGAAAGGCGGATGGTAGGGAAATTATCGGGCCGGTGCCTAAAATATTCCACACTATTTACATGTACAGATTCTAACCTGTGCTTGTGTACCATATAAGTATACCGCCCCTGCAGGTCTTTGGCATAAACATCTTCATAATCGCCATCAAGCATACCGGCACGGCCAAAGAGCAATGCCTCAATATTTTCGGCATCAAAACTTTCTTTACGAACAATGTTAAAGGGCAGCGACTTTGCTACTTCATAAAATACCTCGCCGTTAGTGTTAAGCCCAAAATTCTTTGCCAGAAAGCAAAACAAAACCGCCTCCCAATCGGAATTGGTAGCTGCAGCCAATTGCATTATAGGCAGTGCTTTACGTTCCAGGCGTTCAAAAAACAGACGCTCCTTCCAGTTGTTTACCACAAAGGAGTCTATGTTTTCCAGTTCCTTTTCGCAGAATATCCACGTTTTAGCCGAAGCCAGTGCGTTATAGCTTGCCAGCAGTGCAGGGTCTACGTGGTGCTTAAGTTCCAGCACCGGTATTTCAGAATTATCCCTGCGCATAACCTCTATATCATGCTCCCAAACCACATGCAAAATTACGTTGTCATAATTAGTATCGCGCTCATGGCTGTGCAGGTACCAGTCGGACGACTTGATATGGATCTCCACATTACCTGCCCACTTTTGCCCGCCTATAACCACTTGTGCATTAAAAAAGTCGGGCCCGGCAAGCTGAAGGTACTGCCCGCCATTAACAATGGTTACAGGTTCGCCCTGCACCGTAGTTAACCCCTGCGTTGCAAACTTTTTAAACTGCCACACATGGTGCAGGAAATCTTCTTTCATAAACCTAATTAAGCGCCTAAAATACAAAAATCCGATAATTTATAGAAGATATTTTCAGGACACTTTAGCAACTTTATTTTTAAGTCCGTTAGCCTCTACGAACGTAGATACCGTTAGCCTGTGCGCCCCCAAAATCCTGCCAATGGCACTGTAGGATATCCTTCGCTTAAGCAGTTTGCGTATCTCTTCCTCCTTACCTGTAAGTTTCAATACACTTGATTTACTTCCTTTAGGCCTGCCCAATATAACACCCTCAGCTTTTTTACGGGCTAAAGCTTCTTTTGTGCGCTGCGAAATAAGATTGCGCTCTATCTCTGCAGAAAGTCCAAAGGCAAAAGCCAATACCTTAGAGTTTATATTGTTACCCAATTCATATCGTTCTTTTATGGTAAATACCTGAATATCCTTTTCCATACAGTCGTGCAATATCTTCATGATTTGCATGAGATTACGCCCCATACGCGAAAGCTCTGAAACTATTAGCATATCGCCCTTTTTCATTTTTTTTAGCAATGCCCCAAACTTGCGCTGGTCGAGTTTCTTAGTAGCGCTTATTTTTTCGTCTATCCATTCGTCTATAATAATGCTTCGTTCTTTGCAAAAATTCTTTATTTCAAATTTTTGGTTTTGGGTGGTTTGTTTGTCGGTGCTTACGCGTATATAGCCGTAATTCATGATGTGTGAAAGTGTTAGTTTTATAGTATACTTAAATGTATATATTTATGTAAGAATTATCCATACCATTTAACTAAACAGTAATGATTTATTATTTCCCAGCGATTTTATTAAACAGAAATCCGTTTTAATAGCATTCAATTTAGGAAATTGGGTAATACTTAGCAGCATTGAACAGCAGATAAAAAATAAAATTGAGCTAGTTGGCAAGCCGCTTAAAGACTGGGATATAAAAATTAATTTTGGAATAAAAACAGGATTTAATGAAGCTTTTATAATAGATACAACTGAGAGAAATGAACTAATAAAAAAATGCCCAGAAGCTGATAGTATTATTCGACCGATTTTACGCGGCAGAGATGTAAAAAAGTACTCTCCGGATTGGGCGGGCCTTTATTTGATAAATACTCATACCGGATATAAAAGTCAGAGCGGGGTACTTGTCCCTCCAATAAATATTGAAGATTACCCTGCTGTAAAAGAGCATTTAGATAAATTTTACTCGCAATTATCTGTTAGACAGGATAAAGGGATTACGCCATATAATCTTAGAAGTTGTATTTATATGGAGGATTTTTCAAAGCAAAAAATTGTATGGGGTGAAATATCTGATAAATCTAAATTCGCGTTAGATGACAAATGTTTTTACACAGAAGCAACAACTTTTTTCTTAATAGGTGGAAATCTTAAATATTTATTGGCAATGCTGAATTCTAAATTATTAGAATGGTATTTTAATCAATTAGGAACTGCAACAGGAGTAGGAACAAATCGTTGGAAAAAATATACAATTGAAAAACTACCAATTATATTGCCTAATCAAGTTGTAAATAACGTAATTAATTTATTAGTGAATGAACTAATCGAGGAAAGAGTATCAGTTGATACAAAATATTTAGTTGAAGAAAAAATTAATAACATCATTTATGAACTATACGAATTGTCTGAACATGAAATATCACATATTAAAAACATCAAAATCTAAAGTATTTTTTTTCAGGCAGTTAATCTCTGTAGTGTTTAAGCCGAAAATTTCGAAAAATATTTCATCAATTTGATTTTCTAAGTAAACTACTTCTTTAATGTTATTAGAGACTAAACATTTGTCAACTAAATTTGTAACGCTTTCCTTCTGACTTTTTGTTGCTCTCGGTATTAAAAGTGGTTCTAAAGCTTGAACACTAATTATAATATCTCCAGTTCCTGTTTTTGGAGAATTATTAATTAATTCTCTTTTACTTATAGTAGAATTTAGATATCCTACTAAAAATTTAATATCTTCTCCAGTAGCAAAACATGTGCTGTCTAGACAATATAAACCGGTGTCATCATATGAAAATCTTATTACCGAGCCAATGCGTTTCCAAACAATTTTTTGTTTAAAAAAATCCTCCCAATAACTTATGCTATCTTGCATTTCAAACCATTGATTATGAGTCTTTTTTCTTGCTCCATTTTTACCTGTTTGATTTAATCTGTCATAACCGAATGACAAAAGGTAGTCTTTTACTGCAGGATAGTCATTAATGTTAATTTTCTTGCTTGGCAAAGATGCAATAATATATAATCCCGCCCATTCAGCCTTATACTTTTTTACATCTCTGCCGCGTAAAATCGGTCGAATGATTTCGGCATTTTTAGGCGAAGCGGCTACCAATCTATCTCTTGTTTCTGTGTCTATAATAAACGCTTCGTTATACCCGGTCAATATCCCTCGATAGATATTTATATCCCATTCTTTCAGTGGTTTACCTGCTTTTTCGACCTTTGCTTTAATGCTTTGCTCAATAGCTGAAAGTACTGTCCAACTGCTATTGTTAAACTTCGTTGCACTGCTTTTTTGACTAATATAATCGCTGATATTATTTATGCTAAAGGTTTTGTCTAAAACACAGGCATTTGTGGTACCTAAATAAGCTGCTTTTTCGCCTATTAAAATATTGGTATCTACAGTGGCGGTATCAAACACCTGTATGCCCCCAAAATCTATCAGTATCAACGGGTTAGATTTCTCTACAAAGTAATTGCGCAGGCTTTCGCCATAGGCAGCACGCATCCATTTATTAGATGTTATAAAGCTAAGTACGCCATTTTGCTTAAGCACCTTAAAACCAAGCTCATAAAACAGGCTGTAAATATCACCGGTCTTGTTATAGGTTTCAAAATCCATTTTTTGGAAATCGATACCCGCCTGCCCCATTTTTTGTAATTGTATGTACGGCGGGTTGCCTATAATCGCATTAAAGCCCACAAAATTCCCAGCATCATCCAGAACTTCAGGAAATTCAAAACGCCATTCAAAAGCATTTTCATACATTTTGTTGCTAATGATCTCTTCTATCTCAGCATCAAGCTTATTAATATCTGTAGTAAGTATTTTTACTTTTTTGTTCCATTCTGCCTGCTCTTTTTTACTACGTTCAAAGAGGCCGGTTTGCTGGGTTAATGTAAAAAGCTCTCCCTTTTTACCGTATAACTTGGTAACCTTAGGGTCGTTCTTATTTATCTCGCTCCTAAAGTTGCCCTTAATATCGTTTATAAGGGTTTCCATAGCACGCTTGTGCTCTTTATTATCGGCATTACGGTAGGTAACCACAGCATTCTTGTAGCTCTCAATATTCCATTTGCTGTTCTTAAGGGCTTTCTTAAGGTCAGCATCCAGCGGAAAGCGGCTTATTAGCGAGTTACCGCATTTAATATTGATGTCTATATTCGGCAGGGTTTCCAGTTCGGTACCGGACCCCCTAACTCCCGAAGGGGGAACTTTATAGTACGCATTTTTAAGCAGCTCTATCCAAAGGCGGAGGCGGCATATTTTAACCGAGTTAGGGTTGATATCTACCCCAAAAAGGCAATTCTCTATAATTATTTCCTTTTCGTGAAACAGAGTTTGCTGTACACGCTGGCTTTCTTTATTTAAAGGGTTGTACTGAAATGGCCTACCCCACTCATCGGTAACCATAAGTTCATCATTAACTACTTCTACGGTATAGTCCCTAAGGCGGTGGCCGTCTTTATCTATCAGGATGCCCAGGTCGTGCGTTATGGAAATTATTTCGTTAAGCGCCGATACTAAAAAATGTCCAGACCCTACTGCGGGGTCGCATATCCTGAGACTGTTTATAATATAATTGGCCTCTTCTTTATCTTTTATTTCATTATAGAGTTGGCTGTAATCTGTAAGGTTCAGGCCCTTAATTTCATTAAAACGTTGCACTACGGCACGGCGAATGGTTTCGCGGCACATGTACATGGTAATAAAGCCCGGTGTAAAGAAAGAGCCATCTTTATAGCCGTTTATCTTCTCGAATATTAACCCTAGTACCGATGCATTAATAAGTGTTTTATTATCTTCCTGAATATCTTCGCTGCCTTCACTCGCAAAATCGTAGGCATCAAGAAAAGCAAAGAAATATTCGAGGGCATTCAGTTGGCCACTTCGTTTTTTACCTACTGCATCTTTAATTACGGTAAGAGGCAGTAGCGTAAGCGTTTTCTGGTCTTCAAGCTGCGAAATAAAAAGCGTTTGATGTTCCAGTTCTGTAGGCTCAAACAGCGAGCTGTTAAGGTAAGGCACATTGGCAAAAAGCTTCTGTACATCTTCATTACGCTCATCTGCCTTTCTTGCCAGTACCTGAAAAAAGAGGCGGTTAAGATCATCATAATCTTTAATCCTGCCCGAGTTTAAAAAGCTGTAATTCTTATCGCCCCTATGATAGCTTATAAGTTGCGCTTCAAGCAATTTTAAAAACAATATGCGGTTTACCCAGGTTATAGTCAGTTCCAGAGCTACGTTAAACAACCGTTCTTCTGTAGTATCACCATACTGTTTTAAGTTTGTTACCCGTTGAAGTTTATCAAGGCTATCAAGCTGTATGATGGCATTCTCTAAAAGCGAACCCGTATTGCGAAGTCCCGGCTTGTGGCGGCCAATTATCTTTTTACCGCCTTCTTTGGTTTCTGTGAGCCCAATAATATGCAATAACTCTGCATAAAAATTTTTATCGAGAGTGTTGCTGTCGTTTACAAAGGACAGTTTTAATAAATGCTCTGGCGAGAATAGTTTATAGAGTACCACGAGCTGCCTGTCGTCTTCCTTATCTTCGTTGCGCAGGGGCTTTTCGAAATCGCGAATATCAAAATGGGTAAACTCTATGGTTGCTGCAACAGTATCTATAAAAGGTTTTACCGTTTGCCTGTAAAAAGCATCGGTACTGCTGTTTGCCGACTTACCTTCTTCTGACTCTTTAAATTTCCTTACGAGCTCTTTATTTTGGGCAAATATTTTATCGAATACCTGCGCATCAAAAATAAACCATTCGTAAATGTTTGTAACTATAAGGTGCCTTACATCGTTATTTTTATTAGTTATGCGCTCACGCAGGTAGTATAGTACGAGTTCCTGCAGTGCCTTCCCATTTATATTAGTTACCGAAATCATTTCGGCCTTGTTCTTAGGGCTCTTAGTTTCGATAATTACACCAACAGAGTTTTTAGCTTCGCGCCCATTATGGATAACCCAGTCGTTCTTACCTTTTGTGTTAATATAGAAGTCAGGATCATAATACGTTTTCTTAAAAAACTCCATCATGATATTCTTATGAAATTCTTCTGTCTCTTTTTCGTTAATACAATCAAGGGCATGAATAAGATTCTTCTTGAATAGCTCAATACTATCCCTTTCAGGCTTAATCTTTAAGTATGCTTTGTTAAGGGCTTTGCGGGGTTGGTGTAAATTTATATCCATAAGTAGGTGTCGAAGATAATCCGGATATAAATATATACAATTTTAGCAGAATTTTAACGCGGTGTTTTATCAAACAAAAATCTTTTACCTTACCTCCTTCTTCTCCACCTTAAATTCTATCGCTTCACTACCCAATAATCCGTCGCCACTAACACCCTCTATCATCACCCTGAATTTAGAACTGACATCTGACGTGAAAAATTCGACTTCGGCAGTTCCGTTTGCATCGGTTATAACGTCAGGTTTCCAGAATAGGGTATTTCGCGCATCGGTGGTATTATCTATGGTTTCAGTATCATATACAGGGCTGTAAAATTCCTTATGTGGGTAATACGATTTAACCCGGACCATATTAAATTTTTCAAGCAATTCTTCCTCTGTATAATGGTGGCGCGTGTATGGTGGCAACAGCTGCCCTGTAGCTCCATTTGTATACACTTCGCCCTCCCTTGGCCTGCGACCGCCGGCAGTATGATTAGGACAGTTTAAAACATTTAAATAGCATACATAATCCTGTACAGCAATACTATCAAGCGTGCCCATGTATTTATCCCTGTACAAACGCTTATTTTTAACTTTAGCGGTAAGTACTACTTCGTCTAATTGATTTACATTTCTGGCCGCCTTAAACCGTTCTTCGGGAACATCCTCTTTCTTATAAGTTCCCGGCAACGGATGCAAAAAATCTTTCTGCTTTAATTGCTTTCTGAAAAGTTCCAGCAAGGGATCGGCAATATTTTTTATTCCTAAGTCCTGGTTATTGTGCAAAAGTTTAAAATACACATACCCTCTATTCTCCCTTTTAAGATGGGCGGGAAGTATTGTGTACCTGCCTTTAGCATCAACCTCAAGCAACGACTTTACATAATCTTTATCGCCGCCATGTGCCATTACAATTTGCTGCCCCAGTTTATCGAACCCCTTTTGTTTTTTAGCATAAATAGTTCCTGTAAGCGTGTCAGATGGTATAGGTTGTTTACTACTTTTTTTCTCCGTCAGGTTTTGCTCTCCCCATTCGTAAGCACGCCATCCCTGCGTGAGCAATAATAAATCGAGCGCCTGCTCACGGTTTGAATTTTTAGAGTTGAAATAATATCCGGGATCATATATTGTTCCCCTTACCTGTGTAGAAAGCTGGTAATAGCTTTCTATAGTCTCCGAATCTTTTTGGTTTAGATAGACATCATCAGACACACTTATTCCAAAATGTGCAGCTACCGGATTTCCTTTTTCGTCAGCTACCTGCACTTTAACTTTCACCATTTCTTTATTTCTATAATTTACCTTGCTAATTGCCGACTTAATGTGAAGTTTCTTGTTGTCATTAATAAACACAAGCCGTTCGGCCACCGGCAGAAATTCCGAATTAAATAACGTAACTTCTGCAATACCCTTTGGGATATCCTTAACCAGCATTTTAATTTGCTTTTCTTTGCTAAGGTAAAATCCTGCGGTATTGTAAACAATGCCTTTAAGCTGCAGCCGTATGTACATCTTTTGATTCATATTACCCGTACCCTTAGCAACTTTTATACTTAAGGTATCGCCTTTATTGTATAGTAATTGCAATACGTAACCATTGGCATCCGTTTTCGGAAGCTTAAAAATGTTAGCAAACCCTTCCAGTTTTACAAAATAGTCAACATCCTGCTTAGGGACGATATAAAATGCCCCCATCCCAGCGTGAAAACTCGCTATGTTAAACATAGAGTTGTTGCCTTCATACAATGTTCCTTTTACTTCTATGGGTTTTCCATATCGGTCAACGGCCTTAAAAGCCACCTTGTTTTTAATACCTGTAACTAAATGCCCGCCCTCCGGCAGTAGCTGAAAACTAATGCTGTCGGTATTAATAAATGTTTGTCGAGGGATCTTTCCACGGCCTTCCAGCGCAGCAATATTTTTTATAACCTCGATTTTACGAACTGATTTAATTGTTGTGTCATTAGTATTTGAAGATAGTCGTGTTTGAGCCACCAATGCATACTCGCCGGGTTGCAGTGTGTCCTGAATGTATACATGCCCGTTTGTAAATCCGTTAATTACTGCATATTTTTCTTCCCACACTACTTTTTTATTAGGCAGTTGCAGCAAACTAACATATAGCGTTGCAGATTTGTGAGACGGTGTATGCTGCTGTGCATCTAAAATATAACCTTTAAACCAAAGGTCTTCGGATGTTTCATAAATATTTTTACTGGTCTGGATGTAAACTTCTTCCTGTACATGGTTATGGGATACACTTTCTAACCGGGCCGAAATTATATCTGGTACTGTGTTTGTTTCCTGGGCATCGACGCTGGTAAAGAACAGTATTACCGCCCACATAAGGCAGGTTAAAACATTTTCGAATTTGATATATTTTACTGAAATACTCACATATGTGGTTTACTATAAATATATTAAATTATTTAAAACGAATGAAATTGTTAGTGACGCGATCGTAAAAAAAGCGCATCGTTAAATGCGCTTTGTACTTTATGCTTCATCAGAAACGATCTCTGCCCCGGTTACAAACATTTGGAAAATTACTTCTGTTTGCGCTGCGCCGGGCATGTATTCATTTGTCATACTATATTGGTGTTTGGTTATTTTTTTTTTTAAAATGGAACATCGTCGTCATCTGCAGGGCTGTTCATATTGCTGCCAAAGGCATCATTTGCCGACGGTAGGTTTTTAGTTATAAAAGCGTTAGCACTGTCGTTCATACTCGATGGCAACTCGTCGAACGGAGAGCTAAAGTCATCAAGATTATCAAATTTACCAAGGCTGCCGATGAATTTTAGCCTGATGTTCTCAAGGCCACCATTACGGTGCTTTGCTACAATAAATTCTGCCTGGCCTTGTGTAGGAGACTGCTCCTCATCATCCCACTCTTCAATCTTGTAATATTCAGGACGGTAAATAAACGATACGATATCCGCATCCTGCTCAATCGCTCCCGATTCCCTCAAATCCGAAAGTAAAGGCCTCTTGCTCGATCCCCTGGTCTCTACCGCACGCGATAGCTGAGATAGCGCAATTACCGGTACCATAAGCTCTTTTGCAAGTGCCTTAAGGTTTCGGGAAATGGTCGATATCTCCTGCTCACGGTTACCGCCATTTTTGCCGCTTCCGCCGGCGGTCATTAACTGAAGGTAATCTACAATAATCATCTTGATACCAAACTGAGACGAAAGCCTCCTTGCCTTGGCACGCAAATCGAAAATGGAAAGCGATGGGGTATCATCTATATAAAGGGGTGCTTTTTCAAGGTCTTTAACCTTAATACTTAGCTGTTCCCATTCGTGTTTTTCTAATTTACCGGTACGCAGCTTTTCTGACGGAAGGCCTGTTTCGCTCGATATTAAACGGGTAATTAGCTGTACAGATGACATCTCGAGAGAGAATAACGCCACAGGATGTCCAAAATCTATAGCCATATTCCGCGCCATAGAAAGTACAAACGCGGTTTTACCCATACCCGGCCTTGCCGCTATAATAATAAGGTCGCTTGGCTGCCAGCCACTTGTTAGCTTGTCCAGGTCATGAAAACCGGTTGCCACACCACTCATTCCCTCTTTGCCGGCAATCTCTTCAATACGTTTTTTAGCTTGTATAACAAGGCTTTGAGCAGTTTCAGAGCTTCGCTTTATGTTACCCTGTGTAACTTCATACAGTTTAGATTCGGCTTTGTCAAGCAGGTCAAACACATCGGTAGTCTCATCATACGCTTCTTCAGATATTTCTGCCGAAATGCGTATAAGGCTGCGCTGTATAAACTTTTGCAGGATGATTCTTGAGTGAAACTCAATGTGCGCCGACGATGATATTTTTTGTGTAAGCTGTATAAGATAAAAGTCGCCACCAGCCAGTTCCAGCTTGCCTACCTTTCTAAGCTGTGCAGATACGGTAAGCAAATCGACAGGTTGTGTATCGTTAAAAAGCTGCACAATGGCTTCAAAAATATGCTTGTGGGCATCTTTGTAAAAGGCATCGGCCTGGAGGATGTCGATAACTTCATCAACCCCTCTTTTATCGATCATCATAGCGCCCAGTACCGCTTCTTCTAAATCAAGAGCCTGCGGCTGAATTTTGCCTTGCTCGAGAGAGATGAGCCTGGACTTGTCTATCTTCTTTGGGTTAATATTCTTTAAATTCTCCATGTTGCGAATGTACTCAAAATTGAGGCGGGTATGTTAGGTAATTGTTAAGGCACTCCTGTTCATAACTTGTTTATAAGCAAGCTCTAATTGTTCATAAGCCAAAAAAAATCCGAAGCTGCAAGGCTTCGGATAAAAGGGTACTAAAAGGTTCGTTATTCTTTAAACTCGCCCATTTTACTGTACTTATCCATCCTTTGCTCTACAAGATCGTGTGTTGATAAGTCTTTTAGTTCATTATATGCTTTTAGTATATATTCTTCTACACTTTTAAAGGTAGTCTCCCGGTCATAATGGGCGCCGCCAAGTGGTTCCGGGATAATATCGTCTATAAGGTTTTGCTTTTTCATATCAAAGGCCGTTAGCTTTAAAGCTTCCGCAGCCTGCTCTTTATATTCCCAGCTTCTCCATAAGATAGAAGAACAAGACTCGGGAGATATTACAGAGTACCAAGTGTTTTCGAGCATATACACTCTGTCGCCCACACCTATGCCTAATGCCCCACCAGATGCTCCTTCTCCTACAATAACGGTAATGATAGGAACTTTAAGGCGGCACATCTCAAAAATATTTCTTGCTATGGCCTCTCCCTGTCCGCGCTCCTCTGCTTCAAGGCCGGGATATGCTCCGGGGGTATCTACTAAAGTTATTACCGGTACGCCAAATTTCTCGGCCATTTTCATTAACCTTAGCGCCTTGCGGTATCCTTCCGGGTTTGGCATACCAAAGTTTCTAAACTGCCTTGTCTTGGTATTAAAACCTTTTTGCTGCCCTACTATCATAAACGATTGCCCGCCTATTTTGCCAAGCCCGCCTATCATGGCTTTATCATCTTTAAAACCGCGGTCGCCAAACAACTCAAGGAACGTATCTCCTGTTAGTGCCCTAACGTGGTCCATAGTATATGGGCGGCTTGGGTGTCTTGACAGTTGTACCCGTTGCCAGGCTGTAAGGTTTTTATATATTTTCTTTTTAGTCTCTTCGAGTTTTTTCTCAATCTGTTTGCAGGTATTGGATACATCCACATCCGACTCCTGGCCAATAACAGTGCATTTATCTAACTGCTCTTCCAGTTCCCTGATAGGAAGCTCAAAATCTAAATATTCCATAGTAAAGGCAGATTTTTTATTTTAGTGAAGCTGCAAAGATAAAACTTTTAATGTAAGTATGGCAATCCCCATGCCCAATTACTTCGCGGTCTCGGCTTTGTTTTTTAGCAGTCCGTTGATTATCACGGTAATTAATATAATGGCAGCACCTATGTAAAAAGTGTAACCCATTTGTTCATCGGTCTTAAAGACTATTAATGCAAGAATTATCCCATAAACAGGCTCGAGGTTTATGGTAAGCATCATGGTATAAGCGCTTATAAATTTCATGACTTTTACAGCAGCTATTTGTGCATAAGCTGTACAAAATGACCCTAATATAAAAAGCCAAAGCCAGTCATACTCAGACAGCGTAAAAAACTCCTGTGTAAACTGGCCTGTAAATAAAAGATAGAGTGAGAAAAAAAATATCCCTCCTAAAAGCTCGTATAATGATATTGTAACCGGGTTATATTCTTTGGCAAACTTTCCGTTTATAATAGCAAACAATGCCGATAAACATGCCGATATCAGCGCTATGGCAATACCCAAAAGTAAATGATTAGTGCCCGTAGGGGTTTTATGAACTATATCGCCCACGGCAGATAATGAGAATGGCCCCGCAGATATCTGCGTAACGAGTGCCACAAAAAATTCGCCATAAATAATGATGCTCAATGCCAGTATTACCACAAGGCTTAAAATAAGCTCATACCACACTACCTTTTTGCCGTAAAAAATAGTTTCTAAAAGTGACGCAAAGAACGCACCTGTAGAAAGGCACGCCAGCGTGACCGATATATTACTGACCTTAATTGCCTGGAAAAATGTAAACCAGTGCACCGCAATTACAAGCCCGGCTATTACAAAGCGCATAAATGTTTTTAAAGATATTTTAAAGGGTGCCTTTGTTATTACCGCATATACGATCATAATTGCTACTCCTATACACATCCTGAACCATACCAGCGGCATTGCTCCTATGGTTATAAGCTTGCCAAGCACAGCGGTAAAGCCCCATACAAATACAATAAAATGCAGGTGCAGGTAATTTTTTAAACTATCGCCTTGCATTCCGCAGGAGTATTACGGCAAGTATGCCAAAGGTTACATTAGGTATCCACACTGCAATTAGTGGCGAGAAAGTAGACTTCTCTGCCATGGTACCAAACACTTTATCAAAAAATATAAAGGTAAAGGCCAGTACAATACCCAACGCAAGGTTTACACCCATACCGCCACGGCGCTTCATGGCCGATACCGCTACAGCTATAATGGTAAGTATAAAAGCAGATGTAGGTATGCTGTACTTTTTGTATTTTACAACAAGATAGGCATTTATATTGCCAGATCCGCTGTCTTTTTCCTTTTCTATAAAGCGGTTTAGCTCTCCCAGTGTCATCGTTTCGGCAGCATAAACTGTGGGGGTAAGGTCATCGGGCTTAAAGGCAAACTTAAACTTTTTTGTAGGTGCAGATTCCAGCACATCGCCCATTTCTCCAACCGTCCTTTTAGTGTAAGTAGATAAAACATAGGTGCTGTCTTTTGGGTCAAAATGTATGGTACCGGCATTCATTTTATACACAAGCCTGTTGTTATCAAATTTTTCGAGGTTAAAATTATAACCGGTCTGGCTGGCAAAGTTAAAGCTGCTCACATAAATGTACTCTGTTTCACTTATTTGCTTGTACACATCTGTAGTTTGCCGCGATTCGGGGTTGCTCTTTAAGTACTTATACCTAAAATCGTTAAAGCCCTTGCTCGCTTTTGGCACAAAAAAGAAACCCATAAGCAACGCGAGTACAGATATTATAGTCGCCCCAATAATATACGGCCTTAAAAACCTGAAAAATGAGATACCCGACCCTAATATGGCTATGATCTCTGTATTGTTAGCCAGCTTGCTCGTAAACCATATTACCGATAAGAACAGGAATATAGGAAACAGCAGGTTAGCAAAGTATATGGTAAAGTTACCGTAATAAATGGCCACATCTTTAAAGGGCACTTTGTTTGCGAGTATCTTATTTACCTTTTCTGATACGTCTATAACTATCCCGATAGGGATAAACATGAGCAGCATTACAAAAAACGTGGCTAAGTAGCGCTTAAGGATGTACCAGTCTATTATTTTCACAGCGTGCTTTTTATCAAATATAAAAATTAAAGCCTTTGGCTCATTTGCTTCACCATCTTTTCTTTCCAGGCATAAAAGTCGCCTGCAATAATGTGCTCCCTGGCCTCGCGCACCAGCCACATATAAAACCCAAGGTTATGTATGGTGGCAATTTGCTTGCCCAGGTACTCATTGGCTGCAAAAAGGTGCCTCAAGTAAGCTTTAGTATATTCGGTATCTACAAAGGTAATACCCATTTCGTCTATTGGCGAAAAATCGTCTTCCCACTTCTTATTCTTAATGTTAATGCTGCCGTGTGCTGTAAACAACATACCGTTACGGGCGTTACGTGTAGGCATAACACAATCGAACATATCTACCCCAAGGGCAATATTTTCAAGAATGTTTATGGGCGTACCCACACCCATGAGGTAACGGGGTTTATCTTCGGGCAGTATGCTGCACACCACATCGGTCATGGCATACATCTCTTCGGCAGGCTCGCCCACGCTAAGTCCGCCTATGGCGTTACCCACAGCTCCGGCGTTAGCAATATATTCAGCAGATTGCTGGCGAAGGTCAGTATACGTACTTCCTTGTACGATAGGGAAAAACGCCTGGCTATAACCATACTTGTAAGGAAGTTTTTCAAGGTGAGTAATACAACGGTCCAGCCAGCGGTGCGTCATGTGCATCGACCTTTTGGCATAGCGGTAATCGCATGGATACGGCGTACACTCGTCAAAAGCCATGATAATATCTGCACCTATGGTACGCTGAATTTCCATAACGCTCTCCGGCGAAAAGAAATGGTACGAGCCATCTATGTGCGATTTAAACTTAACGCCTTCCTCTTTAATTTTTCGATTAGCCGAAAGCGAGTACACCTGGTAGCCGCCACTATCTGTAAGTATAGGCCTGTCCCAGTTCATAAATTTATGGAGTCCGCCGGCCTTTTCCAATATTTCGGTTTGAGGGCGAAGGTATAAATGGTAGGTATTGCCTAATATAATATCGGGGTTAATATCGTCTTTAAGTTCGCGCTGGTGCACACCCTTAACGGTACCCATTGTGCCTACGGGCATAAATATTGGGGTTTGTATAACACCGTGATCGGTAGTAAGGGAGCCCGCCCTGGCTTTGCTTAACGGGTCTTTAGTAACTAAATCAAATTTCATGGTTCTCTTTTACAGCGTGCAAAGATAACTTTATTATTTCAGATTTATGATTTCAGATTTCAGATTATGAGGTGGTGGATTATAGAACGTAGATATTTGGATTTAGATTTGAAAATTTGTTATATTTAAACCATACAACAATGCGTTCATGAAGAAAACAGCCACCATAATAACTTTTTTAATAACTTTTTTTGCTATTGCTCAAAATGCTAATGTAATCGATGATACTCAGAAAAACTTTAGAAATCAGGGTGAGCAGGAAGAATATTGGACAAAAGAATTATTTGAAAAAGAATATTCTGAACAAGAACATGAGAAATTTGGCGGAGCCATTTCGGTCGAAAGCAATTCAATAATAAAATTTGATAACAAAACCCTAAACATCTGGGCAATAGACCCTATTCTTTTAAAAATTTTTACTAACGGAATTTTATATCCTCAGCTAATAATTGGCGATGAAAAAAACCGATTACCACAAAGCAAGGCGGAACTTGATTCATTATGTGGCAGTGAACGTCTTGCCTATTTCCTCGCAAAAAATGATTCTTTAAAAATCTCAGATTTTAAAGAGCTAAAATTTTTAAGTATTACACCAAAGAAGAAAAGATTTACCTTTTGGGTATACAACTCAGGATTCATGAATCCACAGGTTTATTTTATAGAATTGACCAACAAAAAAGCAACTAAAAAAACGAATATGGATGCGTTCATTAATGGTTCACAGCTTACTTATTTAAAAGCAGGCTGGCTTATAATTTAAAAATTATCAATTGTTTTGATATTAAGGCTTAATCACCAACAGGAAGGTATACTCAAAATGACATAGCTGCGTCCAAAGCATTGTGCTAAAATTCAACATTCAGCTTTATAGAATTTCTGAAATTATTATGGGCTTGGTGTTAAAAACTCACTGCGCCCCCCCTCTATCCTGATGAGAGCGGAATTAATGAATGATACCTTTGAGTTGTGCCAACAATACGATGTTACATACGCAAACAAGATAATACACGTTTTGCTTTTATCTTTTCAACCACAAGACTGTTAGTTAACTGCAGTTTAATTAAGCGGATATTCAACCAAATCGTTAAACAAACTAATAATTTCTTACGTCACTTGTGCTATAGCTAAGTTCCATTCCTAAAAGACACATCTTGATTAAATCTTCTATCTATTAAAAGGAATGCAAAACTGCAATTATAAGAGAAAATAAAGATAGAAAAAGACGATGAAATAAAGAGGAGAGCAAGTAAGCACGAATACCATAAGTGTAACTTAAACACTTGTAAACACTGGGGTTGGCGTAAATTTTAGCAAGTAAAACACTTGCCATAACTGTAAAAAAGCAGTACCTTTGCACCGTCTAATTTTAACTCAAAAAATGAAACCAAACACACAACAACTCACTGATTTAACTACCCAGGTAAGGCGCGATATTTTGCGTATGGTGCATGCCGTAAACTCCGGTCATCCCGGTGGTTCGCTTGGCTGTACCGAATTTTTGGTAGCTCTTTACCAGGCCATCATGGACCGCAAAGAAGGCTTTGACATGGACGGTAAAGACGAGGACATTTTTTTCCTGTCTAACGGCCACATTTCGCCGGTTTTTTATAGTGTCCTGGCACGCAGCGGCTACTTCCCCGTTTCAGAATTAGCTACTTTCCGCCTGCTTAACTCAAGGCTGCAGGGCCACCCTACAACACACGAAGGTTTACCGGGCGTGCGCATAGCATCCGGTTCTCTTGGGCAGGGTTTAAGCGTTGCCCTTGGAGCAGCACAAACTAAAAAGCTAAACGGCGACAAGCACCTTGTTTACACGCTGCACGGCGATGGCGAACTGCAGGAAGGCCAAAACTGGGAGGCTATAATGTATGCTTCGGCTTACAAGGTAGATAACCTTATTGCCACGGTAGACGTAAACGGCAAACAAATTGACGGCCCTACAGACGAAGTGTTGCCTATGGGCAGCCTGAGCGCTAAATTTATTGCCTTTGGATGGGAAGTTGTAGAGATCATTGCAGGAAACAACTTAGAGGCTATTATAGATGGCATGCTGCAGGCTAAAGCAAAAACAGGCCAGGGCAAACCGGTTTGTGTGCTGTTGCATACAGAGATGGGCAACGGTGTAGACTTTATGATGCATACCCACGCATGGCACGGTAAAGCACCTAACGATGCTCAGCTTGCAACTGCTTTCGAACAAAATGCCGCCACTTTAGGGGATTATTAATATTCTATTTAAAAATTTAAATTTGATAGATTAAACATTTCGCTACCTATTATTGGGGTTGCAGCAATTTTAATTTTTAAATCATTAAATTTTAAATCAAATCAACATGACAAAACATAACAATACAGGAAATAAAGATACACGCTCCGGTTTTGGGGCAGGCCTTACCCAACTGGGCCAAACTAACGATAAGGTGGTAGCTTTGTGTGCCGACCTTATAGGTTCGCTTAAAATGGATGACTTTAAAAAGAACCATCCGGAACGCTTTTTCCAGATAGGCATTGCAGAGGCTAACATGATAGGCATGGCTGCCGGTATGACCATTGGCGGAAGCATTCCTTACACAGGTACGTTTGCTAACTTTTCTACGGGACGGGTATACGACCAGATTAGGCAATCTGTAGCATACTCAGATAAAAACGTAAAAATATGTGCGTCGCATGCCGGCCTTACACTGGGCGAAGATGGCGCTACCCACCAGATACTGGAAGATATTGGCCTTATGAAGATGCTTCCGGGCATGACGGTAATTAATACCTGCGATTATAACCAGACTAAAGCCGCTACTATTGCCATTGCAGACCACCATGGCCCTGTTTATTTGCGTTTCGGCCGCCCGTCGGTTCCTAACTTTACGCCAGAGAATGGTGAGTTTGTAGTAGGCAAAGCAGTGCTTTTAAGCGAAGGTACTGACGTTACCATACTTGCTACCGGCCACCTGGTTTGGGAAGCGCTTGTGGCTGCAGAGGCTCTTGAGGCAAAAGGCATCTCTGCCGAGGTAATAAACATACACACCATTAAGCCACTTGACGATGAAGCTATCTTAAAATCAGTCGCTAAAACAGGTTGCGTGGTTACTGCCGAAGAGCACAACATACTGGGCGGACTTGGCGAGAGCGTTGCCCGCGTGCTTAGCTTAAACAATCCTGCACCGCAGGAATTTGTGGCTGTACAGGACAGTTTTGGCGAAAGCGGAACTCCTGAGCAGCTGATGGAAAAATACAAACTGAACAACCAGGCTATTGAAGCGGCTGCCGAAAAGGTAGTTGTCCGTAAAAAATAGTTTTCTTAGTTTTTTGATATAGGATCCCGGAGCGAAAGCTTCGGGATTTTTTTATGCTTTAAATGTGTTTGTAATGCCCTGTGGGTGCTATTCTAAAAGAAGGGAATGCCACAACTGCTAACAAAAAGGCTGCAACACCTAACACCCTCTGCCAGCTCATTAATCCTTAAAAAACAAACACATACCATTCCCCATAGCCTCGACAGCGGCGGTATACTGCCAACCGCAGGGAGGCAGATAAACCCAATAGCGGGCGTGGCCATCCTGAAAAGGCGCTTAGACAGCTGCTCCCTATAAAACAAAAAATCCCAACCTTTGCAGATTGGGATTTTATATAATTATTTTTTTTTGTGCTATGGATGGCAGGTAGGATCTAAATAAGGCTTAACGCCGCTGGACGAGCACGGTGCCTGGTAAGGCGGGGTATTAGGATCATTATCATCAACATTATTAAACGTATAATATTCAACGGGACTTGATGTTCCCGGTATTCTAAGCTCGGTTTTAGTTGTAAAACCGTCGCCATCATCGTCCGGATCAAGATAATTAGGTATACCATCGCCATCGGTGTCATTGTATAAAATATCTGTTGCAGCACCTATTTCGTCTTTATTAAGAATCGTATCTCCGTCAAGGTCGGTATCCTGCACGGCATACAGCCTGAAACTGAATATAAGTGGCTGGTAAGCGCCGATAAGACCACCGGAACCGGTATTATAATAGGCAAAATCTGACGGAAGGAACATTACCCCTGCACCATAATCAAGATATCGATTAGGCTCTGATGGAGGTACGGATGGATCTGGCACGCCGGCTCCGAAAAGCGGAATAATTTCCTGCCATCCCTCTATGGTATTTGCTAAAGACGATGATACCTGTGGTAACGGTGAGTACTCAAACTGCACATCGCTTAGCAATGTGCCGTTATAGGCTACCAGCACATTGTCGCCCCTTGTGGGCTTATTGCCTGCGCCTTCGCGAAAGCTTAAGTAGTATATTGTATACTGTACACTATTAAGCGTAACAAGTTTATTACGTAAAGGATATTCGGTCTGGTCCCAAACAGATACCTGCGGCCCACTGCCACTTACTATGGAGTCGAAGGTAGCTTCGAGGTTTTCATTAACCACAACATAGTGGCTTTTAAGGTACTCTTCTATCTGCGCTTTTTCTGTAGCATACTGTACGGCATAATCACGTGGTGGCGCTATCTCTACGCTATCGTCTTTTTTACACGATGCAAAAAAAGTTATAAATACAATAAGGCCAAGAGCCTTTAAAAATTGGTTCATTTTAATTTTTTTTAATGGGGTGCAAGATACAATTTTACTTTATTTTTGTAGTGTTTATAACAGCTATTTTTAGTTATTAGTATGAGGATAGATAAATTTTTGTGGTGCGTGCGTTATTATAAAACCCGCAGTATTGCCACACAGGCCATACAAAAAGGCCATGTTACCGTAAACGGCCAGGCAGCAAAAGCATCGCGAGAGGTTTTCCCTACCGATAAAATTACTGTGCGCCGCGACCAGATTAAATACCTGCTTACCGTGCTGGATATACCGGCAAGCCGCGTGGGCCCTAAACTGGTAGACATATACCGCAAGGACGAAACCCCTCCTGAATCTTTTGAGCATTTAGAGCTGTTGCGCCTAAGCAAAGAACATTACCGTGCGCAGGGTACTGGCAGGCCTACCAAGAAAGACCGCCGTGACCTTGACGAATATGGGCTGGACATTGACGATGATGATGCCGGAGAATAGCCTGTTTACTAATTTTACCAACAAACAACCATGAAAAATATTATACTTACCAAGCAGGCAATAGAATACAAAACAACACGTATTGCTTACCAGATATATGAAACCTTTGCCGATGAAACCGAGGTAGTTTTAGCAGGGATTGCCAGCAACGGTTTCCTGTTTACTAAAATGATAGCGGCAGAGCTCGAGAGGATAAGCGACCTGAAGATTATTTTATGCGAGGTTACAGTTAACAAGGAGCAGCCGTTAGAGCCAGTAACTACGTCGCTAACACCGCAGGAATATACTAATAAAGCTTTAGTACTGGTAGATGATGTACTAAACAGTGGCACTACGCTAATATATGGCGTAAAGCATTTTCTTGAAGTGCCACTTAAAAAGTTTAAAACAGCGGTACTGGTAGACCGTAACCACAAACAATACCCGGTTAAAGCCGATTTTAAAGGCCTATCGTTGTCTACTTCCATGCTCGAGCATATAGAGGTAGTGTTAGAAGGCGAAGAGCCTTTTGCGAGCCTTAATTAAAAAAGGCTGATGATTTCGTTTACCACGAGGGCCGGCGTTTTAGCATCGGTGGTTACGTTATGCTTTGCATGATGGTAATACCAGCTGCGGTCGAACAAATGCTTGGCCACAAACTCGTGCATTTCTTCGTCGTTAAGCCCGGCCACAAGCGGGCGGGAGGTTCCCTGTTCTTTAATACGCTTTACAATCTCGTCAATACCCGTTTTTAAGTATACAGATACAACATCGTCGCGCTGCAGCAATAAATGATTGTTAGCATAGCACGGTGTGCCGCCTCCCAGGGCAATAACAAAATCTTCTTTTACGTCTATCAGCCCCCTTAGTGTATCGTGCTCAAGCCGGCGGAATTTAATCTCCCCATCGGTTTCAAATATCTCAGATACCGTTTTTCCTGTTTCTTTCTCAATTACCTCGTCGAGATCAAGGTACGGAATTTCCATAGCCGCAGATAATAAACGTGCTGTCGTGGTTTTTCCGGAGGCCATGTAGCCGCAAAGTATTACTTTTCTCATATAATAAGCCCCTATAAACTAAGGCGTTGAATAAATTATTAAAAAAAAACTCAAATTTATGACAAAAAGGCTTTGAAAAATAATAAAAACATGCGTATATTTGCACCCGCATTGAGGGAATGATTTTAATGACTCGATAGCTCAGCCGGTAGAGCACATCACTTTTAATGATGGGGTCCTGGGTTCGAATCCCAGTCGGGTCACAAATTTTTTTAAATCATTCCCTTAACGCTACGACTCGATAGCTCAGCCGGTAGAGCACATCACTTTTAATGATGGGGTCCTGGGTTCGAATCCCAGTCGGGTCACAAAAAGTTAAGCCGCATTTATTGCACTGCTTAACTTTTTTTTTGCAGTATACTTATTGTATATTTATACTTTATTGAGGCTACGTGGAGAAACTGGTAGACTTGCCATCTTGAGGGGGTGGTGCTGAAAGGCGTATGGGTTCGAATCCCATCGTAGTCACGAAACAACAAATGAGAGATAAAATAAACAAAGCTTGCTTATTTTATCTCTCATTTTATTTTGCAGACATTTACCAAAGGATTATGGCTAAGCTTCTTAGTACCCAATGCATTTTTAATTAGCTTTACTTATAACCTACGGTTAGACAATCTATAATTCAAAATATTAAAATGGTGGAGAAGAAAACAAAACTGGCCGAAAATAAGACCAAACCAACCGCCGTAAGTGTGGACGAATTTTTGAGCAAATTAACGCCGGATCAAAAACGGGAAGACAGCCTCATATTGCTGGACATGATGAAGAATGCCAGCAAAGAGGAGCCCATACTGTGGAGCAACTCTTTTGTAGGATTTGGGATTAAAAGGCACAAAAGCGCTGCTACCGGCCGCGAGGCCGACTGGATGAGGATAGGGTTTGCACCCCGCAAGGCAAATTTTTCGCTTTACTTTGGTGTCAGCATTGAGGCACATACTGCAGCCCTCGACAAACTTGGAAAGCATAAAGTAGGTATAGGCTGCCTTTATGTAAATAAACTCGCTGATATAGACCTTAAGGTACTGGAAGGAATAATAAACGAAAGTTGCAGGAGGGAGTAATAACAGCTTTTTGGCCTACGCACCTGATTTAAAATTAATGTGTATATTGGTAGGATACCAACAAATAACCAGCACCATGAATTTAAAAATATGTTTAGCAAAAAAAGTCCTTATTTTCTACTCAGTTATTGCACCATTCATCATGTATGGCTCCTTGCATAACGTTATTCACGGCTTAATAGTTAAAGACGCCCCATCCTACCGCATTGGCCCCTTTAGTATATTCGGTTTTTTAATAATGCCATTTTTACTCGTCATTACGTACCTTAGGAACAGTTGCATTATTACCCCGGACAGCCTGACAATTTTTAAAACAGTTTACAAATTTTCTGACTATGACATTTACATAGGGCAAAAAGAACTGCCTTTTAAAGAGAGGCCGCTAACATCGTTGTTTAAAAAAACATATGACGAACTCTTAATTAAAGAACGTAGCACGAATGAGGTTGTGGAAGTAAAAGATTTAGATGTTTTTGAGAAAGATATTGTAAATATCAAGAATGCGATTTCGGCTAACAAACGTAGCTAAGCCCGCCCAACATGAATAATAAAATGAACCTCCCACCCTACCCTATTTTTCCTGTAATAACTAACGATAACTTAACACTTAGGCAAATTGGTCCTGATGATATGCACGATATTACAGCAATATCTTACTACGATGCCGTACAGGCAACCACGGCAGCGCAGGCGGCAGTAATGCAGCAAAAAATTAACGAGGATTATTTAGACGGCGAATCTATACACTGGGGTATTGTAGATAAAATAACCAATAAGATTGTAGGTACCTGTGGTTACTACCGGGGGTTTGAAAATGCTGCAGGAGAGCTTGGCTGTATATTGCTACCTCAGCATTATGGTAAAGGCTACATGACACATGCAATGGAACTGGCTATATGTTTTGGGTTTGAAACGATAGGCCTGCAGCGTATTTGGGCTGAAACTGATACAGCTAATGCAAACGCCATAAAACTTTTAGAACGGCTTAACTTTATTAAGACTCTCACAACTACAGACAGCGTTACTTTCGAATTAAATAAGCCGCAACATCTTTAAACGCTTATCATAAATAAGACCATAAAAAACCGCCTAAACTTTAGTTCAGGCGGTTTCCTTTTTGCTTCGTGCCCCATTCAAGGCAGCGTAATGGTTTATTTAAGCGCATAGTTAAGGTAACCACCGTCGGCTACGATCTCTGTACCTGTAATGAAACTTGCCGCATCAGATGCTAAAAACAACACTGTATTTGCAATTTCATCAGGATTGCCTAAACGTTGCATGGAAGTAGCTGCAGCAATTTGATCTTTTGCTTCGGCATTAAGCACGCTCTCTAATCCGGGTGTTTTAATAGGACCCGGACTAACAATGTTAACGCGAATATTCCTTTGTGCCAGTTCGTTTGCTGCAATGTGCGCAATTTTATTTAAAGCTCCTTTAGTTGCAGAATACACACTGGTGCCCACGTTCGAGGCCGTTGCAACAGTAGAAGATGTAAATACTACTGCCGCTCCGTTTACTAAATAAGGAGCTAACTTTTGCAGGGTAAAGAAATGCCCTTTTACATTAGTGTTAAACTGGGCATCAAAATCGGCTTCTGTTACCTGGTCTATCGTTGTAAATACTGCAATCCCTGCATTAAGGAAAAGCACGTCTAACTGGTCACCGCTTTCGGCAATTGCATTCTCCAAAATTGCAATACCGTCTAAATTTGAAGTATCAGATACTACCGTCTTTAATTTTGGGCTATTAATCTCGTTAGCCGCCTTTTGTAAATTTTCAGCATTTCTGCCAGTAATCCAAACATTTGCCCCTGCATTAATAAATGCTTTTGCAGTTGCTAATCCTATCCCGGTGGTTCCGCCGGTTATCACTACATTTTTATCTTTAAAGTCCATTATAAAATTATTTAATTATAGTAGTACAAAGCTATAACAGATAAATATATTTTAGTTACTTTGTAACAAAAAGTAACAGTAACATTTGGGTAACAAAGTAACTTATGGACGACTATATATGTAACAATAATGAACCTAAAAAAGAAATAATGGCGGTTCATGATGCAATGGATGTACTGAATGGGAAATGGAAAATTTCTATCATTTCGTCCATTTGCTATAACAACAAGCGGAGATTTTCGGATATTTTAAACGACATAAACGGGATATCGAACAAAATGCTAAGCAAAGAGTTGAAGGAGCTCGAAATTAATAAACTGATAAAACGTACTGTTTTAGAGACACAGCCCATAAGCGTACAATATCAACTTACAGATTACGGCCTCACTTTAAAGACCATTATTAACGACCTTGCCGAATGGGGAATAAAACACAGAGAGGTTATAGTGGCTGATATGCAAAATAAGAAAGTCAGTGCAGATGCTTTGTAAAAGCTTTTGTCAGCCTGCTTGTTCCTGAAGATGTTTAACGTAAAAATGAATTGCTTTCAGCTTTTTATTTAACTTTTCGATAACACTTTTGGCGCAATTTATGAGGTTGATAAGCACTGCAAAGATTGATTGAACACTATTGCCCCCAAACATAGTAAATGAAGAAACAGGAATATGCCATTGTAGATATAGAAACCACAGGTGGCAACGCCAGTGGCAGCCGAATTACAGAGATCGCTATCATAATTCATGACGGTACAAGTGTAGTAGACCGCTGGGAAACACTTGTGAACCCTGAAAAAGAAATACCGCTGCCTATTTTTGCGCTTACCGGAATTAATAATGAAATGGTGCGCCATGCTCCTGTATTCGACGATATTGCCGAAAAGGTGTTAGAGATGCTTACCAATCGTATTTTTGTAGCGCACAACGTTAACTTTGATTACTCTTTTGTGCGCCATCAGCTGGAAGAAGCAGGCTTTAAATGGACCGCAAGAAAATTGTGTACCGTTCGCGCATCAAGAAAAATCCGCCCCGGGTTGGGCTCGTACAGCCTGGGCAATCTTTGCCGCTCGCTTAACATAATGTTAGAGAACAGGCACCGCGCAGGTGGCGATGCCGATGCTACTGCCATTTTATTTTCGCGCCTGCTGGAGTGGGACAGTGAGGGCGAGATTGCGAACATGATAAAGAAAACGGCTCAGGACCAGCGCCTGCCCCCTAACCTGCCTCCTGCAGATTTTGAGCAGCTGCCCGAAAAACCGGGTGTGTACTACTTTTATAATCAGGCAAGAAAGGTTGTATACGTGGGCAAGGCGGTTAACTTAAAAAAGCGCGTGGCCTCGCATTTCAGCGGACATAAAATTACCCCCCAAAGACAACATTTTCTTAGAGATATACACGCCATTTCATTTGAGGTTTGTGCGACCGAGCTTATGGCGCTACTGCTGGAGTGCAGCGAGATTAAAAAATTATGGCCGGAATATAACAGGGCATTAAAGCGTTTTAAGCCTAAATTTGGGCTTTATGAGTATGAAGCGCGCAGTGGTTACAGATACTTGGTTATTGGTAAAGTAAATAAATTTCAGACCTGTATAGAGGTTTTTAATAGCCTTAACGACGGTATAAATGTATTGCGAAGCCTTGCCGCAAAATTCGAAATCGACAGCAGGTTTTGTAAGTACTGTACGATAAGTGATGGCGAAGCATTGCTAAAAAGCGACCTTACCAACCTGCCCGATATTGAGCAACACAATATAAAGATAGAAGATGCAATAGATTTTATTTTACAAAATAGGCCAAGTTTTGCCATTGTAGATAAAGGCCGCGATGCCGATGAGCGCAGTTGTATTTGGGTAGAAGATGGCCATTTTTACGGTATGGGCTACATAACATCAAATATTGGCTTTACTGAGCCATTACAAATGAAAGACCACGTTACACCATACAGGAGCAACCATTATATTATGCAGCTTGTATCTAACTACGCAGTAAAATATCCCGGTAAGGTTATATTGCTAAAGCAAAAATTGCTGGTTGCAGAGTAAGATAATCAATCACAATTAAAAACAGCAAAGTTCCGGGCTACACCCGGAACTTTGCTTAAATGTAGTAATGTAATTACAGCAGGAATTCAAATAAATCAGAAAGTAAAACAATTAACCTTTTAGGCAAAACATACATTTAAAATTTAATGCAAATGTATGTTATACCTAAATGCGGCTGCCTTTTAGAGGCTTGGCCTTTAAACAATCCTTTTTATTTTTTTAGGCTTTTGCATACCGGTAAAGTCCTTTTTGCCGCTGCGCTCTTCAGAAATTTTGTTTACGGAACAGGTTATTACAAACAATGTAATAATTACCGCTACGCTGGCAATAACGAAAGTTTGAACTAATGGATCCATGACTATAAGATATTTATAATCAAATATATAAAATTTATCAGCAATCAACTACAACGTTTTAGTTAATTATTCTTCAGGCTGAAAAATTTATGAACGGCTACCTAACAACATATGTTCGATCCGCAGTAGATAACCATTTCTATACCGTGCGCATCTGATAAAGGGCTTGAAGGAAAACTTACAACCGTGCCGGGATCCTGCTTCATATTGTAATAAGTCTGTGCCATGCAAAGTGCGTCGAGAATATCGTCTTTAGCAACCTCATACCTTTTGTAATCAATAAGCGCTTTTTTATATAGTGCTTCGGCACGATCGTTATACTTCATCAGTATTGCTAAGCGCTCTGCTATGCCATCATTTGTTTTTTTGTTGTATTTAAGGGGGATACCGCCGTTTAGAACCTGAAACGAAATTTCCGGATGCGACTCTTTAAATCTTAACCTGATATCGCTATTGGCAACAAGCACATCGTCAAGCTGTTTTATCTTGGGCATTATAAACCACGTTTGTTTAGATATACCACAGCCTATTATCTGCCTGTTAATCTCGTTAGCATCAGCATAACTGTCAGCTGTTAAGGCCTCCCTGCAGGCAATGGAGAATACACTCGACTTTTTATTGGCAGGCAGCACTGCACGGGCAGCTTTCTCGCAGGTGCGGGTGCTGCATTCCCGGCTTGCCAGCCCTATGGGTATATCTATTAAAAAAGAACAAGACGTGCCGTAATAGGCAATTATATCCTTAATGGTTTTAAATATATGCACTGTACCATCGTCATAACAGGCAGTAACCCAGCCATATTTGCACCCGTCGATTCCTACTGCCATCATGAATTTAAATTTTGTATAAAACGTGTTTTAGAGTGCTACAGATACAAGCTGCGCAAATGTACTCTTTTTGCCAAATGACAAATTATTCCTCCATTGCTTTAACTAACTTTACCTTATGGAAGCACTTATAAATTACCTGCTGCAATTTGGGCATTTAAATACCCAACAAATAGAACTTATAAAAAGCAAAGGAGTAGAACGCAAATTAAAAAAAGACGCCTACTATAGTGAAGCCGGAACCATACCGCGCGAAATGGTCTTTCTTATTGAGGGGATATTCAGGATTAGCTACTATAACAATAAGGGAGACGACATTACAAAGTATTTTATAGACGAAAATAACCTTGTGGTTGATATTATGAGCTATAACGAGGGCATACCATCATCTGCATATATACAAAGTATTACCGATAGCACCTTTATAGCATTCTCTAAAGAAGCCCTTAGCGAACTTTCTATGACCATTATTTCATGGGATGCTATACTAAACAAAATTATTGCGAAGGCTTTAGCCGACAAAGTGAACAAAATAAGCCCCATGCTAAGCGAAGATGCTACAGAGCGTTACCAAAACTTCTTTACAAAGTTTCCCGGCATTGCAAACCGCATCCCGCTTTCTAACCTGGCATCTTACTTGGGTATTACGCAGTCGTCTTTAAGCCGTATAAGGAAAAACATTGGCGGGCATTAAGACGTCCGGCACTGAATTTTAGCAATAATACATTCTTAAGTTGCTTTTTGCCAAATGACAAATGATACTGTTAGTTATCTTACCAACTTTGCTAAACAATTAAAATACAAAAAATGAAAACAGTATTGATTACAGGAGCCAATAAAAGCATTGGTTTTGAAACCGCAAGGCAGTTAGCACAAAAGGGATTTTTTATTTACCTGGGCAGCCGCGATATTAATAAGGGCATAGAGGCTGCCAATGAACTTAAAGCGGCGGGGCTAACTAACGTAGAAGCTATTGCTATAGATGTGTGCGACAAAGCCTCTATTGAGGCTGCAAAAAAAACCATCAGCGCAAAATCGGGTTCGCTGGATGTGCTTGTTAACAATGCCGGTATATTAGGCAGTCACGTTCAAAACGCCTCTAATTTAAGCACCGACGAGATACGTAAGGTATTCGACACTAATTTTTTTGGAACCATCGATGTTACACAGGCATTCTTAAGTTTGCTGGAAAAAGCAGAAGTTCCGGTAATTGTAAATGTAACATCAGGATTAGGTTCGCTGGCGCTTCACAGCGATCCAAACTGGAAGTACTACCCATATAAAACAGCAGCCTATGGTACCTCTAAAACGGCACAAAATGCATATACTGTTGTACTGGCCCACGAGCTTAAAGATAAAGGATTTAAAATTAATGCTGTAGACCCCGGTTATACTGCAACCGATTTTAATAACCACAGCGGGCCTAATACCGTAGCGTTTGCCGCAGCTTTTGTAGCTAAATATGCCGACCTTGATGCTAATGGCCCTACCGGTAAATTTTATAGCCCGGATATTGACACCGAAAATAACGAAAGCCCATGGTAGCAGTAACCTATTTAAAACAAAACGCTCCGGACTATAGTCGGGAGCGTTTTGTTTTATATGTTGATGAGGTACAAATGGCGCTTACTCCACTTTAAATTTCTTCATTTCTTCAAGCGGCTCTATGGTGCTGTACTCCTTCCATATTTTAGGGTCGTAGCTGTCTAACTGCACGTAGGTAAATTCCTTTTCTTTGGCAGCTTCAAACTCAGACTCACTAATTGCTGATTGCGACATGTTGTAGTATTCCTGTTTGGTTTGCACATTAGTCTCCACTTTTATTTCAAACGCCACCACATCCTTTTCTTCCTTGTTAATTTCTATAAATTTTAAAGGGCGGTTTAGATACATATACTCTCCCGTTGTAACCGATGCATATTGTAAAAAATACCCCGCTCCTGCAGCACGTTCTTTAAAGATCAGCGTGCCTTTGCTTAAATTTTCTGACTGCTTAACACCTAACAAAAACTTTAAGTTTACCCCGCCAAGGGTTTTGCCGTCTGCAAGCTGATAATCTGCCTTGAGCACCGCATAATCAGTATCAGAAATGTACAAGGTGCCGGTGTATTTTGCCTTGCTCTTTTTAGGTGTAAACTTTAAAACATAAACATACTGGCTGCCCGATTGCACTGCACCCTCATAAAAGTAATCGTAAAGATTTGGCTTAGTAACAAAATCTAACTCGTTAGGGTTTGTAAAGTTATGATTTGTCATAAACGAAAAAAGTTCATTTTTTGCCAATGTAGCATCGCTTTTCGTTACCTTTTTGCCTTTTTTATTCGCTCCCCTGCCTATGGGTATGGTATCGCGTGAGCCAAACAGTCCGCTTTTAATTCGGTAATATTTAGTAGTGTCCAGGTGCTTAAATAATATGCCTGTGGCTTTTTCCTGCATTTCGTCAACAGATACTGCACGGTTCTTGTCCTTAAGCTTTATCCCCTTTACAATATCATACTTACCGTACGTCCAGGATTTGCCTTTATCTGTTTTTAGTGTGCTATAATAGTTACAAATCATTTCTCTAAACTCTTTAGGCGGGTGCGATATAAGGTTGCCTGTAAAAGCCTGCAGCTGGTTGTTGGTGCTTTTTAGAGCCTCTTTAGTATAGCCGGTAGATTTTGTAATCTCTACATTAAGTTTTTTTGGCATAAAAAAGTTAGTTTCCCTGTAAAACAGCATTTCTTTCGCAGGGGTGGTATTGTTCCTATAGTTGTTCGCTAAATTTTTTCTTACAGCTGCTATTATGCTGTCACCATTAGGCGCAACGTTAGATATTGTAACCGTGTCCAACTCAAAAAATCCCGGCTTAAGCATCACGTTAAACTGGTTCGCCTTAAGTTCTTTAATTGTAGTACGGGTACCATGATATCCTAAGAACGAAATAATTAGCACAGCATCATCGGTATTATTTTTTTCGGAAACAGAAAAACTCCCTTCTGAGTTGCTTACGATATTTTCACCGTTAATTTCTATATTAGCATACGGCAGGCCTTCCCCTGTTTCGGCATCGGTTACCTTGGCTGTAATGGTTTGGGCAAAGGCAACCTGCATACCCAGTAGTACGACAAGGAAAATAAATAATTTTTGTTTCATGGTGTGGTTTGTTTGGTCGGTGTGGTTGTTTAATGGTGGCTTCGCGGTATTATTGTTTAAGATAAATTAAACACATATATACACTACTTATATGGTAAACGTTAAATAACGCCTATTATTTTAAATAAATAATCACATTTATGATGAATTATTACACTCTTACGCCTTCTTTAAACAACAGGATCGTTGGTACATACCCTCAGGTTCAGAACGTAATTTTAAATTGCGATTGGGAAAATCAAAACTTCATAGATAATGTAACTTTTAAAAAGACAGCGTCAGACCCTATGGTGGCCAATGCCATTATTGCTAAAGATGCCCACCTTACCGACCTGATAAGCTGTGGTTTAACAGGGTTTTCATCAAAATTACTTATGAGTGGAAAACTCAAGGCATTAATTGCGAGTTTTAGGAAAACAGGGTTACAGTTTTATAACACTCCGGTGCGTTTCCATAATGATTTCGTAAACGACTATTGGGTGCTAAACCCATTCGAACTTAATATGGAATTTGTTGATTACCAAAAATCAGCAACGTTTTTGATGAAAGACGTCTTTCATATTGAGAAGGAACTTACTATTGAATCGTACGACGATTATTTAAAATTGAAAGACGCACTTGAACCTAAAAAAGATGTTTATACAATAAAGATTGAGAATTTGGTTTTAAGAAACGATCTTACCGAAGATTTCTTTGTTCTGGAAGATGTAGAGGGGGTGGTAAAATACTACGTTTCAGACCGATTAAAAGATGTAATAGAAAGATCAGGTTGTTGTGGCATCGAGTTTATGCCCAGTAATTTAATCTTAAACGAATGGTTAAGGCCGGAAGGCAAACGAGAAAAAATATACGGCAATGTTTAAGGGGAAGTAATAATATGTTCTCGGCAATGTTTGCTAACAACACATATGTGCAAATAGCAGTTCTGTCGGCATACGTTGCCTGTCTGTCGACTGTGCAACTACATTTAAGGTTTGAGGCTTATATTTACGCAAAATGTAGTACCATGTGGCCATTATCGGTAAAAAAGATTTCAGCCCTCGCACAATTCCCTAAACAGCAAACTACGGGGCAGGGCTTCACCCAAAGCAGCAACTTTAGCATCCCCATACGTTCTTTTGGCATAACGTTTAGCTGCAATTTTGATAAAATGAACTTTAACGCGCCAAAGAAAAAGGAATTAACAACGACGATCTTAAGCAGGGCGAACAAAGCCCCGGCGGCGGCGGTATGATTCCGGGGCGATAAAGAACCTCATTAAATACTTTTTAAAAGCTTTCAAATATAAATTTGAGGGCTCTCAAATTTTTAATAATAAGTATCTTTGCACACCTAATTATCCGGCAAATGAAACTGTGGTTCCCATACAAGCAAATGAAAAATCTCGAAGTGCTGCTGAGCGTAAAAAATGCTCAGGGCGCCGTGCTGCACATGGAAAACGGAACATCCTTAATAGATGGCATTTCGTCATGGTGGGCGGTAATTCACGGGTACAATCATCCTGAAATAAACCAGGCACTGGTAAACCAGATCAGTCAGGTAAGCCATGTAATGCTGGGCGGGCTGTCGCACAAACCCGCTGCCGAACTTGCCGGGGCCCTGGTGCGCATAACACCCGCTGGTTTAAACCATGTGTTCTTTTCAGACAGCGGCTCTATAGGTGTAGAGGTCGCCTTAAAAATGGCGTTGCAGTATTTTAAAAATGAAGGTTACAGGGATAAAACTAAGATTGTTTCGTTAAAAAACGGCTACCATGGCGATACTTTTAAAGCTATGGAAGTTAGCGACGATTCCGACTTTACCAATGCTTTTGATGACGTGCTGCACCGCGGCTATTTTTTGAATATTCCAACCGGTGGATTTGATGCTGATGATACCAAAGTTGCCATTGCCGTTGCCGAGGTTGAAAACCTGTTTAAACAACACGCAGCTACTATTGCATGCTTTATTTTAGAGCCCATTATACAATGTGCCGGAGGAATGAATGTATACTCCCCCCATTACTTAGCGCAGGTGCGAAGGCTTTGCGATGAGTACGATATACTTTTAATATTTGATGAGGTTGCTACCGGGTTTGGCCGTAGTGGCAAGCTATTTGCCGCAGAACATGCCGGCGTAAGTCCGGATATTATGATCATAGGTAAAGCAATGACAGCAGGCTACATAGGCCATGCCGCCACCTTAGCAAGCACAAAAGTATTTAACAGCTTTTTAGGCGATACCTACCAAAAGGCATTAATGCACGGCCCTACCTTTATGGGCAATCCGCTGGCGTGTACGGTTGCATTGCAAAGTATAAAAATTATTGAAGAGCAAAACTACTTAGCTAAAATTGCTAACATTGAGAGCGTCATTAATCAGCAGTTTGAATTAATAACATCTGATTTCATAAAAGAAAAACGGGTGTTGGGAGCCATTGGTGTCCTCGAAATGAAAGATGCACAATCGTTAGTTGGCTTTAATAAATTTTGTCAGGAAAGGGGTGTCTGGCTGCGGCCTATTGGCAACATACTGTACCTTATGCCGCCTTACATTATTAGTGAGAAGGAACTGCTAACTATCCTGTATGCAATAAAAGAATGGATAGAACAATTAAAGTAATAATGCCTGCAACGTAACTAATGCTCTTACACAAACAGCCGTTGCAAAGAGCTGTGCCTTTTTAAATTATCCTTTAGGTAAACGTTTATTTACATTACGTTAAAACGTCCGGGAGCTTGTAATTTTGCGTTATATTTGGTAATAAATTTCCTCTTTATAACCCGCTTTATTATGCTTAAAATTATACCCGCAATTGTTTTGCTGCTATGCCTGTACGGTTGTTCTAAGGGCAATGTGGTTATAAAACCCGTTGATGCAGCCATGAATAAAAAATTCCTTACCGGAGAAGGCTTAGACCCTCGTCTCTTTAGCACTAAAGATGTGTTTCAATATTACAAGATAGAAGATTATAATGATGTTCCGGAAGAGGAAATTATTAGTAAAGTAAACTCTTTTGTGGAAAAAAAGTATCATCCTGAAAACACCGAACTCCCCGAAACTGTAACGTTACTGTTTTATCGTGAGAATTCATTCTCCAATTACGGAGATGGGATTTATATTGCTGCGCGCGATAACGAAATGGGGATGATAGACGACGAGGACGATAATTTAATAGCCCGCTCACGCATTACACATGTAGCAGGAAACAAGTTAAAGCGATATTCTGTAGTTTACGACAAGGACAAAATTTTATCAGAATTTACAGATACTATTATCATCAATAATCACCATTTATGAAACATTTAGTATTAACTACCCTGCTATCTATATTACTTATTTCCTGTGCGGCCGATAAGGAAACCAATGACTATCTGGGTAAATGGACAGCGGTGAAAAAGATTAATAATGAATTTGTAATTATCGATTGCGGCTATCCTGGCGCGAGCCTTTCGGTGAGCAAAGACTCGGTGTTATCTAAGGGTGTAATGGAAGATTTTACTATGCCCATAGACCATATTAATGCTTTACCTAATGAGGCACAAATTTATAATGATAAAGCCGGAAAGACATTTTACAGTTTTACATGGCAGGATAAACAAAAAGGCATTGCTAAATGGACTTACACCCAAGAGGGTTTGCCTGCTATAATTACCTATTATGTTGCGGAAAGTAATATTAAAAATATGAAAACCGTTAAAGGTACCTCTGCAGATTGCATTACTGCCGAAGATAACGAAAAAGCGGAGGTTGAAGATATTTACAAACCTGATTTTACCACTAAAGATGGCACCACTGCCATAAAATTAATCCGTGAAAATTGCATCGAACTTATTGATGTAAAAACAGACACAGCTTTAATGGACAAATGTTTTGATGATGTAATGATCCAGATCAGGCCGGTGCCGGGCAATGCCCTGCCACTTACTTTTATAAGCGGCAAACACTACATAGATTTCAATTTTTATCTAAAAGGAAGCGAATGGCTTGCCGATGAGGTTACAATTTTCGACCCCGCCACAGGCAGCGAAAAAGGCGTGACGAAGCCAATAACCATAGCGTTAAAGGATTTTAGCTACAGCGACGTTTTAGAAAAGACCGAATAAAAAAGAAAGTTAAGTAAACAACAAAAGCTGCACGGGGCAGCTTTTGTCTTTTGTACTATCAGGTACTTTCCTTGTAGGTAAGTTTTATTCTACAATTATCTTTACAGTATGCACTTTTTCAGAATGTATTTTAAGGATGTAAGTACCTGTAGGAAGGCTTTGGTTTATAAGGGAAAAATTATAATCGTTTACGTTTGTAGAGGTATAAAACAGGTTACCCGTCATATCGAACATGTCTATCTGGTCTATACGGTATTTTGATTTAATATAAGTACGTTCGCCCTCTTTTACCGGATTAGGATATACCATTAACTGGTCCTGGCCTTTAAACTCTTCGCTGCCGGCAGTAGGATCCAGCATCTGGAAGTTTATCCTGTTAGAGACCTCATTATAAGAGTCATCTGTAAATATTACAATAAAATATTCACCCGGTTCTGTAGGCATTTTATCGTCAGGAATAGTCGTGGTGCCTTCCGGCTGTCCGTCAAAATAAGTGTAGCTTACAAGAGGGTCTACGTTAGGCTCGTCGCCTTCATGATATATACCCAACCAGTCTTTAATAATACCGGGAGCATCTGTCCAGGTGGCAATAATATTCTCGTTAAGGTTGTAAATAGTCCTGTTAATGCCCAGTTGGGTAATTTGGTTTCCTACTTGGAAAAACACTTTATTACCGGCCGTGTTGTAGCCATCCTGTAAAAAGTAGTTGGCAAAATAATATCCGTCGGCAAGGCCGCTGTACGTAAAACTTCCATTAGCCGATGTTACATAATCCCACTGTGTAGATGCCGGGCCTCCAGGCGTTTGTCCCACTTTATAAATACCTATCCAGTCGTTAGTTAAGTTTGGTGCATCTGCAAAGCTTATTACCACGTCACTACCCGATGCATACGCCTGCTGGTTTGTAGTAACCGTTACATTAGGGCCTACATAAAAATATACCCTGTCGGCAATTTCTGTATAGCCATCATTTTCTAAGAGTACAGCATAGTAGCGGCCGCTGTCTGCAAGGCCTGTCGTAAAGGTATGCGTTCCGCTTATTTGTCCATTAGTGTAAGCCCATATTTCAGAGGGTGCGCTGCTGCCTGGTGTTTGTCCTGCCTTATATATTGCAACCCAGTCATGGTCGTTACCCGGCGTGTCAGAATAGGTAACGGTTACAGGGGCATTCTGGCGGTACGAAAGCGTGTCGAGTTGTATAAGCGTGTTAGCAAAACGGCTGTTTATTACGTTAAACGATTTTGTTTCGCTCCATTCGCTCCAGCTTAGGTTTTTATCACGGTGGCGTACTTTTACAAAATACTGTCCGTTAGGTATTTCGTTTTGTGCAATAGTAAGGCTCTTAATATCTACTCCTGCATTTACATCTACCGAAAGATCGGCACGGGAACCTGCTCCAAAAAGGTCTTCAAAATCTCTGTATACATCTTTTTCTATGATATCAAAGTTTTCTGTTTTGCCAATCATAAATTGCGTAGAGTTTAACGCTTCACTACTCGTTGTAACATAATCAGAGCTTGATATGGTTAACGGCAGATTTACATCGCTGCCATCAAACGCATTGGTAACAGTGGGCTGCGCCGGAGCAGCAATACCGATGTGTTTATGAAACTCATCCATAAGTTCGCTGTCTTTCCACTCGTATATACTGCCTATGGAATATGCCTCGACATCAAAAGTTCCATTGTTAACATCAACATCTATAATCTGGTAGATCCAGTTAGAAATAGTTTTTTGTACATCGTCAAAATTCTGTTCTACTGCCATGCCCCAGTACTGGTCCCATGCTACACCGCCCGAAATGATCTGGTAAGTAGGTGTGTTTTTAAGCTGGCCTCTGTGGTATAAGTGATGGTGTGCACCTATGTGCAAGATGTGCTTAGGCGATGTTGTTAAAATAGGCATTGCAGAGTTGCGTACCCACGGAGAGATATCGCCCACATATTGTTCTGCCTGGTAAGGCCTGTGCCCTAAAGATACTATCCAGGTTACGGTGCTGTCGTTATTGGCAGCTTCTACCACCTGTGCAACCCATGTTAACTGCTGTACACTCGTATGCTCTGTATCCATAGCAACAAAAAGCACATTGCCCACCTGGTTTGCATAGTAATTCTCTGTGCCCGATGATATTCCCTGGTACGACATTCCGTCAAGGATATAGTGGTCGTAGTATGCCTGCATGGCAAGTGTACCGTAGGTTTCGTGGTTGCCCACAAGGGTTTGTATAGGCAATAAGCCAGACAGTTCCCTATTCTTTTTAAAGTGTACGTTCTCATAATGATCTAACGTACCTACATCTACCTGGTCGCCCATCATTACAGTAAGTGCAATATTATCTGCAGGATCAAGGCCGGCACCCCAGCGTTGTGCAATTTTACGTTTTGCCGATGCTACAAGCGTATCAAAACGTGGCTCGTTCCTCATTTGGTTATCTCCTAAAACAAGAAAACGTAAATGCCCATCGGCCGTAGCAGCCTGTCCCGGCGCAGGAATAGTTTTAAAACTGTGAACTTCAGACTCTGCATTGCCTGTTCTTATCCTGTAATAATATTTAGTATTTGACGTAAGCCCGGTAATGTGTACCGTATGGTAGTAATAATTTGCAGGGTATCCTGTATCTGTCATTATTTGGTTTGTACCATTAACCGTAGCGCTTAATGTGGTGGGAGAATTTCCATACTCTACAATAGATTCTATATTGCTCTCTGTTTTCCAGTTTACATAAATGGAATTTGTCGTAGGTGCCTGCAGGTAAGGGTACAGCGTTTGGGCATTAACCCAAAAACCGCACAGTACTAAAAGCAAAAGGTAAAGTTTTTTCATAGTGTGTTGTTTACTGATTTAGAATCAGCACAAAACTACCTTTGCAAACACAATTAGCCATTAAGCCTGTTTTAACTTAAAACAACCGCTACATCATTTAACGTGTAATAAAATCCTTATTCTTTTACCCTGAGGTTAATTTATATTTAAATTGTGGTATTGACATACAGTCTATTGAATGAGGTGGAGAATAAAAAACCTGCAAGGTTCATAAACCTTGCAGGTTGAATTGCTTTGAGTTCCTGCCAAGCCTTCAAGACCTTGCATGTGCTGTTTCACAAAAAATCAGTTAAACGTATTCCTGAACTCCAACGGTGAAAGGCTTGTCTTGCTTTTAAATAACTTGCTAAACGACTGCGAATGTTCGAAACCCAAAGCGTAGGCAATTTCGCTGACGGAAAGATCGGACGTGGAGAGTCTTTCCTTTGCCTTTTCTATAAGCCTGTCGTGTATGTGCTGTTGGGTGCTTTGCCCAGTCTGTAATTTTAGCATGACGCTTAAGTAGTTAGGCGACACATTAAGGGCATTTGCAATATATTGTACCGTTGGCAGGCCCTGCTTTTCAAGGTCATCACCATTAAAATACCCATTCAATATATTTTCGAGGCGGTCAAGTATTTTATGGTTGGCTATTTTACGGGTAATGAACTGGCGGTTATAAAACCTGTCACTATATGCCAGTAATAATTCTATCTGGGCAATAATTACCTCCTGGCTAAAGGTATCTATATTAGAATGGTATTCCTGGGCAATGCTTTGCATAATGCCTGTAAGCATGCTTTCTTCCTTATCCGAAAGATGCAATGCCTCATTTACAGAATAGCTAAAATACTCGTAGTGCTTTATCTTCTTTGCCAACGATGTATTCCACAAAAAATCAGGGTGAATGAGCAGCATCCAACCTGATACTTTATAATCTCCGCCGGAATGCACAGAAAATACCTGCCCCGGCGAGATAAAGAACATAATACCTTCATCAAAATCATATTCCTGCTGGCCGTAGCCATACTTCATTTCAGCATTAAAATTTCGCTTTAGCGCGATAGAATAAAAATCTAAAACCAAAGATTGAGGGTCGTCTTCTGTGCGTTTAACGTCATCAAAATTTACCACGCTCACTAAAGGGTGCTCCGGTTTTGGTAACCCCCTAAGCTGATGAAAGTGGCTTATAGATTTTATCCTGAAGGGTTGTGTTGCTGCCATACCACAAGTTACTTATTTTTTATTACACATTGATTAAGCCTTAAAATAATAGTCGCTATCTATATCTTCTATAAGCCCAATATTTACAGGCTCCCAACCCAATTGTTCTTTGGTTTGCTGGCTTGAAGACGGGTTGTTAAGCACTGCAAAATGTGCAAACCATTCAAAATATGCTTCAGCTTCTTCATCCAATCGGCTTTCAATCGGTACGTTAAGGCGCTTACTTATTACCTCAGCAATATCTTTAAACGGTATCCCTCTTTCGGCAACACCATGATAACGGGTACCACCCTCTGCATTCCTTTCTAAAGCGAGCCTGTATAGCTTAGCAGCATCAAGCCTGTGTACTGCCGGCCATATATTACTACCGTCGCCCTGATAAACCGCAACACCTTTTTGGCGGGCAAGATTTATAAGGATTGGTACAAAGCCGTGGTCGCCCTCCCCATGTACTGATGGCGGAAGGCGCACTACAGATATGCGTACACCTTTTGCAGCCACCGCATCGGCAGCTTCTTCGGTACGGCGTGGGTTTGGGTTGTCGGCAGCCCGTGTATCGCTCTCTAAAGCGAGCTTGCCCGATGGCAACAAAGCCGTGCCCGATGTTACTATAAACGGCTTGGTTGTCCCGGCAAGCACATCGCCCATTGCCTCTATGGCACGCCTGTCTACCTCGCACATCTCTACATAACGCGTAAAGTCGTGAATAAAACCCGTATGGATAATACCATCCGTTTGGGCAGCGCCTGCCTTAAGGCTTTCTAAATCTTCAAGATCGCCACGATGCACATGTGCACCTGCAGCTGCAAGCAGTTGTGCAGCCGCTTCTGTCCGCGCAAGCCCAAGCACCTCATGACCTAAATTAATTAACTCCTGCACTACTGCCGTCCCTATAAAGCCTGTGGCTCCTGTTACAAATACTCTCATAATTTATTGTTCTTATTTACATTACAAAGGTGCACCATGTACACCAAGTGCCTGTAGTAAAATCTCTTCTTGTTGTAGCCATTTCTTTACCCATGTAATTACCGACGAACTTGTTGCTAATATATGCAGTTATATATGCAATAATCTTTTAGTTTATTTAATTTCGCTGCCAATAACTTTAGCATGATAGAATTTAAAATACAACCCTGCACCAAAGAAAATGCTACTGCGATAATTAGCGGCATCAATACCTATAACCTTAGTAAAGTTGTTGCACTTGCACACGACTGGACCCCGCTTGACTTTGTAATAAAAAATGACGCAGGGGTAGAAATTGCAGGAATACTTGCCGGTGTAGGCTACTGGAACGGGCTTGATATAAAATTTTATGGGTGGCCGAAGCCTATCGTAAAACAGGGATTGGCAGTTTTATGCTAAAGCATGTAGAAGATATTGCCAGGGAGAAAGGAGCTACCGTTGCCATGCTCGATACATTTGATTTTCAGGCTGAGGGGTTTTACCTTAAAAATGGTTATGAAGTTATTGGCGAAGTAGCCGATTTTCCTCCCGGGCACAGGCGTATTTATTTATCTAAAAGGTTATCGGTTTCAGACATCAGCGTGTAAATCCGAGATTTAGCTTCACTTTTATTCTTTAATTCTACAAATATCTTAAGTATTTATATGATCGATAATTTTATAATTCTCTTTATCACAGGTTTAGTTCCCACTATTATTGTGCTTTGGTAAGGAATTAAATTTGGCAGAAAAGTTAGTGGTATTAAAGAGATCGCTTTTTTTAAACTGCAGGAAGAGTTGGTAGAATTTACAATCCCTAAGCCTGGCAGATATACCATTAGCTTAGTAGGTGGCTTTCGCGTAACGGGCTTTTACATCAATATAATTTCGCCATCGCAGAAAGCAGTAGAAATTAGTGAAATGTTTTCAAAACTTAAATTTTATAAAAACGCAAATCTCGCAGTTACTTACTATGAGTTTGAGGCAGAAGAGGCTGGTGCATATAGCATAAGAACAATTACTGATAAACTTTTAGTAAAACCGTCTGCCTTGTTATCAAAATCTTTATTCGAAAAAGAAGTTCCTCATAGTAAACTCTACCTTCTTATAAAAGAATATGCGTCACCTTTGCATTTTATATTCTCCTTAATATTAATTTTTACAGGCGTGTTCCTTTTATTATTAAATGTCTGCTATTTACTTTACAAGCTTCAAATAATTGTGCCCACGCACTAAATTATAACTTTGCCTTAAGCATACGGGCAGCCTGGGTATAGCCTCCTTCAGATCCATCAACAAAATGTATGTGCCCGTCTTCAAGGTTGCGCACGTAGCACGACATTATAGATGCTCCGCTTACATGCATGCCATAAATAATAGCGCCGTCACGTTCCATAGTGTCCAGCAGTTTTTGCAATTTAGCGCGCTGGGTGGCCGTACCCGTTATAACGGTATTTATTCGGCCATCTATTACCAGGGTATCGCTCATTTCCACTAACGACCTTAAATAATCTTTACCTTTCCGGGTCTTAAAATAAATATAGCCGTATAAGGAAATAACCCATGCTTTAAAAAGTTCTAACACTTGTATTTTGCCAAGTTTTGCCCGCATCTCGTTACCTAATTTACTAAAGGTAGTTTTTAGCTTCAGGCTGTCAACACTTATGGGTTGGCGCTTCTCGGGCGAACCGTAAAGATCTTCCATTCTTTCGAGTACCCTTTTAAACACTACAGCCTGTTGAGATACTTCCTGTGCAATAATAAGGAGTGTAACTATCTCTTCTTTATCTGCCGGGGGCGGTATCTTATCCCAGCGGCACTGCATGCCACTCAGGTCGAGCAGTGTATCGTGCGCTGCAAGGCCAGAATACATATAATCTTTTCCTTTAATGATCTTCTCGGCACAGTTAAGGCCATTGCCTAATACAATAGGTATATAGAATGTTGCCGAACTGCTAAATTTTGCAATGTGTATTTCATGCCCCTCAGCATATACCTGTGCCACCGGTACTGTACCCGCCCTTAGCGTAAGGTTAAAATTAGCAAGAGTATTATCCTTATATAAGGTAAGGGCGTGCATAACCTTGCCTATTAATACAGGTGGCACAATAAAAGTAGCACCATCTCCGCCAAAAAAAAACGGTACGGTAATATCCATGCCATAGGCTATATTTAGCACGCTCACAATGCTGCCGGTAGCAATAAGGTTTACATCTTCATGGCGGCCTCCCAATACCGCATCTGTAGATCCTGTAATATCTGTAATAACAATATGCCAGCCGGCGGGCACTTTACTAAACAATTTTTCCCTAACCATTAGCCGGTGTAATGGCAATTTGTGCAAAGGCAAGTGAGAATAAAATTGCGAATCGGCTTCGGTCATTGTCATTTAAGTCATTAATTGCATGTATATCAAAGCAATGGTTTAAGATACGAATAAAATCGGGAGTTGTATTTTAAATTTCTTATTAGCGGGGCAATTACCTGTAGCCTAATAAATTAGCAGGCAACACACTTTGCTCTTAAATAATTGCCGCTGAAACTCGTAAAGACATGCCTTAAATTGCCCCTGCAAACTGTTAAAACGCAAAATGCAAACCGCAGTTTGTTACATGTAAAATTATGTCATAAACCAACAGCTATTACGATTGAAAAATGGTCTTTTTTAGCGATTTATGCGTGCTTATAAGCAATACGTTAAATATCATTTAACATGATTACACCTGTTAAAATACACGTAATTTTGTGCTATAAATATAAACAAACATGATGAATTTTACTCCTGGTTACGCATGGTTAATAGTAGTATTGCTGTGCATTGTTTTTTACAAATTTGTATTGAGGGTCTTCTTCGGGATGGTCATCGTACCTGAAGATAAAATTGGGTTGGTGACTAAAAAATTCGTACTCTTTGGCGCAGAAAAATCGTTGCCGGATGGAAGGATCATTGCCACAAAAGGAGAATCGGGCTACCAGGCAAAAACGCTTGCCCCGGGATTGTACTGGATGATGTGGATATGGCAATACTCTGTAGACATGACTGAGTTTACAATTATCCCGGAAGGAAAAATTGGACTTGTATTAAGTAAAGATGGCCGCGAAATAGAAACGGGCCGCATCCTGGCACGAAAGGTAGAATCAGACAACTTTCAGGACGCCACAGCGTTTCTTGATAACGGCGGGCAAAAAGGACGGCAAACGGCATTTATAACTACTGGCTCATATCGTATTAACACCTTTCTATTCGAGATTGTAATATCAGAACAGGTTAAGATATTTGAGAACATGATAGGTATTGTTACTGCCATGGATGGCGATCCTATACCAATTGGCCAAATAGCCGGTAAATTTATAGAAGGGCATAACAACTTCCAGAATTTTGATGCTTTTCTCGACAGGGGTGGTAATCGTGGTTTACAGCCACAGGTTATGCTGGCGGGTTCTTACTACATAAACACATGGGCGGTGCTTATAGAGCAAAACCCCATGACAGATGTACCTATAGGCTACGTGGGCGTTGTAATATCTTACATAGGAGAAGATGGGCAGGACGTAACCGGAGATACCTTTAAACACGGTAATATAGTAAGCAAAGGGCAGCGCGGTGTATGGATGGAGCCACTTGGCCCGGGTAAATATGCACTTAATAAGTATACTACAAAGCTGGAATCTGTTCCTACTACAAACCTTGTGCTTAACTGGGCTAATGCCCGCAGTGAGTCACACGATCTCGATAAAAACCTGTCTACCATTACTGTACGATCTAAAGATGGTTTCCCTTTTAACCTTGATGTAGCACAAATCATTCACGTGCCGGCAAATGAGGCTCCAAAGGTAATAGCACGTTTTGGCAGCATGAACAACCTGGTATCTCAGGTACTGGAGCCTACCATTGGTAACTACTTCAGGAACTCTGCACAGGACAGCGATGTAATATCGTTCCTTAGCACCAGGAAAGAACGCCAGGAATCGGCTAAGCACCATATTAAAATGGTATTGGACGAGTACAACGTTAATGCTGTTGACACGCTGATAGGTGATATTGTTCCGCCGGAATCGCTTATGAAAACGCTAACCGACCGTAAAATTGCCGAGGAAGAACAAAAAACCTACCAAACGCAGCGTATGGCGCAGGAACAAAGGCAGGGTGTAGAAAAAGAAACTGCGATTGCAGATATGCAGAAAGAAATTGTACGTGCCTCGCAAAGTGTGGAAATAGCCCAGCGCACTGCTGATGCTACCGTTAAAAAAGCCGAAGGTGATGCCACCAGCTTAAAACTAAGCGTTAACGCCGAAGCCGAAGCTACAAAAATGCGTGCCAATGCCGAAGCGGAAGCTACTAAAGCACGAGCCGGTGCACAGGCCGAAGCTACTAAGCTTACGGCAGGTGCCGAGGCAGAACGCATCTCTAAAACCGGTCTTGCCGAAGCTGAGAAAATTATGGCCGTGGGTAAATCGACTGCAGAGGCCTACCAGCTGCAGGTATCGGCTATGGGCGGAGATAACTTTACCAAATATAAAATTACCGAGGAGATAGGCAAAGGCAACATTAAGGTTATCCCGGATGTACTGATTACCGGTACAGGCGGGTCTGACGGGCCTATAAGCGGTTTGCTTGGCATGAAGCTTATGGAGATGATGGATACTGAGAGTAAGAAAAACTAATTCTACTTAATGCTTTGCCCCGGCAGAGCGGCGTATTGTACAACTATATCAATCGAACATCTTTGAGTTCCGGAGGAGCGGCATAAATTTATGCTGCGCTTCCTGAACTTTTTTTTGCAATGGGTTTAAATGTTAAGCATTTGGAATGCCTAAAAAATGTCGGGAATGTAAATAGTAAATGTAGCACCACAATTAGGAGAGCTGCTTGCAGTTATAATGCCCTTGTGATTCTCTACTATCTTTTTAACAATGGTAAGTCCTATTCCTGTACCCAGTTGCACATCGGTAGTTTGCAGGCGCTGAAAAAGTTCGAATATTTTTTCGCTATACTGGTTGTCAAAACCTATTCCGTTGTCGCAAATGGTTATGCAAAAATAGTTAAGGCCGGCCTCCAACTTAGGATTATCATATTCACTTGCCTTATTAAACGTGCTGTTAATATCGATAACAGGTGGCTGGCCCTCCCTGGCAAATTTTAAAGCGTTTGAAAGCAGGTTGTACAGTAGTTGGGTAAACTGGAATGCAATAACCTTAAGTTCGTGATTGCCGGTATATGTAATGATTGCATTTTTGCTTTCTATCTCCTCATGCAGGTCGTGTTTTATCTCTTCTATTACTTGTCGCAATACCACTTTATCAAACGCCTTATTGCCCACAGAAACGTTAGAATACGATAGCAGGTCCTTAAGGAGTGCGCTCATTCGCGAAGCTGAATTATTAATCTTGCCAAGGTAAAGCTTTGCCTGCGTTGTCAGGGTTTCAGATTCTTTCTCTGCAATTAGCGATGAGAATATCTGTATCTTCCGTAGTGGCTCCTGCAAATCGTGACTGGAAATATAATTGAAAGCCTTAAGCTCATCATTCACTTTTTCTAAGGCCGTATTTTGTGCCTCTACTTCCCTAACCCTGTTGATTATATGGGTCTCAAGTGTTTGCTCGAGGCCTTTACCATAGCTGTTAAGCGCAGCATTACTAAGTTCGAGCTGTTCTTTAGCCTTACTTAGGTCGTTGTTTGCTTTGCGCAATTGCAAGAGGTTCATGGTTTGTGCAGAAAGTACTTTTAGAGCTTCAATTTGCTGGTCGTTTAATATCCTGGGCTTAACGTCGAGTACACAAACGGTGCCCAGCCCGTGCCCGCCGGGAGTAACTAATGGCACGCCGGCATAAAAAACAATGTGGGGTTCGCCGGCCACAAAAGGATTGTCTTTAAAACGGTCGTCTTTACGAAAATCTTCTATCGTAAATGCCTGACCCGGTGTTTGTATAGCATAAGAACAAAACGCGTATTCGAGCGGAGACCCTTCAACATCGGTGCCCCGGTGCGATTTAAACCACTGCCTGTCTTTATCTATAAATGTTATAAGCGCTACGGGCGCCTCGCAAATTATAGATGCCATCAGGGTAATGTCGTCATAATCCTTTTCAGAGAAAGTATCTAAAATATCGTAGCTGTAAAGATCTTCTAACCGTTTACTTTCATGTGCATCACTGCCTGCCTTTACCATTTATCGTTTAAAAAATATAATGGCTAAAAATACGCAAACCAGTTGTATAAAAAATACAACCTCTGTTTTATTTACTGCTACGATTAAAATCTTAACAATGTTAACAAAGCATATTATATTAGCAGCAATAAATGTGTATATGTATCCTTATAGTGATGTTGTATTAAAATATGTAATTTTACGCTACGCTTCTTCGGTACACCTAAGACGCACAATATACGATACGCCCTCTCAAACCAATTAGCCAACAAACCACAAACAATAAAAACAATGTCTTACTGCAGTGCAATAGAAACAATGTCGCCCGAAAAAAAGGCGCTTCATAAAGCCTACCACGACCATCATTATGGTTTCCCTATAGAAGATGATAATGAACTGTTTTGCCGCCTTGTTATGGAAATTAACCAGGCAGGCCTAAGCTGGGAAATTATCTTAAAAAAGGAAAAGTCATTTAGGCTTGCATTTGATAATTTTGACATTGCTAAAGTTGCTGCCTATAATGAGGCCGACAGGGAGCGATTGTTATCTGACCCGGGAATAATTAGAAACAGGCTTAAAGTTAATGCTGCCATAGAGAATGCAAAATCTATTTTAGAACTGCAGCAAGAGCATGGCTCGTTTAAAAAGTGGCTCGAAATGCAGCACCCTAAAACCAAAGATGAGTGGGTTAAAATATTTAAAAAAACCTTTAAATTTACGGGGGGCGAGATCGTGAACGAGTTTTTTATGAGCATAGGCATGCTGCCGGGCGCCCATACTGAGAATTGCCCGGTGTATAAACAAAGTCGCGAAGCAGGCGCGCTGTGCTTTGGCGTATAGATTAATTGCAAGGTTTAACGTTGCTTTAGCACTACCCTAAAGCCGATAAATAGTATCTTTAAACAATTATTTTTAACACGTATAATCCCGCAAGTATAAGATGAGTACATTTGTAGCCCTGTTGTCGTTGCTCCTTATTAGTTTTACCATACTCTCGCTTATAAAAAATGACTACTGGGTTTTTCGCGTCTTCGATTACCCAAGGCTTCAAAAGTTTGTATTGTCGCTTATATGCCTTGCACTGCTCGTGTATTTCTTTAAAAGCACCGCATTATTTTACTGGGGTTTAACGGGTGCTATGGCGCTAAATGTTGGCTACTTATTTTCGCTCATTATGCCATTTACTGTGTTGGGCAAAAAACAGGTTCTAAGGGCTACAACACATATAGAAAACCAAAGTTTGAGCATCATGATAGGCAACGTTTACCAGGATAACACCAATACCGGGGGTTGCCTTGCCGAAGTATATAAAAATGATCCTGATATTGTGCTACTGCTTGAAACCAATGGCCGTTGGGAAAAGGAAACCGCCGAACTTGCCACTAAATATCCCTTTAGTGTAAAAGCGGCCTTAGAGAATACCTATGGTATGCTGTTATACTCGAAGCTGGAACTGACTGATGCCAAAGTAGACTATATTGTAGAAAAGGATATCCCTTCTATACACGGTATTGTGGTGTTAAAAAATGGACAAAAGGTGCAGTTATATTGCGTGCACCCTACCCCGCCTGTACCACAGGAAAACCCAAGGTCTACAGAGCGCGACAAGGAACTCCTGCTTGTAGCTGATAAAGCTAAAGAAAGCAAGCTGCCTGTTATAGTTATTGGCGACCTTAACGACGTAGCGTGGAGCTATACTACAGAACTGTTCTTAAAAATGAGCGGGCTACTCGACCCACGCCGTGGCCGTGGATTTTTTAATTCCTTTCATGCCCACTATCCTATTATGCGCTTTCCGTTAGACCATGCTTTTATCTCTACCGATTTTAAACTAAAGGACATAAAAAGATTGTCTAATTTTGATTCAGATCATTTCCCAATCTTTATAAGCCTGCAATATGAAGCCGCCGCCGTACACCAGCAGGAAGGCCTGGAAGCTGACGCCGATGATGTAGAACTTGCAGAGGAAAAGAAAGCGAAGGTGTAAATCTTTATTATCCTAAATTGAGGTATCCTAAACCGCTCTCAAGAGGGGAGCCAGCTACAGTCATATTATAAAAGATATATTTTGGTGTGTTAGTGTTTTTTTACCCGTACAGAAAAAAAACCTCTTCAATACAAGTATCATCTTTGTCAAAATATATTTTGTAGTAACCAATATTTTTACCATCCGTTATTAAATTGAAAGACACTTCTAATAAAGGGACAGGCAGAAATGAATGATTAAAAATCACAGCGATAGATTTATTTTGAAGTACAACTGTGCTCTTGTCTGCATCTTCAATCTCTAAAGGATCAATATTATTATAGGACTGTATTGCAAGGTTATAATAATGCTTTATTTCTGTATCTGACAGTTCCATATTGGTAAATGTAGTAAGCTAATGTATTAAAAACTTATTACATGCCGCTTCTCAGAGCATAAATCCCACAAAAAAAGCCCCCTATTGGGAGCTTTCTGTTTATTAATTCGTGTATCGCTTAGTTAAGAGATGCTACGTGTCTTGTAAGTTTTGATTTAAGGTTTGAAGCCTTATTAGCGTGGATGATATTTTTCTTAGCTAATTTATCGATCATAGAAACAACAGATGAAAGTTTACCTGCAGCTTCAGTTTTGTCAGTAGCTAAACGTATTGCTTTTATAGCATTACGGGTAGTTTTGTGCTGATACTTGTTCAACACCCTTTTCTTTTCGCTTGTTCTTATTCTTTTTAAAGCTGACTTATGATTTGCCATTTTTTCTTAACTTAATGTCTTTGTTATATTTTATTGTAGTCCGTAGGGGAATCGAACCCCTGTTACCAGGATGAAAACCTGGCGTCCTAACCCCTAGACGAACGGACCGATTGTTTTGCTAAAACAGTAACCGGATTATCCCGAACCTGTAATTTGTAGCCCGTGGGGGAGTCGAACCCCCCTTACCAGGATGAAAACCTGGCGTCCTAACCGATAGACGAACGGGCCATTTTGTTTCTCTAATGCGGATGCAAAGATACAACTGTTTTTTACTTCTGCAATAGTTGAAACAAAAAAAATCAAAAA
>Ga0265798_10000696_pt1 | contig 54870 bp, 47 predicted proteins | sample P3T30metagenome_FD_192430 | JGI IMG/M metagenome (GOLD analysis project Ga0265798, IMG submission 192430) | Plant litter microbial communities from East Loma Ridge, Irvine, California - P3 T30 | ecosystem: Environmental > Terrestrial > Plant litter > Unclassified | place: USA: California...
ATGCGGCGCGCCATTTGCGCCATTGGGCGAGGTTTTGTGCGTATCGTTCAATGGCTTGTTCGCGCTCAAGTGCTTCCTTTTCTTCTCGGGCTTTCCGCTCCGCTTCCTCCTTCTTCTTGCGCGCCTTTTCTCGGTCCGCTGCAAGTGAGCGTTCATATGCGCTGTTCTGTTGTTCTCGGATATTCCTTGTCGCCTGCTGTTCAGCGCGCTGACTGCGTACGCGATTCAGCGGCTCTGTGTGTTGCTGCATCGCCTGTCTTAGCTTTGCGATGTACTGCTGTGGAGTTGTAGGACCGGCTACGCGCGCCGCGATGCCCATAGCTGTCGACGACACTTGCGGTGTGTGTACGATAAGGCCAGTAAAAGGAAACTTCGTGCACGATAGCGCAGCAGAAACCTGGTATGCCTCCGAATCTTGCACATTGCCCGCCCACAGTATTATATTGTTCTCGGGGTTCCGTACAAACTCCACGACCTCTGGTGCGAGAAGTGTGTCCTTTATGAAAGAAGACGTCTCATCGTGCTCGGGACTGACCAGCACGACCATCAGGAATTGTAGGTTCTTCTTGGCCAGATCGAAGGCTTGCGCGTATCCGCTCTCGAAGAACGGCAGGGTGTGGCTTCCATATTCCTCCTCGAACTCGCGGATGAACCGCGCCGCTGTATCTCGTGGGTTCAAAGGTCGGCGTCCGCTTGCGCTGCGTTGAGAGGCGGGTGTGTTGATATTGCTAGCCGTCACCCTCCCCCATGCGCGGGGTAGGAAGGGGAATAGCCAGCCTAATAGTCGGAAAGACTTCGCGAATAACGAGTACACGAGCGAGAATGGCGCAAAGAATATCGCAAGCACCAGCGGAACTTGTGTGGTGACCTGGCTTTCTGGCTGCGGGACCACCCTCGGCGCAGGCTCTATCCTGACTCTCCTCCCACTACTTGTTGAGGATCGTGGTGAAGCAAAACCATTCAACAGTGTCTCTTGTCGGCGGATGTCTTGGGGCGGTGGTAATTGAGCGGCGGCGGCAGCGACTGGGTCTTCGGTCGGTTCGCCGTCGAAGAAGCGGGTTACTGCTATGTTGACATTCCATTGCGCGCGCTGGAGAATTGGTATCGCGTCGGACGTCGCTTGATCGGTAACGGCGGTGTATTGCTGGAGTGCGGCTTGCTGGTCGGCTGTGAGGGATGCGATGTCCACGCCGCTGTCCGCCATCGTAGGTATTCGGCTTGTCTGATTCTAGATTGAGGTTTTGAGTTGTGTGTGATCGGATGCCAGATTCTGCGACAGAGGTTTATATCGGAAAGGACTGTAGTGTGGAAATGTGATGTAGGGTGAAAGTCTTGGTCTACGTGTTGCCTTTACAGCGGCGATGATGTAGCGGTGGTCGGAGCTTACGCTCGAACTACGGGACAAAGGTGAGGCTAACCTTGAATGATCAGCCTTCGCCACGGAACACTAATAACCCACGGGGTAGTTGGTGAATCAGCATTGTTGCGATTGCTCTCCTAACAACTATAGGATGGGTGATAGAGGCTGCCGCCTAATATCGTGGATGCTACATACCGAATCTCCAGGCCACCCATGGATGTTCTGAACCCGCTTGCTAAGTACGCGCGCCGAGTCACATTCCAAGGTTTGCAGCAGTGTCATCCATTTATCACAACTATTTGCGCACGATCAACGATCTCAGAGTTCGAAATAGGCTCTTTGGTTTTTGGCAACCATGTCGGAAGGTTTCCGCCATGGTTCCAAAAATATTCGTTCCATAACTAAGCCTATTTGAATCCTAATCTGCAGCAAGATATGCCATCCTCACGTGCAAATAGTCAGTTCGCATGTCAGTAAACAACAGCTTCCAATATCAGCAATGCTCAGCCAAGGTGCATCATGCATCTCTCCAGAATTATTGTGGTTCAAGACACCTGGTAAGCCACGCCCGTAACCGATGAAGCCACCGCTGGTCCTGTTGGTAGCAATCAGGTAGCCACAGCTACACGACGTTGAGCGGAACCTTTTTAATGTGTATCAGAAATCGAGGATCATGGACTAAGCGCTTCACTTCATCACCTTATCTCAGTGATGTACCTACACTCTTACAACCAGTGCCAAAGCGCACTCGACCCAGCTGAAACCAATAAATAGTAGAGCCCCACTAAGCATCGTTACCAATGCACAGAAGCGTGGTGTCATTCCTGACCCGCACTGGCTGCGGACTCGGCCAGTCTACCCCTCCAGGCCCACCATTGCCCACCACATAGCCAAAATTCATGCATTGCCCAAGAACATAGTGTTACCCTTTGGACTTTTTGCCATCAATCCTGTTGTAACAGGCCCGCTTGGCGTAAGTTTGACTGTTCATCCAACTGCATGAAACATGTCCTAACAACCTCAATAGCAAGCGGTAAGGCGTCGCACTTGTAATGCGAAGATCACTCGTTCGGTAAGCTTCAACTCATGAGTTCCACACTTCGAATTCCCCTTCTAACAGTCCTCTAGATTCGGGTAGTGGGCATAACACAACTTCTTTTTTTTTGTCATCGCATTTCGAGGTCTCTTAACATAGAGAGAGCTCCGCCCTTTTTTGCTCGCGGGGAAGAAGTATAATTCTTCGTTATAGCTTAGAGAGCTATTATATGGTGTCTGCCTATTCCACAGATTTTGTTTTGCTCCGTACCTTGACAACATGCTCCACAACTTCGCTCTGTCTATGCGATGGCGCGCTTCTCCTTCCATTCATTAGCATCAATAAAGCTTCTTGTCGTAAGTGTAACATCGATGACCAATGAAATATGTGTCTGTTTTGATTCATTCATTTGTTCATTCATTTAGCAGCATCAAAGCTGAGGGTATCTATCTCCAGCTGTTGAAAGGCCAGATTCTACTTTTTTGTCTTACGCCAGAAAACACCTTCATGATGCCTCGACGAAGCCGATACCTAGCTGCGCACATCGATGTGCAGTCGCTAGGTACGGCAAGCACGAACCTGCTCGCGATGGCATGCCCTCGTAGATTGTTGAAATACACGAGCTTCAGCGCTCACTCAGTGTGAAGACGCTTAGCTGCTGTAAGTTTGCTTGGGCTGGGGGTATGAAGGGCCCAGCTCCTGGATGCTGAGCTTGGCAAGCCATTGACCCATGTCGATGGCCTTGTCGAGCGGCTTGCCCTGGACGATACCAGCGACGAAACCACCGGCGAACGCGTCACCGGCACCGTTGGTGTCGTTGATCTGCTCCTCCTTGATGGCGTGTACGGAGAATTCCTTGACGTCAGCGTCACCGCCCTCCTTTGCGGTCACGGCAATGGTTGGGTCGGTGCCTTGGGTGAAGACAACAGTCCTGGGTCGCTTGCTGTTCTGCTTGGGTGTGTTGGCAAGCTTCTTAGCAATCTCCTTGACGTCCTTGGTCTCCCAGCCATGTGCCTCGGCGAATGCGGCGGCCTCGGTCTCGTTGCCGATGACGATGTCGACGTAGGGGAGGACCTCGTCGAGAGGGTCCTTGAAGAATTGCGAGATGAAGGGCGCGGAAAGGTTGAGGATGAATTGCTAGAAAGCTGTTAGCGCACTGCCGTTTTCTTAACACATCCAAGATCTTCATACCTTGTCCTTAGCGGCAGCCTCCTCAGCCAGGGCCTTGACGGCTGGGACACAGACGGTCAAGTGGAAGCCACCAACGTAGTAGACCTTGGCGTTCTCGACCTGCTTCCAGATGCGCTCCTCCTTCAAGTGGTCGATCTTGTAGTTGTTGGCAGCGGCGAGGTCGGTGCACATGGAGCGGTTGTGGCCAGTGATGACAACACCACAGCGACCAGTGGGAGTCTTCTCATCGTAGAGGTACTCGGTCTTGACACCAGCATCGGCTGAGATCTTCTCGAGAGTCTCGCCGTACTTGTCCTTGCCAATGCAGCCAACGTATACGACCGAGTTGGGCTCGAGGATGTAAGCCGCACCACGGGCAGTGTTCTGGGCGGCACCACCAGCGATCAGGACGGCGTTGTAGTTCTGGAGAAGGTCCTCGTACAGGCCCATGTGCTTCTCAGGGTCGGCGAGGATCGCATCGTTGGCCTTCAAGCCATACTTGTCGAGGAGAGCCTGGTCACTGCTAGCTGTTAGCAAAAGCTCACTCTGGTGCTCCTCCGCATTTGCTGCAAAGCATTGCGAATCTAGCTAGAGGAACATGGACTTACCCTACACCCTGGATGTCCAGAAGCGGGTTCTCGAGGCAGAATAGTTCGTAGTTTCCAGGCATTGTGTATGTTGTGTGTGTGTAATAAAAGACGTTGGTGTCGTAATGGAGTGAAAGTGCTGAATGTGGGGCAGGGTTTCGGACAGCGAGGGGCAGCAAGCTCCGCGCTAACAATTGCACCGACGCGTAAAGTCCCGAATCGAGCAAGGTAAGTGCAGCCGAGTGAAGCATCTTGTCGTGCATATAACGGAAGGCCTCCTAGAAGAATATAGCTTAACATCACAGTAACTATGAGGCATGTGGTCATACGCATAACTCCTTGTTAATTTATAATGTAAAGTAGATCTACCAGACCAGGCATAAAACGTTGAGACTCGACTCACCTCCGATCCAGAAGCTCAAAGCCTTTGGTCATCTGGAAGACAAGTCGTTTCTCAAGTCGGACCATAGCCTGGCTGGTCCGCAGGATCAACCCATGCAATAATGCAATAATTTCAGTCTGTAAAACAAATCGCCCCATCTAACTACCTTCCCTTGATCTTCCATGGTGCTCTGGAGAAGTCATGGCATGCAAGCGAAGCATGATGGGAGCACACATGCCGCATGTGGAAGAGCATCTACACTCACTTGGTTGGAGAGTTCGCTCGTGACTCATCCAACGGACCTCTTCAACTCCGACACGACAGTCTTGTAGTAACCAGGTTGGCAGTCTGGCGAACCGTATGTCTAGCGACGGTAACGACTGATGATAATACAGCATTAAGCAGCCTGCTACGGCTGCGCTGGCATTGGATCAGCCGCCTTGGCCGTTGGGAGGAGTACGCCCCCAGGAGCTCTCGGCATTGCCCCGGTAGGAGCTGAACAGAAGCGGGCTCGCCATGTTTGCTCCATTTGCGTATCCATACTGGTGGTTGTTGTTCAAGTCGCTGCCATATGGCGATCCCCAGTTCGAGGGGCTGCTGACGTGATTTCCCCATGCAGCGCCACTGCCAATACCACTGGGAGCTCTAGTAGCAGTAGGAGTACCAGCCTCGACACTCAGAAGCGAGTTCGCTGAATCCCCTCGCACATGACCAGACATCCGGGGTTTATCATTCATTGAAGGTCGACGGAGATCGTTGCCAAGTCCGTTGGTGTTTAGCATAGAGGGAGAAGCCGGACCGGGCGTGCGATTCCAGATGGAGTTGGAGTTCCACTGACCATCTGGCACAGAAGGTAGGTTCGGTGGCTGACGGATGGAAGACGTGGAACCCGACCTACCCATCGGCGTGGAGAGCATTGCAGGCATGGGAGCAGGAGACAAGGGCTTGTAGTTCCTAACCGAGTTGACCAAGTCGTTGATCGACAATGCTCCCGGCACAAACGTATTGTCGTTGACAACGGCCGTGTCGTCGAATGTCTGCTCCGGTGGCGTAGGTGGGATATTCTCGTCTTCTTCAACTAAAGGGTCCAGTCCGGTCTCGTCGCCTACTAGGTCGTCCACCATGTTGCGCATCGCATTGTCCTTAGCAAGCGTAGTGGATGCAGATTCTGAAGCTGCCGCAACGGAGTGTGACTTCTGGTCGTCTGGAATAGGCGCCTCTGTGTGCTTGAACAGAGGTATATCGGTGGCCTGGACTGAAAGAACAGGAGATCCATCAGGCCGGGTCGTTGGGCTCGCCAGAAGCTCAGATGGTAATCCTTCTTCTCGGTAGATAAACCGCGGGCCCGCCAAGTCCAGTGGTGCATCGTCAATCTGCGTGAGGAGCAGACCATCGATCAGCAAATCCTTCACTCGCATGAGCATCTCGACGTTGGGGTGGTTGCGCTCCAGCTCAGTCCACTTCTGCTTCATTACATCCCCCTTATACCAGAGCTTCATGGTATCCGGGGAAATGAGCGGCTCAAAACCAATCGTATCCGTATCCTCCTCCAACATGTAGTCTTCTTGGGGGAGTTGGTCGACGGGAAAGCTCGAGGCCAAAAGAGACAAGGTAGCAGCGTAGGCTTTCCAGAGCTCTTGGACGTCGACAGGATTCAAGGTATCGGCGATGTTGGCGTTGAGTACCTTCCAGTAGCGCGTGAACCAGGTGCTGTATAGACGAAGTCCTGGGAGAATGCGGCGTGCCACAGCTGTAATCTTGTCGGATAGATGGGCCGCGCGGTCGCCGTTCTGGTGCTTTACATCGTTGCCCTCGGAAAGGCGGTCCAACTCCGGCTGCAGGACTTGTAGTAGGATGAAGAAAGTCTTGACGTTTAGACGAAGGTAGTAGAAATAGGTGCGCATGATGTTCGGGGGTGGGTTCTCGCCTGTTATGGTTAGCGAAGTTGGCTTGTGAAAAGTGGACAACTTACTCTGCAACTGCACCGTCGCAAAGTATTCCGCTGACATGTTAATGAGGATGATCTTAGTCAAGATGGAGTCCAACGGGCGCTCTTTGAGCTCGATAGCCAAGTGGCTGAGCACCTCGCCTTCCAACTCATCATGCGCCGCGAATTCCTCGCCCTTGTAGAGCTTGCTGTGCAGTCTGATGAACCAAGCAATCAAAGCCCGACCGGTGTTACCGTCGGCTGACTTGTGGTTGTTGATGAGCTGCCCATTGTCCCATGCAGTTATGACGCGCTTGAACTCGGTCGCGAGGTTGGCCTTGGCCGACGGGTACGGCTCTTTGCTTGCTAGCGAGCGGTAGAGGTGGTATACGCAGCGGAAGTGGTCGCCGTCCTCGCGGGCGATTACTGCGAGTTGATTCGGCGCATGTCCGGAATCTGGGTATATCTCTGCGGCCAGGTCGTAGTAACCTTTGGCTGGGCCCCAATTGCGGTCCTTGTTCTTCTCGACGAGTTCGGTCTCGCGGTAGCGGGAAAGGTCGCCGAGTTGGATGAGCGTCTGGTGGCAAGAGATGAGGACCTGCGTTTTCAGGTTCGCGGCGATGCGCTGGCGCGGGGAGGACTTGGAGGCTGCTCTCTTATCAGCAAAGTCGCGGGGCGCACACCGGGCGTGCTTACTATCATCCTTCCATTTCTGGGCAATTTTGCGCAGCTCTGGGATGCCGTCGAACTGAGTGTCGAGGTTCAGTATGTATTGGCGGTAGAAGCGCTGGCTGGCCTTGATAAACTGCAGATAGGTCTTTTGGAACTTGCGGATCTCGACAACATGGTCCTTGGATCGCTTGAGCTGCCGGGTGTTAGCGATGCTTCTCGTGCTTTCTCGCGTGGTGACGCACCAGCTTGTGTTCCTGCCTGAATTTGGTGTTGACCTTCAGATGCGCATTCCACAGCGTCGTCTGGAGTTCGCGGGCGGATGCGTATTCGAAGTTGGAGAAGATAAGGGCCTCGCAGGCGGCGCGGTACCTGTCGGGCATTAGTTGTCGCCGGTATGAAGTGGTAACGATGCCTACTCTTGCAGCACCGCAGCTAACTCGGCGCACGGAGAGCCGCCATCAGCGCGCTTATACAGGTCCTTCTCGATCGCCTTCGCCCGTCTATACTTTTATTAGCACCCGGCCGACATCACGGGAATGACGCAATGACGCACCTGTCGAGTTGTTCGGTGTTGGCGGCCATGCCTTCTATGTGCAGGAGCCGGCGACGTTCATATGTGACCCCACGGTCGGCGGGCAGGTCAGACGAAGGCACGGAGCAGGCGGCGGACGTTGTGGCTGGCGTGCTCCATTTATGGTGAGGGGGTATGCCCTGCGTAAAGGACAGAAGCGAGCGGGAGGGTCTCGGAGGCAAACAGCGCCCAAGACGCGGAGCTATGGCGTCAGAGTCGGAGGCGATGGCCGTGGTGAGAGGTGTGAGAAAGTGAGGTTGGTGGATGAGTCGCGAGAACTAGCGGGCGCAGCAGTCTCGGAGCTAAGGTACCACGTCCCGGCCTGGCTGGCTACCAACCCTCTCTCTTTCACCGCACAGCCAACACCCAAGTGAAACAGCCCTGCGAGGCGGCACTCTCCCCGGTAAAAGGTACTGCCCCTTTCATCTACGCCTCGTCACAGTCACAATCAGCCCCAATCAACATACAATGGGGATCAAGCGCTCACACCGCGATTCCTCGTCATCAGACAGCACACCCTACTCGCGTGAGACATCGGCCGACGTCAAGATTGTCCACTTAGATACCGAATCTGCCGTCTCTGACGACCCCATCATCATGAAGTGCTCACTGCCCCCGCACGAACCGCTTGCGTTCAATTCCATTGAAGACCACGATGTGCACTACCAGCAAGTTCACATGAACCGATGCAGCGAATGCCACAAGAACTTTCCGGATCAGCACTTTCTACATCTGCATATTGCAGAATATCACGATCCTATCAATGCTGCCAAGCGAGACCAGGGAGAGAAAACGGTAGGTCATTTCCTTACTTTGTTTGTCACGTGTTTGCTCCTACCCTTTCCGGATCTGCCCAGTGGTTCCTTCCTCTTGACAAGATCGCCCATCCATTTGGAGTAAGACTGGTGAGGTATGCGGAGTACGAGCGCCTTCAAAAGGGCACTGTAGCTGATAGCTCGCAGTATGCATGTCTCTTACCTGACTGCGATCGCATGTGCAGCACGCCACAGAAGCGCCGCCTCCACTGCATTGATAAGCACCAGTTCCCTCGCGAGTACGACTTCATCGTTGTGAAAGACGGTATCGATCGCCGAAGCAGCATGCTAATACCCTCTCACCGACGAAGAAGCTCGACTATGAGTTCGGCGAATGGCGCTGCTGGCTCTCCAAGGAGGCGGAGAGGTGAGTCCAGCGCAAGCACTGGTGAAACTATGGAGATGGATCACGAAGAAGCTCAGGAAGAAGGAGAAACGCGTCGCTACCCCACCAGACTTCGCGGGCGTGGAGGATTCGGAGGCCGCGGGCTCACACGAGAAGACGCAGCAGGTATCACTGCCCCAAAGACAGCCACTACTGATCAGTCGACCGATTCCATGGACAGTCTGGCTTCTAGCATGTCTGCACTGAAGTTTGTTCCTCACAGTGTCCGGGTAGCGCGTACAAAGGGTAGAGGAGGAGGTGCCTGAAGATACAGCCATCTAAGGAAAGAGAAGAGTTCGGCTGATACTTTTGCCTTTCTTCTACAATTCTGTGATCGTTCTTTCTGTTGTATTTCTCGTCAAGTCATGTTGCCTTGCGTTCCTTCCATAAATGCCGGTTGCCACGTGGTAGTGGTTACAACAACATCTCACTTGGCGCCATCCTCATTACAACACCACTGATCTTCCTCGGCGATCCTGTATTGCTATCGATCGAGATAGCAAGGTATGTATACGACTTTAAGAGAATCAAACTACAGGCTAACATCGCCGCTGGCCGGGTCTCCTTCTTCCGTAATGCACCTGTGGACACAGCAATGGTGTACATTGTCTGGTTGCACTGCGCATTGCGAATCCTCCTACTCTTTTTCGATCGTCTGAAGTCACTCGGGCTTGTAATAGTGGAGCTTGCAGCCGTCTGTTGCCATGTTTTCCTGATACGCGTGATCCTCACCCGACCACAACAACCGCCCCACCACCGCTTGCGCGCAATCGCTATATGCGTCCGAACTCTGTCCAGACTCATAACCATTATGAAGCCGTTGACTGTCGCTCGCTACGCAATCGCAAACGAATACCTGCGCCGAAGGAAACAGCGATTTTGTGACGCTGCCAATCGCACTCCCCCGGAGCACCAAGTCGAACTCTCAAGCACCGCCATTGAACAAACGCCAGACAAGCAAACAACGGATGCGCAAGCTCAGCCAGCGTTGGATCATGTACAATCCCTCGTCACATCGACAGCGAACGAGAGATGCGACACAGTCGCAGTCGGCGTCAGGACCATCGCTTTGGATAAGATTAGTACAGCATCTAGTAAGTCCCGGTCGGATGCAGAGTGGATGCAAGGTCTATTATACAAAAGCTTACACGGAATTTTGATAGGACATCTCCGCAAGCCGGGCGTTTGGAGGCCAATGTCAACGAGCGAACGCACTGGCAGTACCGTTCTGGCAGCTTTGCAACCCAACGCAGACAGAGGCGCGGTGGCTACAGGAGCAAACGCTGCAAAAAACCCATGTGCTGGCGGATTCGGCTTGCCTGCACGCGACACTGTCACAAAGGCGTGGAAAGGGACGACCGACCACGAGTACCAGATTTTCACCACCTTCTGCTTCCCTGCCATGGGTGCATCCGCCCCACGATCTCTTCCTCCGACGCCGCACCCTGAAGACGCCAGTGACACAGCATCCCCGACCTCAGATACAACCTTATTCGAAGACGCGCCTGTATGCACACCCAGCCAGCTAGGATGCGATGAAGACATCGGTGCGTACATAGCTTGTAACGACGCACCGATGGAAGGAGTGTCAATCACCTGGACTCCCCAATTGGCAGAGCACGAAATCGATCCTGTCGCTAAACGCCCTGTTCGGCATCGTCGATACGTCTCTTCTCAATCAAGCTTCGGCGTTACTGAAACGCCTCAAATCCCGCTTCGGTCAAGATCAAGAACGAATGATGGACTGCTGTTGTTTAGGGCAAATTCTTCCAAGGAAACCACAGATGACCCTAAAATAAGACACCGTCGGAAGGTCTCTCTGAACCTCCCAGTCAATACACACGCAAGCCAGGCCAGCGCCACTCAGCCATTTGGAAAGTCCGGTGTCGAAAGTTGTACAAAGCGAACATCTGGCATGGAGACCGCTTACTATACCACCAGCGTAGACGCATTGACTCCAGAAGAACGGGATCTAGAGTACAAGCACCGGCATACATTCATAGGAACTGGCTCGCTAGACGACTTCCTAGAAACACTGGAAACTACACCAAACCATACCGCTACCAAAGATGCGATTACTCGGGCATTCGTACAATTGGCAGCATCAGAGCAGCTCTACGCTCGACAATGTTCTGCTGGTCAGGGGTGGGATCTAGTTATGCGAACAACACTGAGCCTCATGGACGTTACTAGCGTCGATTACATTGTCCAGTCGCAAGTCAAGCTGGGCTCCATTACGCTTCGGCAATTCCTGGATTTGATGCCTTTCGATGAAGTCGATGAGGTGGCGGCACTACGTATCATAGAAGCGTTCTCTATTGCTAGCCATCTGGATGCGACGGCATGTATAGGCGCACGGAGTAAGGCACGAGCTTTCCGGAAGTGGATGGTCGACCAAAAGAGTGTGGACGCAGATTGTTGAGGATAATAGCGATGAAGTACGCGCGCTTCCCCCTACTATACTCAGTCAATTTTCCTAGCATCAATACCCCAATGTCACCGACGTATCTTCCTATGTACGCTCCTGTACTATTGCTTCTCGGAGAGTTTACGATCTGAACAGTGAAGCAGACACAGTTCCTTGTTTCATTGAGCATCTCTCCTTCCCATCTAGGCAGTATCTCAGGGCACGTGTCTTCCCTACACCCACCTCGGCCTTGACGCCCACGCTGCTTGGCCTTCTTTTCGATATCGTCTCTCGACCTTCTTCCCTGAGTTGATCTTACGCCTTCCTTGCACTCTCAAAACGCCACTAAGCTCGCTCTTGCCCACTCATTCCAGAACCTCGCGGCTTTCCCCATCGCGTTAAGGCAGGTCTCCCTCCAGTCCGAACTTTCACTGAAGGTCCGTGCTCCGCCTTACTACCCCCACTCGATACCGTCTCCAGCCGCTTGCACTACACTCTCTACTCACACGCAATACACCGGAGGCAATCGATCCGTTCGCCACATAATTGTTACATACTCACGCGAATCATCGACAGCTACTACGATGTCGAGCCGCCCACTACCGCCGTCCAGCGTTTTGCTAGGAGAAGTCAAGGCCACTGTCTTGCGTAAGTACAAGAAGAGCGCGTCCGTCTTTCTAGAGGACGCCGCTCTTGATATGATGCTTACCGAACTTCCCGGTGACATCCAGCGCTACGCCGGATTCTACAACATCTACCTCTTCCTCGACCCCTCTCACTGCCAAGAGTCAAATCGACCGTTTGCAAATCCCCTTCTTGCCCAGGATTCGACAACTCGTTTTATTTGGAATAAGAAGGAGTATGACTGCGCCGATTACCTCGTAGACGATGACGATGATCACCCTGAATTGATTGAGGCAGCAGCAATTCGACCTATTGAAGGGTCCATCGGCGCACCCATCACCAGCATCATAGACAAGGTAGCCGAGGCCTCGAACAAGATGCAGAAGAAGACGTCTGCCTTCCAACCTGGAGAAAACATCAAGACGCGGCTTCGACGCGCACACAATGAGCGCAAAGAGGCAAGGAAGTTGGACGGCTGGCTGGAGCTGAAGGCTACAGTAGAGGCCGCTGCGACACAGAAAATACCTGCTCACGTTTCCACTACACAATGGCACTTCTGGAACGCCGTTTTCTTGGACGTTCTCCCGTCGTTACCAGCATCCGAGCGCGCCGCTCGTCTCCTGGCTCTTGAGAGTCGTGACATCACCGATGAACAGCCCAAGCCATGGTCTGATATCTGGCAGACATACCAGTACGTTCAACTTATGGACGAGATTGAAACAACTGGGTGGGACGAGACCCTGCGCGAACTGTCCGAGAACTACCAAGACTTCTCAGAGAAATTGCTAGATCTCGACTTCGCCACGCGTATGGCTCTAGGTCTGCCGGTCGCACTGCCGCCAGTCCGCGAGGAGAACACGTCGGTGCTTGCCGAGCCCATTGCTTCCAAGCCATCGGTTCTTGACACCCCGGTAATCGACACTGGCGCTCGTCGTCCGAAACTCCTCCCAAAGTCTCAGGCTACGCGGAAGAATTCCGGGTTGGCTTGCTTGGCTGAGAAGGCTACTATAGCTCCTGAGGTCGCTGCACCGCCGGCTCTTATTCCAGCGCAGGCTAGTACCAACATCTTTGGGCTTCCTACCATAGTACCGCAAAAGCCCCCTCCATCATCCAGCGGCTTTACGTTCACTACTCCGGCTTCGAAGACCGCCCCTATGTCTGTACTGCTACAGTCTCCTCCAGCTACGCAGTTCCCTGACACACCTAGCTTTGACTTCGGCTTCGCTAAGAGTACATTCGACGCACCAATCTCTGTCTACGTACCGAAACTCGATGAACACACTGTTTCCGGGACGTGCATGGCCACTCAAACGCCTGAACTGCCCAAATTGTCCTGGACCGAACACAAACGAAAGCACGCAGTACTGACTGGCAAAGATACAAAGTCTATCTCGACTACTTTTGGTGCTTCGGCTGTTGGCTACGATCATTCCTCATCAGAGACACCCCTCGTCCTCACTCAACATGCTGAGCAACCTCCTAAGTCTGATCTTGGAGGCTCTATAGAGGTAGAGGGGGCTAAGTGGGAGACCCAATCAGCTGTCGAAGCGGAGTCAAAAGACCAAAAATACTCTACTCTGTTTACCAAGGTCATTGATGAGCTTATCATTGCTGAGCTTATTGAGGAGTTCCGAAACAAGGCTTCAAATGCCGGTGGAGGGGCGACACTCAGCGACACTACTTCCAGGGAAGAAAAGGAGCCTTCCCGTTTAGACGATGAGCAACTCAATCAAGGTGACCAAACCGCCGGCCTCCCAAGAAAGGAAGATGATACTCAGTTCCCAACCTACACCTTTCGAGATTTTGCGAAAAAATACGTCCTCGCACGAAGTCCGGATCTCTCCATCGACGACATATTCACTAAACTTACCAAGTCCTCGAATGGACGCCTCTACGATGTCGACTGTGTGCTTCTTAACGTTGACGAGAACGACGAGAGCAAGCCTGCAACGTTTGAGGAAGCAGTTAGCATGCTCGAGCCGTATCTAGCAGGTCAGTGGACTCTGGATAATGCAGATGGAGATTCCGCATCCAGTGTCAGGTCGACTCCCTCGTTGACGCACTCGCTTTTCCCCGAAGCCGAGCTTGCGATCGACAGCGAGATGGCCCAAGAGTACATGCTCGATGGATACGGCTGCCCGCTTGAGCTAACAGGAATTTCTCAAGACGACAAGAAGTTTTTCGACGCAGTACAGATGAAGATCGTCGGAGAGGCCGACCAATACGAGTTCGACTGGGCTGAGGTAGATTGCCTTCTGGGCCCTCAAGATAAGGAAGATGACGACGATGATTACGTTGTACCCACGGTCGATGATGATGGGAAACCCATCAAGCTCACACTAGACATAAACCCTCTACAAGGGGATTGGGCTGAAGATGTTTTCTCGCAGGTCTTCCCAGACTTCGAGCAGACTGAGGCTAAGCTTCCGGATGTCGCGCCGCAACTTAGGGTGGAAGTTGATCAGACGTCCTTCTCAGCCATGTTCGACTCCGGATATATGTCGGAATCGCTCGGTATCCCGGGGAACACTTCGTTCGAGTCAGCAAAATTGCCAGCAATGCAACTAGTTGACACTTTGATGCCCAATACCAAGTCTATCCTCGCCGACTACGATACGGTCCTACACGAGCTGTATCCACAGGCTGCAGCAGTTGGCACTGATGCGGAAAATAAGAAGGTCGACTACCGTCTACTTAGTCCCGCCGTACAAGAGGTGGCGTTCAAAGCTCTGCCCACCACGAACCCAGGATCACATGATGGTATCAGAACTGGCAGATCTGCTCATGGGAACTTGACCACGGCTCAGCCGCTGACGTTCAACCGGCATCACCCAGTCTATGACCTCCCGCGCTCTGACCTAGCGGTATATAACTGGCTCAAGTCTCAACGACAAAGCAGCCTGGCAAACATCAGCACGAACGAGCTGGGCAAGCCCGCATCGTTTGACGTGATCAAACTTTGACGGTGTTCCCGCAATCAAGGAGCGAGAAGTGCACATGATGAGCGGGATTATGGGACAGTAACCTCGAGCTTCCAAGGAGAAGGCCTCGTGGACCCGACTGCAGAATTTAGAGAAAGTGATGAGCGTTTGGGACATGACGAGCTCCGCGAGCACCCACACCTTGGCCACTTTGAGGCGTGCAATATCCGCATCGCTCTACGCCTGAAGATGTACTCGAATAGGCTTCCATAGTCGGTTCATCGCTATATCCTTCGATATCTCGTAAAGGGTTATGGCTTCTCTTCACCAATACGACAGTGATCGTCCCGTTCCGGCCAGACATCGATATCGACAGCCGCCTCTGAGCTCAATCCAGACTGCCAAACTCGCGACGATTTGCCCGCCTTGGCCATAGAGCCAGGGTAGAGAGCAAACGCCGCTCTGTTGGATCAAAGATCCGCAGATGAGAAAACCACAGCGTCTGTCTGCGCCATAGAGCGAGCGGACACACAGCAAAATCCACTTGCCTAGCCAAAGAGCCAGGTTATGAAGAACCGCCATGCATGCCTGAGCCAGAGAGCGAAGGCAGAGAGCAAAGGTCATCCGGCGACTGAGAAACTCGACATGTTTGTCTCCACCAAAGAGTGAGCAGATACGCAACAAACTCACACTCCCGGGCCAAAGGCTCGGTTGAAGCGAATATCGATCTGTCAGCCTACACCAAAGACTGAACAGACACACAGCAAACCCCCCTTGGACCAAAAGGTCCAGGCATGAGGGAGCAAGATGCGCAGCCATTGCAATTGCGAGGAGGACTTGTCGTGCAAAGATGCGACATGGTGAAGAGGACTACGGCGGTCACAAAGTTGGCCGTGTTGTCGAGGTTTCTGCATCCACGGAGAAGGACAGCGTGGTGTTTCCAGCGACGATTCGAGGAGATTTGAGGGTTGGTATGCGCATGAACGGTCACGGCGAATTCGTGTCAATGGTGTTGGAGGTTGTTTTGAATTTCGCCGACGACATTTCGTTAGCACACGCGCGCTCAATGTGTACGCAATAAGGTACGAGGATGCAGGAAACCTAATCGGATCACGAAACACCAGATCGGTGACTGGTAGAGCGGTGTGAGATGACAGGTAATCTGATCGTTGATGAGGGCTTCCCCGCCATCCACAACGCTACTCTAGATCGCGCATGCTTCGAGCTGTTATCTCGACGATGCAAATCCTTGGTTTCGAAAGAAATGCATCTGCTCTCGTATGCGGGTATGGCCGTTTCGGATACGCGGCTACACCAAGACCCTAGCAGCACGCATCCCACCCGATCATCCGGACAGCGCAACTCCAATGACGAGTGGAGAAAAGCATCTGATCTTCCCCGCATCATCCTTGACGCAGGAACCGATGCCACTGCCTTGATCCAAGTGCAGCCACCCGGACGTCGCGGAAGACTTGCTGCTGTGGTGACGGCCTAAGTCCTCGGCGCCCAAGACATTTCCAAGCGCCGCCAATGCCATCTTCAAACTTGGCGACTTGCATTACGCACACCAGCCCCTATGTACAACGACAACCGGGACCTGCGCGCAATCAATGATAGGGGAGGGCCTGAAGGGCCAGACTAGATGGCCAAGCCAATCGTGAGTTTCGTAGTCATTTTAACGAGTTTAAACGACCCAACCCTAGCCTCGTACCAACACCGAAGGATGACTACCAAGCGTTGCACTGTCGCCCAGCTACTGCTGCGGCTCAACGCCGTTACTTGGCTGACGGCCGAAGGGGTTTCATAACATCACGACTCGCCATCCTAGAATGTTCGTTCTCTCGTTTTCCCTCGCTTCCTCCACACTAACCTCAGGCTCCGCTCCACGTCGCTCGCTGTGTAGTGCCTCAGGCGCACTCGTTAATCCACGCATGCCGAATACCCAACACCTGTCTTTCGAGTGATACCCCGGGGCTTCCGCCATGAGACCTTCGAACCTTGTTTTTGCAGCAGTCGGCCTGCTTTCCACATTCGCCACTGCGCAGCTGGAGTTCAATGTTGACGATCCAGGTGCGCTCACTGCAACTGTTTTCGGACCCCACTAACATAAATAGCCTCTATTAAGGATGCGACAAAAGTTGTTGCAGCGGGCTTAAGAGAATGGTACACTGGTGACAAACCCGGTGATGTACCTGGAAACTTGCCAGACCCATACTACTGGTGGCTATGCGGAGCCATGATGAACTCGTTCATCGACTACTGGTACTACACCGGCGACGACACATACAACAAGATTGTACAGCAAGCGATGGTGCACCAAATCGGCATCCCAAGAGCCTTTATGCCAGAGAACCAGACAAAAACACTAGGAAACGACGATCAGGCTTTCTGGGGAATGGCTGCCATGTCAGCAGCGGAAAACAAGCTTCCAGATGTCGAAGGAGAAATGTCGTGGTTGTCACTCGCCATCGCCGTATTCAACACACAGGTACCGCGCTGGAATCCCGAAACATGCGGCGGTGGACTCAACTGGCAAATTTTCCGATTTAACCCCGGATTCGACTACAAGAACACAATCTCCAACGGATGCTTTTTCAACATCGCAGCAAGGCTGGCAAAATATACAGGCAACGAGACGTATGTTGAGTGGGCCGAGAAAGCATGGGATTGGCAATACAGTGTTGGTCTCATCAGCACAGATTACCACTTCTTTGGTAAGGATGCTCTTGAATATATTTCAGATGCTATACGTGCTAACAAATACCTTTCCTAGATGGTACCAGTGAGAGACAAAACTGCACGGAAAAGAACCACATCCAATGGACCTACAACGCTGGAATCCACATGGCGGGTGCCGCAGCCCTGTGGAACATGTCAGAAGCGAAGGGTGATACGGTAAGACTCCTTGAACCTGACCCAACTCCACACTCATTCTAACGCAACGAAGGAACGAGCAGGCAGATGGCGAGAGCGCCTGGGCGGCGTTATCAACGGTACCGACATCTTTTTCCAACAGCAAGGAGCCCCAGACGTCATGATCGAAATGGCCTGCGAACGCAACGGACTGTGCGACCACGATCAACGATCCTTCAAAGCCTACCTCGCCCGCTGGATGGGCTGGTCGATGCTAGCCGCTCCCTGGACGCGCGACCGCATCATGCCCAAACTCCGTGCCTCTGCCGTGGCAGCTGCGCAACAATGTGGCCCCGGAAAAGGTGGCTGTGGTCTGAGGTGGTGGCAAGGTGGAAACGACAAGGAGGTGGGCGTTGGAGAGCAAATGTCTGCATTGGAGGTCATGCAGAATTTGCTTGTTGATCAAGTTTCTGGTCCCGTCGGACTTGATAATGGTGGAATAAGTGAGAACGATCCTACTGCAGGAAGTGATGCGGGTCCTGTGCGTGTTGAGCATGACTCTATCACGACAGGGGACAAGGCCGGCGCTGCGATTCTTACTCTCATGGTGTTCGCGGTGTTCTTTGGTGGAGGCGCTTGGCTGATTATGAGCGAATAGTTTCATTTCTTAATTCAAAGCATTTTCGATTTCATTATATTGCGCGAACTGAGGCATTGATACTGACTGTGCACTCGAGGCTCTATCATCGACAAATGTCGACAAGAATGCGGGGTGGAGCGGTGCCATACTTGCCAATAACGTACACATCTGACGCGTGAAAGCAGTGTGACTCCAAACCCGCCGCACCGTATACGTGTGTATTAAGATCTGCATGCATTTGTAATGCCCCCGTTTTCCATGTGTATACACTGCAACCTATGAGAGGGCGTGGCATGACATGAGTGTGCAGATCATTCCCCGAATGAGCGAGGATAGCGACTTCCCAACTCGGAATTAGCGCGTGTATACCTAGGTAGCAGCTGCATCACCTCACGCCAGCTATCCAGCATTTGTAAGCTCTCCGGCTATACCTCCGACATCATAACGACGATATAAGGCTGCTACCAGAGCTGCCATTCTCGAACGACTATTCAGTACTTGTCTGGTCGTACAATCGCAATCGTGGACAGTAACCGATAGCAAACATGACGTCAGCTAAACCCTTCAGCACCGTACCAGCAGGCGCGCAACAGCAGCCCACACCCTTCGAGCTGCATGTTGAGGAACAGAAGTTGCAGGACTTCAAGACTCTGCTCAAGCTGAGTCCGGTCGCGAAAGAGACGTATGAGAACAAGCAGAATGCGGGCAGCCATGGCCAGTTTGGGATCAGCCGGCAGTGGATCATTGATGCGAAGAAAGAATGGATGGAGAAGTTTGATTGGTACGAAGGCTCGACAAAGAGTTGAATAGGAATGGCTGCACTGACACGTTACAGGCGCAAGGAAGAAGACCGCATCAACTCTCTGCCCAACTTCAAGGCCACCATCAATGACGATGGCGGTAGCAGCTACGACGTCCATTTCGCAGCATTGTTCTCCAACAAGCCAGACGCTATCCCAATCGCTTTCTTCCACGGATGGCCTGGCTCGTTCTTGGAGTTCCTACCCCTCATGGAAGTTTTGAGCAAGAAGTACACGCCAGATACCCTCCCTTACCACATCATCGTACCATCTCTCCCCGGCTTCGCTCTGTCCTCTGACCCGCCACTGGATCAAGACTGGAAGGTGGCGGACACATCCCGCATCATGCACAAGCTGCTTCTCTCCCTCGGTTTCGGCGCATCAGGATATCTCGTTCAGGGCGGTGATATCGGCGCCTGGATCGCGCGAGAGCTGGCATCTACGTACGTCGAGTGCAAAGGTATGCATCTCAACTTCATGCACACAGTCGACATCAAATCCTACTCTTCACCTGAAGACGAGCTCAGTGCAGCGGAGAAGAAAGGTCTTGAGAGGATGAACGAGTTCATGGAAGTAGGCAAGGCCTATGCAGTTGAACACGGCACGAAGCCTTCCACCATTGGCCTCGTACTGTCCAGTTCCCCTATGGCGCAACTGGCGTGGATCGGCGAGAAGTTTATGGCGTGGACTGATCCATCTACCACGCCTTCCGTCAACACAATCTTGTCGGATATCACGCTGTATTGGCTTACTGGCTGCTACCCAACGTCAATCTACACATATCGAGAGGGCAAGAAAGTCAAATATGTGGACAAGCCGACGGGTTACAGCTATTTCCCATATGAGCTTTCGCCTGTTCCGAAGGCCTGGGCGGCAAGGACAGCGAACCTGGCGTTCTTTAGGGCGCACGAGAAGGGCGGTCATTTTGCGGCATTGGAGAGGCCCGAGACGCTGTGGGCAGATGTCGAGGAGTGGGTCAAGATGGCTTGGAAATGAGTTGGTCGTGGCGGTGAATTCAATGATTGTCATGAAAGATAGGAAAAATGATGTGCAAGCGGTTCAACGGGTTTAGCCTGAGATCGTGTCAAACTTAGTAGCATTGACGATAAGCTGATGATTGCGATTGTTTGTGTCGCCCGTTCGCAGCTGCCACGGTAGAGTTCGGCCAATTTGCAGAGCAGCTAACATGGCACCTTGAATAGTCTCGACGTCGCTGCCTCACTCTCTAAAGCCCATGCGGGGATCATGATGGTCGAGGCCGTCAAGTTTGGGACCGAGTAAGGATTTAATCGATAGGACCGTAAGCAGCTAGCGTCGAGGCTGTGCCCAAGTGTCACTCCGCCGATGACGCATGTCATACCAATAACACGACCGTGCCAACAACCACGCTGCATGCCTAATCCTCGCTCGTAACATGAAACGTGCCACATAGCGGGCGGTGCCAAGTAAGCAAACAGCAGCAGTAACAGATGAATAAGATCGCGACAACTATAACTCCTCCCATTGCTCACAAAGCCTCCTTTTCCTACGCTCGCTCGTTCGTTTCGTTGTTTCCTTCTGCCGGTTCTCCTCACCACTCGTTCCTCCGGGAGACCGGCTAACACGGCATCGGCGCCCATCACCAACAATCGCGATCATGGCCCCTTTCCAATTCGGAGATTTGGGCACAATATGCAACTATGCGAAAGTTAAATACGAAGAGCGGGCGGAGACGAAGAGGCGTCGCAGCTACAGACGCTCGTCCAGCGACCCCACCATGAACGCTACTATACGCAAACCCCACGGCAAACTACACAAACCGCCCAAAATACAGTCGCTACATGAAAGAAAAGAGCGTCCGCGCAATAAATTGCAGAAATCTAGACCGCAGAGTGTTATTGGGGTGGTTAGGCCGCCCGTTAGTTTGTTTGCGCTGGAATACGATCCTTATCCGTATAATACGCAGCCGAGTCAGTTTTTGGGTGTGTACTCCAGTATCGATACTGTCACGGCGGCCGCGTTTCGACATGGCGCGTATACGTTCTCAAGAGAAGGGCTGTTGGATGGAAGCGAGTACTTGAGTCCGACGGGTCGCATCAAGATTGTCTCGCATGCTATACAGAGCGTTGGTGTTACGGCTGCGGTGCCGGTGGATAGGACTAGCAAGAAGATTGATGACGGGGTTATGAGGCTGGATATTCCGCATCCGCTCAGTCAGCCTGCGCCGCGGTTCGACAGTCAACAGGATCTCGACACGCAAAACGTCAGCAAGGATGCAGTCTTTCTGGCGCTTCATGAAGGGCCGCAGAGTGCGTACTGCATTGGGATGTTCACGAGTAAGAGCTTGGCTTGGGGTGCTTGCTTGAAAGATAAGGCGTGGCTTGAGTGGTCGGACCCGTTGACTGAAGAAGAGAGGAGTGTCGAGGAGGACGATATGCCGCGGATCTCTGCCAGGCTCGTGGGAAGCGGACGACATGCGTGGTTCGTGAGGGCTTTTGAGGTTGATGGAAGGTGAAGCGGACGACCGAAAATACGACATCACTCATGCTCAGCACTATGCGACGTGCCAGTCGCATACTCGCTACGTTACCTCAGCACGCCCGAAGAGCATCGACAGGCGAGCAGATGCGCAGCCTTCCGACATCACGCCCATCGATCACAAAACACGGCGGAAGGCACTACTACATGTCCGAAGCCGCAAATATCGGCGACATACATTATCCCGATGTTTTGGAGGGCCATGTGCTACGTATGCCGGTGCCCACAAACATCGAAGCGATGATGAAGATCATCACCATGTATATACTTCGCCGAGGACACCCAAAGTACCTTTGATACGGAGTATGGTACCGATACGTCTCAGGCAGCAGCAGCTCGGCAAACATCATTTGGCTTTCATGGAGTTTTGGTGGAACCGGCGTTCACTGTGTAGATGAAGGAGAAGGCCCCTAGAATGTACAAAAGATCCATTTTATAGACTATAACGACATGTCGCCTTGGCGGCTCTCTTCGTGTTCGCTCGCATATGGCTTCCCATGACAATATTCAGTTTCTTCAGAGGAACATGCGTTACATCTTTCTTTGTTTCGATGAATTTTGTGGAAACCATACTACCGTCACAGCGGCAATTTGGGAATGACGACCTCATCTCGCCGCCGACATACTTTCTGTTCCATGATCTTTTTAGAATTGCCCAACCACAGGTCATGGCTTCTGTGCCTTCTATCTTTGGTAAGGGAAGCGGTGGTAATGGAATATTTGAGAAGAACAGAGAGTCGATTTATAGACGACGTGGATCGAGAGACCGGCGCATGAATCGTATGTCTTGCGTTTTAGGCAGAAGAGGAAACCACATGAGGTTGGTAGTAATCATTTTGGTTGGAAGAGCAGCGCAGACACTTTCGAGAGGCGAGACAGCCTTTTGGAACCCGAGACTGAGGAGACATGAGCGCGAGATGCTCGCTTTTAGACGAAGAGAAGATGCCGGCCGACATCGAATAGCTCTTGGTCGTTTTTGGACGGAAGGAGGAAGGCACTCACATGCGGTGCTCGTCTTTCAATTTTTGTGAGAAAGAAGCAGATAGAGGTATCGTCTCCCCATCTTGCCGTGGATGTATTTATATAGCGCATCAATGCCGAGATATGTGTTCAGTGGAGTAGTTTTTGGAAAAGAGAGGAGAGAACGCGGCATGGAGTGAGGCGATACCATTTTTGGTCAGAAGAAGAGCAAAGGGCCATCCATTTGTCCAAGGCGCGTTTTGATATCAGAGTGAAGTAAAGTGTGGTGCCTCTTCTTCGGCAGTAGTGTGACTTTATACCATTCTGCGCTAGTGTCATGACATCGAAGCGGACATGGTGCGAACAGCACAGCGGAATCGCTGCACATGATAGTGTCGTGGTCTACGTTGGACACGACGGTATCACAGAATACAGGCTAATGGTTCTGAATTTGAGTGAAAACAGGGCGCTGACACATGGACTTGGCGCTTTGAGTTTTGGATATGGGTGTAGGCAAGGATGTCCTCGCTCATCCTCGTCATACCAGGTTGCGAATACGGTTATGGTCATGGCATCCGATTAATGCGGAATTTGGAGAGATGGTAATGCGGAAGCGCTCGACAACGACACTTCCGTTGCGTGTATTAATTTTGTGGGACTGACGGTTGGAGCAGTCATTCGACATGTCGTCATTTGTTTTCGGGAAGGAATGAAATGCGGGGTGATCGTTGGACGCACGACAGATCTTTCTCAGCCCATGTGAGCTTTTGTTCTGAGATTTGGAGAGAAGCCGCCGACATAGGACAGCTCGAAAACGTTTTTGGGAGAAGGCAAAACTCACATGCCAGCGCTCTCAAGTTGTTTCGGAAGAGTACAGTGTCAAATATGTTGGTAGAAGAGAAAGGAAGAAGCGTTTCAGGCGAGCTTATATAGCTGTCTCCTAGCTAGAGCCTCCTCTTCGCGGAACTCGATTATGTGGACGTGGCAACTTGGTGTGCTCACATGGTAATGTCGAGATTAGCTTTTGGAAAGCTTTCAGAGCCAAGGAGAAGAGGGGCGTAACCTCGAATCCATGGGTTTTGCGACAGCCCGTCTTCATGGGCTGGATGTCTTTTAGTTTTGATCGCTATGCGCTAGGTCATGTGCGCACCACGCTGGACGACATCGAGGCAGAGCATACGGTGTTCGTACAACCACTTCCGTCATGTTACGTTTCCCGCAGGACTTTTGGTGTGTCGACACTCCGCATGAGTCAAGCATGCGATGTTTTAAGAGAAAAAGAAAAGAGCGCACACATATGATCCTTCCCGTGGAATTTAGAGGAAAAGGCAGCCGCACATGTTTTTGTCGTGGATTGTATTTTAGGAAGCAGACTTTGGAGTGTAGTGTAAGACAATAGAAGGTAAAAGAAGTATCGAAGCTTTATCAAGCCGTCGCTGGCTCCGATGAGTGGAAAGAAGGCGGAGAAGGGAGGACATTTTTTGACATGCTATTGTTTTTGGAGAAGAGCAATCTTCTCATGCGGTCATGGGCTCAAGTTTTTAGAAAAGCCAACTTTGAAGTGTGGTTTGGAAGGAAGAGAGGTATCAGACTCGCAAGACTTTATACACTTGCTCGCTGGTAGCCTAGGACTAATCCATGTCCAGACACAGCGCAACAACACATGCGAAGACATTTCGTTACTCTTGATATCTGGACGATTAATGAGAAGTCCCGCGGCACACATGAGGAGATTTTGTTGCATCTTCTGGCGCCGCCAATTCTACACACACGCTCTTGGGAGGTTGTCCGTGTTCTGCCGATCATGGCAGGGACAGTGAGTGTTTTCGTTTTGAGAAAGCTTTCCCACAAACAGCTTCATGCAGCAGCATTATGGGTTTTTTGAGAGACAGCGCAGAGACAACATAGCGGTTTTGTGACCGACATTTGGTAGATATTAGGAGGACGATTTTATGGTAAGAGTAAAGAATGAGAAGCAACGATTGAGGTATTTATATACACATCAGCTATGCTATTGGCGGTCAAAGGTACAACTTTGTTCGCAGTGTTTGCATGTAGTTGCAATGCAGGCACAGCAACTGGGAAAGACATGCCGTCATATAGTCAGAGTTTTGATCGAAGCCGGTAAAAACATGATATGTTGTAATGGTGATTTTGAAGTAGTTGAGTGAACAAGAAGTCGAATCTCAGTTCTCATGGGTAGGAGCACTGCGTCGTTTTAGTTGTTCAGAGGATGGCGGAACAAACACATGTTTCGAGCTAGTGAATTTTGAGAACAGCGAGCAGAACACACATGTTTGCTCCAGTGAGAGTTTTGGAGAACAGAAGTATTGCTTAGATGGTAGATGAGAGAACAGAGAAAGGGTTGAAGAGTGGTATTTATATCAATCGCTGGACTTGGTAGGGTGTGCTTGGCATGCTTTTGACGCATGTCGATGTTGTTCGAATACATGGAATTGTTTTGGTGGCTTTCTGTTGATGACCAGGTGCTAAAACTTGCTTCAATTGACATTGTCGAGAGCATGTAGTCTGATAGCTCTTTTGAAGTCCTGACATGCTCTTGTGTCCGAGGACTTGGACCAAGCGACTAGCTAAAAAGCAAAAGTTCGTTCAGGCGTGATGATGTGAAAATTGTGTTACTCGAAAAGATTACATCACACTTCAAAAATGTGACACTGATTCCCGCTTTCTTTTACACATACATCGTGTCGTTAAAACACATCATTGGCTCACGCTGCTGACACGATCAGTGTGACTGAGTGTGCCTCCAGCGTCTCGTATTGCTGACTGAACGAGAGTTTTGTGGATACCGCGATGTGGCGACGCGGGTACAACATGCAACTATCCGACGCACGCCTGCTCCACCTGCAGGACCGGGTACGACACCAACGAGGTCCTGTGCCTGGTGGCTGCCACGCCAATATGTCAGAGCTTGTAGTTTCCGAACCTGGATCGCCAGAGGCGCATGTCAATCTGTAGGTGGCCGCCGATCGCCTATTGATATCGCGGCCCGTGCGACGTATACGAAATATGACTATGGTGTTGTTGTCTCTCAACAACCCGCGATCGACATGTCGTGGTCGTTTGTAATATGGCAGGGTGGTCAGACGGACAGCGGAGGGTAGAACAGTGTCGGTCGAGCGAAGCGGCCGTCGTTTCTGCAGCGATCATGCGCAGCAAAGCAGGAGAGCGGTGTGGTTACCAGCAAGTTGGGCCTGTACAAGGTAGCATATTCTGATGGGTAACTGCATTGACAGCTCGCGATGGTGCAGGGTTCCACACCCCCTTGCGTAGCCATGTGTTCGAGAAGCCGGAAAGATCGCATTTTCTGAGTTTCCCCTGGCGCTATCGTGATGGGATCACGAGTCAGATGGGCGCATGTCTATCTCGACAGAGTGTGTTCTTCCAATGATCCCACCCTTGCATCACGCGTGATAGGCAGCCTCATGCGCTCGATCGACCAGGGTGTGCCCGTGTTGAGCATGCAGAAAGTGTGCCGCTTGGGGCTTGCGGAGAGTTGTGCAGCCGAATGTAATGAAGCTGTATCGCGAGATGCGAAAGGTGGCTGCAGGATCGAAGGCGTCCACACTCGCTGCTTCTTCGGCGTTCATGTACAATTGAGGAGCTGATGTGCTCCCAGGGCCAGGGAGACGAGCCGGTCGTCTCCCGCTATCAGGGTCCTCGGCTGCGCAATCATTGGCGGTTGATCTGGTTGCTGGATCTCGAGGCGTGCCGGTGGCTAAAAGACGCGAGAGTGATGACTTCAGCCCATCACAAAAGCAGGTGCGTACCCTGGACGCAAGGCACGCGCAATGCTAGGGCATATCAACATTACCAGGGCAAAGTATTGAATATTGAAGGAAGCGGGGCAGTGCGACGGCAGCGCTTCACGCGATAATAGCCACCGCGTCCTCTGCAAGGCTTGGTCCCAATTGCGAACGGACCTGTTTGAAGATGAAAATATGAAACTGCGAGTGTCAATTACTCAAGCGGGGTAGCTGCAAATATTGAGATGCTGCACCTATATCCCGATCTCGTAAGATCGCCGTCAGTGTTCAATAGCCGGCATGCGCCATGATGTGCTGCAAGGTCTTAATGTCCTTGTGATAAGATGTGATCACGTAGAGGCGCTTGTTAGCGATGATTGTGGCGCCTGCGTCGATCCGGTTTTCTGTTCCCGTAGCTCCAGCTGGAGGTCAGATCTTGCTTTTGACACGGCCCAAGCCTCAAAATATGCGTGAGGCGCTAAGACTGCGTCGCCAAGTCGCCGTGCATGATCGCCTTCCCTTTATCGGCTCAAGGCGTCGAATGATGAGTAAGTGCAGCGGATGCCTTCGCATTTGTCAACATGCGAGGCTGCAATGGCGCCTGTGGGTCGAGTTGGGATGCGTAAAGTGAGGCGAGAAGGAACGGATACCCTTGCGGACCAGGGAAGGTACGACCAGAACTTGGAAGAGCGACTCCACCATATAGAATCCTTCAGAACAGCGCTTCAGTTTACCTCGGGAACAAGGATGTCTGCAATGAAGCCATGTAATTCTAGTACAAATTCTATACTACAGTTGCTGCCCAACCACGTCGTTGCATCGGACCCGGGAACCCGACCGTTGATGACAGTTGTCGTTCCCGCCCTACCACCTCAGGCTCGGAGAACTGCCTCGTTGCCGCCCAATGCGGAGACGAGGTGTTGTTCTCTGGTCGAGACTTCGAGTGTCTTCGTTGCGAATTCACCGGAAGCTGCGAGGGCGCAAGGACGATCCGGTGGTATCCACATGCATTCGTGCCGGCTCTATCGATTGTCCTTCCACCTCATTAACCCATGCGTCATAATACACTCCGTAAGATATCCTCAGCGCCCGCGCCGGATGATCTGTTCCAGCATCAAAACCCAATAGCAAAAGCAATCAAGTACAGATGCTCGTAGATGCACGTATCCATGTCGTCAACATGAACCATGCGTGCCATTGCGTTCGTACCATAACCCTTCCCCACTTTTCCCCAATGCGAACACAAAAGACGAACAAGAGAATGGCCTGAGAAAAGGCTGAAAAAGAAAAGTGAAGACGTGACTCAAAGCCATAATGCTCGACGACTGCGAAAAACCATGGATGCAAATGTTGGACAGAAGGAAAAACCGATGCAGATTGACTTCCGCAAGAAGCGGTCGATGTTCCTCGGCGTCCCAATGGCTGTGGAAGGAAAACCAATACGAGACACCCTGAGAACAGTATATGTACAAAAAGAAGCAAGTGAAGTCGTCTCGAATGCGCTGGATGAGCGCGTAGTGCGGGTATAAGCGTGCGCATGGACGGTCTGTAGCAAGCCTCTCGAGATGAGGGTCAATGCGCTGACAGGATGGCGCTCGGGAGCGGCACTGCGATCAGCCACGAGCAAGATCGTCGCGACTAGAACTTGCTAAGATCATCGCCGTCGCGCTGTGGAGGTGGGTCGTTGTACAGATGGACCAGCGCCGACTTCTTCGAGGAGGTCCATGCAGGAAGTCAACACTGCGCAACGTTAGTATTGTGATCAGGCAATGAAGGCAATGTGGTACTGACTCGCTACGATTTCCTCTTCCCATACTCCCATTTGGTAGTCAACGAGGCCGTGCTTCTCCATGCTGTCGCAGTTCTTGACAAGTTGAGTGCCCATCTTCTCGAGGAATTCCCAATCGATGAGTGATTTGGGAGGCTGCGGTCGCTGGCCCGTGGTGGTCATCTCCTGCGTCATGGTCTTCTGCTTCTGCAGCGTGGAGAGCCAGCAGGTGTTGAACTCTTCCCACAGCTGCAGGCGCTGTTGGTAGTAGGTTTCGTCGTCGCGTACTAGGCCTGCTGCGGTCAATTCAGTTCCTCGTTCGATAATGCGCACACCGGGGAACTTACCCAAAGTCTCGGCCCAGTGCAACAGCCAGTCGGACATTCTGAGGAGCAGTGTGCCGGCTTCGGCGAGGCGGCCGTCACGGACATGCTCAAACGTCTTCTTCAGCTCGTTTTGGTAGTTTCGATAGAAGTCGTCGTACTCGTTGCCACTATTGGCCTGGGGCTCGCTGTAGTTGCCCTGGGAATAGCCGCCCTGGGAAGGCGCCTGATGGGGGTCTGTCATGCCAGCGGCAGTGAAGGCGGGCGCAAGGGCTTCTCGTCCGACCTGAGCTTGGGGAGCGGAATAGCCTAATGAGGGATACTGGGAAGGAACGTTTTGCGCCGCGATGGCAGAGGCAGGTGCGCTCGTGGGCCCGCTCTCATAGTATTGGGGTTGTGCCACGCCAAAGCCGGTGCTCAGGACCTGTATAGCCGAGTCCCTGTTCTGCTGGTACTGTTCCACAGGCTCATACTGCGAAGAAGGCTGCGCCGCGGCCTGGGCGCCCGGCACGCTGTACATGATGTTCTGGCCGTAGGGCGAGTACTGCTGGGGCGCACGCTGGGCCTGTTGTTGCTGGTCGGCGGCATAGTCCTGGGCGCCATAGGCTACGGCAGAGGGCTGAATCGACGAGCCAAACTGTGCACCTTCACCGTAAGCGTAACCGTAACCCTGAGAGCTGGCGCGACTTCCGGAAGAGGGGACGGATGTGGGTGGGGCAGGTGCTGTCAAGGGCGGCTGCCTGAAGCGATCGGGTGCGCTTACCACTGGATACGATGCCTGTGGTGGAAGCAGCGTGCCTTGCTGGCTTGCGTAACCTGAGGGAGTATGCCGTGGCCGGCGGTCATTGTCCATCCCAACCAGCCCGCCTTTATACTGCAGACTGAAGGGGGGTTCGAGAGCCCGGTACCCCGAGGGCGAGACTGGCGGCGTCGCGTAATTGGCCAGCTTGCAGACTTGCGGGATGTAGGTGGTGGAGGGCCGGCGCAAGAGGTGGAGAGGCGAAGGCGCAGGTGTAGTCGACGTATGCGCGGACTGATGGAAGAGATGCGGTTTGGGGCGGGGTGCGTGAGAGGACCAGAAAGAGTTGATGGGTGATGCGGGCCAATGGTGGTAGATGTATGACGTCCGAAATTGGAAGACGAGATGCTCCCAGGTCCAGATGGTTTGGATATAAACACGGCCCTGACGCGTCGACGAGCGACCAATGCAGCCCAATGATGCAGGAAAAGAAGCTCGCGCAAGAGCCTCGGCCAGCCACCAGGATATCCTCGCTCCGCCTGCAGGAAGATGACTGCAATGCAATGCTCAGACGTCCGGGATTGGTCCTCCCGATGCGGTAATGTTGGAGAAAATGTGTGCGCCGTGTGGATCAGCTAAACACGTAGCCACTAGGTGACAGCGAAATTGTCCGGTAGATGCAGGCGTGGAGAACCCTGTGTGGGATGGGCTGGTGGTGAGGCGACGCTTATGCGTGAGATGTTTGAAGGGTAGTCCTTGCAAACAGATCAGTGTTCCAACGAGTCGGACGGAGTAGTGGCCGGCCTAGGAGATGGTCTCAAACAATCTAACGTCTGCGTTGCGGTAGCTCAACGGCCTAAACGTACGCTGGCGTTCTTCACGATGCAGTGTCTTGGGGCGCACTGGGCGAGCGGGAGTACATGCAGAGACGAATGAAGCGTTCGGTCCGAGACAGGACTGAAAGTGCGACGGATGCTAAGATTGTAATCGGATCGGTTGCACTGGACCGACGGATGAAGTGAAAGGCTCTGTTATAAGAGGCGTGTGAGTTCGACGTCAGTTCACGGCTGGCGCAGATGCTCACAGGGATGCAAGTGGGGGAGGGTGGTGTGGTCGCCGATGGTAGCCAGGCTGGAGGAGGGCAGAAAGAGACGTGGGCGGGAAGTGATGCAGTCGCGCTACATTGGGAGAGCATCGGGCAGTGTGGGAAGCAAAAAGGAAGTAGTTCGCAAGCCACGCCGGCGAACAGACTGTAAATACTTGGACCAGGGTGTTGAAGCTAGAGGAGAAAACAATGGTGGGTACCTGAGAAGTGGGTGTGGCTGCAGGTCGGGCGAGCGAGGGCTGACGAGTAAGACGACTCTACCAGCTCTGGATGACAGCGACCATGCGAAGTCTCCGATTTCCGATATGGCCAGGGCGGGGCTAGCAGTACCCTGTCTGCCATGGTTACGGATCGCCCATGGTGGATCTGCAGGCGTCTGGGCAGCCACACTGCAGGGCAGCATCGCGTTTGCTATGCGTGACCACTCGATGCCGTCGATACGAGGGCGCCGTCAGCGCCAGCACGACGACAAAAACCACGAACTCCATCGTGGCTTCCTTCTTCTTGCTCTTCGGCGCAACCAGATGGCGATTCCCGCCCCGCGGCTCCACAGCGGCCAAATGTCGCAGCTGGCTGCTGGCCCAGGAACTGCTCCTCTCACCCAGCTGGGCTTGGCGGCAGACAGTGACCACGCGCCACATGGCATTTGTCCGCCAGTACGCGTGAAGAGCTGTAGGACAAAGGGGCCCGACGCACCGTGGGAAGACTAACCTTCAGGAGCGCGTTTCCGCCATGTTTCATGCCGCAGGCGTCCTTCGGCTCTTGAGGCGCCCTCTCCTGCTGCCAAATCACCAAACGGATGTCGAACTTGGATAGCCTCACGGCCGGCAGTGTCTCGTGTAGGTAGGTGCTGACAGGTGGGAGTGAGAAGGTTTAGGGGCTATCTCGGGCTCCAAACTCGATCCGTCCTTTCATCTCTGCAGCGCTGCAAGTTCCCGTCCACGCGCAGGGATCTCTCGCCTGTGGTCGATCTTGCCTTGGGCCACTTCACCCATCAGCCTCACTCGTCGATCCTGATCCTGCGAATGGGGACCTTCCCTTTCGAACTCGTGGACTGACGCACACTCACTCAAGCCGCGACCTCGCGACCTCGCCATGCCTTCTCCACGCTGCGACTCCTCGAATCTTACATGTGCGGTACGGTGGGGCTCTAGCGCCATCTCGGTCGCTCCTGCCGGCAAACCTCACTGGTTCTTGCCGCGAACCTTCCGTCATTTTTTCAACACGGCACGCTGCAAACGCTACCCACCGCCGTTTATTCAGGCTAAGAGCACGCCTTGCGCTGTCACTGACACTTCAATTGCACGCTCTGGCGCGCCATACGCCGCGCGCGCGACTGTCCGGAACTTTGCGCCATGAATGCCTGTTCACGTGCTCACCGAAGACTGCAATCTTCTGGAAGCTTTGCAAAGGCGCACAGCATGGCTCTGCAGGACGCAGCCATCGCGTCACGAAACCAATGTCGTTCAACTTGCCCGCTTTGGTGCGATCACTGTCCAGACGAGTGCGTCATTCGGTACGGATGGCGATCATCAGGTGGCCCTGGCTTTCGCATCAACCTCCACCACCGCGCTTCGTGAAATGATCAAGGACCACGGCGAACATGCTTCGAGAAGGTTTCACTTCGTTCGACAAACGTCTGACTCGCACTCAGCTGCGACCACCTGGCAAAGTCTCGGGCGAATGCCGTGCTCGACCGTTTACGCGTCGTGCGGGACACGCGACAAGGAGTCAAACAGGGAGCTCCCATCTCCAACGAAGATCCAAACGGCAGCCCATCTTCTAGTGCCAAAGTCTTCTCATGCCTCCTGCCACATAACGTTTGTCCGCGACATGATCCGGAACGACCGAAAAGCAAGTGCAAGCGGATATAGCACAGACGTCGTGGTTCAAATATCATTGGCCGCCCTATGACCATGTCCAAAATAGAACATCGTGAAACGAGTCAGGGACGATCACCGCAACTCTGCGCCCGCGATCAGCCGGTCATATGTTGACTCTTGTCGCATGTGCCACCGGCAATAATAATTGGCCTGAGCATCTTGCTGTTGCAAAACTCACAATGCACATTTGCCTATCTAGGGTCTTGGTCGAAAAGCAGTCATGAATGCGAATGCGAGTTTAGCGCAAACAGAAACACATCAGGAAGGCATAAGTTATCGCATCAGTATTGAGTGCATTGCGTGCTGGTGGTGGCGCAGCCATTCATGCGATATACATTTGCTTCCTCTTAGCAAAGTGGTCTTCAACAGCTGTCAGGAACGGACCGAGAAAGCAATAACAGACAGTAGTGAAGCAAGGTTGAACCTGCATACTTGCTCGACATGAGACTGAACCAGGGAAGAAGCATAGTCAGCAGGGCAGAGCGGCACAAGGTTCAAGGCCTTGTGTTTCTGGACACACTTGATCGAAAAGCATGACCCTGTCCGGGCAATGCCGCACCAGATGAGGATCGTGTGAGCACATGGCCGTTTGGGTTGCGACATTGACAATCAGGCGAAGAATTGGTCATCTCCACGTGTCGTATGTACAGCACCCTGTTCCATGCAAACAGCGACAAGGTACCGAGAGTAACATCAACACTTGCTTGGACATACAAGACGAAATTGAAGCACATTCAACAGACGGCGTCTTGACATGTCTCATCTTACATTTGGCCAGGCTGACACTGCAGACGACTAGCGATAAAAGGATAGTATACACACAAGCAGCTCATCGCTTGACCCAGGTGGGCATCTTTCGCGCCTTGACGTGACCTGGCTTCTTCCTTTCCACCTTCCTTGGGTCGCGCGTTATGGTTCCAGCTAAGGAGCAGTCAGCAATTGGATCCGGAATGCGCAGGCGAGACATGTTTGGGATCATCCAGGGGTGTTGACTGCGTTTTGAGGCGTAGACGTGGGCATGTGTCAGCCGCGAGGGCTGCATAGACAATGCTCATGGAACGACAGAACAAGCAATGCTGGATTGCAAAAGGCACGGATAAAGAAAACATTGACTCACCTCGTCGCAGCGCAGGCTTCAGCGCGGGTTCATGGACCAGCAATGACTTCGCTACAGCTAGAGTCATTGCTTCCGCCTGGCCAGTCAGGCCACCACCCTGCACCAGAGCAAAGACGTTGTACTTGTCAAGACGCTGAGTAGCCTTGAGGGCCCAGACAGCGCTCTCGCGGTGATGCAGCCGCCCGAAGAACTCTGAGAGGGACTTGCCGTTGACGAGCACTTCACCCTCGCCTTCTACCAGCCAAGCCACAGCAGACGACGTTTTTCTCCGCCCAACGCCCTTGGCACGCCCAAGCTCATCAATCACGCCAGGCTTCGGAACAATGTCACCGGGCTGGTTGGGCTTCTTGTACCGCAGCATCGCCTGCACAACCTCGTCGGGCATGAGCGCGGGGTGAATGCAGTTGAGCCTCCGCAGTATTTGCAGCATCCTGTGATAACGCGCCGTCTTCACCGGCTCGTTGGTCATGATGCGATACTGCTCGATCGTCTTCCAGGCCACCTTGGGTGCCTCTGCGGGCGGTATAACAGGTAACGTAGCGACTTTTCGAAGGAGAGCGGAGAGGGAGAGGAAGTCGTCGGTGAAGGTGGGCTTTGCGCTGAAGTAAGACGGCGATGCTGGGACGACGCGCAGTGTTCGTAGCGAGTCCTTCTTTTCGCCCTTCTTGCCGCTGCCTTTTGTCGTCGCTTCCAAGTCAATTTCGGGGGCCGCTGTGAATGGTTCCCGTATCTCTTCCTCTGTAACCTCTGCACGTCGTACGGCTGTCGTCGAGATGCATCTCCGTACTGTGGGTTGGAAGCTCCGTTGAGCATATCGCATCGTGCGTTCGCACTGGGGCCGCGGTCGACTGCCCAGGGCATCGGCCGCCCTCCAAAGACTCCTTGAAAACTCCCTGCTTGCCATTGCGCCTGTGGTCGACAGCGAATGCACCGTGGTAGCGCTGTCAAAGAACTGCCACCTGCCACAACTGACGACGATGGATGCACGAGCCACCTGCAAATCGGCTAGACGAAATTACGGTGGACTGTGCACGCAGGTCTCCTACAGCCCCGCCTCCCTCAGCCTTTTTTCTTCACAACTCCTGTCTTCCACACACTGATTGTTAAGCTCAACCACGAACTCTACAATCATGTCTTTCGGAAAGCTCTACAGCTACTCGGTACGTCGTCGCACACAGGCACGCGAAGTCGCACCGCAATGAGTCCTAACAGCAAGCCAACAGGGTAACCCGCGTACCACCTCTCTCCTGGCCGTCGCGAAGGAGAATGGCCTCGACATCGAGTTCGTCGACACTGAGCCAGCCAAGGGTGTCTCTGAGGACTACCTGAAGCTCAACAAGCTCGGCAAGGTCCCTACCTTCGAGGGCGCTGACGGCTTTGTCCTCTCCGAGTGCATCGCCATCGCTGTCTACCGTAAGTGCTACCCCGCGCGTTCGCTCCTCCTCCCTGCATAATATGATGTCGAATGAATTCATTCAGTTATCCCTGTCTGAAAACTATTGTTGAAAACTTACTATTCTGATTTGCCTCTACCACATCTACTCCGTCTGTCCAAAATTTGGTGGTGACTCAGAGCTGACGGATTCCAGTTGCCTCGCAAAACGAGAAGACCAGCCTTCTCGGCAAGACCAAGCAGGACTACGCCACCATCTTGCGATGGATGTCCTTTGCCAACACTGAGGTCCTCTCCCCCCTCGGTGGCTGGTTCCGCCCCATCCTCGGCCGCGACCCTTACAACAAGAAGAGCGTCGACGAGTCCCAGAAGGCCGCCCTCAAGGCCGTCCACGTCATTGAGGAGCACCTCCTTACACACACCTACCTCGTTGGTGAGCGTCTGACTCTTGCCGACATCTTCGCTGCCAGCATCCTTGCCCGCGGCTTCCAATACTTCTTCGACAAGCAATGGCGCGACTCCAACCCCAACACTACCCGTTGGTACGAGACCGTCTACAACCAGACCAGCTACTCTGCTGTCGCCCCCAAGCTCGAGTTCATCTCCGAGGCGTTGAAGAACGTCGCACCCAAGAAGGAGGGTGGTGAGAAGAAGAAGGAGCAGCCCAAGGCCGCCCCTAAGCCCAAGAAGGAGGAGGCTGAGGAGGAGGAGGAGGCACCAGCTGCCCCCAAGCCCAAGCACCCTCTCGAGGCTCTGCCCAAGGCCACATTCGTCCTTGACGACTGGAAGCGCAAGTACTCCAACGAGGAGACCCGTGAGGTTGCCCTCCCCTGGTTCTGGGAGAACGCCAACTTCGAGGAGTACTCCATCTACAAGGTTGACTACAAGTACAACGATGAGTTGACCCTCACCTTCATGACCTCCAACTTGATCGGTAAGTCAAATCACCTGCAATTTATATAGTCACATTGCTAATTCCTTTAGGTGGTTTCTTCACTCGTCTCGAGGCCAGCCGCAAGTACCTGTTCGGCTGCTGCTCCGTATACGGACAGTCCAACGACTCCATCGTCACCGGTGCGTTCATCGTCCGTGGCCAGGATGCTCTCCCCGCCTTCGATGTCGCTCCTGATGTCGAGAGCTACGAGTTCACCAAGCTCGACCCCACCAAGGAGGAGGACAAGGAGTTCGTCAACGACCAGTGGTCGTGGGACAAGCCCATCACCGTCAACGGAAAGTCCTACGAGTGGGCCGACGGAAAGGTGTTCAAGTAAACGCTTCGCCTTCTTTTTGAAGTGTTTGCTTTGATTTATGATGCGGATGATTAACGAACTGGCATGGGTATGGATAGGATGACGGATGAGGATTCATGAGATCACGCTGGGCAGCCCTGGTGGATCAGTGATACTGCCATAGCCGTTAGAGGCTCAAAATGCTGCACAAGAAGTTCATGATACCCAACACACAATATTGTCTCGATACTGTGACGTCTGTTCCAAGCTTGTACTTTTACTCTGCTAGTCTCGTCATGTACATGTGATAGATCTTAAGCGCTTGTATGCGACTGCGTTCCTTATCGCGCACTCAACAGATAACGAAGAGTTTGTCTTCCCTGACACTACGTTGCCTAGCAGGTGTCAGGTGTTCTCAACCCCAGATCTGGGCTCGAACTGGGGTGGGGCCAACAAAGTCGTGGCTTGTCGAGCCGAGCCTATCATTGGTTGTAAGAGACAAGGAAATAGCCCTAGCCAACCGCCGAAGCCGTCCAACGAAGGCTGGAAAGAACGGCGGCGTGGGCAAGCGCATGAGGCACATGCATGTCTTTGATCCTCGAGTCCTCACCTCGATCTCCATCTTGTCAACTTCTACAACACTGAACCGCGCCGAGATTGCGGTCCCGCGACGGAACTATCACGGTGACATTCGCGCGCACGGCCAAACACAGCCATCATCACAAGGCACGCCTGAGCTGAGCGCGGGCGTATTTGTCGTCATCCGCACTTTGATTTGCGACAATCGGTACCTTTTTCGCACAACGGAGGAAGAGCTGGAATCGGAACATCAGGATTAGCGCGACAAGAACCGCGCAATCATTGTGCACATAATTCCGGCTTCCTGCGTTATCAGTTGGTGGATCGTGCTCCGGACGACGGAACGGCGGCCATCGGTTCACGCAAGTGTAACGTGCAACGGTAACAGAACAAACTGGTGATCTGGCTTCGCGCTACGGAAACGCGACGCAAGGATTGAGCACAAGAGTGGTTTCCGGCTTTAAAGGTGGGAGGTGCGAAGAAGAGGGAGAACGTCCTCGTTGAGTCTTGACGCAAACAGAAGATTCTAAGGAAAGAGAAAGTGTGTTTTGGGACAAAGAGCAAGCAAAACCGGATTGTGCTTGTGCATCTTAAAACAGCTTGGGGAAGAGAGGCTAAGAAAATTTATCAGTTGAACTGGAAGAGGAAGACAAGAGGAACACCAAGGGAATGAAAGAAGATAGCGCGAGGGTGGTGAGGAGATCATCTGGAAATTCGGGGGAACCTGCGATTCAGGTCATCTGTCTGGTAGGTCATTCTGTGCTGGTTGTGTTTGTCGATGTGGCTAGAGGCATTCTCATATATGCATCAGATGTCGCCAATCGTGCAGGTCGACAAGCAGATGTGCCGTCTCGCAGTAGAGGCTAACACGAACAGGGCTCTGGAGGTGGACCAAGCGAAGACAATGTCACGGGCTTCCTCGTTCGATCAACAGCAACAAACTGGGCTAAGAACTCCGTCATAGCTGTGGATGCAGGCTCCCACCTTGCATCGATTACCCGCATACTTGGTCAGGATTTCCCGCTTGTCTCCGACCCGGATCCAGCATTATCGACCCCACATAACGGTAATGGAAATGGGAATAGCAGTGACGCGCATATAGAGTCGCCGTCGCCGGGCACTGGGCATGTCTCGCTCTCCGACGAAGATTCTGGACCTGAGACACCAGATTCTGAGCAGGATGTACCCGTCACAATTACTACGCTGAAAACTGGCGCATTCGCGGGGTTACCTTTCCCACATCTAAGTGCCAGGGCAAATGCGCTACATGTTGTGAGAGAGCACATTTCGACTTATCTCATCACCCATCCACATCTCGACCACGTCTCGGGCTTCGTCATCAATACAGCAGCTTTCCACAATACATCTCGACCCAAGCGGTTAGCAGCACTACCATTTACCGTCAACGCGATCAAAAATCACATCTTCAATAACATCATCTGGCCTAACCTGACGGACGAAGACGGAGGCGTGGGACTAGTAACATTCCAACGGCTTGCAGAAGGCGGTAACATTGCGCTGGGTGAAGGAAGCTCAAGAGGTTACATCGAAGTGTGCGACGGCTTAGGAGTCAAGGGCTTCAAAGTAAGCCATGGCCACTGCATGCAGGGACCTGGCCATGTACACCGCGGATCGAACGCCAACCTACTGGAGACCTCAGATCGGCAAAATGCAAACCCTTCTCAGTCGTATGGTCAATCAGACGGACTTGAAGGTCGTTCACAAAGCTTCTCTATGACTACACAAAGCGCACCCGGCACTCCAGGTTTCAGCGGAAGCACAGAAGCCGGCCGACGAGCCAGCGGTGTCACAGTTCCTCAACCCCAGCAACCGCAATCGCAAGATCACTGTGTGATTGACTCAACCGCCTACTTCATTCGCGCCGAATCTACCCTGACGACCCCAAAACGCGAGATCCTCATCTTCGGCGACGTTGAACCAGACTCCCTCTCACTTTCCCCACGTACACATCAAATCTGGACGGAAGCAGCTCCAAAGATCGCCGCCGGCACTTTGAAAGGTATTTTCATAGAAGTCTCATACACGAACGCGCAAGCGGACGCCGTACTTTTCGGACACCTAGCACCCCGCCATCTACTCGAAGAGCTCAGCTCCCTCGCGGCCATGGTAAAAGACAGCAAAAAGCAGCACGAGCGCGACAAAGAAGAGCTCCGCTCACAGAGGAAAAAGAAGCGGAAGCGAGCCAGTGCAAGTAACAACCTCCAGCTCGAAAGTCTAAGTTCAGCCGAGAATGGAAGAAAAGTCAAGATGGGCGGCTACCTAGGTGGAGTAGGCAAAGGGATAGATTCCCCAATTTCGATAACAAACCACTCGCAAACCGACGATGAGACAATGAGCGACTTCCCGCTTTCGAGGGGTGACACGGGGACGAACACGCCTGTTCCTTTTCCACCGCCACTGCAACATCATCAGTCTCTTCAGCGGCATCAGGATCAACCACAGGATCAGCAAAATGGCACCCCCGGGCCACCTCCATCCCATCCTTCTGCACCAGCAGCGTTCGGTCTGTCATCCGTCTCCGCTGAGCACAACCGCGCCATGCTCTCTGCGGCATTCGATTCTCCGCTCAAAGGCGTCAAGGTCGTTATCATCCATGTCAAGGATTCCTTCATGGATGGGCCGCTAGTAGGGACTCAGATTCTGAGGGAGCTGAGGGAAGGGGAGGAAGCATTGCAGGAGCAAGGGAAGGGCTTGGGGTGTCAATTTGAAGTTAGCGCTGCGGGAGAGAGTTATTGGTTCTAATGGCGTTTGAGTAGGGTTTGGTCAGATTGGATTCAAGATGATCGGGCTAGAGAGGGGTGTGGCTTGGCGTTTGGGGGATGAGCTTCGGCTTTGTCTTGGGGGGTTCTTGGTTACTTGAGGGTTACGATATATATATGTGTCTGAGCGGCTACTTTGAGTATTTGGGGGAAAGCGCGTTGGGGTCTGGGGATACATGTAGCATCATGAGTTTTGATATACCACTGCCTTTGTTACCACCGCAGCCATCGCATGAGCTGCTGTCTGCGTTTAACCCTCATCCATAACGTACCCAAGCTAGTCCAGCACCAATACTTCCTACACTCTTCACCACTACATCACCTCCCAAACACACGTTCCCTCCGCCTCGTCTGCCGTCGTATCCACCACTCCATCCCATCAACAAGCGCCCTATTCCCAATCAGAAGCGCACCCTATCCACATCGTTAGCTTCCGTACTCAATCCTACTCCTACTCTAATATAGCCTCTCTCAATTCCAACAACATACCGGTATTCCGACAAACCACCACCCCGCAATCCACATCGCCGTATCCACCGTATAAAACGCGCCCACACATCCCCCAGCCCATAAATTCACCGTCGCACAGCTCATCAATGTGCGTGTTAGGGGCGCGAAGCGGTGCCGTGCTCGGGGGCGGTGCCAGAGGAAGAGCATGAGGGTGTGGAGGAGGATGTTCGACTGTGGTAGGTAGATTAGTACGTCGCTTCCGTAGTAGGTAACCTTGGAAGGTGGAGAAGGGGGGAAAGAGACGGGGGCAGGTAGGTAAATAGCATGAGCGAGGGAGCTATCATATTCAACGTACAGGTATGAATACACTAGTAATGTAAATAATATTGAGGTCATGGATGTTGAGCCCGCCGATAGCCATGAGTGCGCTGCATGCGTAGGCCATCACCGTGCCGGTGGCGATCCAATACGGAATTGGATTCCAGTTGTCACATGCTATGCGTACTGTCCGGGTTCGTTGCAGTACTAGCTCTGAATCTGTGTCTGTCTCCATGGTGGACTGGTTATAGGGGATATAGTGAGGAGAGGGCGTGAGGGCATGCGCGGCGGTGCGAGTTGTGAGGTGAAGGTAGATACATGGCGAAAGACGCCGGTGTCCAGCCACATGATGTATCAGCTATTACACTGTTACTCTACTATGTAAAGGGTCTTGACTACTTGTGGTTGTTGTTCGTCCCTGAACTGGTTTGACGATGGGCTCCCGGAGGGTACCATGGTACTTGCCTGCAATGCCGAATGAGCGATACGCCTTCTTTCGGTATATGCGCGGGTTTGATCGCGTTCCCCGCGTTTAGAATTTTTGGTCAACATTGTCTTGACTCGTTCTTTCTGATTCAGTAAAATAGAAGGCGTACTCACTGCGTGTCCATCGCCAATGAATCCCTCATTGTCATCACCAACACCACAATTGCCACCGCTATCAATAACGATGCTATTGAAATCCGTTTTCGATAGAGAATGCGATCTCGAGGATGCGATCCTGCTATCCCGTCTACCCGATCTAGAGAGCGCACGCGATCCATCACCACCCGCACAACTACCACAGCCCCAGAAGCCGCGCAGCAGCGCGTTCACCACCACAAGACGATTTGTACTGCTCGCAGCTATAGCATGTTACATCGGAGCCGCTGTAGGAGTCTATTACGTCGATGATATGGAAGAGTTCTTCCTCTTGCTGGTGTGGATTATCATGCTACCTGTAAGCTCAGTCCTCCACAGTTGTTTTCACCTCCATTCAAGATTCTTCTTGTTCTGGGCTAACCTTCATGTACCGATAGATGACCATCATCTGTCTTTTCGGAGGTTTTATCCTGACACATGAGAACGTTCCCAAGGATACCTCGCTGCTCGCGCGCTGTGTAATACACTTCTTGACCGGGGGTACCTACATCGCCAGCTGTGTCTGGATATACATGACGCGAAAGAGAAGTCCGGAAGACGCAAAAGGTTCCTTTGGGATGGATATGGCCGGATATTGGTTCTTCATCTTGCCGGTAAGTAATCGTTCTCCATACGTGTGGTGGCGTAGAGAAAGCATAGTGGTTTGCTTGCTGACGCGTTTCTTGATGCAGATGGGATACTTCGTATTGAACCTGGCCGTGCTGCTGGTTGTAACTGTATGGAATAAGCGAGACGACAACACAGTATCCGAGTCACGAAAGGGGGAGGCTTGCTGCTTGGGAATGATGGTACGAGCAAGATGAGCAAGAAGTAAAAGGGTTAGACACCTGGGGGTATCGAAAGTCAACGCGCGTTCCCTCGGCACATGGACATTTACTCGTGCGTTGTGACTTTGCCGTAGCTTTCACAGTGAAATTGAGCAATGCCTTTCAAAGTCTCATTGTTTCGCGCAAAGAATCCAAGCTTTTCCACCACACGCATTGCACTAATCACCCAGAATTCTCACCCCACAATGCTACCACCATATCCAGCACGCAACATGCATTTCAACTACGGCAGTAACCTAGGAAGCAGTTATGACGAAGAAGGCGACCTTGAGTCCGCGTCCTCTTCATCTCCTCAATTTTACACGGAGAGCCAATTCCGCGCACTGCCGCCCACACAGCGCGAACTGATTCTAAAATCACACCGGCGCTCGTTCATCCGGTCACCACCAGCAATCATGATGCTTATGATATTCCTTATCGTAGCTGCCGCAGCACTTTATTAAATCAATCATGATATAACGGAGGTCATGTTAATGTGGGCCGTTTTCGTACCGGTAAGTCGCTTCTCTATGCCCGTCTCTTATCTAGCTACGCCAGACCCATATGAAGGATTTCTTACTGATTTATGTGAACAGATGGCAGCGATGTTATTGCTGTTGGGGTGCTTGATTGCACACCATAAGCTTCCTAAGGATATGTCGTATTCTGGTCGATCTGCCATTCATCAATTTACGGGAATGACATACGTTGCAGCCTGTGTCTTAGCGTATGTGCTGCAACAGAAAGATCCAGACGATAAAGGAAAGTTCGTGTTAGCAATAAGGATGTCTTGGTTCTTTGCTCTGCCGGTGAGTCTATTCCTTTTGTGGCAGTAGAAGGAACATGTCGCGCACATTGAACGTGAACTAACGCACTTTTTCGTTCGCAGATTGGGTTCATCGTCTTGAACATCGGGATCGTGTTGCTTGCCAACGCATGCAAAAAGACGGAAAGCGAAGATTCGTCCGAATAACCAGAAGATAAGAGGTTCTGCCTGTGGCTGTTGGACGGTTGTTGACAAGAAAGGCAAGAAGGAAGACAAAGACTTGACGGGCACGCGAGGTCATGTGAGTTGCATGAGAAAATATCAAATGAATCACAGAGTAAATGTCTTGGTATTGTAACACGCTACTGTAGACGGTTCTGAGGATGCATCGGTAACTTTAAGCATAAGTTCGCTGCCTGTTATTGGGTTAGCAATGTGTGGATCAGAACAGGAATAGGAACCACCGTACGCGTATAATTCCTTGCCATCATCATAGGGGCGCGCAGGCGACCCAGCATCGACCTCCTTGTTCACTGCCGCCCGGCTTGAGATGGTTCGCTTCCTCTCCCCATAGATCGAGGCCGAAACCCAAAGCAGCCACATGATTCCGGCAATAACTCCATACGCGATGATCTGGCCCTGACTGGGGGCAAATCCGGTGAACGCGGGCGCATCCGATGCAAGTAGCAGGCCAAGACCACCGTTGATCATACCAAGCGTGATGAGGATACGTCCCAGCCAGAGGTGACCGTACGACCAGATAGTCCGGCGGCTATATTTCTTGAACTTGAGGTGGTGGACGAAGCCAAGTATGGGTTGGAAGAACAAGAAGACAAAGACGATGATGCCAATAATCGGGTGGTAGTTGTCCAACATGTTGACTGGGATGTTGTTGATCATCCACACACCGAGACCGAATGCTGCGATGTACACAACATACGCAAAGAGTTGAAATATGCCATGGACGATCCAGACACCGCGAAACGATCCTAGTCGTATAAGAATCGATCCAACTGGGAAGAATAAGACAAAGGCCAGGGCTGCGAGGACACCATGGGCTACGATGATCTTATGTCGTGATTCTGATGAGAAGCCGCCACGGCCGCCGCCAAACGATGAGCCGAAGTCGTTGTCGCCGCTGTCACTACCTCCTCCAAATCCGCCTGGACCGTATTGACCACCGGGGCCGTACTGCGCAGAAACTGTGGTTGCTGCTATCATCTCATCAATTTAGTCCTCAATCTCCAGGGTTGGCTTCATACCTAGGCTAAGCAGCGTCGCTCGTGTACTGAAAGTCATAGTGATGATGTGGAATGAGAAAGACCAATGCAAGCTCGATTTGAATGTCTACAGATCGATAGAAAGAAACATTGGCTAGTTAATCTATTCTTACCTGCGACGGCTGATCTAACAACATCACCCACAACACAAGCCGAACAGCGCCAAATCGATGAATCACGTCTGGGAGTGACACAGATGACGCTGTTTAGAACAGGAAATGGTCGAGCTTACGCGTTTCCGCAGCTTTTTCGTGTGTTTCGAGTGGTGGACATTGACATGCTAGTCTGACTTGGGGCCGGGGTGCACATGGTGGAGAGCCGGAAGTAAGATGTCGGCGAAACATGTTGGGAAAGCACCGACTCTCATGATGTGACGAGTGCCTCAGGCAGAAGATGTCGTTGACGTCGATACAGGATTAGTAAGGTCGTCTCATGGAGGCCTGGATGGTTCAGCCTTCCTGAGCACGTGTTTGCGCGACGTGCCTGTAGCCTTGCGCAGGCACGCGTCTAACTCGCTTGGCTTGGCTAGCATTAGCATGATCCTTCGTTCGCGGGTGTAGGCAGCGACTAGGCGACAAATCTTTGAAGCTGCTATTCCAGGTTTGCTGCGAACATGGCCGCTGGTCGGGTGCCGAACTGATGGCGAGAGGTGCGATCGCGATTACTGGTCACCCGTGTGGCTAGTGTGGCAGATGACGTGAGTAATGACCTTGGGAGCCTGTGCGAATGTCTTTCTCATCAAAAACTTCATCCCATGTTAACACATAGTATAACTTCCGGGTTCACGTTCACCGTCTAGTCGACATGGCGGTCGGCAACGTGATGTGGCATCCCCACGCAGCGCATCCCGTCGCCCTCGACCCCATGGCGGTCAGAGCGCGGTCGAGGTTTTCCATCCGCCCTCCGCGATCCTGGGCTGTCGCATGGCCAGGCACATGTCGGTCGTTCAACAGGTACAACTCCTGCATGCGCTTGTCTGTAGTCATTTGTCCCCTGAGTTCGCGGTGACTGTTGCATAGCCCCAGTTTGCAAGAGTCCCGTGGTAGGAAGAGAAGGCAGAATAGCGCACCGCCACGGTTGTGCACATCACGCGCGCGCCCTTTGTCCGTATACATGTCGTCAGAGTTGTGAGTCGAAGAAGCAAAAGAAGGTGAAACAAGGAAATTGCGCTGAGTTGGAGCAAAGAGAGGTGAAGACTCTGTGGAGACATGAGTTGTGCATGCCCGCCGCGAGGATGACTCCTGCAGGTCCCGAATTTCGGCGATGCCATGTGACCAATCATGGGCGGGCACGGGTGCAATAGTGGGCCCGCATTCGCTGTCATCTAGGCTATGATCTAGCATCTTCCTTCTCCCCGTCACACCATCGTGCGGCTCTGAGTCACTCTGCAGCCTACTGACATCCTTGACTTAGCTTGTACCTGCATACGTGATTCAATGTCATCCCATGTATATAAGGCTGGGTAGGTATCTTGCTCCAATGCTTGACTCTCCTGAGACTATCAGCCGCCTTTGCGGCTTTTCGCCCCACCACTCTCCATCTCCCCTCAACCCTATTATTACTTATTCACACATCCACAAGAACTTGAAATAGACGACATGGGCAAACGTCACAACAGAAAACGAACTAGAAGCCGTCCTCGGAACCGCAACAACAACCACGACAATTCACCTCCGCAGGTCATCAACCACACTCGAAGCGAGTCGGTCAGCACTACCTCTTCAACTCTCTCCGCAACCAGCTCCTGCTTCCATCCTCAAGGCTCCATTGCGAGTGCCAATGCGAACCACTGGCAGCAAACTTACACCGCATGGCAAACCCGGCTTCGACTACAGCAGGAGCAGGAGCAAGAGTTGGAGACTCAACGACTGCGCATCTTTGGTGGACTACCGGAGGATGAGAGGACCTTGATGGAGCCGATGCTCAAGGTGGTCACGGATCTTTTCGATGGTTTCTACGATTACGAAGATCCGTGATGATTAGAGTGCTGGTTCTTAGCACATCTCTACTCCTTCGCATGGGCATCCATTTCAACGGACGATACATGTTTTTACGACGAACACGACACGAATTAACGACCAACTCAACGATGACTCTGGTAGCCAGCCGGAGGCGTGGGATATCATCTGGGCACGGACTCGTAGCAGATCAGACAGCACCTGCGTCGGCCCAACTGGGCCGGCCCGCAAGCGCTATCTGGTTGGTTCAATATTGCTCAGCCCTAGGACTCCGGCTTCACGCATAGGCGGCGGAAGCGAAGACAATGGTGGAAGAGACAGCTGGATGCACGCCTCATGCTTGTACACGCTCGAGTCCCGAACTCGCGTGTACATGCTATTGGCTAGAGCGTCGCTGTCTCTGAGAACGGCGGAAAGGAAAGAAGGACGCGCATGCGTATTGGTGGAGGAGTCATCTTGCTTGGAGGAATTGGTGTATATCTGCAGCTCTCTGCACGGCAGGCAAATGTCCGAGTAGTTTATCAATATTTCTTTAATTAATCCAAACCTTACCTTAATTCGCTACGTCCTTTTGCGATATTCTTGAATCATTACTCTCGCTGAGACGTGACTGCCTTGCGCTGCCTCTCCGCATCTAGAGCTTTGACGTTTTTTACTAGTCCGTAATTGGTACATAAACATACAACATTCTTTCAGCTTTACCTACTTTTACTTCTCACTGTCGCTTCTATCAACTGCCTCAGACTTCAGTCCTGCTTTATAGACAACGACTATCCAGTCGACCGCCCGACTTTGCGCAACTCTAATCCGACCGATTCCAAGATACAAGTAGGTGTTGTCGAGTACATGCGTCTGGTTCACTAAGCTGATGAGCGACCTCCTTGTAGCCCGCGATGACAGACAATGAAGCGTTCCGGTTCCTCGACCTCCCCAAGGACATCCGCCTCGAGATCTACGACCTTTTCCCTGCCGAAACACGTCGCTACACAGTAAAAACGATACGTGGGCGAGCCATGCCGCGCATTAGCGTTGCTACGAAGCGTATCCCGTGCATGGGACTGCTCACCACTTGCCGACAAATATACCACGAAGTCTCTAGCGTACTGGCTTCAAGGTTGGACGGTGAGCCACTTCGTATCTTTACGAATTGGGAAGAAATGTGTATCCCCACCATGAATCTTCTGATGATGTGTACACCGGCATTTATCGAAGCCGACGAAACTGTCTCACTCCTCGAGCGTCACCATTCCAGCGGCCAGGTCAACCTTCAAACTCCTAATCTGCGCGAAGTCCTCCGTCTTCACAACGCACTACCCACTGGTCCAAAACTTGAAGTCGAGTTTACCGTTGAGGTTGACAATGAGCTTCTACGTCCTGAGAATCTACAGTTGATGAGGACGGCTGTTGGAATATTCTACGGGTGGCTTGCAGGGATGAGCGACAATCAGTTGCTCATTGACGAGGGCGGTTTCATTGACATTACAATCCGGCCTACGCCGAAGACAGAGACGAGCAAGAAGTTACTGGCTAAGGAGCGACTGTTCGATCATGAAACGTTCACGAAGGAGTTCTGGCTGGAGAAGATGTGGACTATTCACACCGGTGAGTGCATGACCGAGAAGGAGTGGCAACGCAACTGGGAGGAAGGCAAGCACTTCGGAAAATTGAAGCGTATCTAGCAGCTTCATGACTTCGCAGAAGATCATGACACAGGAGAAGGGGTGATGAGTGCGGGGTCCAAAATGGTTGAGGCATCGCTGCTGGATTCCAGTGTAATGAGCCAACCACCGAGGACGTTTCAGTAGGAAAGCTCTTTCAGGTCTCTCAAAACCAACACACAAACAAGGACTGGAGTTCCAGAGAGACTTCCATACATACTTGTTTTCTTTATGCGCGTGTAGTTGAAAGAAGGCCGTGAGAAATGCTTCTGCCAAAACATTGGTATTCGACTCGCAAAACATCCAAAAACCACCTCTTTAGCAACCAGATCCCTAAAATTATCTTAAAATGAAGGTTGAAGAATGCAGCACGTTAACGCTCCAATATCCAAAGTGACCCATCGTTATTGCCTCCACGGCCCTAGCCCCCCACCCTCTTTCTCCCTCCACCATCAAACCAACGTACACACAATCACGACCCCATCACTATAAACAGCAACCCCAAAATCGCAAAGCGCAGCTAATAAAAGCAGGTTTACGTACCCACCATGCGCACAAACCCGGCTGAGCGGTCGCCCTACTATCGTACGACCCTCGCCAACGGTCACCCCACACGCATCCCGGCAACGCCCGAACACGATGTTCTTGCTGCATGTGTCTCGCCACTAGGACTTTTGAAATAACCACACGCAGGAGCGTATCATACGACATGATCGTACATTTGGCGGGTTCGGCCAATGGTGTTATAGACTGTCGGTCGTGTCTCGCGATCTCAGAAGCCGGAGTTGTGATTTCGCATGTAGGTGTGAGGCGCACGCCTTCATGTTGGTAACATGGGATCACGCAACCAACCTGTATGCATTGAGGAATGGCATCGTCGGTAAGCACCGCGATCGTGATTGTTGCTTCAAGGAATCGTGATAGATATAAGGTGGATGAATTTCTTCCGTTGATATTCATCATCTACATCCAGTCACATCCATCTTCAGCTATTCAACTCCATCAACCTTCAACACCTCATATCGCACATACAATAAGCGTCTTGCATACAAGTAATCGGCAATCTTTTTCATCTTACCAATCATCAATCAAGCCGACAAAGCAAGCCAGCAACACCCAACACACCCAACCAATCCACACATAATGCCAGCAGTACCAAGATCCTACCTCCCCTCCTTAGCCGCCTTCCTAGGTAAGCCTCACCACCCCATCTTCTCTTCTCCTTCCTCAATCACATCCAACAACACAACATCCAACTAACAAACCTCCCCAGCATTCGGCATAACCTACACGACAATCGTCGCAGCAAAAGAAGGCGCAGCCGTCGACGGCGCACGCACCCGCTGGCAAGACCAACATGCACGAGCGAGGAACGCGTTGAGCGGGGGTATGACTCTAGCGGATATGGAGAGGAAGTAAAACGAGAGAGGGAGAAGAAGAAGAATGTCCAGTTTAGAATTCTGTGTATACTAGGGTAATAGGCGTTCCGGATGCTGGATACAAGTCCAAGGTATATTTAATTCATCAAGTTCAACGTATGCGTATCTACCTGGACAGTGTGATACTTCTCTTTCCAATGTCTTCAACACAAAGCATGCACCCATCTCTCCGCATGTACGTTTACCGTGCCTCGCCATCCACCCGACCACCATTGCAACAACATACTCCCACTCCATCTTCCCGTCTCCCTCATCTACCACCCATCATCTCCCCTCCTCCACCACCATCCCTGCAATTCACCCATACAATCTCCATTATACCCCCAGGATACCCCCCTATAACACTATCCCTACTATCACTACACGCAACGGGAGTCAATGATAGTACCCGGCGCATGCGTCCCTCGTGTTTTAGACCACTGTTGTTAGAGGGACCACATTCCTCATCGTAACGAGGAATGCGCGAGGTGGAATGTGACGTGGAGTAGTGTAGGGAAATATATTAACGACGGTTGTCGGGATGCGATATCGGTATGCAGGGTAGACGTGCATTGGGGCAGGGTGCAGATACGGGGGAGGAGGACGGAGGGTTCGTGTGGTTAATCTGGGTAAAGAGTGTAGGGCAGAGGCGGCGTGGGGGTGGGTGGGAAGGATTGGGACCGGGCGGATGGATGGATGGATGGATGGCGACACTGTAGTCAATGAGTGAGAAGGGGCAGAGAAGAAGAAGTCATCACAGTCAAGCATGTAGGACAAGAAGTAACTTCATCACTATATTCAATCCCCACATCCGCCTCTACGTAACCCCAGTTCCGACTACTTCATCAGCCCCCAACAGACCTTGGGGTCAGAATATATCTACAAGAAAACCCATTGCCCGTTGAACGCCATCCAGAACAAGGATCAAGGTATGCATGACGAACCATCGCGCAGTACCGAAAGAACAAAGGAAAAGCAAAAGAAGGCCTACTACTCGCTGATTGCGGCTGAAACCCAAGTCGCACGTCGGAACAGCCGACTCGGATATATATGATCAAACAAAGGGAATCGTTACAATCATGTAGGACAGTCTATGAAAACAAAAATCGCTGCAGTGTTTGAGAAGGAAAGATCAGAATGGGACAAATTGTAGAGTCATTGGCTATAAGTCAAACGACGATGTGATGTCGGCTAATCTTTGCATGGCGGGGCTCATGGCAGCAATCTTCCTCGCCAGACGCTCTGCTAGAAGTGCCTCGTTCGCTTCGTCTGAGATGACTAGGGAGTAATGTGCGAAGGCCTTCTCGGGGTTGGTGAAGAGCGCCTCGTGGTCCTCAAGCGGTGCGGCGGCAGTGGTGGAGGGAGCGGACGAAGAGTAGTACAGGTCGTACTCGGCATCTACCTCCTCAGTCTCATCGACGGCAGCGGGGGTGGACTCAGACTGGACGGGGCGCTCGACGATGGGGTAGTCAGCCTTGACCTCCTCGACAGTCGAGTCGTCCTCGGCGTTCAGGATAGCGCTGTATCCCTTGCCAGACATGGCCTCGATGTCGAGGGGGTTGGTGGGACCCTCAGGCAGCTCAGTGACGGCGAAAGCAACGGGTTGCTGGAAGTTGAAGCCATTGTTAGCACCCCAGTTGTTGCCATTGTTGGTGTTCAGGTTGAGCATAGCAAAGTCGAGTTGGGGCTCGGGGACCATGGTCATACCAACGTGAGTGTTCTCGGCCTGCGACATGCCGTTGAACTGCTGTTGTTGCTGGAACTGAGTGGGGGCAGGAGCAGCGGCGACGGGTGCTGCGGTTGATGGCATTGAGGTCATGGGGGCCTTGGCTTGGAGCGACTCGTCGCGAGAGAGCTCCTCGAGGAAGGGAGTGAAAGCCTGGTGGCGGAGCAGACGCTCGATGAAAGCGCGCGAGCGGGCGTTCTCCTCCATGAGGAGGCGGTTCTGGGAGCGGAGTTCGTTGGCCTCGTTGACCTTCATGGCAACCTCGCCTTCGAGCTGGCCAATGTATTCTGGCTGTGTTAGTTGATGTTGCACATGCAGTGGGGTCGTGGTAGCTTACCCTTCCTTCTCGAGCGGAAAGCGCGAGCGGAGACCTTGTTACGGAGCTGGCGGCGCTCCTTGGAGCTGAGCTTCTTGCCCTCTTCGGACGCAAGCAGCCTCTCGTCCTCGTCCATGTCCTCCTCGTCCTTCTTTGCGCGGATGATGTGGGGGAGGAGGCCTTGGTTGTCGTTGGCCATGTTGGCAGACGCGTTCTGGCTGTCGGCCCGGATCTGTGCGACGACACGGGTGATCATCTCCTCGGTGTGGGCGTCGCTGAGCGGGCTCGATGTCTTGCGGCTGGCGGAGCTGGTGGAGGCCATGCGGTTCTGTTGCTGTTGTTGCGCTTGCTGCTGCTGTTGTTGTTGCTGTTGCTGGAGGGTCTGCTGTTGCTTCTGGTGGGCCAACTGTTGTGCGCGCTGCTGCTGGGCCTGCGCCTGCGCCTTGGCCATGGCAGCCTGCTGTTGATGCATACCGGGCCAGACCCTGACGTTGGTGACCTCCTCTTGTGTGATGGCGCTGGGGTCGACGAAGTCGTCTTGGGCGGCCTCGTTGAAGACGAAGCTGTTCTGGCGGTAGTCGACGGCCATGTTCATGCCGACGTCCATGGGCAGGCCGTTGTTCCAGGCGCCGTCCATCATGGAGTCGCCGCCCATCATGGCCATCTCGTCCAAGCCAGTGGACGAGAACATGGGGAAGCCCGTGTTGTAGCCGGCGTTAAGGCCGGGAAGCGAGTTGGTAGGCAGGCCGGTTTGCTGCTTGAAGCGCTCGTACTCGTGGCTGGGCTTTGCGGGGGTCTGGAGGTCGTCGTCGATGTTTGTGCTGGTGGGACTGGCCATGGTCGACGTCGCACTGGACTCCCGCTTCAGAGTGGCAGGCTGCGTGGGCGAGGGCATCTGGCCAAAGTCGAAGAACTCATTGGGGTCGACGCATTGGTTCGGGTGGCCGTTGAAGGGGGCCATGGTCATGGCAGGCTGGACGGCGGTAGCCATGTCGCTATTGTTTGTTCGACTGCTGGGGAGTCGCTGATCGTGTTTGAGCGGTCCTTAGGCAGGCAAGCGGCAGTCTTGGGGTGTTGTGTTGCGGGCACTGGGTGCGTGACAGGAGCGGTTAGCCTGCTGGAAAGTCGTCGTCAGCTCGACGCTGGGCCGGTTCTGCCGGAAGTGTGGCTGTGCCGATGGATCCGCGCCTCCTGCGAGCACGTTTGTTGTGATAGAGCGAGTGTGTTGGTGGTGAGAAGATTGTTGTTGTTGGTGTTGATGCAGAGTGCAATTGTCGGATGCGAGTATGGTGGAAGAGAGGCAGAGCGAGGGCGAGGATGGGCGACGGCGGCTTCTTTGCTGGGGCCCTCGCCCTTGCCGTTTCAGACTGAGGCGGAGTCCCCCTTCTCGAAATAGAAGGAAGCAGGCCCAACCCGGTTGGCTCGCTCGCCCGCCGATCACTGCCCTCCGCCCAGCAAACTTCGGCTCTTCCTCTCTCCTGAGCGCCGGGTCATCTCGTCGGCTTCACCATTCTTAGTACACTAGACACAATATCAGCATAATGCTAATTCTCGGATATCTGCTTCCCCTCTGCGGTGCTTCCACGGCACCAGCCTCTGACGTCACGTCACGGCTGTCATTTTTATCAACCGTACAAGCAACCCGAGTCCTTCAACAACATCCAAGGCCATGGCACCCAGCTGGCGAGTCTCCGTATACTCTCGTGCAGCTAGGCATACGCACTTGATGCACTGTCGGCGCATACTCGCCGAGCCCGAAAGTTGGACAGACGAATCACCGCCTGCCCTGCTGCACCACCACTGAGGCTGTGCTGTCATACTGCACCCTTCTGGGCACGCTTGCGAACCCCGCTGCTATTCGTCCACTCAGGCCTCTGTTCTCTCTCCTGCGCGAATAACTTCCATGCCGTGCAGCCATTGAGCCACAATCTACCGGCTTGGTGGCGCGGGCGCCCAGTTCGGTTGCATGCCAGCCAGCAAGCAGAGCAAGTGCAAACGAGCCTGAGTCTAGATGCCAACTCTAGACCTCACCATCTTACTATGCAACGCCTGCACATGACAAAGCCTTCGTATACGTACGTCTGGCGCAGCACTTGCTCACATTCCGCAGCACCACCAGCCATCAAGGCCATCTGGCGTCTACGCCGACGGTCAGCGTGAACGCCTCTCCGGACAACCTGCCGCGCCCAGTGCAGCGACAAGTCCACATCCACATCTACCGCATTATGCCAGCTTTGCGAGCTCACCTGTCAAGTCTGTCAGCGCCAGCCGCAAATTCTGATCTACATGGTCCCGTCCTCTGAGCGGAGTCGGTCTTTAGTCCGGCAATCTCCGTCCCAGTGCCATGGAGTGACTTGACCCGACCAGCTTCCCCGATTCCACTGGCCATGAGACCTTTGAATCTTGAAACACTCGTCTTGAGTCAACAACGACTTAAGACGTCACAGCTGTCACTGCTTCATGCCCGCGCGGGTCCTGCCGCCCAATCAAAACCAGCTCATCCCTCCAGCGTAGCCAGCAACCCATGCTAAGATGAGGATAAGCCCTACCTATCAGATCTGCATCGCAGGTACAGGCAAAGCCAGTTTACACGATACCGATTATCGGCCAACCTCATGGAAACTCGTGGGAACGTTTCCTGCGCCATGCTCCAGCAGCTGCACAATTTTCGCACTGGAGCAAGGCTGAGCATGGGACGCGTCATCAGCACGCAGAGGAAATTTCCAACCTCAAATTGAGAGACACAATTGCAAGTGTTGCAGCTGGAGACTTGGTGACAGTACTACACGCGGGCTTACACCGGTCTCTAGAACAAGGCCATGCCTACACGTCTTTGTCATGCGTAGCATTGGCAGGCTGACAATCACTTGGCCGGCCTTATACACTTACCATAGACTTACTACAGCCATCGAACTTCAGAAGCATGCAACTGCAGACTTGAAAGATCGTCCCTGCCAACACATCTCTGTGTACCGTCTTTGGCGCTCTCTGTACCCCTCTCCAAAGGCCGCGTACACAGAGACACACTTTCTTGCATCCAGAACCTCCTAATCACTCAATGTCATGATCCAGAAGCCGCAGCAATCTAGTCGCACGTTCTATTCCCTAAACCCAGCGAACCACAAGCCGCCCGTCCGCCCCGGCCGCTGCGCACCAGCGTCGGAGTCAAACAGACCATCATGCCATTATCCACAACCGCTCACTTCCGTCTCAGCCCGTCTCTCACAGCGACCCTGACGCATAAACCACGGAAAGACATTGGGCGACCGCTAATCGGCCCGCCTCAAACCGTAAAAAGAGGTCTAGTGTCCAGAACCCTCAGACCCTGACCCGTCATCTGGCTGAACTCTTACCCATGGAGCCACAGAACACACACACTGCTGTTTCACGGTCTTCGACCCCGAAATCCAGTCATGCCACATTCACTTTCCCATCACTGGAAGCGCTGCTACTCCCTACTAGATGTGAAATGTGAAAAGGCCTTCGAGACGGCTTTGACGCGACGCGCGTCTCGTGTCGTCTTTGAACTGGCGGTCGATGCTCTTGCCGTGCCGTGGGTTTTGACAACTCACAGCTCCGTGCAAGCCTCACTTAGTTTTCCCCATGATCGCTGGTCTTGGTTGAGCTTGTTGCACTCTACGCGTTTCAGGGAAAGACGATGTGGGAGCAGGGCTGGGCTGGAGGCGAGCGTCGTGAGGATATCAAGTAATGCGTTTCGCATAAGGCGCTATCGTGAACAGTGATGGACATCTACTACGAGGGCCTCACTTGTAAACCTAATCGCTTCTCTTGAATCATGCGAGCCTGGGGAGGACGATTAGCTTGGACTGTCGAATGGTAGGCATAGTCGCCAACCGATCACATGAGTGGCGGATGACTGCAGTCAATTCAACGACGTAGCGTATAGCAAGATGTAGTTCATGTTCTTCAGAGAACATATTGGTGCTGGGTCATTACAACCTCTATAAAAAGAGAAGAAGATAATTGTCGGCAAAGTGTCATTGATACATCATTATATAGACATTGTACATAGCATCCGAGGCCTTCTATATCCTCTTCTCACCCTGCTCAGGCTCTTCCCTAAGGAAGCCATGAACATCCTCCTCATCCACGCTACCAGGCTCGCGCTCAAGTCCAGTGGTCGTGCCATCGTGACTATACTCCATGACGGGCGGCTGCTGATACTGCTGCTGCTCTTGCTGGCCCATCGTGGGGGGGGGGG
>Ga0265798_10000697_pt1 | contig 54845 bp, 47 predicted proteins | sample P3T30metagenome_FD_192430 | JGI IMG/M metagenome (GOLD analysis project Ga0265798, IMG submission 192430) | Plant litter microbial communities from East Loma Ridge, Irvine, California - P3 T30 | ecosystem: Environmental > Terrestrial > Plant litter > Unclassified | place: USA: California...
GTGGTCTTGCCGGCGCCGATCTCGCCGGTGAGCAGCACGAAGCCGCCGCCGCTGCCGATCCCGTACAGCAGATGCGCCAGCGCTTCGCGGTGACGCTCGCTCATGAACAGGTAGCGCGGATCGGGCGCGATCGAGAACGGTGCTGCCTTCAGCTGGAAATAGTGGTTGTACATGCAGTCGATGCGACAGGGGTTACGACAATGGCGACACCCCTGAACCGGTCAACGGGCCGCCTGCTGCGGTTTGAACTTTGCGCAGTATATTTTGCTTTTGTCATTGGCGTACGCGATCGTGCTGCCCGGGTTGGACTTGCGCAAAGGGTAGCGCGAGCCATCGACCGGCCGGAACGCGGCGCCGGCGGCGTCGTGCACCGCCTTTTCGAGCTCGTCGGGTTTGCTCTCGGTGAGCGCGGCGATGAACACCAGTTCGCTGCTGTCGTCGCTGACCATCACCTCTTTCACCTGCGCGCCCCACAACGTGGCGTCGATGCGGAACCAGTAGGCGCCGCCCTCGCGTTTGTAGGACGGACCGAAGGACTGGGTCAGGTACTGGTAAAAATATGCGTTGTTCAATTCGCTGCGGCACAGCAGCGCGCTGCCGATCACCGGACCGAAGGTCGACGGCGCGGCCTGCGCCGGAAAGCTGGCCAGGGCCGCCGCCATGCCCACACCGCATAGCGCGAAGCCGAGCGCGCGCAGGCCGGCCCGGACCCATGGCCCGTTCCTCGACATCCTGCCCGGCTGGCGTGGCGCGCTTGCGGCGCGTGTTGCGGAGCGCGATGCTCGCGGCTCCGGTTGGCGAATCACCCGAATCTCTCCTGAAACGATCCCGTCATTATGACACCCTGGCGCGCCACGCGGCCACCGCCGGAGGTCGCGCACAGGCCTTGGCGCCGTCCTGCTGCCGCATCTGCAACGATGCTGTTGTGGTCGAGCCACACCGTGCAGCCAAGCTCTTGTCTGCCTGTCAAAGCCGCCGCGCATCGCGGCCGCACGCCATGCATCCTGTCGCTTCCCGGTGCAGTTGACCCCGCCAAATCGCCGTTCCAGCGGTTTCGCCATGCACGGCGCGCTCCCTTGTCTTATCGTCCAGTCTCCGATCCACTTGAGAGCGACGCCGAATCCGCCATGCATACCGTCCTGAAACGTTCCCTCCCCGTCATCGTCGCCGGCCTGCTCGCCGCCGGCGCCGTCCACGCCGAATCGACCACGGCCGCGATCACCGAACAGCGCAGCGTCGGCGCCTTCAGCGCGATCGAACTGAGCGGCCCGTTCGACGTCGCGGTGCGCGCCGGCAGCGGCGCCGGCGTGGCGCTCACCGGACAGCGCGCGCAACTGGAACAGATCGAGGTATTCGTGCAGGACGGCACGCTGGTGGTGCGCCCGGTGTCGCGGGTCGGGTTTCACTTCGACTTCGGCAGACGCCCCGAGCGGGTCACGATCAGCATCGGCGCGCCACAACTGGCCAGCCTGCGCGCCTCCGGCAGCGGCGACGTCACGCTCGACGGCGTCAACGGCGAACGCTTCACGCTCGGCGTCACCGGTCCGGGCGACCTGCGCGCCACCGGCGCCGTGCGCGACCTGACGCTGAACGCCAGCGGCAGCGGCGACGCCGACCTGCGCCGGGTACGCGCCACCAATGTCGACCTGACCATGTCGGGTCCGGGCGACGTGCGGCTGGCGAACATCGGCAACGACCTGCGCGCCAGGGTCAGCGGCTCGGGCGACCTGGAAGCAGACGGCTTGCGCCTGACGCGCCTGGACGCGCAACTGAGCGGCCCGGGCGACGTCAAGCTGGCCGGCAGCAGCCGCCAGATCCAGGCCAGGGTCACGGGTTCGGGCAACCTCGACGCCTGCGAGCTGTCGGGCGAACTGGTCAACACGGTCCAGAGCGGTCCCGGCGACGCCTGCATCGGCGGTCCGATCGTTAAACTCGACAGCCAGATCACCGGTTCCGGCGGCCTGCAGGCGCCGGCCATGCAGGCGCGCGAGGCGGTGCTGCGCATGAAAGGCCCGGGCAATGCCAACCTGGGTGGCACAATCGGCAAGCTGCAGGCCGAACTGGGTGGCTCGGGCGAACTCGAAGGCGACGCCCTGCGCGTGACCAGTGCGGTGGTCAAGAGCAACGGCCCCGGCGACGTGGTGCTGGGCATGGTCGGCGACACGCTCGAAGCCCACATGAGCGGCTCGGGCGGCCTGAAAGCCGCGATCGACGGCAAGCGCCTGCTGCTCAATGCCAACGGTCCGGGCGGCGCCAAAATACAGGGCCACGTGGCGCTGGTGCGGGCGCGCATGAGCGGTTCCGGCTCGCTCGAGGGCCGCGACCTGAACGCGGAGCGCGCCGACATCGCGGTCAGCGGTCCGGGCAGCGCCAGGGTCAACCTGACCGGAAGCGCGGCGGCGCGCGGCGCTGCCGCCGGCGGCCAGCTGCTGGTGGTGGACCGCAACGGAAGCCGCCACGCACTGCAGTAAACATCGGCGTCAGGCGCGCGCCAGCGCCTCGGCCAGCACCGCCTCGACATCGGCCGGCAAGGCCGGCTTGAGCAGATGGCGGTCGAACCCGGCCGCGCGCGAGCGTGCCCGGTCTTCCTCGGCGCCCCAGCCGGTCAGCGCCACCAGCATCGCCCCTTCCAGCTCGGGCGTCGCGCGCAGGCGGCGCGCAGTCTCGTAGCCATCCAGGCGCGGCATGCCGATGTCGAGGAACACCAGTTGCGGATCGAACTGCGACGCCGCCGCCAGCGCAGCGACGCCATCGTGCACCACGCGCGTCTCATGGCCCGCGATCTCCAGCAGCGCCGCCAGCGTCTGCGCGGCGTCGACGTTATCGTCGGCCACCAGCACGCGCAGGCGGCGCCCCGGCTGCCCCTGCGGCTGCACCGCATCGGCGCGCACCGCGTCCGGCCCGGCCGGTGTGGCCGGTGTGGCGACCACCAGCGGCAGGCGCACGGTGAAAGTGCTGCCCTGTCCCACGCCGTCGCTGGCCGCCAGCACGCTGCCGCCATGCAGTTCGACCAGGCGCCGCACCAGCGACAGCCCGATCCCCAGCCCGCCGTTGGAGCGGGTCAGGCTGCGCTCGACCTGGGTGAACATGTCGAACACCGCGCCCAGCGATTCGGTGGCGATGCCGATGCCGTTGTCCTGCACCGAGATCGCCAGCGCCTTCTCCTTCTCCTCGATGCGCGCCACCAGCACGATGCGACCACCGTGCGGCGTGTACTTGGCCGCGTTCGACAACAGGTTGCTGACCACCTGGCTGATGCGCACCGGGTCGGCCTCGACCTCCAGCGTCAGGTCCGGCACATCGACCTCGAGCCGGTGGCCGTTGGCGTCGATCAGCGGACGGCTGGTCTCGACCGCGGTGGCGATCGCCTCGCGCAGGTCGGCGCGGCGCATCTGCAACACCAGCTTGCCGCTCGAGACGCGCGCGATGTCGAGCAGGTCGTTGACCAGGTGGACCATGTGATTCACCTGGCGCTCCATCATGGCGCGCACGTTGTCGAGCAGCGCCGGATTGGCCGTGGACTTGCCGGTCGACTGCATGCGCATCAGTTCCAGCCCGTTGCGGATCGGCGCCAGGGGATTACGCAACTCGTGCGCCAGCGTGGCCAGGAATTCGGACTTGCGGCGGTCGGCGTCGCGCAGCGCTTCGGCCCCGCGCACCCGTTCGATGTGGGCCCAGCAGCGCTCCACCACCGCCTCCACCAGCGCCACCTCGCCCGGCGTCCAGCGCCGCGGCGCGTCCTGGTGCACCGCCATCATCGCCACCAGCCGGCCACCCTTCACCAGCGGGCAGCAAACGATGGCCTTGACCCCGATGCGGTTGAACATGGCGGCGCCGTCGGCCTCGACCAGTTCGGCGTCGACGTCGTCGATCTGCAAGGTGCGGCCCTGGCGCATGGCAGTCCTGGCACGCGCGCCGAATAAATCGAGCGAATACACGCCGACCGTGCTGGCCGCACCCGGCGCGGTCCAGTCGTGACGGATGGTGAAGCGGTCGTTGTCGGCTTCCAGGTCGGCGTAGGCCACGCGCGTGACGCCCATCTGCTGGCCCAAGAGGCGCGTGGCTTCGCCCATGATGGTGGCCGGGTCATGCGCCACACGGGTGGCTTCGCCGATCACGTCCAGCAGGCGCAGACGGTCGGCCGCCGCCAGCGCCTCTTGCGCGCTGGCGCGGGCGCTGCCCTCGGCCTGTTTGTGGCCGCTGATGTCCATGGTGGTGCCCACCAGCCGCGCCGGCCGGCCGTCGGCGCCCGGCAACACCCGGCCGCGCGCCAGGATCCAGCGTTCGCGTCCGTCCGCCAATCCGACGGTGCGGTATTCGTCCTGGTAGCGCTGCTCGCCCGCCGGCGCCGCCACCAGCGCGCGCACCGCCCCCAAGACCCGTTCGCGGTCGTCCGGATGCAGCGCGCGTTCGATCATCTCGCCCGTCACCGGGCCCTCGGCCGGCATGCCGAAGTGGTCGCGGGCGCGCGCGTTCCAGGCGAAGCCCTTGCGCGGCAGCGTGTGGTCGAACAGGCCGAATTCGGCGGCGTCGGCGGCCAGCGTCAGCTTCTCGTTGCTGGTCGCCAGTTCGGCCAGCGCGGCATCGCGCTCGCGCTGCGACACCACCTTCGAGGTGGTCTCGGAACAGACGCACAGCACCCCGGCCACGGCGCCCGATTCGTCGCGGATCGGGCTCGACGAAAAGGTGGCGTACATGGTCTCGGGATAGCCGTTGCGCTCGACCGTGAAGGCGCGGTCTTCGGCGTAGGTCGGTACGCCGCGCATGGCGTCGTCCAGCGCCGGACGCACCTGGTCCCAGGCCTCGGCCCAGACCACGTGGAAGGGCTGGCCCACGATGCGCTCGGGATGCTCGGCGCGCGCACCCAGCAGCTGGCGGTAGCCGTCGTTGTACAGCAGGTGCAGCTGCGCGCCCCAGGCCACGTACATCGGGTGGCGTGCGCCGAGCAGGATGCTGACCGCGGTGCGCAGCGATTGCGGCCAGGCGCTTAGTGGACCGAGGGGAGTCGCGCCCCAGTCGAAGGAGCGCAGCAGCGCGCCCATGTCGCCGCCGCCGGTGGCGAAGGCAAGGCATGATTGCAACGCTTGTCGCGATTCTCGCTGCAACTCTGGCTGCAACTCGCGCTGCGGCTCCTGCTGGGGTGACGCATTAAGCATGGGTGATCGTTCGCTAAGCTACCGCCGCGCGGTGCGCGGGCGTGACAGGTGGGAACGATAACACTTTGCCAGCGGCACGGCGTGAGTGGATAAACACGCACATACCAATCGCGAACAAAACCATACCAGTTAAATACCTGTTGACATGACACTGGTGCCTGCCTATAGTGCGCTGGACTCTTGCGGCCCATTTCCATTTCACCACGAACGGTTCATGATCCACTATCTCATCGGCGTCGACGGCGGCGGCACCAAGACCCGCGTGCGCCTGGCGCGCCACGATGGCACCGAACTGGCCGAAGCCATGGGCGGCCCTTCGGCCCTGCGCCACGGCGTCGAACGGGCCTGGAACGTCATCGACGGCGCGCTCGCCAACGCGTTTGCCAGCATCGGCATCGACAGCATCCCGAAGTCGGCCTGCGCCATCGGCCTCGGCCTGGCCGGGGTCCACAACAAGGACTGGGCCGCCGCCTTCCGCGCCTTCGACCACGGCTACGCGGCGGCGGTGCTCGACACCGATGCCTTCACTACCCTGATGGGCGCCCACAGCGGCCGTCCCGGCGCCATCGTCGCGATCGGCACCGGCAGCGTCGGCGAAGCCTTGCTGCCGGACGGGCGCCGGATCGAAGTCGGCGGCTGGGGCTTCCCGGCCGGCGACGAAGCCAGCGGCGCCTGGATGGGCCTGCGCGCGCTGAACCACATCGAACACGTGCTCGACGGCCGCACCGAAGGCGGCGCCTTTGCGCGCGCCGTGATTCAAGCCTGCGGCGGCGGTCGCGATGCGCTCCAGGTCTGGCTCGGCAAGGCCTCGCAGACCGAGTACGCCAGCCTGGCGCGCTTCGTGGTGGAATACGGATCGACCGACGCCGCCGCGCGCGCCATCCTCGAACACGCGGGCCGCGAAGCGTCCGAGATCGCACGCGCGCTCGACCCCGACGGCGCCCTGCCGCTGTCCCTGTGCGGCGGCCTGGGCGAAACGCTGCGCCTGTACCTGCCGGCCGAGACGCTGGCGCGCTGCAGCCCGGCGCATGGCGACTCGGCCCACGGCGCGCTGAGAATGATCAGTGCCCACCTCAAGGAACATACGCTATGAACGGCAACATCCTCACCCCCGGCGGCTGGGTTCGCGGCACGCTGCGCTACGGAGCGCGCGTGGTCAGCATCGACGGCGTGCGCGCCGATCCGACCGCCAACGACGACGACTACATCCTGCCCGGCTTCATCGACGTCCACGTGCACGGCGGCGCCGGGCGCGACATGATGGAAGGCGGCGACGCCGCGCACGTGATCGCCGCCCTGCATGCGCAGCACGGCACCACCAGCCTCCTGGCCACCACCATGACCGCGCCGCTGGAAGACATCGAGCGCGCGCTGGCGGGGATCGGCGCCGCCTGCCTCGCGCGCGGCAAGGGCGAGGCGCGCATCCTGGGCGTGCACCTGGAAGGCCCGTACATCAATTCCGGCAAGCTGGGGGCCCAGCCGCCATTCGCGCGCGAGGCCAGCCTGGACGAAGTCAAGCGCTTCGACGCCCAGGCGCCGATGCGCTTGATTACGGTGGCGCCCGAGATCGACGGCCACATGGAGCTGGTGCGGATACTTGCCGACGCCGGCATCCGGGTCCAGATCGGCCATACCACCGGCGACTACGAGGTCGGCGTGGCTGCGCTGGCGCATGGCGCGGCCGGCTTCACCCACCTGTTCAACGCCATGCCCGGCCTGCACCACCGCGATCCCGGCATGGTCGGCGCCGCGCTGGCGCACGCCGAATACGCCGAGATCATCCCCGACCTGCTGCACGTGCATCCGGGCGCGATCAAGACCGCGCTGCGCTGCATCCCGAAGCTGTTCTGCGTCACCGATTCCACCGCCGCCGCCGGCATGCCGGACGGCCAATACATGCTGGGCCGCCAGGTCGTGTACAAGTGCATGGGCGGGGTGCGCCTGGCCGACGGCGGCCTGGCCGGCAGCACGCTGACCATGGACCAGGCGCTGCGCAATCTGGTGAGCATCGGACTGTCCATCGAGGACGCCAGCCGGCGCGTCTCGACCAACGCCGCCGACTACCTCGGCGAAACCGCGCGCGGGCGCCTGGCGCCGGGCTGCCACGCCGATTTCGTGGTGCTCGACCGCGACTTGCAGATCAAGGCTGTCTACATCGAAGGAGAAAAGGTATGACCCCGACTTCCACCTCGCTGATGCTGCAGGAAGCCCTGAGCGCCGCCGATTGCGTGGCGGCCCAGCTGGCGCAGGACGCCGACCGTTACGCCGCGCTGGGCGCGACGCTGCGCGCGGCGAACGTGCACAGCGCGGTGACGGTGGCGCGCGGCAGCTCGGACCACGCCTCCAGCTACCTGGCCTACCTGATCATGGCGCGCATGGGACGCCTGGTGACGTCGCTGCCGATGTCCTTGATCACGCTGTATAAATCGCCGCTGAAGACGGCCGACACGCTGGCGGTGTCGATCTCGCAGTCGGGCCAGAGCCCGGACGTGGTGGAGCCGATCGAGTACTTCCGCGCCGGTGGCGCCACCACGGTGGCGCTGGTGAACGACGCCGACTCGCCGCTGGCGCGCGCCGCCGAATGGACCATGCCGCTGCATGCGGGCAAGGAACAGAGCGTGGCGGCCACCAAGAGCTTCATCGCCAGCCTGGTGGCCGGCGCGCGCCTGGTGGCCGAGTGGCAGGACGATGCGGAGCTGAAGGACGGCATCGCCGCCCTGCCCGAGTCGCTGGCCGCCGCCGCGCAGGCCGACTGGTCGTCCGCGCTCGACGTGCTGGCGCCGGCGCGCAACATCATGGTGGTGGGACGCGGCATCAGCTTCCCGCTGGCGCTGGAGTCGGCGCTCAAATTCAAGGAAACCTCGAGCCTGCAGGCGGAGGCCTTCTCCGGCGCCGAGATCAAGCACGGTCCGATGGCGCTGATCGACGATGGCTATCCGCTGCTGATCTTCGCCACCCGCGGCCCGGCCCAGGCCTCGCTGGTGGCGCTGGCCGACGAGATGCGCGGGCGCGGCGCGCGCGTGCTGCTGGCGGCGCCCGCCGACATCGCCAGCCGCGATCTGACCTTGCCGACCGCGCGCATTCCCGACCTCGATCCGATCGCCGCGGTGCAGGCCTTCTACGTGATGGCGGCGCACCTGTCGAAGGCGCGCGGACTGGATCCGGATCGTCCGCGCCACCTGAGCAAAGTCACCAAGACCAACTAAACGACCAGACTCGATGAACGACTACCTGGACCTGGCCGGCCAGCTGATGATGGTGCGCCTGTTCGGCACCGAACTCGATGCCGACACCGACGCCTTCCTGCGCGCGCACCGCATCCGCGGCGCTTGCCTGTTCCGCCAGAACATGGTGGATGCGGCGCAGCTGACGCGCCTGACCGGCCGGCTCAAGGATGCGATCGGGCCGCAAGCCCTGATCGCGCTGGACCAGGAAGGCGGCGCCGTGGTGCGCTCGACCTGGGTGCCGGCGCCGCCAAGCGCGATGGCGCTCGGTGCGGCCGACGACGCGATGCTGGCGCGCGAGGTCGGCGCGGCGGTGGCGCGCGCGGTGCGTTCGCTCGGCTTCAACTGGAACTTCGCGCCGGTGCTGGACCTGAACAACAATCCGCACAACCCGGTGATCGCCGAGCGCTCGTTCGGCGCCGATCCCGTGCAGGCCACGCGCATCGCCATGGCCTGGATGGCAGGCAGCGAAAGCGAAGGCGTGGCCTGCTGCGTCAAGCACTTCCCCGGCCACGGCGACACCCACGTCGATTCGCACCGCGACCTGCCCACCGTCGACAAGCCGCTCGCAGAACTGGAGCGCTTCGAGTTCGCGCCGTTTCGCATCGCCGCCAGCCAAGCCCCGGCGGTGATGACGGCCCACATCGTGTACCCGGCGCTGGACCCGGTCAATCCGGCCACCATGTCGCACGCGATCCTGACCGGCATCCTGCGTCAGCGCTTCAACTACGACGGCGTGATCATCACCGACGGCATGGACATGCACGCCATCGCCCACCGCTACGGCGCCGGCCAGGCCGCGGTGAACGCGCTGGTGGCGGGCGCCGACATGGTGATGGCGATCGGCTCGCGCGCGACCCAGCTGGAAACCGTGCACGCGATCGCGGCGGCGATCCGCGACGGCGTGCTGCCGCTGGCGCAGGTCGAACAACGCCTGACGCGCCTGGGCCGGCTGGCCGACCTGCATCCGGCCGGCGCCGTCGCCTACGCGGTGGAGCACGACGACCGCGCCCTGATGGCGCGCGCCTGGCGCGCCGGCCTGACTGCTTTGCGCGACCCGCGGCGGCCCGCGCGCGGCAGCCGCGTGCGCCTGGTGGCGCGCGCCGACGTGGTCAGCGATGGCGTATCGGAAGCCGGCGTGCCGGCCGCCACCATCGCCGCCGCACTGGGCACGCTGTACGACGTCGAGCTGGCCACCTTCGCCGACGCTGAAAGCTTCGACTGGCAAAGCCTGCCACAGGACGGCCGCTTCACGATCCTGGCCTCGACCTCGCGCCGGCGCTACGGCGAGCATGCGCGCGCGAGCTGGCGGCCGGACCTGCACCTGGCCTTGTGGAACCCGTACCAGGCGCTCGACTTCCCATCCCCGGCCCTGCTCACCTATGGATTCGCGCCACCGGCGCTGGACGCCGCGCTGGCCTGGCTGGCGGGCGAGACCGTGGCCGGCGGCCGCTGCCCGGTGCCGGGCTTCGACTGACGGCCTGGTCCGGCAGTAACGCGATGTAACGGCGCGGGCGCTCGCGCCAGCTCTGCGGCACAATTGACGCAGCCAGAATCTGGCCAATTTATGGGACAATGCACGTTTTGTCCGAAATTGGCATTTTTGCTATATTGGCGAAAGCGCATTTCGTCTAATTTTTGTCTTGATTGAAGGATACCCAATGTCCCAATTCCGTCTTGCCCGCCTTGGCCTGATGCTGGCCGCCGTTGGTCTGAGCACCCCGCTCCTGATGACGACCGCCCACGCCCAGGACAAGGCCGCCGCTCCGGCAGCCGCCGCGGCGCCGGCCGACACCGTGCGTCCCGAACTGTTCAAGCTGCTCGACCCTGCAGCGATCAAGGGGCTGATGGATGCCAAGAACTACGCCGAAGTGCAGAACCGCGTGACCCAGGCCGAAGCCGTGCCGAACCGCACGCCATACGAAGACTACGTGCTCAACCGCATGAAGCTGTCGCTCGGTTCGTCCACCAACAACAACGCGATCGCGATGCCGGCGCTGGAAGCGGTGATCAACTCGGGCCGCTTGAGCCCGGCCGAGCAGACCAGTTTCATCGAGGCGCTGGCCAATATGCACTACAACGCCAAGGATTATCCGAAGGCGGTCGAGTGGTTCAAGCGCTACCAGAAAGAAAGCGCGACCCCGGAAAAGGTGCGTGGTTCGCTGGTGCGCGCGTATTACCTGAGCGGCGATAACGCCAACGCCAAGGCGCTGCTGCTGCCGTCGATCGAAGCGGCCGAGAAGGCCGGCCAGACCCCGTCCGAAGAAGACCTGCGCCTGCTGGCGTCGGCTGCGGTGAAGCAGAAAGACGACGCCGCCTACCTGGTCGCGCTGGAAAAGCTGGTCACCTATTATCCGAGCGACGACTTCTGGGTCGACGTCCTGAGCCGCGGCGTGGCACGTAAGCCTGGCTTCGACAACAACACCAACGCGATCAACTACCTGCGTCTGGAACTGGCTGCGATCAAGAAGCTCGAAGCGCAGGAATACGTCGACCTGGCCGAACTGGCCCTGCGCGACGGCTTCCCGGCCGAAGCGAAGAAGGCGCTGGACGCCGGCTTCAACGCTGGCGTGCTGAGCACCAAGGCGCATACCGCCCTGCGCGACAAGGCCAACAAGGGCGCGGCCGACGACGCCAAGAACATCGGCGCCGGCGAAGCCTCGGCCGCCAAGGCCAAGACCGGCGCCGGCCTGGTCAACCTGGGCTGGGCCTACGCCACCATGGACCAGGCCGACAAGGGCGTCGGCTTCATCCAGCAAGGTATCGCCAAGGGCGGCCTGAAGAACGCCGAAGAAGCCAAGCTGCGCCTGGGCATGGCACAGGCACGCGCCGGCAAGAACGCCGAAGCGATCGCCACCTTCCAGACCATCAAGGGCGGCGGCGGCGCCGGCGACCTGGCCAAGTACTGGATCCTGCTGATGCAGCAACAGCAACGCGGCGGCGCCCAGACCGCGGCCAAGTAACTGTTTCGGTTCACCACGACCCGCGAAGGCGGGCTGGGCTTTGTGCCCGGCCCGCTTTTTTTTCGTCCGCGGTTCATCCTGTCCCGTGGCCCGAGGTTCGCACGCTGCCGATCCGGCTCCTGTGTGCGCGCCCGTACATTAATCACGCCGACCCCATCCGATAATTGCCCTATTTGCATCGGAGGCGGCATGACGACGACAGTGCGCAAGGGACAGGCTCCCGCCAAACTGGGACGCAACGAATTCCACCTGCGCTTCCGGCGCGCGTTCCAGGATCCCGGCTACGAAGAGCTGGAACAGGAACTGTCGGCAATCGAAGAAGTCGCCTGGGACGCCTATGCCAACAGCCGCAAGGCGCCGCACACGGTCAAGGCCGGTCCGGAGTTTGCCGATCCGTCGTACGACCTGTCGGTGGAGTGGAAGGAAGCGCGCGACCGCCTGCTGGCCGCCGAACGCCACCAGAAGGATCCCGCTTCGCGCAACCGCATCCTGATCATCAACGCCTCGGCGCGCAACGACGGCACCTGCCCCGGCGAAGTCTCGAAGAGCTGGCGCATGGCCGAGATGGCGCGCGAGACCCTGATGGCAGACGGCTTCGAGGCCGACCTGCTCGACCTGAGCCTGCTGAACTCGGACTACGACCGCCACATCCACCCATGCAAGGGCTGCGTCTCGACCGCCATGCCGCTGTGCCACTGGCCGTGCAGCTGCTACCCCAATCACAGCGAGCGCCAGGTCAACGACTGGATGAACGAGATCTACGAGCGCTGGGTGCTGGCGCACGGCGTGATCATCATCACCCCGGTCTACTGGTACCAGACCCCGGCCGTGCTCAAGCTCATGATCGACCGCCTGGTGTGCGCCGACGGCGGCAATCCCGATCCGTCGTCGACCCACGGCAAGAAGGCCGAGGAAGCCAAGCAGATCGAGCGCGACGGCTGGGACTATCCGAAGCACCTGGCCGGGCGCGCCTATGGCCTCTTGGTGCATGGCGACGTGGCCGGCATCGAAGGCACGCGCCGCTCGCTGTCGGACTGGCTCGAATGGATGGGCCTGCTAAACTCGGGCAGTTTCGGCCAGCTCGACCGCTTCATCGGCTACTACGAATCGTACGCCGACAGCCACCAGACCTTCGACAAGGACACCGCGGTACAGGAAGAAACGCGCAACGTGGCGCGCGCCGTGGCCACCGCCGTGCGCGAAGTGCGCGCCGGCCGGGTGGCGATCGTCAAGCAGCCGCTCAAGGATCCGCGGCCGAAATAAAGCCGGTCCAAATGAATCCCCTGTTCCAGATGATGCACGACGCCGCGCAGGCCAGCGGCGGCAAGCTGCCGCTGTATGCGCAGCTCGAGCACGCCCTGCGCCAGGCGATCGCGGACGGCCAGATCGGCCCCTCGGCCGCCCTCCCCGCCGAGCGCCAGCTGGCGCTGGAACTGGGCGTGTCGCGCATCACGGTGCGCAAGGCGATCGACGCCCTGGTCGCCGAGGGCCTGCTGGTGCGGCGCGCAGGGTCGGGCAATTTCGTCAACGGCCGCATCGAAAAACAGTTCTCCACGCTCAATTCGTTCACGGAAGACATGCGCGCACGCGGACGCACGCCGGGCAGCAGCTGGCTCAGGCGTAGCGCCGGGGTGGTCACGCCGGAGGAAGCGCTGCGCCTGAACCTGCCGCCGGGCACGCCGGTGCTGCGCCTGCACCGGCTGCGCTGCGCGGATGGGACGCCGATGTGCCTGGAGTATGCGACCGTGGTTGGGTTTGCCTTGGCGTCGGTGGAAGCGGTCGGGGAATCGCTGTATGAAGCGCTGGCGGCCTCAGGGCACCGACCGGTGCGGGCGCAGCAGCGCTTGTCGGCCGTGCTGCTGGGGGGCGAGCAGGCGCGGCTGCTACGGGCGCGCGTCGGGGATGCCGGATTGTGCGTAGAACGCTTGGGGTTGCTGGCGGATGGACGGGCGGTGGAGTTGTGCCGGTCGCTTTATCGCGGCGATATGGTCGATTTCGTGGGGGAGCTGAGTGCTTGATCAGCCGTCGTTGCTGCCAGTGACAGCAACGACGGTTTTCAAGATAGCGGACGATCGTGGTTCAGACCGCGGTATACCCGCCATCGACCACCATCTCGTGCCCGTTGACATACGACGCCCCATCCGAGCATAGCCACAACGCCGCCTGCGCGATTTCCGCCGCCTCGGCAAACCGCCCCATCGGATGCGATGCCTTGAGCCGCTTCTCGCTGCCCGCGTCGCGTTCGACCAGGCGCGCCAGCATCGGCGTCTTGACGGCGCCCGGGCAAAGCACATTGACGCGGATGCCTTCGCGCGCGTACTCGGCAGCGGCGCTCTTCGACAGGCCGACCACCGCGTGCTTGCTGGCGGCGTAGATGGCGTGATTCGGCAGGCCGACCAGGCCGGCGACGCCGGACATGTTGACGATCGCGCCGCCGCCCTGCTTGAGCATCTGGCGCAGCTGGTACTTCATGCCCAGCCAGACGCCCTTGACGTTGACGTTCATGATGCGCTCGTACTGCTCGTCTTCGGTGTCGGCCAGCAGCTGGCGCTCTTCCTCGACCGCGGCATTGTTCACCGCATAGTCCAGGCGGCCGTAGTAGTTGATGGTCTTCTCGACCAGCGCTTCCACCTCGGCCGCACGGGTCACATTGCTCTGCACGAACAGCGCCTTGCCGCCGGACTCGACGATCATGGCGGCCGTCGCGTGGCCGCCCTCGATCGAGGTGTCGGCCACCACGACCGAGGCGCCGGCGCGGCCGAACGCCAGGGCGATCGCGCGGCCAATCCCGCTCGCCGCGCCGGTGACAAGGACGACCTTGCCGGTGAACGACGGACTGCTTGCCGGCTGCTGCTTGCTGATGGCCTTCATGATGCTCCTTGAGAGAAACTTTTACTGCTTAAAGGCAACATTTTAGCGCATGCGTTCTTTCCTTGTCACAATGTAGACGGCATTTGTCGGGAATTTGTTGCGATTAGCGCATACCTTTTGTTATCGCGGTAGCACCACTTCCGCTCCCCGTTTTCGCTTTTTCCTGATCGCCCGCCATCGCCACCGACAGCTTTGCCGGATCGACCGTTTTACGGAAGGCCGCGTTCAATTGCGCCAGCGTTACCGCGTTCAACTTGCGCTCGAATTCGGCCGACCATGCATAGGTCTGGTTGCGATAGAGGTAATTGGTCCAGCCCGAGGCCAGCGCGCCGTCGTCGGTCCGCGCCTGCAGGCGTTGCTGCATGATGCCGGACTTGGCGCCCGCCAGTTCCTCGGCCGTAAAGCCGTCCTTGAGCGCACGCGCCAGCTCGGCGCGCACCGCCGCGTCGACCTTGGCCAGGTTCTGCGGCGCGGCGATGGCGCTGATGCCGAAGCTGCCGGCGCGGTCGAGCGTGCCGGCCGACAGGCTCGAACCGCCGCCGTACGACAAGCCTTCTTTCTGGCGGATGCGGTCCATCAGGCGCGACTTCAGGCCGCCTTCGCCGAAGATGTAGTTGGCCAGGGTCAGGGCCGGATAGTCGGCGTCGTCGATGTTCAGGTCAAGGTTGATGCGGGCGCTATAGAACCCGTTTTCCTTGTCCGGGGTGTCCAGCACCAATGTAGTTGGCTTGACGTCGGCGTAGGTGTCGAGCACCGGTGCGAACGGCTGCTTGGCGCGCCACGAACCGAACAGTTCAGTCACCAATGGCGTGATTTCCTTGGGATCGAAGTCGCCCACGATCGCCATCTCGGCCGGGCTGGCGCCGTAGAAGTCGCGGTGGAAGGCTTGCACGTCTTCCAGGCGCACTTTCTTGACGTCCTCAATCGCTTCGTCCAGCGTGCCGGAATAGCGCACGTCGCCGCGCGGATAGCGGTTGAAGTGGCGGCCCAGCGCGTAGCTGGCCACGCTCTGCGGCTCGTTGCGCCCGGCTTCGAACGACACCAGCACCTGCTTGCGCATCTGCTCGAATTCACTTTCCGGGAAGTTCGATTCCTTCAGCACGTGGGCCATCAGCCGCAATGCTTCAGGCAGGTTGGCGCGCGTGGTCTGGAAGTTGGTCGGGAAGCCGGCGATCTTCAGGCGGCTGAACTCGTCGGCCAGCTGGGCGCGGGTGTAACGCGAGGTGCCGCGCACCAGCATCGCCGTGGTGACGCCCTGCACGATCCCCTTGTCGAAGAGGCTCTTCTCGTCGCCGAAATGCTGGCGCAGGTCGACGGTCACGGTTTCGCCGCGGTTCTTTTTCGGCAGCAGCGCCAGCTTCATGCCGCCGGCGGTGGTGACGGTCGTGCGCTTCATGATGTTGGCCTGGCTCGGATCGAAGTCTTCCGCCACCAGGGTCGAGGCCGCCGGCTTGAAGTCCTTCAGCGCGTCAAGCGCGCTCGGCGCCGTCGGCAGCGCGGCGCGCTGCGACGATTCTTCCGGGATAAAGGTGCCGACCGTGCGGTTGCTGCGCAGGTAGTAGCGTCCGGCGGCCGCCGTGATCTGCTCGGCCGTCATCTTCTGCACCCGTTCGCGGCTCAGGAAATACATGCGCCAGTCGCCCAGCGAGACCGGCTCGGACAGCGCCTTGCCGACTTCCTGCGGTTCGTTCAGGTTGCGTTCGATCGAATTGAGCCAGGCCAGGCGCACCCGCTCCAGCTCTTCTTTGGTGGGCGGGGTCTTGGCCAGCTCCTCGACCGCCTGCACCAGTGCGTCGCGTACCGGCTCGACCGGGTCGCCCTTCTTGACCACGGCGCCGACCATCTGCAGGCCGGGCGCGTAGCCGGTCTGGCCGTAGCTGAACACCTGGCTCGCCTTGCCGCTTTCGACCAGCAGCTTGTGCAGGCGGCCGTTGGGCGCGTCGCCCAGGATCGAGGACGCGAAGCCGAGCGCTTCGGCTTCCGGGTGCAGGTCGGACGGGATCTTGTAGCCGACCGTGACGATCTGGACGTCGCCCTGGCGCCGCACGGCGAAGCTGCGCTCGCCATCCTGGGTCGGTTCCACGGTCCAGAACGGCGGCAGCTCGCGCTTCGGTTTCGGAATCGCGCCGAACAGGCGGTTGATGCTGGTGAGCGTCGAAGCCGGATCGAACTTGCCGGCCACCAGCAACACCGCATTGTCGGGCTGGTAGTAGGTGCGGTAAAAGTCCTGCAGGTTCTTGATGCGGACGTTTTCGATATCGCTGCGGTTGCCGATGGTCGAGCGGCCATAGGAATGCCAGTCGTAGGCCACGCTCTGCATGCGCTTGAACAGCACGCCGTACGGGTTGTTCTCGCCGCTTTCAAACTCGTTGCGCACCACCGTCATTTCGGACGCCAGGTCGGCGCCGGAGACGAAAGAATTGACCATGCGGTCGGCTTCCATCTGCAACGCCCAGTCCAGGTTTTCCTTGGATGCCTGGAACGATTCGAAGTAGTTGGTGCGGTCGGCGCTGGTCGTGCCGTTGAACTGCATGCCGCGCTCGGCGAACTGCTTGGTGATGTCCTTGTTGTTCTTGGCGCCCTTGAACAGCAGGTGCTCGAGCAGGTGGGCCATGCCGGTCTCGCCGTAGTTCTCGTGGCGCGAGCCGACCAGGTAAGTCACGTTGACGGTCACGGTCGGGCGCGAAGCGTCCGGGAACAGCAGCACCTTGAGGCCGTTGGCCAGGCGGTATTCGGTGATGCCTTCGACCGAGGGGCCGAGGGTGACGCCCTTGGGCAGGGCCGCGTTCGGCTTGGCTGGAGTTGCCGCCTTCGCCGGCTGCGCCAGCGCGCCGCCTGGAGTGAGTACCAGGGCCAGGCAGCCCGCCATCACGTGCACGGCCACGCCGCGCTTGAAAATCAGTTTCATGGTGTCCCGTCATCACGGCGGGACGCCAGCCGTCCCACCTGCATCCGCGATGGTAGCAGGTCGGCCCGCGCTGCGTTGCCTATGCGCAGTGCGGGTTGACAACGGAGAAAGCCGCCGGGAAAAAGCGGCGAAAACTACTGGCGCGCGCGCCGCTCGTGCGCCTGCTGCCAGGAACCGATGCGCGACAGTTCGCCCATCTCTTCGGCCAGGAATTCGAGCAGGTCGTCGGCGCTGACGATGCCGCTCAGGTTGCCGGAGGCGTCGACTACCGGCACCCGGCGGATACCGCGCAGGCGCATGCGTTCGATGGTTTCGTAGACGTCATCCGATTCGCTGGCGGTGAGCAGGTCGTCGCTCATCACGTCGCCGGCCAGCAGGCTGGCTGGATCGAGGCCCGGTGCGATTACCGCCATCACGATGTCGCGGTCGGTCAGGATGCCGACTGGAACGCTGCCGCCGCCGTCGGCGTCGACCACCACCAGGTCGCCGACGTGGTGCCGCCGCATCAGCATGGCCGCGCTCTGCACGGTGTCGTCGCGCGTGCAGCAGATGGTATGGACAGTACAGATTTCGCCGATGTGCATGATGCTCTCCCCTGCCCGGCGTCAAGGTCCGGGCATGTGTCGCCTGAGGCTAGGCCAAAACAAAACTGGCGCTTTGATTTGAATCAAAGCGCCAGTTTTGGCAAGAATCTCGGGAAACTCAGGCGCCGCCCGGCTTCGGCACCACCGGCGCGGTGCCGCCTGGCGGCGGAACGAAACAGGCGTCGACCACCTGCAAATCATTGTCCTTGGCGAAGCTGACCACGAAGTGATAGGCCAGCGGCTCCAGCTTCTGCAGCGCGCGGTTCACCACCACCGCCTTGACGCCGTTCACCAGGGTCGGGTGGACGTATTGGGAATACTTCAGGTGCGCATTCGGTCCGGCCGCGCGCGGAGCGTAACAGGCGATGACGCCGCACAGGCGCTCGGCCCAGTCGCTGGGGCGAAATTGCCTGCCTTTGCTAGTCATGCCCAGCACAAAGAACTCGCCAGAGAGTTCTTCGTCCTTGGTCTGCGGTAAGTCGGTCATAGTCCTGCGTGCTCAGACAGAAAATACTGCGTGGATAACAACAACCTCAACCAGTATTATATCTTATAGAAGACTTGAGGACGAGGGCCGCTGTGCCCGATCACCCGATCAGCGCAGCCAGGCCACACTCGAGGTCAGCAGCAGCAGGATCATCCACAGGATCAGCGCCCGCCATACCAGCCCCACCGTGCTCTGCAGGGCGCGCACGTTCGGCTCTTCGCCCGGCATGACGTCGCTTTCGCTGTCGCTCAGGTCCACCGCCGCCGCATCCGCCGGCAGCAATTGTGGCGCATTTTCGTTCGGCGTGCCGAGGCGCACACCCATGGCGCCGCCGCCGGCCGACAGGATGATGCCGCGCGCCTCGTCGGCCCAACGGCTGGCGAAGTTGCGCCAGGCATAGATCGCATCCTCGAAATTGCCGACCACGGCGAACGCGACCGCGGTGAGGCGCACCGGCATCCAGTCGATCCAATAAAAGGCCTTGGCGGCGAACTGGCCGAAGGCTTCGTTGCGCATGTGGTCGGGCTCGTTCCAGGCGCGCGCCAGGTATTCCGAGACGCGGTACATCACCGCGCCTGCGGGCCCGAGCGGCATCAGGAACCAGAAGAACACGCCGAACACATTGCGGTGGGTGGTGATGAGCGACTTTTCGACGGCGATGCGGGTGATCTCGCTCGCATCCATGCCGACCGTGTCGATGCGCGCCCACTCGGCCAGCAAAGCGCGCGCGCGCGGCTCGTCGCCCGAGTTGAGGGCGAACTGGATCGAGGTAAAGAAATGACTGTAGTGGCGAAAACCCAGGGTCATGTAGACGATCAGGACGTTCCAGGCGAAGGCCAGGAAGACCAGGTTGTAGTGCATGAACACCCAATGCACCAGCCAGGTCGGCAGCATCAGGGCCAGCATCATCAGGATCCAGCCCATGCGGCCATTCTTTTGCTCGCCTGCGTTAAACCAGCCCTCGATACGCACGGCAAGGTTCTTGATGCCGGCGTAGACCTGGTTATCCGCGCGCAGCGGTTTCAGCTGCTCGATGAGCAGCGCGCACAGGATGGAGAAAAATGTCATTCAGGAACCCTTTTTTGTTTTGGCAATACGACTGCCCCGCTACGATAACGGAGAAGGCGGCCGGAATCAAATACAGGGGTGTAAGAATGAGTTACCTGAAAATCATGTGAACGTCAGGCGCGCAGGAAATGGAACAGGTTGCGCAGCATGGCGGCGGTGGCGCCCCAGATGAAATAATGCTCGTAGGGCATGCTGTAGAAGGCGCGCGTGCCGGCGTTCTGCGGCAGCTCGATTTCGCGCCGCTGGTGGTTCAGGCCATCCATCAGAAAGCCCAGTGGCACCTCGAACGCTTCCGCCACTTCGCCCGGATCGGGCACCAGTTCGAACGGCGGCTTGACCAGCGCCACCACCGGCGTCACGCGATAGGCACTGATGGTGGAATGCTCAGGCAGCACGCCGATGATCTCGATGTGGCGCCGGTGCAGGCCGATTTCTTCTTCGGTCTCGCGCAGCGCAGTCTCGATCGGCGACGAGTCGAATTCCTCGGCGCGGCCACCCGGAAAACTGATCTGGCCGGCATGGCTGGACAGGTGGTCGGTGCGGCGCGTCAGCAGCACGGTGACGCCGTCGGAACGCTCGACCAGCGGCACCAGCACCGAGGCGCGCCGGAACGGCCGGGTCAGGCCGGCGGCTTCCTGGCTCGTCTCGGCCTCCCAGCGTCGGGTTTGCGCAAAGCGTGCGCGCAAGGCGTCGGGCAGCAGGCGCCCGGGCGCGATCGGCGCCTCGCCGGCCAGGCCGGCGACCGGTAACTGGGTGGGATCGAAAACGAACTTGGGCAAGGGCTTGTCCTTAACGATGTTGCATGTGTGGCGCTGGAAAAGAAAAAGGCATCCTTGCGGATGCCTTTTTTAAACCACAATCGCTATTACTCAGCAGCGACTTTGGCAGCTGCAACTTTACGCTGCGGCAGTTTTTCTTTGATTCGAGCCGATTTGCCCGAACGTTCACGCAGGTAGTACAGCTTCGCACGACGGACGTCACCACGACGCTTGACTTCGATCGAAGCGATCAGCGGCGAGTACAGCTGGAACGTACGCTCGACGCCTTCGCCCGACGAGATCTTGCGAACGATGAAGTTCGAGTTCAGGCCGCGGTTACGACGCGAAATGACCACGCCTTCGTATGCCTGGGCGCGCTTGCGGGTGCCTTCGACGACGTTGACGCTGACGACAACGGTGTCGCCTGGTGCGAAATCAGGAATGGTGCGGCCGAGGCGCGCAATTTCTTCTTGCTCGAGTTGTTGAATCAGATTCATTTTTATGACTCCATTAACCATCTTGCTGGCACTACCTACGCCCAGTAGAGGATGGGGGTGAATCGTGGGCAACATGCCCGCGATTGCATGCGCTGCGTGAGCGGCGCATATTCTTCAATCCGCAGGTTTGACTAAGCCTGCAAGAAACTGTTCATCGTGCTTGCTCAGCTGGCCGGCGCTGCGCGCCTTGTCCAGCAGATCGGGCCGTTTCGTGAAGGTCGCTTCCAGCATGCGCTGGCGGCGCCACTTGACGATCTCGGCGTGGTTGCCACCCATCAGGACGGGCGGCACCGGCATCTCTTCGTACACTTCCGGCCGCGTGTAGTGCGGCGAATCGAGCAGGCCGTTGACGAAGCTGTCTTCGACCGCCGAGGCATCGTCGCCCAGTACGCCCGGGATCAGGCGCACTACGGCGTCCATCAGGGCCATGGCCGGCAATTCACCGCCGGACAGTACGAAGTCGCCGAGCGAAATTTCTTCGTCAACACAGCGGTCCAGCAAGCGCTGGTCCACCGCTTCGTAGCGGCCGCACAGGATCACCAGACCAGGCTCGTCCTTGAGCGCCATCGCGCGTTCGTGGGTCAGCGGTTTGCCTTGCGGCGACATGAACACCACGCGCGGACTTGGCAGGCCAAGGTCGATCTGTCTTTGTTTTGCGGCATTGATCGTCGCTTCGAGCGGCTTGGCCATCATCACCATGCCGGGGCCGCCGCCGTAAGGGCGATCGTCCACGGTGCGGTGGCGGTCTTGCGTGAAATCACGCGGATTCCAGATCGACAAGCCCCAGCGTTGTTGCTCGAAGGCGCGTCGGGTGACTCCCGACTGCGTCAATGCGTTGAACATTTCCGGGAACAAGCTCACGACGTCAAATTGCATCGGGACTTGCCTCCGCTGTGAACTGGCTCAAAAATCGAGACCCCAGTCCAGGGTAATCAGTTTTTGGTCGAGGCTGACGGTCTTGACGAACTGCTCCACGAATGGCACCAGGCGCTCGGGCGCCTTCACCTCGGGTGCAGACGGGTCCGCCACCGGCACGATGCGCAGGATCGATTGCGCGCCGTTGTGCATCATGTCGGCCACCTTGCCCAGGGCTTCGCCCTGCAGGTTGACCACGTCGAGGCCGATCAGGTCGGACCAGTAATACTCACCTTCTTCGAGCGCTGGAAACTCGCTGCGCGCGACCGACACCTTGGCGCCCTTGAGCGCTTCGGCTTCATCGCGGTCACGCATGCCGACCAGGGTTGCGACGACGTCACCGCCGTGCAATTTTGCGCTGCGCACCGTGACGGCGTGCAGGGTCGGCTTGTCGAGCCACCAGGTCTTCACGTTCAGCAGCGCATCCGCCTCGACGGAGTGCGGCGAGACACGAATGCCACCCACAATGCCGTAGGCGCCGGACACATACCCGACCTCAGCGAGGTCGTCCGGGACTTGCGTCCCTTGCGGCACTTGGTTTGCTGCTGAATCGTTCAAATCTACTACCTTGCTTAAACTGAATTAAGCAGCCGGCTTGTTCTGGGCGACCAGACGAGCGACGGTTGGCGACAGTTGTGCGCCGACGCCTTGCCAGTGAGCCAGACGGTCAGCAGCGATACGCAGGCCGACTTCGGCGCCCGAAGCCATCGGGTTGTAGAAGCCGATGCGCTCGATGAAACGACCATCGCGACGGTTGCGCGAATCGGTTGCAACGATATTGAAGAACGGACGCTTTTTAGCGCCACCACGAGCCAAACGAATAACGACCATAATATTTCCGAAAAAGTTGTTCTGGACGGAGAAAGTCGACGATTATAGCGCGCGACACCGAACAGCAGCAAGCGTTAATGACAACAGGGCGCGCCGTCCCAGCCGAATCCACCATTATCCCCGATTTTTCGCCACACCGCTACCGGCCATTCCCCTGAATCCGCTGCCCGTCGCCTGAAACGTGTCATTCCGGCCATTCTGGTTGATACTGTTGTTTTCCTGAACTAGTGAACAACGCCCATGGCTGCTTCGCACAAGAACAAGACCGTCGCCACCTTGCTGGCCCTGCTGCTGGGCGGGGTCGGGGCGCACCGCTTTTATCTGCGCGGGGGCGTCGACCGGCTCGGATTGCTGCATGTGTGCAGCCTGCCGGTGATGGGAATTCTGTACGGCGCGGTAAAGCCGCATCCGTTCTATGTGGTGTTGCCGGTGCTGGTGTCGTTCATCGTCGGCTACTTCGAGGCGCTGGTGCTGGGGTTGATGCCGGATGAGAAGTGGGATGCGCGCTTCAATGCGGGCAGCGGACGGGTGTCGCGCTCGAACTGGGTATTGCCGGTGCTGCTGGTGCTGACCGTGATGGTGGGGGCGATCGTGCTGATCGGGACGATTGCGCGCTTGTTCGATATTCTTTATACCGGCGGTGCTTACGGGTAGGGTTGGCGGCTTCGCCGCCGACGCGTCCAGCCAGTGCACGTATTGTGGCAATGCAGGCCGGCGTTGAACGCGTCGGCGGCAGAGCCGCCAACCCTACGTTCAGAACTGTTCGACGTCCAGCGCCAGCACGCCGGCAGCACCTTCTGTAATCGACGTCGCCATCCCCGGCGCTTGCACCAGGATGTGATCCGCAAAGAACCGCGCCGTTGCAATCTTGGCGCGATAGAACGCCGCATCGCCCTCGCCTGCTTCGAGCTTCTGCTGCGCCACCAATGCTGCGCGCCCCATCTGCCAGCCACCGAGCACGATCCCGGCCAGCTTCAGGTACGTCACGCTGCCCGCGAACACCGCGCGCACGTCGGATTTCACGTTCGCCACGACATACTCGACCACGGCTTCCAGCGCCGCAGCACCCTCGCCCAGCCGGCGCGCAATCGCCGCGAAATCGTCGCCCTGCACGTCGCCCAGCTGCTGCTGCACCGCGCGCACCTGTTCGATCAGCGACTTGGCCACTGCGCCGCCATCGCGCACCGTCTTGCGGCCGACCAGGTCATTGGCCTGGATCGCAGTCGTGCCTTCATAGATGGTCAGGATCTTGGCGTCGCGATAGTGCTGCGCCGCGCCGGTCTCTTCGATGAAGCCCATGCCTCCATGCACCTGCACGCCGTCACGCGCCACGTTCTCGCTCATCTCGGTCGACCAGCCCTTGATGATCGGCACCAGGTATTCGTACAGCGCCAGGTTGCTGCTGCGCGCCGCTTCGTCGGGATGATGGTGCGCCAGGTCGGACAGCGACGCGCCGACATAGGCCAGCGCACGCGCCGCCTCGGTCTGCGCACGCATCGACATCAGCATGCGGCGTACGTCCGGGTGGTGGATGATCGCCACCGGGCCGCTCGAGCCCGCCACTTCGCGCGACTGGATGCGGTCCTTGGCGAACGCCACTGCCTGCTGGTAGGCGTGCTCGGCCAGGCCGATGCCCTGCATGCCGACGCCGAAGCGGGCCGCGTTCATCATGATGAACATGTATTCCAGGCCGCGGTTCTCTTCGCCGACCAGGGTGCCGATGGCGCCGCCGTGGTCGCCGAACTGCAGCACGGCGGTCGGGCTGGCCTTGATGCCCATCTTGTGTTCGAGCGAGACGGTGTGCACGTCGTTGCGCGCGCCCAGCGAACCATCGTCGTTGATCATGAATTTCGGCACGATGAACAGCGAGATGCCTTTCACGCCCGGTGGCGCGTCCGGCGTGCGGGCCAGCACCAGGTGCACGATGTTGTCGGTCATGTCGTGATCGCCATAGGTGATGAAGATCTTGGTGCCGAAGATTTTATAGGTGCCGTCGCCCTGCGGCTCGGCGCGGGTGCGCACCGCGGCCAGGTCGGAGCCGGCTTGCGGCTCGGTCAGGTTCATGGTGCCGGTCCATTGACCCGAGACCAGTGGCTCGAGGAAGCGGGCCTTCTGCTCATCGGAACCGGCGGTCAGCAGCGCCTCGATGGCGCCGTCGGACAGCAAGGCCACCAGCGCGAACGACAGGTTCGAGCCGTGCAGCATTTCCATGCACGGCGTGGCCACCAGTTTCGGCAAGCCCTGGCCGCCGAATTCCTGCGGATGCTGTACGCCCTGCCAGCCGGCGTCGGCATAGGCGCGGAAGGCTTCGCGGAAACCCTTCGAGGTGGTGACACTGCCGTCCTTCCAGAAGCTCGGCTCCTTGTCGCCCGCATGGTTCAGCGGAGCGATGACTTCACCGCAGAACTTGGCGTTTTCTTCCAGCACCGCCTCGACGGTGTCCGGGGTCGCGTCTTCGCAGCCGGGCAATTGGCTGATCTGGTGCAGGTTGGCCAGTTCGTTGAGCACGAACTGCATGTCCTTCAGCGGGGCGTTGTAGCTCACCTTTGTCTCCTGTTTGTTCTTGCATGCGAAAAAAAACGCCGTCCCGGCTCAAGCTGGAACGGCGCTTTGGCGATTCGAGTGGGCGCGGCATTGGTGCTCGCCGCGCCAGCGGATCAGCCCAGTTCCTTGACTAGTTCCGGCACGACCTCGAACAGGTCGCCCACCAGGCCGTAGTCGGCCACCGAGAAGATCGGCGCTTCCGGATCCTTGTTGATGGCGACGATGGTCTTCGAGTCCTTCATGCCGGCCAAATGCTGGATCGCGCCCGAGATGCCGACCGCGATGTACAGGGTCGGGGCGACGATCTTGCCGGTCTGGCCGACTTGCCAGTCGTTCGGCACGAAGCCGGCGTCGACGGCGGCGCGCGAAGCGCCCATGGCGGCCCCCAGCTTGTCGGCCAGCGGCTCCAGGATCTTGAAGTTGTCGGCCGAACCGATGCCACGGCCGCCCGAGACGATCACCTTGGCGGCGGTCAGTTCAGGACGATCCGACTTGGCCAGCTCGCGGCCGACGAAGGTCGACTTGCCCGAATCGGCGACGGCGCTGACGTTCTCGATCGCAGCCGAACCACCTTCGGCGGCGGCGTCGAAACCGGTGCCGCGCACGGTGATGACTTTCACCTTGTCGCTCGACTGCACGGTGGCGATGGCGTTGCCGGCGTAGATCGGACGCTCGAAAGTGTCGGGCGAATCGACCTTGGTGATCTCGGAGATCTGCGCCACGTCCAGCTTGGCGGCCACGCGCGGCAGGATGTTCTTGCCGAAGGCGGTGGCCGGGGCCAGGATGTGCGAGTACTCGCCGGCGATCGCAAGGATCTGCTCGGCCACGTTCTCGGCCAGGCCGTCGGCGAAATGCGGCGCGTCGGCGACCAGCACTTTCGACACACCGGCGATCTTGGCGGCGGCTTCGGCGGCTGCTCCGCAGCCCGAGCCGGCGACCAGGATGTGGACCTCATTTGCACCAGCAGCGCCGCACTGGGCGGCCGCGGTCACGGTGTGGTGGGTGGCGCCCTTCAGGGAGCCGTTGTCGTGTTCAGCAATGACTAATGCGACCATGTTGATTCCTAATATATGTGAGCGGACAGGCTTAGATGACTTTGGCCTCAAGGCGCAGCTTCTGCACCAGCGTGGCCACGTCCGGCACCATGACGCCGGCCGAGCGCTTGGCCGGCTCGACGACTTTCAGGGTCTTCAGGCGCGGCGTCACGTCCACGCCCAGGTCTTCCGGCTTGACGGTCTCGAGCGGCTTTTTCTTGGCCTTCATGATGTTCGGCAGCGTCACGTAGCGCGGCTCGTTCAGGCGCAGGTCGGTGGTGATGATCGCAGGCAGCGTCAAGGCCACGGTTTCCAGGCCGCCGTCGACTTCGCGGGTCACGGTCACTTTGCCGTCTTCCAGCACGACTTTCGAGGCGAAGGTGGCTTGCGGCCAGCCCAGCAGCGAAGCCAGCATCTGGCCGGTCTGGTTCGAATCGTCGTCGATCGCCTGCTTGCCCAGGATGATCAGCTGCGGCTGTTCCTTGTCGGCCAGCGCCTTCATGATCTTGGCCACGCCCAGCGGCTCGGTGTCGCCGGCGGTCTCCACCAGGATGCCTCGGTCGGCGCCGATCGCCATGCCGGTACGCAGGGTTTCCTGGCACTGCGCCACGCCCACCGACACCGCCACCACCTCGGTGACCTTGCCGCCTTCTTTGAGGCGCGTGGCTTCTTCCAGCGCGATCTCGTCGAACGGGTTCATCGACATTTTGACGTTGGCGATATCGACGCCGCTGCCGTCGGATTTGACGCGGACCTTGACGTTGTAGTCGACCACGCGTTTGACGGGTACCAGGACTTTCATAGGGTGCCTTTAGAAAATGAGAATGATGACGAACGAAAGTGGCCTAGATTATAAGAGATATTCAGGTGAAATTCAGGCGACGGGCTAAATTAAAGCACGATCGTGCGATTTTTAGCTAGAGGAATTCGCCTAATTTTTTCGTTAGCCTATCAGGGAGAGGGTCGACGGGGCGGTCACCCCGTCACGGGCTGTGCTTTACCGGCAGATTATTTGCGGCGCATCAGGAAAGTGAACTCGCCATTGATGTGCGAGTGCGACAACAGGGCGTTGCCGGTTTGCTTGGCGAAAGCCTGGAAGTCGCGCACTGAGCCGGTATCGGTGGCGACGATGCGCAGCACCTCACCACTCTCCATCTCGGCAAGCGCCTTCTTGGCTTTGAGGATAGGCAGCGGGCAGTTCAGGCCGCGCGCATCCAGGTCTCTCTGGAATTCCATGGTATCGGTATCGGTGTCGAAAGTGATAGCGCTCATCGCTCTGCCTTCAGATTAGTGGTTCCAACTTGAATCGCATACTACTCCAATTTCGGCAGTATGACGCAGCGCACCAAAATAGTCACAGATTGTTGCAAGCCTGCAACCTCAATGTCAAATGCTTGACGAATTAATATTGAGTGTGTACAGGACGCTCACAAACCGGCACCTGCATGGTGCGTCACAGCGAAAGATGCGGTCCGAAACGGGGCGCGCAATAGGCGAAGAAACAAGCCGGCGAGATAAATTCTGCGCTGTCGTCGAATGCAAAACGCCGCCCGAAGGCGGCGTTCTGGAGCGGGAAGCACGGCCGCGAACGGCCGCTTCCATACGAAGGGATTACGCGCGTTCGCCAACCCAGCCGGCCACGCCGGCCAGTGCCGCCGGCAGGCCCGATGGATCGGTACCGCCCGCCTGCGCCATGTCCGGACGGCCGCCGCCTTTGCCGCCCACCTGCTGGGCGACAAAGTTGACCAGCTCGCCAGCCTTGACCTTGCCGGTAGCGTCCTTGGTCACGCCCGCGATCAGGCTCACTTTACCGTCGGCGACACTGGCCAGCACGATGGCGGCGGTTTTCAGCTTGTCCTTCAGCTTGTCCATCGCTTCGCGCAGGGTCGCGACGTCGGCGCCTTCCATGGTGGCGGCCAGCACCTTGATGCCGTTCACGTCCACTGCTTGCGTCAGCAGTTCGTCGCCCTGGCCGGCGGCCAGCTTCGACTTCAGCGCCGCGACTTCTTTTTCCAGCGTCTTGACCTGGTCCTGCACCTGGGCGATGCGGCCGGTCAGCTCGTCCGGGCTGGTTTTCAGCGCGCCGGCCGCAGCCAGCAGCTTGGCGTTGATCGACTGCACCAGCGCCAGCGCGCCCTCGCCCGTTACCGCTTCCACGCGGCGGATGCCGGCGGCGACGCCGCCTTCCGACACGATCTTGAACAGGCCGATGTCGCCGGTGCGGGTCACGTGGACGCCGCCGCACAGCTCTTTCGAGGTGCCGATGTCGAGCACACGCACGGTGTCGCCGTATTTCTCGCCGAACAGTGCCATCGCGCCGTGCTTGACCGCGTCGTCAAAGCTCATGTGGTGCGACTGGGTCGGGTGATTTTCCAGGATCTCGCGGTTGACGATCATCTCGACCTTGGCGATCTCGTCAAGCGTGAGCGCTTGCGGGTGGCTGAAGTCGAAGCGGGTCTTGTCCGGATCGACCAGCGAGCCCTTCTGCTGCACGTGGGTGCCCAGCACTTCGCGCAGGGCCTTGTGCATCAGGTGGGTGGCCGAGTGGTTGCGGATGGTGCGGCCGCGCTTGACGGTGTCTACTTGCGCGTCGACCGTGTCGCCCACCTTCAGCGAACCTTCGCGCAGCACGCCGTGGTGACCGAACACGTCCGCCTGGATCTTCAGCGTGTCTTCGACTTCGAACAGCTTGCCGTCGGCCTGGATCGCGCCCTGGTCGCCGACCTGGCCGCCCGATTCGGCGTAGAACGGGGTGGTGTCGAGCACCACGATGCCGGCCTGGCCGGCCTTCAATTCCTCTACCTTCACACCGTCGGCGTACAGCGCCAGCACGTGGGTGTTGTGGGCCAGCGATTCGTAGCCGACGAACTTGGTCTTCTCGCCTGCGTACTCGACGTTGGCGGCCATCTTGAACTTGCCGGCGGCGCGCGCGGTCTTTTTCTGCTGTTCCATCGCGGCGGCGAAACCTTCTTCGTCCAGCGTCACGTTGCGTTCGCGGCAGATGTCAGCGGTCAGATCCAGCGGGAAACCGTAGGTGTCGTACAGGGTGAAGGCGGTGGCGCCGTCGAGGTTTTTCGGATCCTTGGCCAGCTGCGCTTCCAGGATCTTCATGCCGTTTTCCAGCGTTTCGCCGAAGCGTTCTTCTTCCGCCTTCAGCACTTGCGCCACACGGTCCCTGGCGTCGCGCAGTTCCGGATAGGCTTCGCCCATCTCGAGGTCGAGGTCGGCCACCAGCTTGTGGAAGAACGGCTTGGTCTGACCCAGCTTGTGGCCGTGGCGCAGCGCGCGGCGGATGATGCGGCGCAGGACGTAGCCATGGCCTTCGCTGCTCGGAATGGTGCCGTCGACGATCAGGAACGCAGCCGAGCGGATGTGGTCGGCGATGACCTTGAGCGAGTTGGCGCCCAGGTCGGTGACGCCGGTTTCGCGCGCAGCGGCCTTGATCAAATTCTGGAACAGGTCGATTTCATAGTTGCTGTGCACGTGCTGCAGCACCGCGGCCAGGCGCTCCATGCCCATGCCGGTGTCGATCGACGGCTTCGGCAGCGGGCTCAGGTTGCCGGCTTCGTCGCGGTTGAACTGCATGAACACCAGGTTCCAGATCTCGATGAAGCGGTCGCCGTCTTCTTCCGGCGAACCTGGAGGGCCGCCCCAGATGTCGGCGCCGTGGTCGAAGAAGATCTCGGTGCATGGACCGCATGGGCCGGTGTCGGCCATCTGCCAGAAATTGTCCGAGGCGTAGCGCTTGCCCTTGTTGTCGCCGATGCGGATGATCCGCTCGGTTGGCACGCCGATCTCGTTGGCCCAGATGTCGTAGGCTTCGTCGTCCTCGAAATAGACGGTGATGGTCAGCTTGTCGGCTGGCAGCATGTACACCGTGGTCAGCAGCTCCCAGGCGAACTTGATGGCGTCGCGCTTGAAGTAGTCGCCGAAGCTGAAATTGCCCAGCATTTCGAAGAAGGTGTGGTGACGCGCGGTGTAGCCGACGTTTTCCAGGTCGTTGTGCTTGCCGCCGGCGCGCACGCAGCGCTGCACCGAGGTCGCGCGCGAGTACGGACGCGTATCCAGACCCAGGAAGACGTCCTTGAACTGCACCATCCCGCTATTGGTCAGCAGCATGGTCGGGTCATTGCCCGGCACCAGCGAGCTGGAGCGCACGATGGAATGGCCTTTGGATTCAAAGAACTTCAGGAACTTTTCGCGGATGTCGGAGGATTTCATGTCTGATCGAGGGCGGAATGAGGCAGCGTGCCAATAAAGGAACGATTATAGCCTAGCTGGCAAGGGGGATATCAGTCGGACCAATATTGACGCGCGGCGCGCTACAGACCCGTTAGGCCGGCAAAAGCCGGCGCCCATGAACAGGTCCGAAGCGGGCCCGGGTGCCGGATCAGCGCAGCAGGCTGAGCACCGCGCGCGGCTGGCCGTTGGCCTGCGCCAGCATCGCCGACGCCGCCTGCTGCAGGATCTGCGCGCGCGTCAGGCTGGCCGTGGTGGTGGCGTAATCGACGCCCTGGATGCGCGACTGCGCCGCTTCCATGTTCTGCGAACTGGTCGCCAGCGCTCCCGCCGCCAGATCGAGCCGGTTGCTCGAAGCGCCGGTGGCCACGCGTTGCCGGTTGACGAATTCGAGCGCGCGGTCGATGCTCAACAGCGCCACGCCCGGACGCTGCATGTCGAGCGACGCCAGGCCCAGCGCCGCGGAGTTCATCGACGCGAACTGGAGGTCGATCAGATCGCCCGCCTTGTCGCCGATCTGCATCTGCACCCGCCGCATGCCGGTGGCGCCCCCCGGTTCCGGATAGACCACCTCGAAGCCGCTCAATCCATCCGAGGCGTTATTGGTGCCGCTGTCGGCCACCACCGAGCGCGCATTGCGCGACGTCCCGCCGCCCGCGTCCAGGCCGCCGATGGCGCCGGTGTCGTCATTACGCAGGTTCATGCGGGTGTTCACGAAATTGACGCCGTTGTCTCCGAAGTCGTCCAGGAAGGCGGCGTTGCTCGCATACACCCCGCCGCTGACCGCGTTCAGCGCATCGTCGAGGTCGGCCGTCTGGTTCTTGCTCAGGTATTGCATCACGCCCTTGATCCCGCCCTCGACGCCGAGTTCCTGCATGCGCGCGTGCAGGTAGCGGCTGGCCGCATAGCCGCCTTCATAGCTGAAGCCGCCGCCGGCAGTAGCACTGACGATCGCGGCCACGTCGGCGCCGGCCAGGCGCTCGTCGGCGCCGTGGATCAGTTCGGCTGAACCTTCGACGAACCATTGCGGCAGCGCCTGCATGTTCATGGTGCGCGACATCACGGCGTGCACCATCTCGTGCGCGATCACGCGGTCGCTGTAGAACGGCGCCGCGCCGCCGTCGATCGTGGCGTCGCCGCCGAAGTCGGCCATGTCGATATTGAGCTTGATGTCGGCGAACTTGCCACCCACCCAGCTGCCGGAAACCGAGGCCAGCGTGTTGGCGGCGCCGTCGGTGGTATCGAGGTTGACGGTGAGTTTGACGCCGTCCGCCGCCAGCCCGTAGTAGCGCTTGATCATGTCCTCGGCCGAGCTGAGCCAGCCGGATTGCAGGCCATCCAGCACCGCGCGCTTTTTTTCGTCGCCGCCGATGTTGACGGTGTCTTGCGCAAACACGCGCTGACCGTTGAACTCGGTGTCGCTGCCGACCTTGCTGATGTGTTGCAGTAATTGCTGCGCCTCGGTCTGCAGTGCGGCGCGGTCGCTCGCCGCATAGCTGCCGTTGCCGGCCGCCACCGCCAGCTCGCGCAGGCGCTGCAGGCTGTCGCCGACGCTGGCCATGGCGCCGTCCGCCACCTGCAGCATCGACGTGGCGTCGCTGATACTGCGCGTAGCCTGGCTCATGCCGCGCAGGCTGGACGCCATACGCGAGACGATCGCGTGGCCAGCCGGATCGTCTGCGGCGCGCTCGATGCGCACGGCCGAGCCGAGGCGCGCGACCAGCCTGGCTTGGGCGCTCGTGTGCTGCTCCAGGCTGCGCTGCGCGCTCAGCGAGAGTGAATTCGAATGGATGGACAATGCCATTTAAGCAATACCGTGGTGGGGATCGTCTTACCTTAACGGCAACCACCCGATACTCTTGAGTCTGCTTGACGGCTGATTTTGATGCCGGCCAAGCGCGGCAACCTTAGTGCCGGTGAACGTTCAGGCAAAGTCTGGCTTGATCAGGTCGACCCGGTCGGTACAGAACGCGTCCACACCCCACGACAGCAGCGTGCTGGCCCGCTGCGGATCGTTGACCGTGTAGCAGAACAGCCCGAAGCCGCCTGCCTTGACCGCCTGCGCCAGCGCCGGGTTCAGGTGCAGGTGATTGGTGTGGATCGCCACCGCCCCGAGCGAGCGAGCGCGTCGCTCCCAGTCGCCGTCCAGCGCGCTGATCAGGCAGGCGCGCGGCAGCGCCGGCGCAATGGACTGCGCCGCCGCCAGCGCCACGTCGCTGAACGAGGACAGCAGCGGCAGGCGCAACGGATCGCCGGACACGAGCTCGTCGGCGAACAGGGCCGCGGTTTCACGTGCTACCGCAGCGCCGGTCTCGAGCTCATAGCCGGGCGCCGGCTTGATCTCGATATTCATCCACACCCCGTGCGCCTTGCAGAAGGCCGCGAATTCGGTGAACAGCGGCACCGGCTCGCCATGATAGGCTGCGCCGAACCAGGCGCCCGCATCCATCCGTGCCAGCTCGGCCGCATCGTGCTCGAACACGCTGCCGCTGCCCTGCACGGTGCGGCCCAGCGCCGGATCGTGCATCACCACCGGCACGCCGTCGCCGGCCAGCATCACGTCGAACTCGATGGCGCGAAAACCGTTCGCCATCCCGCAACGCAGTCCGGCGAAGGTGTTTTCGGGCGCCAGCGTGCCGCCGCCACGGTGCGCCAGGATGCGGGGATAGGGCCACATGACAAGTCCTCGTTCAGGTTCAGAGTTGCTGCTGGCCGAAGCGCCAGGCCAGCACCGTAAACAGGCCCAGGTTCAGCGCCACCGTCAGCTGGAACTTCCACTGGAACGATTGCTTGCTGGTCTTATGACGCAGCCATTGCTGCGCCAGCACGGCGCCGGGCCAGCCGCCGACCAGGCCCAGCAGCAGAAGCGTGGTTTCCGGAGTGCGCCAGGTCCTGGCGCGCGCGGCGGACTTGTCCATGGCATAGGCGATGAAACAGCTGATGCTGGTGACTGCATAGGCGGCGCCGACCACTTGCGGCAAGCTCCATGCGAGGCTGGCGACGGCATACAGAAGGAAGAACAGGATCAGCGGCAGATAGGGCATCCCGACAGCTTAGCGTCCGTCCATGGATTATGTCCATCCGACAAATGCCGGTGCATCGACCCCAACCGTTCGTGAGCGAACAGAGTGACCCCGATGAAGCGCCTACGCTGTGACTTTACGCGTTGCCTGATGGCGTTTAACGAGGAGTTGACATGGCATTTGACTTAGGAAATTTGTTGCAGCAATACATCGGTGGTGGCGCCAATAACGGCCGCGCTGCCGACGATTTCGAGCAGGTGGCGCAAAACGCGCCCCGCGCCAGCATCGCCCAGGGCATTGCCAGCGCGCTGCGCTCGGACCAGACCCCGCCCTTCCCGCAAATGGTGAGCCAGCTGTTTGGCCAGAGCAATCCGGACCAGCGTGCCGGCATGCTGAACAATCTGCTGGGCGGCAACGGCTCGCTGCTGTCGTCGGTCGCCGGCGGTGCGCTAGCCAAGATCTTTGGCGGCAATGCCCCGGCAAAAGTGACGCCGGAACAGGCGTCGCAGATCTCGCCTGAGCAAGTGCAAGAAATCGCCGAAAAGGCGCAACAGCAGAACCCCGGCATTGTCGATCGTATGAGCGACTTTTATGCCGAACACCCGACGCTGATCAAGGCTGCCGGCGGCGCCGCGCTGGCAGTGGCGCTCGGCTACATGGCGCAAAACATCCGCAAGCAATCACCAGAAAAGGAGGGTCCAGTGGGTATCCTAAGCAATATCTTCCATAAGATTTTCCCGGGCAAGAAAGACGACGCCCCGGCAGCGCAAACCCAGGCCCAGGCGCCTGCAGCCCCGACCGCTGCTCCAGCCCAGCCACAGGCGGCACCGCAGGCGGCGCCGCAAGCCGCGCCGGCACCGGCCGCTGCCCCTGCCATGCAACAGGTGGACGTCGAGCAGCTGCTGAACGGCATGCAGCAGTCGTCGGGCCAGCAGCTCAACTGGCGCACCTCGATCGTCGACCTGCTCAAGCTGCTGAACCTGGACAGCAGCCTGCAGTCGCGCAAGGAACTGGCCGCCGAGCTGAACTACACCGGCGACACCAATGATTCGGCCAAGATGAACATCTGGCTGCACCGCCAGGTGATGAACAAGCTGGCAGCGAATGGCGGCAAGGTGCCGGCCGATCTGCGCGACTGACACCGCGCGCTGGCCCTGCGCGCATGTCTGGCGCGGGGCGCATCCGCTACGCCGTCGCTGACGGTGCGCTGGCCGATTTCGATCGGCCGGTTGCACATCCTGCGAGCCTATGCCACGGCCAATGCCAATGCCAATGCCAATGCTTACTTCAAGAAGAGACCATGTCTGCATCGTTCGAAAAGTTCATGGCCCACTACAAGCACACTGGTAGCGAAAAAGCAGATGGCTACAGTCGTGACGTGTTCATCGGACTGGAGCCGCACGAAAAGGAAGCCGTGTTTGTGATCCTGAAAACCGAGCTGCCCTGGTCAGCTGGATGGCTGTTTTCACTGGATCCCGATAATGCGATCAAAACTGCAAAGGCCGAGCTACGGCGCTTGCGGGGCGATCCCTGCGCGGGCGCTTACCTGCTGCAAGTCCAACTCTTGAACCACACCGACGATCTGCAATACCAACAAGATATCGTCGACGATTACGACACGTACGCCGATTACCTGAAACGGCAGGTGCTCCGTACGCTCTGGTCGACGCCAGGCAGCGAGAACGTCACGGCACTGTTTGCGCGCGTAATCTGCGAAGAGGCCGATCCCGATACGCGGGCCAGTGCCAGTATCGGATTTTTACGCGCATTGAATGTCCCGCATCACAGTGCGGAAGATAAATCAGACTACGACCGTTTGTACGCACAGTTGCGCAGCAACGACCCTGAATCCCGTCGGCAGGCAATCGACGAGGTCAGGGAACGACAGCGCGCCACGTGAGCACAAAAACCGCGCAACAAGGACCACGCTGTCAGGGTTGACCAGCCTGCCACTGCCGGCAACCGTACCCGGACTGCAACCGGGGCTGAATACGACCCTGCTCGATGTCAATCGGCCAGAGTCGTATTCGCCTGCGTGCCGCACGCAAAACAGAAGCGCGCGAACGCACTCTTGCGCGTGGCGCAGCACGTGCAGCGGTTGAACAAGCCAATGCCGCAATGCGGACAGAAATCGAGTTTTTCGTCCTTGACGTTGATCGGCCGCTCGCAGCCAGGGCATACGCCTTTGTCCATACGCGCCAGCGCCACGTCATACCGCATACCCTGACGCCGCTCTGCATCCGGCAGCGCTTCGGCCTGCTTCTGCCGTTCCAGGTAGGACTGCAGCCAGACAATGGCATAGCGTCCGGCGACGATGGTCAGGATGATGCCGACCACATACCGTACAAAGCCACCATAGCTCGGCAGATACGGCACCAGTTCAAAGAAGAATGTGAACAGCGCGAACATGATGAAACCCCAGGCGAACGGCCAGTCGCGCGTCTTACGCTTGTGCTTGAACAGCCAGCCGGCAATCCCCAATAGCGGCAAGGTCAACAGCAGGCGATACAGGAACTCGCGCAGTTCGCGTGCCCGCGCTTCGTCGGCGAAGGCCGTTTGCGCCGGCTGCTCCAGCGCATTCCAGCGCGCGCCCGCACGATCATAGGCTTGCGCCGCATCGAGCCGTACCTGCTCTTCAGCCTGAACTGCGGCCAGTGCCTGGCGCTCTTCGCGCTCCAGCGCATCGAGCCCTTCGGTACGCTTGATCAGTTCCGGATCCTGGTCGGGCCGCGCCGTGGCCTGGCGGGTGGCGAGCCAATTGTCGAACGTAGCGCGCGCCGAACGCGTATTCGACTGCGCCACTGAGTGCTTCTGGTCTGCCTGTTCGCGCCGCTCATTGGCCGCTTCGACCTTGGCCTGCGCGGCCGCCATCTCGGCGCGTACCTTGGCGGCAGCCTCCTGGTCCATGAACTGTTCGACGCTCAAGGGCGCTTCGACGTCATGGACGGCTGCGACGATCAGGCTGCCAAGGCCGATCAGGAAGGCGGCGAAAATGAAGGCGACCAGCCACAGGGCGCGCTGCATCCACTTTTCGGTCAGGCGTAAACCTCGGTTCATGCGAGTTCTCCGGATGATGAACAAGCGTACAGCTTGCCATCATCGGAGCGCACATTGGGCGACTGACTGAAAAGTTAGCCTGAGCGGATAAAAGGTCTCGCCTGGCGATACCAGGCAGCCGCCACGTACCTGGAAAAGACGATCAGAAGTACGACAGCCCCAGCGCCTTCTTGACTTCGTCGGTCGTGGCAGCCGCCACTTCACGCGCCTTCATGGTGCCTTCCTGCAGCATCTTCATCACCTGCGCCGGGTCCTTGGCGAACTCTTCGCGACGGGCGCGGATCGGCGCCAGCAGCTCTTGCAGGATGCCTTCCAGGCGCTTCTTGACGATGCTGTCGCCCAGGCCGCCGCGCTGGTAGTGCGCCTTCATCTCGGCCAGGCCTTCCTTGTCGGTATCGAACGCGTCGAGGTAAGTAAAGGCGACGTTGCCCTCGATATGCCCCGGATCCGATACCTTCAGGTGCAGCGGATCGGTGTACACGTTCTTGACCGCGGCGCGGATCTCGTCGGCGCTGGCGCCCAGGTTGATGGTGTTGCCGAGCGACTTGCTCATCTTGGCCTTGCCGTCGATGCCCGGCAGGCGGCCGACTTCCGGCACGAAGGCCTTGGCTTCGACCAGGATGTCCTTGCCGACGATGCGGTTGAAGCGGCGCACGATCTCGTTGCACTGCTCGATCATCGGGATCTGGTCTTCGCCCACCGGCACCACGCTGGCCTTGAAGGCGGTGATGTCGGCGGCCTGGCTGGCCGGGTAGGTCAGGAAGCCGGCCGGGATGTCGCGCTCGAAGCCGCGCAGGATGATTTCCGCCTTGACCGTTGGATTGCGCTCGAGGCGCGCCACCGTCACCAGGTTCAGGTAGTAGAAGGTGAGCTCGGTCAACTCGGGGATTTGCGACTGGATAAAGATGGTGGTCTTGGTCGGGTCAATCCCTACGGCAAGGTAATCGAGCGCCACCTCCACCACGTTCCGGTGTACCTTACCCAGATCATCCATATTGTCGGTCAGCGCCTGGGAATCGGCCAGCATCACGAACTGGCGGTACTGGTCCTGGTAACCGACGCGCCCGCGCAGGCTGCCCACGAAGTGGCCGAGATGCAGCGGACCGGTCGGACGGTCGCCGGTCAGGATGATTTGATTGGCGGTGGAAGAAGTTTGCAGGGTCATCGAGTTGTTCCTTGTTGGATGCCTCGACCGGCCTGCGTCAAACGACGACGCCACCTGGATCGAGGCGGCGTCAGTTTGAAATGCACATCATTTCCCGGGGCCGCGCGCTGTCAGCGGCGCCACCAGGCAAGAATTGGATGTGCTTTCGGAAAGATCATGGACCGCATGGTTGCAGGTTGACGCGGTGCTGTCAACCCGCGCTCCCCGAGCGGCGCGCACCATGATCGGGCAAGCAGGGCTCTCCCCAATGATGTTTCATTGACCAGAGCGCCTCGTTGCCGGCAATTTGTTGTTATAAGATTAAGGAATGAAAACATGAACAAGAGCACGAACAGCCCCGCCGCCCCTCTCGAACTCTGGGGCGGCCTCGAATGCACGGTCAACCGCGTGCAGGACCAATACTTCAGCCAGCTCGACCGTAATGGTCACGCCAGCCGCGTCTGCGACATCGACCGTTTCGCTTCGCTCGGCATCAAGGCCATCCGCTATCCGATCCTGTGGGAACGCACCGCCCCGGACGGTATCGATAAGGCCGACTGGTCCTGGCCCGACGAACGCCTGGAAGCGCTGCGCAGCGCCGGCGTCACCCCGATCGCCGGCCTGATCCATCACGGCAGCGGCCCGCGCCACACCAGCCTGGTCGACCCGGAGTTCGCGCAAGAGCTGGCCGACTACGCCGGCGCCGTCGCCGCGCGCTACCCATGGGTCGAGTATTACACCCCGGTCAACGAAATCTGCACCACGGCGCGCTTCGCCGGCCTGTACGGTGTGTGGTACCCGCACGGCCGCGACGACCGCACCTTCATCCAGGCCCTGCTCAACCAGTGCCGCGCCACGGTGCTGTCGATGCGCGCCATCCGCGCCGTCAACCCGAACGCAAAATTAGTCCAGACCGACGACCTCGGCAAGACCTACAGCACCCCCGAGCTGGCCAAGGTGGCCGAATTCTACAACGAACGGCGCTGGCTGGGCTGGGACCTGCTGTGCGGCACCGTCGGCCCCGAACACAAGCTGTGGAACTACCTGCTGCGCACCGGCATCGCCGCTGAAGAATTCCTCTGGTTCCGCGACAACACCTGCCCGCCCGACATCATCGGCGTCAACTACTACGTCACCAGCGAGCGCTGGCTGGATCACCGTCCGGAACGCTATCCGGCCCATCACCGCGGCGTGGCCGACGGCATCCCGTGCGCCGACATCGAAGCCTCGCGCGCACTGGCCACGCCGACGCCGGGCATCGCGCCGCTGCTGTCCGAAGTCTGGGACCGCTACGGCATCCCACTGGCGATCACCGAAGCGCATATCGACGCCAACCGCGAAGACCAGATGCGCTGGCTGCTCGAGATCTGGGAAGCGGCCCAGCAGTCGCGCGACAACGGCGTCGACGTGCGCGCGGTAACGGTCTGGGCCCTGCTCGGCTCGTTCGACTGGAACAGTCTGGTCACGGTCGACCGCGGCTACTACGAACCGGGCCCGCTCGACGTCCGTTCGCCGCTGCCGCGCCCGACCGCGCTGGCCGCGATGATGCGCGAACTCTCGAACGGTGCGCCGCTGTCGCACCCGGTGCTGCGCGCCCAGGGCTGGTGGCGCCGTCCGGGCCGCCACCTGTGCCAGCCGGTGGCCACGCCCGATGCGCTGACCTCGATCTCGGCCGACGGCCACCGCCTGGTCGGCATTGAGGCGGCGCCGATCCTGATCCTGGGCGCCACCGGCACCCTGGGCCAGGCCTTCGCCCGCATCTGCGAGAAGCGCAACCTGGCGCACCGCCTGCTGTCGCGCCAGGACATGGACATCGCTAGAGCCGACTCGGTCGAGCGCGCGCTGGCCAGGTACAAGCCGTGGGCGGTGGTGAACACCTGCGGCTACGTGCGGGTGGACGACGCCGAGAACGACGTCGAACGCTGCGAGCGCGAAAACACCTTCGGCGCCGCCACCCTGGCCGCCGCCTGCGCGCGCCACGGCGTGCACCTGACCACCTTCTCGAGCGACCTGGTGTTCGACGGCCGCAACGAGCGTCCGTACGTCGAATCGGACGTCGTCAATCCGCTCAACGTGTACGGCCGCACCAAGGCCGCCGCCGAGCGCGCGGTGCTGGACAACCATCCGGGCGCCCTGGTCGTGCGCACCAGCGCCTTCTTCGGCCCGTGGGACAGGCACAACTTCGTGACGCTGGCGTTGGAGGCGCTGGAGCGCGGCGACCCGTTCGTGGCGGCCAGTGACATGACCATCACCCCGACCTACGTGCCGGACCTGGTGCACGCCTGCCTGGACCTGGCCGTGGACCGCGAAGCCGGCATCTGGCACCTGGCCAACAAGGGCGAGCTGACCTGGGCCGAACTGGCACGCCGCGCGGCGGAGCTGGCAGGTGTCGATGCGGCGCGGCTGGAAGCGCGGCCGGCGACCGAGTTCGGGTTCACCGCGGCGCGGCCGGCGTATTCGTCGCTGCATAGCGAGCGCGGGGCGCTGCTGCCGGCGCTGGATGATGCGTTGCGTCGGTATGTCGAGCTGCGTAATGCGGATCGGGCCGAGCGCAAAGCGCTGGAGCAGGAGGCCGAGGGGCGGCAGCAGGTTGCCGGTGGTGAGAGCCAGGTCGAGGCCGATGAGGTTGAGGCGGTGCAGTCGGGGACGTGATTGTTCTTGTATAGAGCGCGGCCGATGGCCGCGTGATGCGTTGTCGGTCTGCGATGGACTTGGGTCCCCGCCCTCGCGGGGATGACGTTGTTTTACGATGGGTGAGTAGCTGATATATCGACTTCGGACACGTTACTCAGCCCGTCATCCCCGCGAAGGCGGGGTCCCAAGTTCCCTCCCGAAGCCGCAACCTAAAATCCACCCTCCGCAAAAACCGCAAGCCCCCTCCAGCACCAGCGCTAAAATACCCCGGCCCTCCACCACCAGGCCACCCCCGTGCACGACCAACACGCATTCCCCTTCCTGCGCGAAATCCTGCTGTTCCTGATCCTCGCCGGCATCCTGATCCCGCTGCTGCAACGCCTGCGCATCAACCAGGTGCTCGGCTTCCTCGCAGTCGGCGCCCTGCTCGGCCCCTTCGGCCTGGGCTTGTTGGCAAGCGACCTGCCCTGGCTATCCGCCCTCACCTTCCCCGCCGGCCCGGGCGTGTCGATGCTGGCCGAAATCGGCGTGCTGTTCCTGATGTTCATGATCGGACTGGAGCTCTCGGCCGCGCGCCTGTGGTCGATGCGCAAGTGGGTATTCGGCGCCGGCACGGCGCAGGTGCTGGCGTCCACGGTGTTAATTGGCGGCGCGCTGTGGCTGGCCGGCCAGCCGCCGCAGACGGCCGCGATCCTGGGCCTGGTGCTGTCGCTATCCTCGACCGCCATCGTCATGCAGCTCATGAGCCAGCAGCAGAGCGCCGGCACGCCGCTCGGCCAGGCCGCCTTCGCCATCCTGATGCTGCAAGACCTGGCGGTGGTGCCGATCCTGGTCCTGATCGGCGCCCTCGGCAAGGGCGCCGGCGGCGGCGACAGCGTGGCGCTGCTGTCGATCGTCGCGCTGGCCAAGGCCGCCGGCGCGATCGCCCTGATCTGGCTGGCCGGCGGGCGCGTGGTGCATCCGCTGTTTCGCGCCTTTGCCCGCCAGCGCCAGCCGGACGTGTTCATGGCCCTGATCCTGTTGTCGACTTTCGGCATTGCCGCGCTGTCGGCCGCCGCCGGATTGTCGATGGCGCTCGGCGCGCTGATCGCCGGCCTGCTGCTGGCCGAGACCGAATTCAAGCACGAGGTCGAGCTGATGGTCGAGCCGTTCAAGGGCCTGCTCATGGGCCTGTTCTTCATGACGGTCGGGATGACCATCGACACGCGCCAGATCGTCGACTCGCCGTTATGGCTGGCCGCCTTCGTGGCCGGCCTGGTGCTGCTCAAGGCCGTGGTGGTGACGGTGCTGCTCAGAATCGGCGGCATGTCGTGGGGCCGCGCCTGCGAAGGCGGTCTGCTATTGGGCCAGGGCGGCGAGTTCGCCTTCATCGTGATCGGCTACGCGATCGGCACCCGCGTGCTCGACCCGGCGCTGGGCGCGCGCGTGATGCTGGCGGTCGGCCTGTCGCTGTTCATCACGCCACTGCTGGCGCGCCTGGGTCGCGCCATTGGCGAGCGTTCCGAGAACTCCCTGCGTGCGCAGGCGGCGAAGGGAGAAGAGCAGCTGCTGCCGGCCGTTCGCGGCCAGGTGATCGTGGCCGGCTTCGGGCGCGTCGGCCAGCAGCTGGGCAAGCTGCTGGCGGCGCAGGGCATTGCGTTCGTGGCGTTCGAAAACGATGCGCGCCTGGTGGCGCAACTGCGCGCACAAGGACTGCCGGTCTGGTTCGGCAACGCCGCGCGGCCTGAACTGCTGCGCCGCGTGCATGCCGGCGAGGCGCCGGCGATCGTGCTGACGATGGACCAGCCGGCCGCCGCGCTGCAGGCGGTGCGCGGCATCCGGCGCGAATTCCCGCACGTGCAGCTGTTCGTGCGCTCGCGCGACGAGAAGCACGCGCGCATCCTGCGCCAGGCCGGCGCCAGCGTGGTGGTGCCCGAGACGCTGGAAGCGAGCCTGCAGCTATCGAGCTTCGTGCTCGAAGCGATGGGCCTCGACGAACGCACCATAGGCGGCATCGTCGACCGCGAGCGCGAGCTGTTCGCGGCGGGGCTCATGAAACCACATTCGCAGCCGCATCCGCAGCGGTCAATCTGAACCGTCGTCAGCAGCCGGCGCGCAGATCGGGTCTAATAACGCCCATGAACGCATCCTCCTCACTGCAACACCCGGGCCAGGCCAAGCACGTGGTGCTGGTCTGCGCCGCCGCCATGATCGCGCTGGCCGTCGCCATGGGCGTCGGGCGCTTCGCCTTCACGCCGCTGTTTCCCCTGATGGTGCGCGACGGCCTGCTCGACGACGGGTCAGGCGCGCTGCTCGCGGCCAGCAACTACCTCGGCTATCTGGTCGGCGCCCTGCTGGCGGCGCGCCTGAAAGTGCGTCCGGCCGCGCTGCTCGCCTTCGGGCTGATTGCCACGGTGACGGTCACGGCGTCGGTCGGCTGGACCGGGTCGGTCGCCGTCTGGACCGTGCTGCGTTTCGTGGCCGGCGTGCTCAGTGCCTGGACGCTGGTGGCCACCACCGCCTGGGGGCTTGGCTGGCTGGCCAGTCTCGGCCGGCCGCACCTGGCCGGCATGATCTTCGCGGGCGTGGGCCTGGGCATCGCGGCGGCCGGCATCTTCTGCCTGGTCGCGCCGGGCTTCGAAGCCTCGGCGCTGGCGATGTGGGTCGAGCTGGGCGGCCTGGCGGCGGTGGCGATCCTGCTGCCGCTGTTTGCCAGCCTGCGCCTGCCTGAGCCGCCGCCGGTTGCCGTTCCCACGCCGGCGGCGCATCCACATGCATCGACCACGCCATCGTCCGGCACCGCCGGCCTGGTGGCCAGCTACGCCCTGTTCGGCTTCGGCTACATCCTGCCCGCCACCTACCTGCCGGCGCTGGCGCGCCAGGTGGTCGACGATCCGCACGTCTTCGGCTGGGCCTGGCCCCTGTTCGGCACCGCTGCGGCGCTGTCGACGATCGTGGTGGCGGCGCTCCTGAAGAAGGCCAACCGCGCCGCCGTGTGGGCCGCCTGTCATTTAGCCATGGCGCTCGGCGTGCTGCTGCCGATCGTGTGGTCCGCGCTGTCCGGCGTGATCGCCTCGGCGCTGCTGGTCGGCGGCACCTTCATGGTGATCACCATGGTCGGCATGCAGGAAGCGCGCAGCCGCGTGGCCGACAATCCGACCGCGGTGCTGGGCCGCATGACCGCCGGCTTCGCGTTCGGGCAGCTGATGGGGCCGATCGTCTCGGCCGCCATCGGCCACGTTGTCTCGGATCACACCATCGCGCTCGACCTGGCACTGGCCTTTTCCGCAGCCGGCCTGCTGGCGAGCGCCTGGTATCTGTGGCGCCATGAACGCCATCCCACCACCCACTGAAGGAGTACCGCATGAACGATCCTCTTCGCCCAGCCGCCACCGCCCAGGGCTTCGGCACCGCCAACCCGGAACGCATCGCGATTCCCGCGCGCGAGACCATGGACGAGGCCCAGCAGGCAGCGGCGGACGCCATCATCAACGGCCCGCGCAAGGCGATCTTCGGCCCCTTCGTGCCGCTGCTGCAAACGCCCGTGCTGATGGAACGCGTCGGCAAGCTCGGCGAAGCGCTGCGCTTCAACGGCACGCTGCCTGACGCCATCCGTGAACTGACGATCTGCGTGGTGGCGCGCGAAGTCGGCAACCAGTTCGAATGGCAGACCCACGCGCCGCTGGCAGTCAAGGCCGGCGTCGCGCAAGATGTGATCGACGCGCTGCTGGCCGGTCGCCACCCGCGCGAGCTGCCGTTTGAACAAGCCTGCGCCGTCGACTTCACCCGCGAACTGGTGCAGCGCCACGGCGTCAGCGACGCCACCTACGCCGAAGCGGTGTCCTGCTTCGGCACACCGGGCGCGGTCGAACTGACGACCCTGGTCGGCTACTTCGCCATGGTGTGCTGGGTGATGAATGTCGCGCGCACGCCGGGGCCCGCCGGCTCAAACGCACCCGGTCTGGCCGCCTTTCCTGCCTGAGGCACCGTTCAGCTGCCCGCGATCCGCTGTGCCGCCCGGCAGCCCCACCACGCCGCTTCCTCGAACACCGAGAAACCCGACAGATCGGCGTGCGCGAACAGCAGCGGCCCGTCGGCCTCGCGCAGCGCCGCCAGTCCGGCGTTGCTGCGAAAGCCGGGCGCGGGAATCGCCATCGCGTGCGCGCGCAGGGTGATCTCGGCGCGCTCCACGCACGGCCCGAAGCGCCAGCCATAGGCCTGTCTCAGGTCGGCGCCCGCCAGTTCCAGCAAGTCCTCGGGAGTGGCCGCCTGCATCCAGCGCCGCGCTTCCTGCGGGCTGCGCTCGGACAGCGCGACATACGACGTGAACACGGTGCGCTTCGGCGGCGCCACGCGGATCTCCTGGTGGGTCGAGACCACGTAGCCAAGCCCGCATCCGCCCTGCACCACATTGTCCCAGGCCAGCGGCGCCCCGCCCTCCTCGCGCGGAAAGTCGCGCATCAAAAAATTCGTCACCATCCACGGTGCGTACTGCGGCAGGTCGCGCCGCGCGTCGAAGCCATACTGCGCCAGCGGCTCCACCACGCGCGCCGCGACGAACAGCGGCATCGCGCACACCATGCGCCGAGCACGCACCAGGAAGCTACGCGGTTGGCCATTTTCCAGCACGAAGCACAGCGCCTCGGGCCGGCCATCGACCAGCGACACCCGCGCAGCAGTGCCGGCGCGGCGCCGTCCGGCGGCGCGCGCGGCCAGGCCGCGCGCCAGCGGCGCCAGGCCATCGGGCCAGGTCAGCAAGGCATTCTCGCCGGCATTGGAGGCCTGGCCCCAGCGTCCGGCGAAGTAGTGCACGCCGGCCCAGGCCGAGATGCGCTCGCTGGGCGCGCCATAGTCGTCGCGGCAGCAGTAGTCGAGGTACCAGCGCAGGCCGGGTGCGCGGTAGCCTTCGCGCGTCAGCCAGCCGGCGAAGGTGATCCGGTCCAGCTGCGTAAAGGCCGCATCGTTCGAGGACAGCGCGGCGGGAAATACGAAGCCGCGCCGGCCATCAGAACCAGGCGCGTGGCGCAGGCGCTCCATGTGCGCGAAGAAGCGTTCGTGTTCGGCCACCTCGGCGGCATTCGCCGGCGCCAGGCCTTCATGCCAGACGCCGTTCGACAGCAGGCGTTCATGCGGCCCGTGCAGCACGAAGCGCTCGTCGTACGTCGGTTTTACAGCGCGCGCATCGCCCTGCAGGATGCCGAAGTCGGCCAGCATTTCGCGCACGTGCGTCGCCTCGATGCCGGGCAGCGGCAGGTAGTGCGCGCCGGCCGGACAGGCCAGGCCATCGACCTGCGCGCCGGCCGCATTGCCGAAGGCATCGGGGCCGTCGAACAGCAGGAAATCCCGATGCCCCAGGCGATCCAGTTGCCAGGCCGCGCTCAGGCCGGCAATGCCGGCGCCGAGGATGGCGACGTCGGTCTCGATTACCTCGGACGGTGGGGGCAGCGGCGCGCGGTCGCGCAGCATGTGCCCGGCCAGGCGTCCTGGATCGGCCACTTGCGGCGTCACCTCTTGCCAGCGCAGGAAGCCGGCCGCGCTGGTGGCGCCGGCCAGCGCCGCGCCGGCACTGGAGACGATGAAGGCACGCCGGTCCATCAGCGGATCACCCGGTTCCAGTCCTGTTCGAACTCGCGCACCAGCGACTGCGAATCGAGCCGGTTGGGCGCCATCGGCAGGCGCGGCATGTCGGGCGGGAAGGCGAACATGGCGCGCGTGGTGTCGGCGTCCAGATAGCGCATCGGCAGCGTGTATTTGTCGGGCGGCGTGAAGCGGCCCTGGGGCGAGGCCATGATGAAGCCCCACTCGCCGAACGACGGCACGTACAGGTGGTACGGCCAGGTCTGCAGCCCCACTTCGCGCAAGGTGGCGTCGACCGTCCAGTAGGCATGCGGCGCGAAGAACGGCGAGGTTGCCTGCACCGCGATCAGGCCATTGGCCGCCACGTGCTTGCGCAGCACGCCGTAGAACGGCACCGAATACAGTTTGCCGAGCGCGAAGCTGGACGGATCGGGGAAGTCGACGATCGCCACGTCGTACATGCCCGGATCGGACTGCAGCCACACCGCGGCGTCGGCATTGACCACCTTGACCCGCTTGTCGTTGAGCGCATTGGCATTGAGCTTGACGAGCTCCGGGCGCGACGCGAACGCGTGCGTCATCTCGGGATCGAGGTCGACCAGCGTCACCTCTTGCACCTGCGGATAGCGCAGCACTTCGCGCAGCGCCAGGCCGTCGCCGCCTCCCAGCACCAGCACCCGGCGTGCCCACGGCGCGTTCTGCATCGCCGGATGCACCAGCGCCTCGTGGTAGCGGTACTCGTCGCGCGACGAGAACTGCAGGTTGCCGTTGATGTACAGGCGCAGGTCGTCCTTCCAGCGCGTGATCACCAGGCGTTGATAAGGCGTGGTGGTCGAGAACACCACCTGGTCGCCGAACAGCCCGCGCTCGCCCCACTCCACCATGCGCTCGGCCAGCCCGAAGCCCAGCGCCAGCACGAACAGCACCGCGCCGGCGCGCAGCGCCCGTCCCGCCAGGTTGGTCAGTTCGGCGCGGAACACGTACAGGGTCCAGATCGCGACGCCGACGTTGAGCATCCCGAACAGGAAGCCGCTCCTCACCAGGCCGAGGTGCGGCGCCAGCACCAGCGGAAACAGCAGCGACACCGCCAGCGCGCCCAGGTAGTCGAAGGTCAGTACCCGGCTCACGATCTCGGCGAAGCCCGTGCGCCGTTCGTTCAGCGCGCGCATCACCAGCGGCACTTCCATGCCGACCATGGCGCCGATCAGGAATACCGTTACGTACAGCACGGTGCGAAACGGCGCCGCCATCCAGGTGTAGGTCAGGAACAGCAGCGCCGCCGACATGCCGCCGATCAGGCCCACCGCCAGCTCGATGTCGATGAAGCGCCCCAGCACGTCCTCGTCGCGCACGTACTTCGAGAAGTGTGCGCCGACGCCCATGGCGAACAGGTAGCAGCCGATGATGGTCGAAAACTGCAGCACCGAATCGCCCAGCAGGTAGCTCGACAAGGCGCCCGCGATCAGCTCATACGCCAGGCCGCACGAGGCCACGACGAATACTGACAATATCAAAATCTTTTTGGTCATTACAGGTTTTTTATTCTAAGATCGCGTTTCTACCAGTTATTACATTTCTTTGGAGAATGCCGTGCCCGCCATCCTAGCCTATCTTCTGCATCTGGCGACAGCTGTCGCCATGGTGATGGCGTTTTTCGTGCTCTATACCCGCATCACGCCATGGGACGAAGTGGCGCTGATCCGCCAGGGCAACCGCGCCGCCGCGCTGTCGCTGGGCGGCACCCTGATTGGATTTTCGGTCACCATCGCCTCGGCCCTGACCCATACCGACGACTACTACGAGTTCGCCGGCTGGAGCGCGCTGGCGATGCTGGTGCAGGTGCTGGTGTACGTGGTCGCGACGCGCATGCTGCGTGTGTCGAAGGACCAGATCGAAGCCGACAATACCGGTTTCGGCGGCCTGCTGGGCGCCATTTCCCTGTCGATCGGCCTGGTCAACGCCGGCAGCATCTCCTGATCCCCAACACCTACTCGCGTCATCGCGCCTACGGAGGTTCATCATGCTCGGTTCATTCATCAAGAAGCAGTTCATCGACGTCCTGCAATGGAACGAAGACAGCGAAGGCGTACTGGCCTGGCGCTATCCGATGCAGGATTTCGAGATCCAGAACGGCGCCGTACTGGTGGTGCGCGAGTCGCAGATGGCGGTATTCGTCGACGAAGGCCGCATCGCCGACGTGTTCGGCCCCGGCAGCCACACTCTTAGCACCGCCACGCTGCCGCTGCTGACCAACCTGAAGAACTGGGACAAGCTGTTCGCCTCGCCCTTCAAGTCGGACGTGTACTTCTTCAGCACGCGCGTGCAGACCGGCCGCAAATGGGGCACGCCGCAGCCGGTGACGATCCGCGACCGCGACTTCGACATGATCCGGGTGCGCGCCTTCGGCATGTACTCGTACCGCGTCAGCGACCCACGCCTGTTCTTCACCGAGATCAGCGGCACCCGCGCCGAATATACGCGCGACCAGGTCGAGGAGCAGCTGCGCGGCCTGATGCTGGCCACCATGGCCACCTCGCTGGGCGCGTCCAACATCCCCTTCCTCGACATGGCCGCCAACCAGACCCTGATGGCGCAGCAGATCCGCGGCGACCTGGCCAGCGCGTTCGGGCGCTACGGCGTGGGGCTGGACGAATTCAACGTCGCCAGCGTCAGCCTGCCGGATGAATTGCAGGCGGCGCTCGACGCGCGCATCGCGGCCGGCATGAAGGCCAGCCTGGGCGCCGGCAAGATGGGCGCCTTCACCCAGTTCGAGGCGGCGCGCAGCATCCCGCTGGCGGCGCAGAACGAAGGTGGCTTGGCCGGCGCCGGGGCCGGACTCGGGGCTGGCGTCGCGATCGGCCAGGCCATGGCGCAGGGCATGAGCGGCGCCTTCGCGCCACCACAGCCGCACCCGCAGGGACAGGCGACTGCCCCGGCCGAGGCCTCGCCCGAAGAACGCCTGGCCACGCTGAAAGGCCTGCTGGACAAGGGCCTGATCTCGCAGGCCGACTACGATGGCGCCAAGGCCGACGTGCTCAAGAAGCTGATCGGATGATGGCGCGCCGATGCTGAGAGTCTCCTGCCCTTCCTGCGGCGCCCCGGTCGAATTTCGCTCGCACGCGTCGGTCATGGCGGTGTGCGAGTTCTGCCGCGCCGTGGTGCACAAGGACGCGGACGCGGTGCGCGAGCTGGGCAAGGTCGCGGCGGTGCTGGAAGACTATTCGCGCATCCAGCTCGGCACGAGCGGGCGCCATGGCGAACGCGGGTTCACCGTGATCGGCCGCATCCAGCTGCGCTACGACGCCGGCATCTGGAACGAGTGGTACCTGCTGTTCGACGACGGCGGCGCCGGCTGGCTGGGCGACGCCTCCGGCCAGTACACGCTGACCGAAGAACGGCCGCTGGAAGTCGAGGTTCCTGCCTTCAACGAACTCAAGCCCGGCAGCCGCCACCGGCTCGGCCGCGAGTCGGGCATGTTCACGGTGGCCGACAAGCGCAGCGCCGCCAGCAGCGGCGCCCAGGGCGAGCTGCCGTTCGGCCTGGATCAAAGCTGGACCGCGCGCGTGGTCGACCTGCGGCGCGAAGCGCAGTTCGCCACGCTCGATTATTCGAACGGCGAGCGCCCCCTGTTGTACGGCGGCGCCGCGGTGACGCTGGAAGGGTTGCAGTGCCAGCTGCTGCGCGACGACGAACAGATCCGCGCCAGTGCGGGCCGCTACCGCGCGCGGGTCGACTCCCTGCAGTGCCCCAACTGCGGCGCCGCGATCGGCTACCTGCCAGGCCTGGCCGCCAACCTGGTGTGCCAGGCCTGCGCCACGCGCCTGGACGCCGCCACGCCGCAGGCCCGGGTGCTGGCCGCCGGCGAACGCCACCGGGAGCGCAAGTTCACGCTCGCACTCGGACTGGAAGCGACGATCGGCGCCCACCAGTACCGCCTGCTCGGCGTGCTGGTGCGCGAGGACGACGACGGCGAAGCGTGGAACGAGTATCTGTTGTACAGCACCGCCGGCGGCTTTTTCTGGCTGGTCGAAAGCAGCGATGGCTGGTGGCGCTCGGACCTGCTGGACGACTGGCCGGAGCCCGCCGTCCCGACCGAAGCGCGCGTCAGGCACCGCAAGTTCACGTTCGAGAAGACCCTGAATTATCCGGCCCGCATCACCTACGCTGCCGGCGCCTTCAATTGGCAAGCCAGGGTCGGCGACGTGGTGCAGGTGCGCGAACACCAACACGGCCAGGTCAGCCTGAGCGCGGAATCGAACGGCCAGGAACTGACCTGGTCGCGCTCGTCGCCGGTGGCCGACGATCAGGTGCGCAGCTGGTTCAAGCTGCCGGATTTTCCGGGGAAAGCGACCACATCGGCGCAGGTCGACGTGCAATGGCTGTTCGTGATCTGCCTGGTTTTCCTGAACGTGGTGCCACTGATCTTCCGAACCTGGAGCACGCTCGTGTGGCTGCTCGTGGGAATCGCTGTGCTGCTGTTCCCGCCCAGTATCGTCAACAAAGACTGAACCGCCTTGAACAACAAGCGCTACCTCGCCTACGCTCTCGTGGTCACCGCCATCATCACTTGGGTCAACTGGTCCGGCATGGTGTCCTTCGCACGCGACAGCGGCGGCTACTTGAATGCCTTCTCGCGCAGTCACGGCAGCTCCGGTTCGGGCAGCTGGGGCGGCGGTTCGGGCGGCCACAAATGACGCCGCACGATTCCCGGCACCGCCCCGCCGGGACCCACCTGCTGGCCGACCTCGGTGGCGTCGCGCCAGGACTGCTGGCCGACGCCGCCGCCATCGACGCCCTGCTGCGCCAGGCCGCGCTGGGCGCCGGCGCGCAGATCCTGCACAGCCACTTCCACACCTTCGGCCCGGGCCAGGGCGTTACCGGCGTATTGCTGCTGGCCGAATCGCACATCTCGATCCACACCTGGCCCGAACACGGCTTCGCCGCCGCCGACATCTTCATGTGCGGCGCGGCCCAGCCGCAGCGGGCGCTGGCGATCATCGAGGCGGCCCTGCAGCCGGCCACGCGCACCGTCAAGACCGTCGCACGCGGCCAGCTATAATCCGCCTTCCCCAGCGAACCACAGGAACGGCGACATGACGCACCCGGCATCTCCTTCTTCCTCCCTGCCCAAGGCCCTCGGCCACATCCGCGTGCTCGATCTGTCGCGCGTGCTGGCCGGCCCCTGGTGTGCGCAGAACCTGGCCGACCTGGGCGCCGACGTGATCAAGATCGAGCGCCCCGGCAGCGGCGACGACACCCGCGCCTGGGGTCCGCCGTATGCGAAGGATGCCGATGGCGTCGACACCACCGAAGCCGCCTACTACCTCAGCGCCAACCGCGGCAAGCGCTCGGTCACGGTCGACATCGCCAGTCCGGAAGGCCAGGACCTGCTGCGCGAACTGGCGCGCCACTGCGACGTGGTGCTCGAGAATTTCAAGGTCGGCCAGCTGAAACGCTATGGCCTCGACTATGAGTCGCTAAAGGCCATCAAGCCCGACATCGTCTACTGCTCGATCACCGGCTTCGGCCAGGACGGCCCGTACGCGCACCGCGCCGGCTACGACTTCCTGATCCAGGGCATGGGCGGCCTGATGTCGGTCACCGGCGAGCGCGACGACCTGCCCGGCGGCGGCCCGCAAAAGGCCGGCGTGGCGCTGACCGACCTGATGACCGGCATGTACGCCACCGTCGCCGTGCTGGCGGCGCTGACCCATCGCGACCGCACGGGCGATGGCCAGTACATCGACATGGCGCTGCTCGACACGCAGGTGGCGATGCTGGCCAACGTCGGCAGCAATTACCTCAACAGCGGCAAGCCGCCGCAGCGCTGGGGCAATGCGCACGCCAACATCGTGCCGTACCAGACCTTCGCCTGCGCGGACGGCCACATCATCGTCGCCACCGGCAACGACGGCCAGTACCGCAAGTTCGTGGAAGCGGGCGGCCGGCCCGAGCTGGCGAGCGACCCACGTTTCGCCACCAATCCGCAGCGCGTGCAGGAGCGCGAGGTGCTGGTGCCGCTGCTGGCCGCCATGGTGAGACAGAAGCCGCGCGACGAATGGATCGCGCTTCTGGAAACAGCGGGCGTACCCTGCGGGCCGATCAACGATGTGGGAGAAGTGTTCGCCAACGAGCAGGTGCAGGCACGCGGCATGGCGATCGACTTGCCGCATCCGGACGCGGGCCAGGTGAAGCTGGTGCGCAATCCGATCCGGATGTCGGCCACGCCCGCGACCAGCGGCGTGGCCCCGCCCCTGCTGGGCCAGCACACCGGCGAGGTGTTGCGCGAGCTGCTGGGCAAAAGCCACGCCGAGATCGCGGCCTGGCGCGAACGCGGCGTGCTGTAGGCGCTTGCCGGCGAGCGCCGGCAAGGAACTTAGTGCAGCTGGTGCTTCAGGTTCGACAGCTCGTCGTGCACGCGCACGACCACCGATTGCACCTGCGGCGACGGACGGGTGCTGGTGCACACGCGCTTGGCTTCGTCGCCGATCGCTTCCAGGTCGTCGATGCACTGGACCATGTCGGACTGGTCGTTCGACTGCATCACGCTCTGCGCGCGGTCGGTTTCGTGGGCCAGTTTCTGGATGCAGTCGCGGATCTCGTCCGGCACGCTCTGGTCGTTGCGGCAGACTTCCTCGGCCTGGTTCACGACTTGCTGGACGTGGCTGAAGCGTTTCTGGATTTCGGCTGGTTGCAGCATGATAACCTCCTGAAATGATGGGTAAAGACGCGCAGGGTACTGCGCTGACGCTAACCAGCTTAGGACGGATCTCTTGATTATCAAGCATCGAATGTGAGGCCACGCCGGGACAAAGACGGTGCGTTCCGTTCAGCATCGCCGCGACTCAACCATGCGCCGGCAACTCCCAGTAGTCGATATGATTTAGGCAATCACATCACTACGAGGACCACTCGATGACTCCTGTCACCACAGCCACGCCGGCTTATCGCAGCCAGCCCGGCAGCCCGCCCGGCCCGCTGCACGCCATCTTCCTGGCCGGCACCGTTCCCCTGTTCGTCGGCGCCCTGCTGAGCGATATCGCCTATTCCAACACCTACCAGATCCAGTGGAGCAATTTCGCATCCTGGCTGCTGGCCGGTGGCGAGCTGTTCGCCGGCATCGCCCTGCTGTTCGCACTGGTCAACCTGCTGCGCGCGCCGCGCAAGTCGGGCCAGCCGCTGACCTATTTCGCGCTGCTGCTGATCACCTGGGTACTGGGTCTGGTCAATTGCTTCCAGCACGCCAAGGACGCCTGGGCCGTGATGCCGGCCGGCCTGGTGCTGTCGGTGATCGTGTCGATCCTGATCTGCGTCACCGCCTGGATCGGACTGAGCCAGCGCATCCCTCACGCAGGAGGTGTCAAATGAAACGCTTGAGCACACTGACGATGATCGGCGTGGCGCTGTTGGTGAGCGCCTGTAACGACAAGGGCGGCGACACCCTGGCGCATGGCGCCGATCCGAAACTGCCGGCGCCGCAGCGTGGCCTGCTGCCGAGCATGAAGATCGCCGAGCCGACCCCATGGGGCGACCAGAAGCCGACCGTGCCCGAAGGCTATAGCGTCACCGCAATCGCGGGCGACCTGCAGATTCCGCGCCAGACCCTGGTGCTGCCGAACGGCGACATCCTGGTGGCCGAAGGCCGCGGCGGCAATGCCGCCAAGCTAAAACCCAAGGACGTGATTGCCGGCTACATCAAGGCCAAGGGCAACACCAAGGTCAAGAGCGGCAACCGCCTGACCCTGCTGCGCGACGCCGACGGCGACGGCAAGTACGAACTGAAAACCGTGTTCGCGGACAACCTGAACGCGCCCTACGGCCTGGCCTTTGCCGACAACAAGATCTACGTCGCCAACCAGGACGCGCTGGTGCGCTTCGACTACAGCGAAGGCCAGACCGCGGCCGCCGCCGCGCCGACCACCATCACGCAATTGCCGTCCGAGATCAACCACCACTGGACCAAGGCGATGACCATCAGCCCCGATGGCCGCTACGTCTACGTCGGCATCGGCTCGAACAGCAACATCACCGAGCGCGGCATGGAGGCCGAAGTCGACCGCGCCATGGTGTGGCAGATCGACGTCAACACCCGCACCTACAAACCGTACGCGACGGGCCTGCGCAACCCGACCGCGCTGGCGATGCATCCGGAAACCGGACAGCTGTGGTCGGTGGTCAACGAGCGCGACGAATTGGGCCCGGACCTGGTGCCGGACTACCTGACCTCGGTGCGCGAAGGCGGCTTCTACGGCTGGCCGTACAGCTACTGGGGCCAGAACGTCGACCCGCGCGTGAAACCCGAGAATCCCAAGAAGGTCGCGGCCGCCATCAAGCCCGACTACAGCCTGGGCTCGCACGTCGCCGCCCTTGGCCTGAGCTTCTCGCAGCCGGTGATGGGCGCCAAGTTCGCCAACGGCGCCTTCGTGGGCGAGCACGGCAGCTGGAACCGCGCCAATCCGGTCGGCTACAAGGTGATCTTCGTGCCGTTCGCGGGTGGCCGCCCGGCCGGCGAGCCGATCGACTTCGTCACCGGCTTCCGCGATGCCAACGGCAAGACGCGCGGCCGTCCGGTCGGCGTCACGGTCGATCCGAAAGGCGCGCTGATCGTGGCCGACGACCTGGCCAACGTGGTGTGGCGGGTGACGCCGAACCGCTGACCGGCAGTGTTTCACTGTCGATGAAGTAAAAAGGCGCACAGGAATTTCCTGTGCGCCTTTTGTTTTGGCGCTGTCACCGTAAACTATTGATGGGTCTGATTGCGACACAAAACAATTGTTCAACGGTAGCAATGCGCTGACCGTCGAGCGCCCGACGCCATCCCAGGTAATTCGGCAGATAGCGTGAGGCCACCCCATGAAAGCGGGCGATCCACTCGCGCAGGCGTTGGTGATAGGCATTGACGTTTTGCACGTGCATCGCGCCTGCCTTGCCGGATCGAACCCGCTCGCCGGCGCTCAGGTTGACCGCCTGGTGCGCGATGCCGTGCTTGCGCGCCAGACTGCGGTAAGTGGCGTTGGCGTCGGTCACCAGCAGCGCCTGGCGCTCGAGCAGCGGCAGCAGGTGGCGCTCGGCCTGGCGCACGGTCAGCGGGCCGCGTCCGGTGACGGCATCGGCCGTCTGGCCGGCGCGGTCGCGCATGACCAGGATGCAGTCGAGCTCGCCTGAAATGCCGCGTTTGCGCGCCGCGCCACCGCGCTTGCGTGCCGGCCGGTCGAGCGTGCGCGACCCTTTTTGCGATTCGAGCATGAACATCTCATCGGCCTCGACGATGCCGCACAGTTGCCGGGGGCCGTCGTCCCTGACCCGGTGCAGGAAGCGATGGCGCCAGCGAAACGCCGTATTGCGGTGCACG
>Ga0265798_10000699_pt1 | contig 54749 bp, 39 predicted proteins | sample P3T30metagenome_FD_192430 | JGI IMG/M metagenome (GOLD analysis project Ga0265798, IMG submission 192430) | Plant litter microbial communities from East Loma Ridge, Irvine, California - P3 T30 | ecosystem: Environmental > Terrestrial > Plant litter > Unclassified | place: USA: California...
GAGTGGATTACCTGGAACAACGATACTCAGGAAGGTACTTTTGTTTCTGTACCTGCAAGACTTCAGATACCTGAAAACATTAAAGAACAACTAATCGTTGAGTTGTATAACAAATAATAATTGACATTAGTCGAACATATGGCAATATTTAATTTTCAGAAGCCCGATAAAGTTATCATGATCGATTCTACAGATTTTCAGGGGAAATTCGAATTTCGCCCCCTGGAACCTGGTTATGGATTGACTGTTGGTAACGCACTTAGAAGAGTTTTGCTTTCTTCATTAGAAGGTTATGCAATTACTTCAATTCGTATAGAAGGAGTAGACCACGAGTTCTCTACGATACCGGGAGTTGTTGAAGATGTTACAGAAATAATTCTGAACTTAAAGCAAGTTCGTTTTAAACGCCAGATCGAGGATATTGATAACGAATCTGTTTCTGTATCTTTTACAGGAAAAGATCAGCTTACAGCAGGTGATTTCCAGAAATTTATTTCTGGTTTCCAGGTTCTTAATCCTGATCTTGTTATCTGCAACATGGACAGCAAAATAAACATTAACCTTGAGCTTACTATCGAGAAAGGTAGAGGTTATGTGCCGGCAGAAGAGAATAAAAAGCAAAACGCAGCTATAGGAACTATATTTACAGATTCTATCTTTACTCCGGTAAAGAATGTAAAATATACCATAGAAAACTTCCGTGTGGAGCAAAAAACTGACTACGAAAAGTTAGTATTTGAAATCCTTACAGACGGTTCTATTCATCCTAAAGAAGCACTTACTGAGGCAGCAAAAACACTGATTCACCATTTTATGCTGTTCTCTGATGAAAGAATAACACTGGAGGCCGATGAAATTGCACAAACAGAATCATATGACGAGGAATCGTTACACATGAGACAACTCCTAAAAACCAAACTGGTTGATATGGATCTTTCTGTAAGGGCATTAAATTGTTTAAAAGCGGCTGAAGTTGATACATTAGGAGACCTGGTATCGTTCAACAAAAACGACTTGATGAAATTCCGTAATTTTGGTAAAAAATCATTGACTGAGCTTGATGAACTTGTTGCCTCTAAGAATCTACACTTCGGAATGGATTTAACGAAATACAAATTAGATAAAGAATAATCTGTACCGCTAAGGTTTAGGTTAAATTACAAATCAGCAATGAGACACGGAAAGAAAATAAATCACTTAAGCAGGCAATCAGGCCATAGAAAGCTGATGCTTGCTAATATGGCATGCTCTCTTATTGAGCACAAGCGTATTAATACGACTGTTGCCAAAGCTAAAGCGCTTAAACAATATATTGAGCCTTTAGTTACAAAATCTAAAGCAGACACTACCCACAACAGGCGTATTGTATTTGCTAATCTTCGCGACAAATATGCAGTTACTGAACTTTTCAGGGAAGTAGCAGCTAAAGTAGGCGATAGACCAGGAGGTTATACACGTATCATTAAGCTTGGTAACCGTCTTGGTGACAACGCTGATATGGCTATGATCGAACTTGTAGATTTTAACGAACTGTATAACGCAACGCAAAAAGAAGCTAAGAAAGCCACTACACGTCGTAGCAGAACTGCTAAAAAAGCTGATTCTACTGCAACTGTTGCTGATGCTCCTGCAGCTGCTGAAGCTCCTGCTGTTGACACAGAAGAAAATAAAGAAGCTACTGAATAATCATGAGTTAATGATTTTTCTATATTAAATTAAGGATAAACTTTTAAGTTTGTCCTTTTTTTTTGCAATACTTAATCGTTTTAGACTAAGGTAAATGCAAAAGTTGCTCTTAGCTTTACAATAACGAATATTTAGAGTAAATTTGTACACAGCACAACAACAAACAACTTAATGAAATATACTAACAGAGACAAGGCTATACTGCTCCTGGCAGACGGCACTATTTTTTATGGAAAATCTATAGGGATAGAAGGTACAGTATTTGGTGAAGTTTGCTTTAACACCGGCATGACCGGTTATCAGGAAATTTTTACCGATCCTTCTTACTTTGGCCAAATAATGGTGGCTTCTAATGCCCACATAGGTAATTACGGTACTAATAATGAAGAAGTAGAGGCAGATACAATTATGATATCAGGCCTTGTGTGTAAAAATTTTAGCTTTAACCATTCGAGAGTTAACTCTACTGAAAGTTTAAGGACTTATTTTGAAGAGCAAAATTTAGTAGCGATATCTGATGTAGATACAAGGGCTCTTGTAAGTTACATACGCGACAATGGCGCTATGAACGCTGCAATTTGTACTGAAGATTGCGATATAGAAGAGCTTAAAGCGCGCCTTGCTTCGGTGCCTGATATGAAAGGTTTAGAGCTTTCTTCTAAAGTTTCTACAAAGGAGCCGTATTACATAGGCAGCCCGGATGCTAAATATAAAATTTCTGCTTTAGACCTTGGTATTAAGAAGAATATTTTAAGAAACCTAGCCAAGAGAGACTGTTACATAAAAGTATTTCCTTATGATGCAAATTACGAAACACTAAAGGAGTTTAATCCTGATGGTTACTTTTTATCTAATGGCCCCGGAGATCCAGATCCTCTTTTTGCAGCACAGGAAACTGCGCGTAATATATTAGCCGAAAACGAACCTGTTTTTGGCATCTGCCTTGGCCACCAGGTTTTAGCGCTGGCAAATGGCATTCCTACGTACAAGATGTTTAATGGCCACCGAGGTATTAACCATCCAGTAAAGAACCTGCTTACCGGCGAGGGAGAAATTACGTCTCAAAACCATGGTTTTGCTGTAGAGAGAGAAGCATTGGAAAATCATCCTGACTTCGAGATTACTCATGAGCACGTAAACGATGGCACTGTTGCCGGTATGAGAATGAAAAGCAAGAACTGTTTTTCTGTACAATACCACCCCGAGGCCAGCCCCGGTCCACACGATGCTACGTACCTTTTTGACCAGTTTATTGCAAACATTGAAAAAGGAAAACATAACAATTAAAAGAAGATAGTAAAAACAACAAAAAGCAATTTATGAGTATTATTATTAAAGTACACGCAAGGCAAATACTGGATTCACGCGGAAATCCTACTGTTGAAGTTGACGTAATCACTGAAAATGGAATCCTTGGGAGGGCAGCTGTACCTTCTGGAGCATCTACAGGTGAGCATGAGGCGGTAGAGCTTCGTGATGGCGGTAAAGCTTATATGGGCAAAGGTGTTCTTAAAGCTGTAGAAAACGTAAACATAGCTCTTGCCGAGGAGATTGTGGGTATGTCGGTTTTTGAGCAAAACGCTATTGATAAAGCGATGATTGATCTTGATGGTACACCTAACAAGTCTAAGCTTGGTGCTAACGCTATCCTTGGTGTTTCTCTTGCAGTAGCTAAAGCTGCCGCAAACGAGCTTGGTATGCCCTTATACCGTTATGTAGGTGGTGTGTCTGGTAATACGCTTCCTGTACCAATGATGAACATCATAAACGGAGGATCACACTCTGATGCACCTATCGCGTTCCAGGAGTTTATGATCTTCCCTGTAAAAGCTACAAGCTTTACGCACGCTATGCAAATAGGTACAGAGGTTTTTCATAACCTTAAAAAAGTACTTCATGACCGTGGCCTAAGTACAGCTGTGGGTGATGAAGGTGGTTTTGCACCTAACCTTGCCGGTGGTACGGAAGATGCTCTTGATACAATTAAACTTGCTGTTGAAAAAGCAGGCTACACATTTGGCGGTGACGTTATGGTTGCTCTTGACTGTGCAGCATCTGAATTTTATGTAGATGGTAAATACGATTACACTAAATTTGAAGGCGAAACAGGCAAAATACGCACATCTGTAGAGCAGGCTGATTACCTTGCGGAACTTGCAACTAAATATCCAATTATCTCTATTGAAGATGGTATGCAGGAAAACGACTGGGACGGATGGAAATACCTTACCGATAAAATAGGTGATAAAGTTCAGCTTGTGGGTGACGATTTATTTGTTACTAACGTAGAGCGCCTTGCAAAAGGTATCGATCTTAAAATTGCTAACTCTATACTTGTAAAAGTAAACCAGATAGGTACTCTTACAGAAACTATTGCTGCTGTAAATATGGCTCACAATGCCGGTTACACATCTGTAATGTCTCACCGTTCGGGAGAAACTGAAGATAATACAATTGCCGATCTTGCTGTGGCACTTAACTGTGGCCAGATCAAGACAGGTTCTGCTTCACGTAGCGACCGTATGGCAAAATATAACCAACTACTTCGCATTGAAGAAGAACTTGGCGATGTGGCTTATTTCCCTGGAGAAAAAGCATTCAAAATAAAAAAATAATCCTGCTTACAGGGTTTTTTATAAGGCTGCCTTTGGGCAGCCTTTTTATTTATGCGATTAATGTATTTATCGAATTCTAACCCGAATGCTTCAAATTCTCAACGGCTTGCATTTTATCCACTGTAAATGATACATTTGTTACAGATTAAAAACTAAGTATGAAGCTTTTAAAATTACTATCTATACTATCTATCTTGTTTTACGCAGACATGTCGGCACAAAATACTGTTCTCGACAGCCTTCAGCATAAACTTTCTTTAGCAACTACAGCTTCAGAAAAGACAAAATTGCTTAATGCCATAGCAAACGAATATGTAGAGAACAACCCTGAGTTAATGATTCAGTACGCAAGGAAGGCAATGGCAATAGCTAAGAAAAATAACATAGCAACACAGGAAGCTGATTCATGGTTTAACATAGGCAATGCCAACATTATGCTTAGCCACTATACCGAGGCTTTAAAAAGTTTTACTAACTCGCAGGTAATTTATGAAGGCCTTGTTTTTAAAGCCGGCAAGAACAGGCCGGCGTTAGAAACTGTAAACGGCCTTGCCCGTGCCTATGGCAGCATAGGCGTAGTATGCTCTGAACAAAATAACTACGCCAAAGCCTTAGAATATTATTTTAAAGCACTTAAGCTTTACAAAGAGACTAAACAGGAAACTATTGTAGCCATTATTTACAACAACATAGGTATTGTTTATGAATCTCAAAAAGAGTACAGCAAAGCATTAGAATATTTTAACAAGGCACTATGGATACAGCGGAAGAATGACGATGACTCTCAGGCGGTAACTATAACTAATATTGGTAAAATATATCTGGCGGAAAATGAAGATGATAAGGCGCTACAGTCGTATCGGGATGCAGAGGCAAAATTTACTGCTTATGAAAATAAGCGTGGGTTGGCAGAGCTTTACAACAACTTTGGCAGCTACTATAAAAAGAAAAGTAATTTTACGGAAGCATCTCTGTATTACTTAAAAGCCCTTGAGATTTTTGAAGAAACCGGCGAAAAATACGGAGCATCTGCCTCACTTGGCTATTTAGGTACCATAAGTGCATTACAAAATAAAAGTGCCGACGCTGTAAGGTATCTTGAAAGATCATCGGCTCTTGCCGAAGAAATAGGAACACCAGAGCAGGTTAAGGATTCTGAAAAAGAACTTAGCGACCTTTATGTAAAGATGGGCAATCCTGCGTTAGCGCTAATGCATTACAAAAAATACAGTGCTGCTAAAGACAATATAAACAATAGTGAAGGCATTAAGAACATGGTTCGGGAAGAAATGAACTATGAATTTGAGCGCAAAGAGGCTTTACAAAAAGTGGAGAGTGAAAAACGACTTGCATTGTTTAACGAACAAACAAAGCGCCACCAGCAACAAACATTTTTTGTAGCACTGTCTGCTCTGTTACTGTTTAGTATTGCATTTTTAATATACAACAGGCTGCAGCTTAAAAAACGCCTAACGCTGCAACGCGATCTTGCCGAGTATGAACAGAAGGCACTGCACCTGCAAATGAATCCGCATTTTGTGTTTAACTGCCTTGGCTATATATCAAGTTTTATAGTACAAAACGGCACCGAATCGGCGATTAAGTACCTCTCGAAATTTTCTAAATTAATGAGGTTAACGCTCGAATATTCTAAAGAGTCGCTAATTCCTATAGACAGGGAAATTGAAGGACTGCAAAATTATTTAGAACTTGAGCAGTTGCGCTTTAATAATATGTTCCAGTTTAGCATCACTAAAGACTCTAATATAGAAGATGATATGGCCATACCGCCATTGCTATTGCAACCTTTTGTAGAAAATGCTATAATACACGGCATTGTGCCTAAAAAAGAACACGGCAATATTTATGTCGATTTTTCTATGGATAATGATAAGCTTATTTGTACTGTTACAGATGACGGCATTGGCATAAACAGATCGAGAAAACTCAAAGAGAACTCTGTTACAGTGCATAAATCTATGGCTTTAGAGATTACAAGGAAAAGGCTCGAGGTTATCCAGGCATTTACATCAAAAACATCTCAGGTTGAGATAAATGAACTGACGGATGCTATGGGAATGCCAAACGGAACTAAGATTGTACTAAATTTACCAATTCAATACTCATCTAACTAATATGATAACAGCACTACTTATAGACGATGACAGTAACCTGAGAAACGGAATGAAAGGCCTGCTGGAGATGTGCGCGCCAGACATTAAGATATTAGGTGAGGCAGATAGCGTAAAGGCAGGCATTTCTGCAATAGAAAATTATAAGCCCGATGTAGTGTTCCTTGATATACAGCTGGGCGACGGTACCGGCTTTGATATACTCGAACAACTGGCGCAAAAGCATGGCAGGCTTACATCGCACGTTGTGTTTATAACAGCACATGAAGAATATGCTCTAAAAGCATTTAGGTTTAGTGCATTGGATTATCTTTTAAAACCGGTCGACCCGGAAGAGCTTCGTAAAGTGATTGAAAAAATTAAAAAGGTACTTACAAATAATGACAGTTACGCCCACATAGACTTACTTCTGGAAAACATAAGGAAAAAAGTAGATACCTTTAAAAGGATTGCATTATCAACATCTGATGGGATACACCTATTTGATGTTAGCGATATAATCAGGCTTGAATCTCAGGATAATTATACAAAGTTTTACATTAAGAATAATAAACCGGTACTAATTGCTAAAACCCTTAAAGAGTATGAAGATTTGTTGTCAAGCCAGGGGTTTGAGCGCATACACCAGTCGCATCTTATTAACCTGGCCTATTTAAAATCATATATAAAAAAAGATGGTGGCTACGCAGTAATGGCAGATAATAGTAACCTACCCATATCACAGCGTAAAAAAGAACGTTTGCAGGAGTTGCTTAAGTCTTTGTAGAAATCAAATTCTAAGTGAAACATGCAAAATACTAAACCACCTGATGCATCGGCCATTTAAAAGTATATATTTACCTGCAATTAACTACATTATGAAAACATTTTTAATTTACCTGCTGCTTTTTTTATCGGGAATTGTAAGCGCACAAAACATAGATTTTGCAGATGGCAATTTTAAATACAGATTGTTGCTTGCAGGTACGTTAAATAATTATATCGCACGTGATCAGTCTGGGCAGGCAATAGTTATAGATACTAATAATGATGGAGAAATTCAGGTTAGCGAAGCCTTAACGGTGTATCAGCTAAATATCAACTATGCTGCCTACATGACAGATCTAAATCCTTTAATAGAACGTGTAACAGATCTGGGGGGTATAGAATATTTTACTAATCTTAACAAACTAACCTGTAGAGATAATAGTCTTACATTCGTAAACATATCTGCACTGGTAAATCTGCAATTTTTTGAAACCGGCCTTAATTCATTAGATACTTTAAATCTTGATGGCTTAATTAACCTTACCCACATACAAGTATCAGATACAAATCTTGCAACTTTAGATTTTAGTGGTTTACCATTGCTTGACCAGGTTACGATCTCTAATAATAGTGCATTGACATATCTTAGTCTTAAAAATGGATTTACAAGCATTCCTAATCCTGAGTTTTTTGCCTTGCAAAACAATCCGTCGCTGCTATATGTATGTGCCGATGAAGCGGAAGTTGATGTTGTAGCCAATAGTTTATCAGGCCAGCCAAATATTGCAGTTAGTTCTTACTGCTCATTTACCCCTGGCGGAAATTACAATACCATTACAGGAACACTTAGGTATGACGGCAATAATAACGGATGCGATGCAGAAGATGGTACGCAAAGTTTTATAAAAGTAAAACTGGACGACGGTACTAATACAGACTACACATTTACGAATAATAGTGGTAATTATACCTTTTACACTCAGGCCGGCACTTTTACTATAACACCGGAGTTTGAAGATAATCAGTTTTTTATCCCTCTAACTGCGCAGGTCGTTTTCCCTGTTGCAGATAACTCTGTCGCCACAGAAGATTTTTGCCTTACAGCAAATGGCACACACCCGGATGTAGAGGTGGTTATGATACCTGTAACAAACGCACGCCCAGGATTTGATGCCCAGTATAAGATTGTGTATAAAAATAAGGGCAGTCAAATAGTATCAGGCACAGTAAGCTGTGGTTGGGATACTTCTATTTTGTATCCTGTTAGCTTAGCGCCTTTTCCAGATGGTATGGCGCCAGATACTTATTCCTGGAACTATACCAACCTGCAACCATTTGAGAACAGGGAGATACTAATGACGCTTAATGTAAATAGCACCATGGATACACCTCCTGTAAACTCGGGCGATATACTGCCCTTTACAGCTTACGTTACCAGTTCTTACACTGACGAAACGCCTAATGATAATTACTATGAATTTAATCAGCCTGTTGTAAACTCTTTAGATCCTAATAATATTGTTTGTGTAGAGGGCGATACCGAAACTACAGACGCTATAGGCGATTACCTGCATTATGTGGTTAATTTTGAAAACACAGGTACTACAGAGGCATCTTTTGTGGTGGTTACGCATGATGTAGATCCGGCAGAATTTGATATTAATACAGTTGAAATTTTAAATTCTTCTAACAATGTAAGGGCGAGAATAAACCGTAACAGGCTTGAGTTTGCATTTATGAACATAAACCTTGGAGTTGCAGATCATGGAAATATACTATTCAAGCTAAAAAGCAGGGCGTCATTACAGCAGGGTGACAGGGTAGTAAACCAGGCAAATATTTTCTTCGATTACAATCGCCCGGTTACAACTAACGAGGCAAGCACTGTATTTGCAGTGTTAAGTACAGGCAATTTTATTAAGGACGCTACAGTGCAGGTATATCCTAATCCGGCTAAAGATATTATTACTGTGAAAGCAGATGGTACAATTATTTCGCTAGAGCTTTATGATGTACAGGGCAGGCTGCTGCAAACAAGCCTTATTAACAATGCTGCTTTCCTGCTCGACGTATCTTCGAAAACTGTAGGGATGTACTTCCTTAAAGTTACTACAGACAGAGGAGTATCGGTAGAAAAAATTGTGAAAAAATAAGGTTAGCAGTTAACTATAAATGCAAACAGCCCCGCAAATGCGGGGCTGTTTTTTTATACAAAACATAAAGCTATTAAATGTAGCCATTCTCGTCTGGGCGGTTATCGCTCTGTGCAATATTCCTTCCTTCTCTTACAGGGCTGCCTTTCCTGTTTACAAGCCTGTTTCCTGTTTCGTTCTCAACATCAGCAGCATCTGCAATGGGAGCTGCTTTAGGAAAAGAAGCAAGCTCTGCCGGATTTGTTATTGCGGGGTCTTCGTAAGGAAGATCGTCAAAAGATTCCTTGTTATGTGCAGATGGAGTAGTACCTGCCACATCATTAAGCGATATTATTTTAACAGGTGCTGTTTCTGCAAAAATATCGTCAGATGCTGTAGCTTCCACATGAGTTGGAATAATAGGGTTGTTATTGGTACGATTTGTATCCTCGTTTGGCAGCCCCGTGTTTTCGGTGTTGCCGTTTGTTGTGTTTTCCATGATGTTTAAAATTTATGGTTAATAATAGTATCAATTTGTGTTATCCGCCCACAACCTCTCCACCGTTTACATGAATGATCTGGCCGGTAATGTAAGAGGCATCTTCGCTTGCTAAAAAAACATAAGCCGGGCCTACTTCGCTTGGCTGGCCGGGCCGTTTCATTGGTACATCCTGACCAAATGCCGCTACCTGTTCTGCAGTAAAGGTAGATGGTATAAGAGGTGTCCAGATGGGGCCTGGCGCCACGCCGTTTACCCTGATGCCTTTTTCTGCAAGCATAGCAGATGTAGATCTGGTAAATGAAACTATTGCTCCTTTTGTACTGCTGTAATCAATTAAATGCTCACTGCCCCTATAAGCAGTAACCGATGCTGTATTGATAATTGCATCGCCCTCTTTAATGTAATTTAGTGCCTCGCGGGTTATATAAAAAAACGGGATAATGTTAGTCTCGAATGTTTCACGAACCTGCTCTCCGGTAATATCTTTAAATTCTTCCTGCGGATATTGTACCGCAGCATTATTAACGATGATATTAAGGCCTCCAAGCTCTTTTGCCGCATCTTTTACTGCCTGCCTGCAAAAGTCTTCATCCTTTAGATCTCCGCTTATTACAACGCACTTTCTGCCTTCTTTTTCCACAAGTGCTTTTGTATCTTCGGCATCTTTATGCTCGTTATAATACACAATGGCAACATCGGCACCTTCGCGGGCAAAATGTACGGCCGCACTTCGGCCTATTCCGCTATCGCCACCGGTTATAAATGCCTTCTTGCCGCTAAGCTTGCCACTTCCTTTATAGTTTTCTCTAATGACCTCCGGATCCGGATTCATTTTATACTCGTTTCCTGGTTGTTTTTCCTGTTCCTGTGCAGGTAATTTTTCTGGTTTTGCCATTCCAAATATTTTTTAGGTGTGTTATATTTCTTTATCTGCAGCCTCAGTATTTATATGCGACTCTGCTATAGAAGACAGCAGGAGGTCTGCAACTTTCTCTTCTTCCAGCGTTAGTTCAAGCAATACAACTACATCTTCTTCGCGCAGGGCTATCGCATAAGCACGCATCGTGCCGTAGCAGGAAATTTCATAATGCTTAATTTTTTGCAACACTGCAATAATACCTGCATCCCGTACAACGCCCTGTCTGGAAGAGCCTATAAAATCTTCGGCCTCCTCAATAAGACATTTTACGGCTTTATAAGGTTGCGCATCGGCAGCTATGCCTATTGCAGTAAATATTTTTTCTAACCTGTCTATATGGCTACTGGTTTCCTGTAAATGGTCTTGCAGCACTATAACAAGATCTTTAGAAAACGACTGTGCAATTATGCTGCTAAGCATATCTGTCATTATCTGCTCTGCCCAATACAGCTCTTTCAGTTGTTTTTCGAAAAGGCCTCTAAGTTCGCGGGCTTCGCTGTTACCCTCTCTGGTTATGTGTAGTTGCATAATTTAAAATTTAGGCATGTTTTTTTGCTGATTGGCTTATAATTAGCTTGAAAATTTGTGTCCTATTCTATTTACTTTTATAAAGTTAGTGTGCCCTTACCGTATTAGTTTTACAATTAACGCATGATTAACAACTGCGCTTAACTGCATGTCGTCGAAACTTTTTAGCTGTTCAACGTCTATTTTAAGTTTTATATAAAGTTTGTTATTGTAGTGTGTAAGTTTGTTCAACTAAAAAATTTACTAACGTTTTTATCCCATGAAGAATATTTACATTTTACCGTTGTTGCTCTTATTCTTTGCTTCATGTTCTGTAGATGATAGTGCTGATTTACTTACACAGGAGCCCGTAAACGCTTTGACTTTAACCAGTGAAGAACTGGCGAGGATAGGAGAAACAGGACAATCTTTAATATCGCCTGATTGTTTTAAGGTTCTCTCGGCACATATTAACCTCAACGTATCGGCAGGATTAAATAATCCGGTAATAAATTTTGTTGGAGATGCCCCAATTGGTACTTCGGCGAGACTTGGTTACATAGTACGTGTTGAAGTTGTTGCTTTATCTGACTGTGATGACTTAAATAGCCCGACAGGTAGTGTAATTATACTGGGCAATAATACAGTGTTTAACAATGTTGGTACTATAGACCCTGTTGTTTCTGCGCTGCCTTCGCAGTTGCCGGTTTGTTATAAATGGAGAATTACATATGAGAGGGTTGGCGCAATTATTACTTCATGCAAGTCATACTCTCAGTGGTATGAGGCTCCTCTTTTTTAATAAAGGTATTTTTGATTTTTTTAATAGTGGTAAGAAACCATCTGTTTTTGCAGATGGTTTTTTTATGCTTAAAACTTAAATGTGATATAAAATATACTAATTATAGGTAAATGCGTTTTACATTTACAAAAAAGCATTTACATAATGAAGACGATCTGCCTTACTTTACTCCCTTTGTTTATAGCATCATGTTCCGGTAGCGAAACCCAACTTAAAGAGGTAGGTAACCTTTCTTTAAAAGAAGTTTCGGGAATAGAATATATTAATGGGTCGCTTTGGGCGCTGGAAGACAGTGGCAATAAGAACAGCATTTATAAATTAGATGCTAAAGGCAAAATAGAAGAGGAGATTGTTATAGGCAATGCTAAAAATACTGACTGGGAAGAACTAACATCCGACAAAGAGGGAAACCTTTATATTGGTGACTTTGGCAACAACGATAGTGAGAGGAAAGACCTTACCATTTATAAACTTAACGCAGGCAGCTTAAATACTGTCGCTGCCGTAATTACCTTTTTCTATCCTGAGCAAAAGGAATTTCCACCTAAAAAATCTGAGTTAATATTTGATGCCGAAGCTTTTTTTGAGCACAACGGAAACTTTTACATCTTTACCAAAAACCGATCTAAAGGTTTTAACGGAAATTTCCAGGTATATAAAGTACCTAATAAACAAGGTAACCATGCTGCACAACTGTTAGGTACATTGCAAACTTGCGATAACTTTAGAAAATGCGCTATAACGGGTGCCGATATAAGTCCGGATGGCAGTAAAGCGGCGTTACTTTCCGGTGATAAGGTATGGTTGCTCACTAACTTTGGTAAAGACAATTTTGGCAATGGGTCATTGCAAATGCTGGAGCTTAATAACTGGTCTCAAAAAGAAGGCATAGCTTTTAAAGATAATGATGTGCTTACCATTGCCGACGAAAAAGCCAAGAAAGAAGGAGGCAAGTTATATGAGGTTAAATTGTCAGATCTTTTAAAAGCCAAATAGCAATCCTACTGCAAGGCGGCCACCGTCAGACCCCTGAAAGTAAGTCACTCTTGCTGTGACAATGTCGGCTCCGTTTAACCAGAAACCACCACCACCTGTTTGGTGCCACTTGTCGCTTTTATCGTCTTCAATCCATACCCTGCCATAGTCATACCCGCCTACTAATCCATAAGTAACCGGTACAAAGGCACTCTTCCACCTGCCTAATGTAAATCGAAGGTCGGTGCTTTGGTAAAACGACTTTTTGCCGGTAAAGCGCTCACGGCGGTACCCACGCAAATCGTTATCGCCACCCAGTGTTGCGCCCTGGTAAAATTCAAAATCGTTGCTTAAAAGTATTTTTGTTTTTACAGTACTTGACAATACAAGCCGTTCGTCGCGCGTTATTCTGTGCACAATATTAAGGGAGCTTTCCAAATGCGGAAAATTGCGTTCTATATCGTCTAAGCTTGTTTTCCAGCCACCGTTTATGTAAAAGTACATTCCCCTTGCAGGTAATGACACGTTGTCGTAATTTTTAAAACTGTAAGTAGCCTCAACACCACCGTATTGCCTGTGTTCAAAAAGCCGCTCTGCAATTACCCCCGGCTGGTTAACAAACCTGTCCCGCGTACCGTCTACCTCTATAGTTTCAAACGGCAACTGAAATTCCATAAAACTACCATTCCTGCCCTGTTTAAAAAAGGATGGCGCTACCTTAAATATTTGCAGTTTAACACGATTGTAATTCATGCTAAGCTCATCGTCATAATTTTTAGTATCGTTGCCGTAACCAAAGTAGTTGATGCTAAAATTAGGACTGGTAAAACGGGCATCGAGCGCAAAGTTCCACTTGCTGGCAATGTTCATAAACGTACCCCGGTAAATAAGTTCGAAACCATGGGTGGCAAAAAAGTAGTTTGCTTTAAGGTTATGCTTACGCGAATAAGGCCTGCGGTTAAAATTATTAACGGTGTAATTTATAGACACACCCGCCTTAACACCATCATCTGGATTATAACCAAGCGCCGGGTAGCCGGCAAAGACATTGTAAGTAGGTTTGTTAATGTCGTAGCTATTAGTTTCGTAGTCGTCTGTAAGTAATTTTTGCGTTTTACCGTCAACAGTGTATGTGTTGTCTTTGCTTTTAAAGTCGTATATCTTTACGCGTTTGCCATTCTCTACGCTATAGTTATCATGATTTTGCCCGCCTAATAAGCGCAGTGTTATAGGTTTAACCGGTTTTCCGGTTACTTCAAAAACATCGTCATCATCCAAGCCGTAAACCCAAATTTCTTTGGTTTGCCTGTGGTTGTATGAATGCGAAAAAATTAACGTTTCGCCATCCTTTTTTATACTGAAAATCTTTATTTCGGTAACGCCATCCGGCTGCCTTGTTATAAGAAACTTTTCCTTTTTGTCTGTGCCGGTTATAAGCACGGTATGCAGCAATACCTTGCGGTAGTCTAATGCATATTTTTCCAGTTTTTCGCGACGCTTCTTCAGGTTAGCTTTAATGGTTTCCATAGTGTCGTCCTGCACTTCTTTAGGCAGACCGGCAAACGCTTCGTCTATAGCGGCATCTGTAAGGCTTTGCTGAAGCATTTTAACCTCTTCCAGCCATATGTTTTTGCCCGACTTTGTTATAAGCGCAAGATCCTGTGCATAGCCAGCCCTTGCAAGCCATTTTACACTGCTTATATCATCTTTATATGGTTTCATGTAGCGTAGCGGCGGCGACTGCATTAAAATGCTAAGCAATGCCCCGCCATATTTAGGGAAAGCCTGATCGCGGTCCCGCGGAATTGGCTTATAGTAAATACTGTCTTTAGAATCAAAGCGAGACCAGCGCCACTGGTCACCATGGCGGTCCCAGTCGCCTACCAGGATATCAAACAGGCGTGCCCTGATGTAAGAGCGTTCATCTATCTTGTATTTTTTGTCTTTGTGCAGGTTTTTATATACATCATCGGTGCCATCGATACCATCCGGGTTACCAAAACTTTTAAGATTTTTAAACTCATCCGTAGGGCGTTCTTCAACCATATATAACTCTCCGCCAAAATCCTGATTATGCACGTTCAGCGCATTTTGTTTTGGGATATAATACAACTCCGGATTGGTGTGGTAAATGCCTGCAGTTTCTGCCAGGTCATCGATGATAAATGGAGTGTAAGGGTGTGCGGTGGTATAAAAATCCAATAAAAATTTCTCCGTAGCAGTATCTGCATAGTCATCCCCTACGTAGCGGTCCTTAAAAGCAACTGCCTGTAAAAATCGGGTAGCACTTTTCTTTATGCCCCGCATTACATATTCCCTGCCTTCTTTATCTATTAACCTGAGTGAATTAGACTGGTGCCCACCGCCTGTTCTGCCTGTTGTTAAACCGCCGTGCAACGTATCGAGCAGGGCAACCGGCACAGTAATCGGCATACTGTAATAGCTGCTGTAGTGTGTCCCGAATAAAAAGCGGTAAAAGTTACTTCTCTTTGTCATCTCCGGAGTATAGACAGATGATTGTTTAGTGGCTGGAAAAGTTTCGGGGTAATTTGCTGCAGCAATTTTGGGTTTTTGCAACATGACTTTCTCAAATATCTTTTCTTCTCCATTAGGTACCGTTTTAAAGTAGGATACCCTGGCATGGCCATTGTCATAAACATCTAACGTGGCATACCCGGTGCCGCCGTAGCTAAAATCTTCCGGATACTTTGCTCTTGCAGCTTCGACTTTAGAGCCGGAGCCGCTAATTATTTGGTTTACATTATCCTTGCGCACAAACTGCAAATTGTGGTCATGGCCAGACACTACGACTACATTATTCTTGTCTTGTATAAGTGCCCTAATCCTTTTAGACAGCGTGGTATATATCTTACTCTGTATATCCTGAGATATTACACCGCCGGTGTTGCGTACCAGGTTTGCAAGTGATCCTAAAACAGGCATTGGAATATTATACTGAAGCGGAAAAAGTTCTTTTCGTAATGCGAGTTCGCCACCGTGCGAACCATTGCTCATGAGCGGGTGATGAATGGCGATAATGATAGTTTTATCCTGATTTTTGTTCAGCAGGCTTTCCAGTTCTGTAAAAAGGCCCTCGCGTGTTTTAATGTCACAATCGTCATTAATAGTGGGGTAGTTGTCCCAATCTTCAATAAACCACTGGCTGTCTATTGCTATAAGCGTTATATTGTCATTAATTTTCACATCGGTTATGCCGCAGCTGTTGTCTGGTAAAAAAGAGTGTTTGCCCAGTTTTTCCTTCACCATTTTCTCTTCTTCTTTAAGGCCTGCAAGCCCATGATACCAGTCATGGTTGCCGGGTATAAAATACGTTTTACCGGTAAAACCATCTGCTAACGCAAGCTGGCTTGCTAAAGATGCTTCTGCCGCTTCACGGTCCTTGTGATCTTTGGGAGGCATACCCAGCGGATATATATTATCACCAAGATATAACAGGGAACTATTTATGCTCCCGGTGTTTAGTTTCTGTTTTATAATGCCAAGCTGTTGCTGAGACTGTGGCTGTGTGGCCAGGCCGGCATCGCCTACCAGATAAAAACGGTGTATTAGCTTGGTGTCCTGCAGGGTATCCGGAGAAATTGCTGTTGCTTCCTTACCATATTGTGCATGATGCGTGGCGCACGAAGCTAAACAAGCCGTAATAATAAGACCTATATAAAGTTTAATATTTCTCGATGTATTACGGTTAACCCAAAAGAATTTCATAATTTGGTGGTGTTAATTTTCCTACCTATGGACGTTGTTGAAAAAGCAGAGAGCTATGTCTTTCATTTATTCAAAGATAAGTTATCTCCCAGTTATATATACCATAATTTTAACCATACTTTACGTGTGGTTAATAGCGCAAAAGTCATTGCCGGTGCGAGTAAAATTGATGAACAGGACAGCCAGGATGTAGTTCTTGCAGCATGGTTTCATGATACAGGATACGTAGAAGGGCCGGAAGGGCATGAGCATCGCAGCGGTGTTATAGCTGAAAAGTTTCTTAAGGAAAATGGCTACACCGCAGATAGGGCAGCAAAGGTGGCGCAGCTTATTATAGCTACAGAGCTGGGCGCTGAACCGCAGACTGAGCTTGAAAAAATCATAAAGGATGCTGACTGTTCTCACTTTGCCGACGCTAATTACTTACAGCTTTCTGAGCTTTTACGGGAAGAATGGAAGAGAACGCAGGGCCGCTTTTTTAACGACCTTGAATGGGCGTTAGGTAACAGGAAGGTGTTAATGCAAAATCACAGGTTTTTTACAGAGTATGCTAAATCTGTGTTGCAGCCACTTAAGGATGTAAATATTGCAGAACTTCAAAAAGTTATAGAGGAATTACAGTCGCAGTCAACAGAAGCTAAAGAGGAGATGACCGATAAGAAAGATAAGAAAAAGAAAAAGGACAAAGGAGATAAGGCTGAGCGTCCTGACAGGGGTATAGATACCATGTTTAGGGTAACGCTTAATAACCACACGCGCCTTAGCGAGATTGCCGATAGTAAAGCAAATATATTACTATCTGTAAATGCGATTATAATATCTATAGCATTGAGTTCTCTTATTCCAAAACTTGATGCACCTGCAAACGCACACTTAATTATTCCAACCTTTATTATGATGCTGTTTAGCACCATAAGCATTGTTTTTGCTATACTATCTACACGGCCCAAGGTTACCACAGGAACTTTTACACGTAAGGACATCGAAGACCGTAAAGTTAACCTGCTGTTTTTTGGTAACTTTTATAAAATGCCTATGGAAGAGTATGAGTGGGCAATAAATGATATGATGAAAGACCGCGATTACCTGTACAATGCCATGATAAAAGATCTTTATCTTTTAGGCAAGGTACTAAACAGGAAATACAACCTGCTGCGTATTACTTATAACATTTTTATGGTGGGCATTGTGGTGTCTGTAGCGGCGTTTGTATATGCGTTTATGAACATGTAAACACAGTCTATACACGAAATCTTAATCAAAAAATATACATACATGTTGAGGATTTCGAGTTTACTCTATCTGCTCCTTTACCGGTAATATAAATAAGACTGTCATAACAATGACAGCCTTATTTATATAGAGAATAGCGATGGTTTAACCTTTAAACTCAACCGTTTTTAAGTCACCATCTACAATAACTTTTATAAGGCCATGTTTAGTAAGGCCTTTCATAGCAGCGTCCCATTTTTTACCGCTTAAAGCTGCTTGTGTCTTAAGGGCATCAATAGCAAGCTGACTGCTCACTTTTAATATTTCGGCAATTGCCTTTTCGTCTTCAGTAAGTTCTACCTGTTTTTTCTCGGGCCTCATTTGCGGGAAAAACAGCACCTCTTGTATTGATGCATTGTTAGTAAGGAACATTATTAAACGGTCCATACCGATGCCCAATCCGGATGTAGGCGGCATACCATATTCGAGCGCACGCAAAAAGTCGTTATCAATAAACTGTGCAGCTTCTACATCGCCACGCTCTGCTAATTTTAGCTGAGCCTCAAAACGCTCGCGCTGGTCTATAGGATCATTAAGTTCAGAGTATGCATTAGCAACCTCTTTACCACAAATCATAAGTTCAAAACGCTCTGTAAGTTCCGGGTTGTCGCGGTGTTCCTTGCATAGCGGGCTCATCTCTTTAGGATAATCAGTAATGAATGTAGGCTGTATAAAATTACCCTCACATTTTTCACCAAAAATTTCGTCGATAAGCTTGCCTTTGCCCATAGTATCATCTACGGCAATGCCCATACCTTTAGCAGCTTCATACAATTCCTGCTCAGTTTTTCCGGTAATATCAAAACCGGTATATTTTTTAATTGCATCAGTCATTGTTACGCGGGCATATGGTGCTTTAAAGCTAACATGGTGTTCGCCAAAAGTAACGTCATCGGTACCGTTTACAGCTATTGCGCAATGCTCTAACAGGTTCTCGGTAAACTCCATCATCCAGTTATAGTCTTTGTAGGCTACATATATTTCCATGGCGGTAAATTCAGGATTATGCGTCCTGTCCATACCTTCATTTCTAAAGTTTTTAGAAAATTCATATACACCATCAAAACCACCTACAATAAGGCGTTTTAGGTACAGCTCATTAGCAATACGCATATAAAGCGGAATGTCTAAGCTGTTATGGTGTGTAACAAATGGCCTTGCTGCTGCACCACCCGGTATAGGCTGTAACACAGGAGTTTCAACTTCAAAGTAACCTTTGTCATTAAAAAAACTGCGCATGGCGTTAAACATTTTAGTGCGTTTTACAAACACTTCTTTAACATGCGGGTTAACCACAAGATCTACATAACGCTGGCGGTAGCGCAGTTCCGGGTCGCTAAAGCTGTCAAACACTTTACCGTCGGTGTCTGTTTTAGGCATAGGCAATGGGCGCAGCGTTTTGCTAAGCAGGGTTAGTTCTTGCACGCGGATGGATTTTTCGCCTACCTGAGTTGTAAAAAGTTCACCTTTAACACCTGCAAAATCGCCAAGGTCAATAAGTTTTTTAAATACCTCGTTGTAAAAGCTTTTGTCTTCTCCCGGACAAATTTCGTCGCGGTTAATATAAACCTGCACACGCCCTTCGCTATCCTGAAGCTCTGCAAAAGCTGCTTTGCCCTGAACGCGGATAGACATTAAACGGCCGGCTGCTATAACCTTCTTACCTTCAGAAAATTCGTTCTTTACCTGTTTAGAAGTCGTATCTACAGGAAAAAGGTTTGCCGGATAAGGATTGATGCCGAGATTTCTCAGCGCATCCAGTTTTTCTCTACGAATGATTTCTTGTTCTGAAAGCTGCATGATATAAGTTGTTTTTAAGCCCGCAAAGGTAATGATAATTAACAAATAAGCAATTGATGATTATCGCGATAATAGTCTATTTAATAATGCGCCAATCTGGTAATTTCAAGATGTACATGCAGGCAATAAGTTTTGTAAATTTGTACAGCAATATTTAAGCTGCAGTAATGAACAAGCAAATAGAATTTAAGGACCTTGGCTTACAGGATTATAAAGATGTGTGGGAGTATCAGGAAAGAATATTTCAGGATACTGTAGATCTCAAGATGAAAAACAAGAAGGACGAGCTTAGTATAGAAACGCGAAACCATCTTTTGTTTGTAGAGCATCCTCATGTGTATACATTAGGTAAAAGCGGCGATATAGGTAACTTATTGTTAAACAAAAAACAACTTGAGGCTAAAGGCGCCACGTATTACAAAGTAAACAGGGGGGGCGATATTACCTATCATGGCCCCGGCCAGATAGTGGGATATCCAATATTAGACCTTGATAATTTTTTTACAGATATACATAAGTACCTGCGCTTTCTTGAGGAGGTAATTATACTTACGATAGCAGATTACGGACTTAACGGAACCCGTAGTGACGGCGAAACAGGTGTGTGGCTTGACGTGGGTACACCTTTTGCTCGAAAAATTTGCGCCATGGGTGTAAGGGCATCACGCTGGGTAACCATGCATGGTTTTGCGCTTAACGTAAATGTTAACCTTGGGTATTTTGATAATATAATACCCTGCGGGATTCGAGGTAAAGCGGTAACCTCTATGCAGGCCGAAATTGGGATGCCGGTAGACGAAGCAGAAGTTAAAGCAAAAATATTAAAATATTTTGCACAGCTCTTTGAGGCAGAGATAATAGATAAGAAGTTCGATAGCACAAAATCACTATTATATATATAGGAGTATTACTCGTTACAGAGAATTTCGAATTCAAGCTCCATTTGCTCCGGTAGCATCCTGAAAGACTTGCGGTGGTATTTGGTAATACCATATTTGCGTATGGCTTCGCGATGCTCCAGGGTAGGGTAGCCTTTATTCTGTTTCCAGTTATACATAGGGTACTCTTCATGAAGCTTATTCATGTAGTCGTCGCGATGAGTTTTTGCAAGTACAGATGCTGCCGCTATGCTGAGGTATTTACTATCTCCCTTAATAATGCAACTGTGCGGAATGTTATTAACCGGTTTAAAGCGGTTACCATCTACAATAATATATTGAGGTGCAGGGCTAAGTTTAACAATGCAATCCTGCATAGCCCTTATAGATGCGTTAAGTATATTAATTTCATCAATAACGTCCGGCTCAATGTGGGCTATATGATAACAAAGTGCTTTTTGCTGTATAAGTGGCCTAAGGTGCTCCCTAATTTTTTCCGACAGTTGCTTTGAGTCGTTAAGTAAATCCAATTCAAAATCTGCCGGCAATATAACTGCGGCGGCAGTAACAGGCCCTGCAAGACACCCGCGGCCGGCTTCATCTGTACCTGTTTCGTACTCAAATGCAGAATGTTTTAAAATCAGCATACCTTAAATAATGTTTTCTCGTATATATTGTTACAAATATAACCACAGAAAGTTAAAGTTAAAATAATTGTCTTTTAATTTCTAATAATTTATATTTTTGCTTATCGGCGAGTAAACTGGTACGCATTTTAAGTATTTACTTAGCGATTTATAACTTATCAAAACATTTTAAAATGAAAAAAAATACTGTAAAAGCGATGCTAATTGTGGCAATGATCGCAGGAAGTGTTTCTTCTTTTGCCCAAACAGCGAAGACGCCTGAGCAGAGTAGAAGAAAATTTGTAAACGACTCGGTTAGTCAGGTGTTTGCAAAAAGATATGGTGCGCAAAGGGAAGCGGCCTTAGAAATGGCTAAAGTAAAAGGTTGGCCGGTAAAAATTAAGGAGAACGGTGTTCATGCTGAATTAATGGGCATTTCTGCCGAAGGTACACCATTATATTATCAAACCTCAAATGCTGGTTCGGCACGTACATCACGATCAAATACTTTGTATCCGGGTGGCTCAGCTGGCCTTAACCTAACCGGTGCCGGAGTACTGGGAGGTATTTGGGATGAGGATAAGGCGAGGCTTAATCATACTACCTTTTCTAACCCATCCAGGATAGAATCTATGGACAGCAGCGGTGAGACAGGCGAGCATGCTACTCACGTTGCAGGAACAATAGTAGGTAACGGCGGTAACAATGCAGAAGCAAAAGGCATTGCATACGAAGGACTGCTATGGGTATATGACTGGACGAATGACTTAAGTGAGATGTCGGCAAATGGTGAAAGCTTAGTCGTATCTAACCACTCATATGGCCTAAGATATGTGCCATCTAATCCGTTCCCTGTTTATTACTATGGTAAATATATGCAGGAATCCAGGGATCTTGATGAGATTATGTTTAACAATCCTAACTACCAGGTTGTAGTTGCTGCCGGAAACGACAGGACAAGTGGGGCTAACCCAACAAAGAACGGTAATGACCTTTTAACTACTAAAGGTACTGCTAAGAACGTACTTACCGTAGCAGCAGTTTCTGAAGTAGCTAATTATGCTGCTATAACACCATCTCAGGTAAATATAGCGAGTTTTTCTAATTTTGGCCCTACAGATGATTTCAGGATAAAGCCAGATATAGCAACAAAAGGAGTAAATGTGTTTTCTTCAATATCTTCTGGGGTTACAACATTTGGTACTTTAAGCGGTACATCTATGGCATCTCCCGGAGTAAGTGGTGTTATAATGTTATTGCAACAACACTATTCTAATCTTCATTCCGGAGACTACATGAGGTCAGCAACAGTGCGTGCACTAATTGCCGGTACAGCAGATGAAATAGGCGAAGAAGAGGGTCCGGATCACATGACCGGGTGGGGATTAATCAATGCTGAAAAGTCTGTTCTCACTATGAGTGCAGCTGGTACACCATTTGCAATTGTGGATCAGCGTACGCTTGTTTCTGGTGATGATTATACATTGGCATTAGCTTCAGACGGAGAGAATCCTTTGATTGTTACAATAGCGTGGACAGATCCTCAAGGTGCGGTTGCTTCTAATACCGTAGATTCTACAGTTGCGCCGCTGGTTAACGATCTTGACATAAGATTAACAGGTCCTGCAGGTGATGTTTCTTTTCCTTGGACTCTAAACCGTAGCTTTGCTAATCCGGTTGCTATAAATACAGAGGATAATAAAGTAGATAATATTGAGAAGATCCAGGTTAATGCGCCTGCAGGGACATACAACCTGGTTGTTTCTCATAAAAGAACCTTAAACGGCGGATCTCAAGAGTATTCACTTGTTGTTACCGGTATTAATCAGGACCTGGCAAGTATAGGGGATGTTACTAACGATTTATTTACTATATGGCCTAATCCGGCTACCAGCCAAATAAATATAAATTTAAAATCTGGTAGTGTAGAGAATGCTAATGTTAGTATATTTGATATACAGGGAAGACAAGTTGCAAGCCAAAAACTTTTTGTTAATCAGGGTGTTATTAACGTAGATCACCTGTCTGCAGGAGTTTATATGGTTAAGGTTGCCCAAGGTGCAAAACAATCAACTCAAAAGATTATTTTAAAATAGTTTTTTTTCAATTTCAACGCAACCATTTTACATTTATTTAATCTATCTATTATATAGGGTAAACGCCAACTATTAGTTGGCGTTTACTTTTTGAAATTATTTAAAAATAATATAGATATGATAGTAATTGACAGGCTACTTTTGTGGATTTTTTATGTACATTAACAAATACTTGATTTAAAATCAAAGAATATGCAATGTTAAAAGTTTGTTATATTAAAATAAATTAATAGATTTGCAGCTTAACTAACTCAAATTAATATAATATGAAATCAAAGTTTACTTGGATTTTTACGCTTTTTCTGGCGTTTTTTATTCAGTTTGCCTTTGCGCAGGAAAAAACCATTACGGGTGTCGTTAGTGATGCTGGTGGTCCGGTTCCCGGAGCTAACGTAACAGTTGAGGGTACTGCTAAAGGTGTACAGACTGATTTAGATGGGCAATATTCAATTACGGCTGCAGTTGGTCAGAAATTGGTGTTCTCTTTCACAAGTTACGAAACTCAAACAGTTACCGTTGGTGCTCAGTCAAGTATTAATGTTTCTTTAAAAGAGGATGTAAAGTTGCTTGAAACTGTGTTTGTAGAGGCATACCGTAGTACTACAAGAGAAAGGTCTAACGTTGCGGGTACAACTGTTACTTCTAAAACTATAGAAAACAGGCCAAATGCATCTTTTATACAAACTTTACAGGGTCAGATACCGGGATTGAACATATCTTCAGGTTCTGGACAACCGGGCGCTAATAACACTACTGTTATATTAAGGGGTGTAGGTTCGATCAATGGCAATATAGAGCCACTATATGTTATTGATGGTGTTCCTCAAAACTCGGATAACTTTAGAAGTATAAATCCTAACGATATTGATGCGGTTTCTGTATTGAAAGATGCTGGTGCTACATCAATTTATGGAAATAGGGGTGCTAACGGTGTTATCATCATTAAGACTAAGAGGGGAAGTTTTGATTCTAAGCTTAGCGTTAAATATTCTGGTGTTACAGGGTTTACTACAATTCAGAATAATAAGTATAACATCATGAATTCTCAGCAGTTATTAACTTTGCAGAGAACAGCAGGTAATGGTCTTGGTAATGGTATGACAGATGAGCAAATTGCAGCTGCACCAAACTTTAGCTGGAAAGATTATTTCTTTAGAACAGGTGTTTCGCAAAATCATACAATAAGCTTAACTGCCGGTAGTAAAAACCTTTCTTCATTTACATCTATAGCTTTTTTAGATCAGGAAGGTATTCTTAAAGGTACAGGTTTAAAGAGGTTTAATTACAGGAGTAACCTTAATGGTAAAAGTAACGACGATAGGTTTAACTATGCTACATCGGCAACTATCAACTATTCTGTGAGCAACACTGCTGTAGGTTTAGGTACCGGTGGTGTAAATCAAAATTACGTTGTTGGTTCTATACAAGGTGTTCCTTACATAACTCCTGATGATTATATAGATGGGGCAGATCTTGCAACAAGAGCATCTCTTGTAAATACTCCTTTATTTCTTCTTGATAAGTTAAAGAATTTTACAAATACATCTGATGAGCTTAAAATGATTGGACAGTTACAGGCAAGTTATAAATTAACTGACGAACTTGTTGCTTCTACATCTTTTGGCGTTGATTATACAAACATTATATCTCTTAATGCTCAACACCCAAGAGGCTTTACTGCAATTTACTTTCAGGTTACGGATCAGGAGCCTATACAGGAATATGGTGGTGATCAATCAGAAGGTTATTCAAGAAGTGTTGCATTTAATACAAATACGAATTTAACGTACACTAAAACATTTGGTGAAAATCATACTCTTGAAGCGGCTGCTTATACAGAATACTTTAAAGCGCATGCTAAGACTTTTGGCTATACTCAAAACGGATTAGATCCTGTATTCTATTCTCCGGGAACAGGCAGAGGTTTTATTGCTTACCAATCTGGTAACAGCTATTACGTTCCTGAAAACTCTTCATCTAAGGCAGAGGCTGGATTATTTTCTTACTTCGGTTCGGTAGACTATGATTATGCGTCAAGATTTGGTTTTGGTGCAGTTGTAAGGAGGGATGCTTCCTTTAGATTTGCCGATACTAACAAGTGGGGTACATTCTGGTCGGTATCAGGTCGTTGGAATTTAGATAAAGAGGCTTTCCTAAAAGATAGTGCATTTCAGATGTTGAAGATTAGGGGTTCTTACGGTACTGCGGGTAACCAGGATATTACTGGTGGCGGAGTATTTGGTGGAACTTCTCTTTCAAGGTTTCAATACAACCTTACATCAGGATACAATAATTCACCTGGATATACTATTACAGGCTTAGCAAATCCTACACTTAAATGGGAAACGATCAGGCAGGCAAACATTGGTATAGATTTTGGTGTGTTTAATAATAGCTTAAGAGGTAATCTTGATGTTTACGAAAAGAAAACAGAAGATCTTTACCAAAGTGTACCTTTATCAGCGGTGAATGCTACAACTTCAATTTTTGCAAACTTCGGTTCGTTAAGAAACAGAGGTGTGGAACTTGCGGTGGCTTACGACCTTGTTAAAAGTAATGACTTCATGTTAACGGTTAATTTTAATGGTTCTTATAACCAAAATAAAATTATCGACTTGCCAGGTGCAGACGGTCTTGTGTGGGATGGTAACAGCCTATCTGCGGACAGAGAAGGTGACATTTTAAGTCAATATTATCTAATTCCTTACGCTGGTGTTAATCCTGCGAATGGTAATCTGTTATTTTTAGACAGGAATAATAACCTTACTGAGTCTCCTACAAACAATGACAGAAGATTTACCAACAAGTCTGCGATACCTAAGTATCAGGGCGGTTTTGGTCTTGATGCAAGTTATAAGGGTTTTTTCCTTACTACAAGTTTTACTTACGTAGCAGATGTTTACAGGTTTGATTATGATCTTGCTAATTTGAGAGATCCGGATGATATTAACCAATTTAACAAGTCTACGGACCTTTTAAATTACTGGTCTCCAGATAACAGAGTTACAGATATTCCATCATTATTTGCAACAAATACATCGTTAGCAGCTAATTCTGACAGGAACTTACATGATGCTTCTTACCTTAGAATGCGTTACAGTAGTATCGGTTACAACTTCTCTCCAGAGATGCTGGCTAAAACTCCATTCTCGAATATCAAAGCTTATGTACAAGCAGAGAATTTAGTTACATGGACAAAATGGAGAGGCTTCGATGCTGAAAGTAATCGTGGCGCTGACCAATCTCAATATCCAACTCCGAAAATATTTTCAGTTGGTTTAGAAGTTCAATTTTAAAAAAAAAAATGATTATGAAAAAAAATAAAATATTAATATTTGCTTTCGCACTTATAGGTTTGCTCTATTCTTGTGATGATGCGATAGATATAAAACAGCCGGGGGAAATCAATAACCCGGATGATGTTTATAATACCTTAACTGATCTTGACCGTGGTTTAAATGGTGTTTACGCAACAATTTCTCCGGACAGCAGTATAGAGTTCACGTCTATCTTTACAGATGAAACGGCTTTAGGTGTTAATAACGGTGGCCAGGGAATAAACGAAGGTACGTATACGTTTCAGCTTAATGCTGGTACGCCTGCGGCCGAAAGTATCTGGGGATCTAACTATTCTTTAATAAACTTTACAAACAGAATCTTAGCTGCTTCTGAGAGAATAGGTGCTCAAATTGATGCATTAGATCATGAATCTAACGAATATCTAGAGCAGATTACTACGTTTAACGCTATCGTTGGTCAGTTGTATGCTATAAGGGCATATGCGCACTTTCAATTGCTTACTTATTTCTCTACAGATCTTAAAGACGATAGTGCCTTAGGTGTTATGATTCTTAGGACTGTACCAGATGAGCAGTACAATACATTTATACCAAGAAGTACTAATGGTGAAGTATTTGCATTTATAGAGGAAGATCTTGCCACTGCTCTTGACTTAATGGATCCATCGCCTTCTCCGATTAAAGTATCACCACGTTTTGTGACTGCTTTAAGAGCACGTATGGCAGCTTACAGAGGTAAATATGCTGATGTAATAACATATACTGCATCTTTTGTAAACGCTTCGGGAACAGGTATTTATCCCTTATCTTTTACACCGGAAAATTATTTTGCTATATGGCAGGACTACCTTGAAACAAGTAACAATGAAGTAATCTTCAAAGTTAAACGGGTGTTTGGTGATTTTGGAATAGGCGCATACTGGAATACTCAGTCAAGTACCCGCAATGGTTCGCCATTTTTTGAGGTTGGCAGGTCTTTATTCAATTTGTATGATGCAGGAGATATTAGAGGTGGTCTTTCTATCATAGATGCTACATCTAGAGTTGCTCCTAATTATGCTACTATTTCAGATTATAAATTCGGAGATATACTGGTAGTTAATAAATATCCGGGTAATGCTCAGGAGAGCGATCCTCTTTTAAATGATATTAAAATATTCAGAGTATCAGAGATGTACCTGTTAAGAGCTGAAGCTTTTGCTGCTTTGGGTAACCTTACCGGAGGTGCAACTTCTGCTGCAAATGTTCTAAGAATACTACAGGCAAAGCGTCATGGAGCTACAAATCTTCCTGCCATAAATGCGTACCCTTTAAACAATTTCACTACTCAACAGGAAGCATTTGCTGAGATAATGAAAGAAAGAAGAAAAGAACTTTCATTCGAAGGGTTCCGATATATTGATATTAAACGTTTAGGTGTGCTTGCAGGTGGTTTAGGAATCGATAGATATTCAAGAGATTGTCAATTGTATAACTCTTGTACTTTGAGTCCGGACGACCACAGGTTTACAATGCCTATCCCAACATCGGAACTTATAGCTAACCCAGCTATCCGAGGACAACAAAATCCTGGCTATTAATATTTAAATATATACACAATGAAAAAGTATTTTAAAATAACTTCTTTAGTTCTCTTTACAGCACTTTTTGCAAGTTGCGGCGACGAGAGTAAAGATATATTAGACGTTGATAGTAACAAGGCACTTGTTAGTTTTGTGAATGGAGAGTCTAACCTTCCCGCATTTGAGGATCCTTCTTTGGAGTATACTCTTGAGGTTGAGGTAGGAGTTACAAACAGAGTTAATTATGACCGAGTTGTAACGCTTGCTATAAACGAAGAGTTAACTACGGCGACTCCAGACCAATATAGTATTGATGCATCGTCATTGATCATACCGGCGGGACAGTTCGTTAGCAAAATCAAAATTAAAGCTAATTATGATGTTATAGAGGCAGGAGCTGTAGAGACTTTAGTTTTCGACTTAGTATCTGTGCAGGATCAAACAAATATCGATCCTTTAGCGTCAAGAACTACGATAAATCTTTTCCAGGCATGTCCTATCGTAAGAGATGAATTTATAGGTACTTATGATGCTTTCCAGGATGGTGATACTTACACAGTTAATGTTACTGCAGGAGATGCTGCTAATGAGCTTACTTTATCTAATGTAGAAAATATTAGTCCAAGTTCAAGAACGACGATTTTTATAAATGACGACGTAGCAAACCCTCAGGTTACCTATCCTTCTCCGGCTTACCCTGATGGATTAACAAACTACCTTGTAGCTGATATTTCTGGTTATGGCCCTGCTTATTTAGTGGGATCATCTGGTGATTTTGATTCATGTGCTAAAACCATCACTATTAATTATAACATATCTGTATCTGCTGGTTCCTTTGCTGCAACTACTGTTGTGCTTACGAAGCGAGATTAGAATACAAACTTATTTTTAGAAACCCGCTAATTAGCGGGTTTTTTTATGTGCAATAGGTTTTAAAAAGTATCTTTGCTGCAATATATAATGTTTATATGTGTAAGTATTTTAAAATTCTATTGTTACTGTTAATCCCGTTTTTATCGTTCTCGCAAATAAAAAGGAGCGGTATGCAAAGGCCTGCAGCCTCAACTAATGATACTGTTAAACAGCGTAGACTGGGTAACGGCGTCGCTAAATCTGCAGATACTATTGCTACCATAGATATGTATAAGATAGTTACTTTGCAAAAAGATACTACCTATGTAGATACATCGCTTAACATTCAAAAAGAGTACAGGGTAAACTACCTGCGAAAGGATAATTTTGGACTCCTGCCTTTTAGTAATGAGGGTCAGCCTTACAACAAGTTAGACTTTGGGCTTACCCAGTTTAACCCATTCCCGAATTTTGGCTTTACCGGCAAGCACTATGCCTACATGGATATTAACGACATAAACTACTATCATGTAGCTACGCCATATACCGATTTGCTGTACAGGTCTGTTATAGGGCAGGGACAGCTACTTGATGCTTTTATAACGGCAAACACTTCAGAAAACTTCAATGTCTTTGTAGGTTATAAGGGATTAAGGTCTATCGGCAAATATATTAATGCCCTTTCCAGCAACGGTAACTTTAGAATAGGTGGTAGCTACAATACTACCGATAAGCGTTACATAGCTAAATTTCATTTTACGGGTCAGGACTTTAGCAATGGCGAAAATGGAGGGATTACAGATACATCATTATTTGAAAGTGGGGAAGCACCATACACCCAGCGCGAAAGGCTTAGCGTATATTTTGATAATGCAAAATCGGTGCTTAAAGGAAACCGCTACTTTTTAGACCACACTTTCAGGCTTAGTAAAACTAATCCTAACAGCATAGTAGTTCACCACCAGTTTAATTACGAGAATGAGTTCTTTCAGTTTATACAACCATCTGTAAGCGCAAGGCTGGGCGAGTCATATACTTCTAATATCAACGATAAGACAAGATATAACAAAATGTATAATCTTGTGGGTGCTGCTTATCATAACGAGACTATTGGTACAATAGAGTTTTATATCGAAGATTATAATTATAACTATTTTTACCGCAGTATCATCTTAGATTCTGCAGGGCAAATAGCCACTCCAAACGCTATAAATGACAGGATAGATACTTACGGCGCGCGATACACTTATCAAAAAGGGAAATGGAACGGTACAGCATTAATATCGAATTCTATAACAAACCAGTCACTTGCTAATACAGATATCCAGGCCCGTTACACGTTTGATGAGAATACTGTAGTTACCGGCCGTTACCAAAATATGAATAAGTTACCTAACCTTAATTATATACTGTACCAAAGCGACTATACAAATTATAACTGGTACCATGGCGAAGGTGCCACTACGGCCTTTAAAAATGAAAAAATAAACAATTTCGAATTTAGCGCTACTACAAAATGGGTTAAGGTTTCTGCCCAATACAGCGTCTTAAACGATCATTTGTACTTTAGTGACGATTATGTTAGGCCGGCAGATGCTCCTGCCACTGCAGTTAACGCGCTGCTTGTTACACCTAAACAGTATGGCAGTACAATAAACTATTTATCTGTAAAGGCAAGCAAAGAGTTTCGTTGGTGGAAACTGGGCTTAGATAATACGGTTCTATTTCAAAATGTACAACAGCCGGATAATATACTTAATATGCCTGACCTTGTTACCCGAAACACCTTATATTATACCGATTATTGGTTTAAAAAGGCACTTTTGGTACAAACAGGATTTACGTTCCAGTATTTTACAAGATATAAAGGCAATGATTATAACCCGTTGCTCGGCGAATTTTATGTACAGGATAAAAAAGAATTTGGTGGGTTTCCGTTAATTGACTTCTTCTTTAATATGAAGATACAGGAGTTTCAATTGTTCTTAAAAGCAGAACATTTTAATTCTGGCTTTTCAGGGTACAATTACTATTCTGCTCCTAATTATCCATACCGCGACTTCACGGTGCGTTTCGGGATAACGTGGAACTTCTTCTCTTAGAGAAATAAGTTTCTTATTTTTAATAAATGGCAATATCTTTGTATAAACAGGTTGAGCCAAAACAATATCTAAATGAAATACTCAGAAAATATACTTGGTACTATAGGTAATACACCTATGGTAAAGATAAACAAGCTTACTAAAGAAATTGATGCGTTGGTGCTGGCAAAGGTAGAAACCTTTAACCCCGGTAACAGCGTAAAAGACCGTATGGCGGTTAAAATGATAGCCGATGCCGAAGCTGATGGCCGTTTAAAACCGGGCGGTACCATTATAGAAGGCACATCGGGAAATACAGGTATGGGCCTTGCTCTTGGGGCGATTGTTAAAGGATACAAGCTTATCTGTGTAATATCAGACAAGCAAAGTAAAGAGAAGATGGACATACTGCGCGCAGTAGGAGCACGTGTTGTGGTGTGCCCTACCGATGTAGAGCCTACAGATCCCCGCTCATACTACTCAGTTTCTAAACGCCTGGCCGAAGAAACTCCTAACTCGTGGTATGTAAACCAATATGATAATTTAAGTAACACTGCTGCGCATTACGAGCAAACCGGGCCTGAAATATGGGAGCAGACAGACGGCAAGATCACTCATTTTGTTGTGGGTGTAGGTACAGGAGGAACAATATCGGGTGTTGCAAAATATTTAAAGGAGCATAATCCAAATGTGAAAATTTGGGGAATAGATACGTATGGTTCAGTGTTCAAAAAATACCATGAAACCGGCATATTCGACGAAAATGAAATTTACTCCTACGTTACAGAAGGAATAGGGGAGGACATACTCCCTAAAAATGTTGACTTTTCTTTGATTGATGGTTTTACAAAAGTAACAGATAAGGATGCAGCTGTTTACACACGCAGGTTAGCGCTCGAAGAAGGTATTTTTGTGGGTAACTCTGCCGGGGCAGCCATTAAAGGGGTGTTGCAGCTAAAAGAACATTTTAAGCCCGAAGACGTTGTGGTGGTGCTATTTCATGATAGCGGCTCACGTTATGTAGGTAAAATGTTTAACGACGACTGGATGCGCGAGCGTGGTTACCTGGAGGACGATATTACGAAAGCAGAAGATCTTATACGCGATCATATTGATAAACCATTAGTAACAGTGCGCACAGAGGAGTTAGTTAGCCATGCCATAGACCGCCTTCGTAAGTACAAAATATCTCAGATTCCTGTTGTAGATGTAGATGGTTTTGTAGGCTCTGTAGATGAAACAGATTTATTTCGCAGCTATGTGGAGGACAAAGAACTTGCTGATAAACCTATAAAAAGTGTAATGGGCAAGCCGTATCCTATTGTTAAGGCAGCCACATCTATAGAAGAGATATCTAAGCTAATTAATAAAGATAATCAGGCAGTGTTAGTAGATCTTGGCAATGGAAAATACCATATCATTACCAAGCATGATATTATAAGCTCGATTAAGTAATAACAATTTTAGTATATTTGAAAGAGCCGCAAGGCTCTTTCTTACTTTTAATATATGAATTTTACCGCAATAGATTTTGAAACGGCAACCGGTCATCCTCATAGTGCCTGTGCAGTAGGCATTGTTACTGTTGAAGATGGTATTATTACTGAGGAGTACCACACGCTTATACAACCACCCGAGAATGAATATTGGTACCGCAATATAATGGTACACGGTATCAAACCGGTGCAAACCCTTGATACGCCTACCTTTGATATGCTGTTTCCGGAAATTCACAAGCGTCTATTCGGGCGTAAAATAATTGCGCATAATGAGTCGTTCGATCGTAATGTTCTTGCCAAAACGATGCGCTACTATGGCTTGTATTATGACGAGCTTGAACTTGCTGACAAATGGGAATGTACCGTTCGTATTTATAGGGCAAAGGGCTATAAACCGGCCAATTTGCGTGCATGCTGCGACAGGAATAATATTCAGCTTAACCACCATGAAGCACTATCTGATGCCCGCGCCTGCGCAAAATTGTATTTGCTGCACAACGGGCAGGTAACTATGAGGGTATGAGAAAAATTAGTTGGCTAAATTAGCATACCAATCCGGTTCAATATTCGTTATCTTTGAATAAACTATTTTTACAATGCCGCTTAAAAGAATCTTCATACTCACTTTCTTGCTATTGTTTTCGTTTACGGGCATGGCATCCATGGTATTATTGCCAATGGACGAAACCACGCAGCAAAATCATCTTAAAGCATACGGAATTACCTTTTGGGTACTCAATAAAGGGATTAAGGCAAACTGGTTGCTAAATTACCGTGGCGGTTCGTTTCTTTTGCCTGATTCAAACGATATAAGGCGGGAATGCCAGATACGTGGTGTAAGCTTTGAAGTTTTAAGCGACAGCGAAGCAAACGGCATACTGGACGATATTAGCAGCCCATCGCAAAACATGGAGAATGTAGTGCTCGAGAAAGCCCCTAAGATCGCGGTTTACACGCCACCCGGTAAGCAGCCGTGGGATGATGCAGTTACTTTGGTGCTAACCTATGCAGAGATTCCTTTTACCGCTATATATGATGAGGAGGTATTAAACGATGGCTTGCTATTGTATGACTGGCTGCATTTACACCACGAAGATTTTACAGGGCAGTATGGAAAATTTTTTGGTGCCTACCGTAATGCACCCTGGTATATAGAACAAAAGAAAGAGGCCGAAGCCTTAGCCGGCAGGTTAGGATACTCTAAAGTATCTGATGAGAAACTCGCAGTATCACTAAAAATCAGGAACTTTGTAATAGGTGGAGGCTTTATGTTTGCCATGTGTTCTGCCACAGATAGCTTTGATATTGCCCTTGCTGCCGAAGGTGTGGATATTTGTGAACCAATGTTTGATGGAGACCCAAGTTCGGCAAATTATCAAAGCAAGATTGACTTTAATAAATCGATGGCTTTTAAAGATTTTAGTTTAGAACGAAATCCGGTAGTTTACGAATTTTCTGATATTGATACCACTACGAAGCGTAATATTATGCCCGATAATGACTACTTTACCCTAATGGAGTATTCTGCAAAGTGGGATCCTATTCCTTCTATGCTGTGTCAAAACCATACGCAGCTTGTAAAGGGCTTTATGGGACAAACAACTGCCTTTGCGGGAGATAAGGTAAAATCGAATGTGCTTGTTATGGGTGAGCAAAAGCAAAATGGTGAAGCCCGTTATATTCATGGAACAAAAGGCAAAGGAATGTTTACTTTCTATGGTGGCCACGATCCCGAAGATTATCAGCACCGTGTTGGAGATGCCCCTACCGTTTTAGACCTTCACCCAAATTCTCCCGGCTACCGTTTAATTTTAAACAATGTACTGTTTCCGGCAGCACGAAAAAAGAAACTTAAAACGTAGTATAAACCGCCATATTTTATAAAAATTGGTCATCGTGAGATAGAAGCGCTTTTTAAATATGTTGCCCTTTCTCATGAGGACCAATTTTTGTGTTTACACTAAATCAGCCAGATTAATGTAAACGTTACACGTGCTCAGCGTTGCGTTGTGCTTTATGACTTTCTATAATCGCAACCACCTCGTTAATTCTTTCGGTCAGTGCCACCACCAATTCGTCTTCCTTTGCAATTGCCAAGGCATGTTTTATTGCCTCAGTTTCATCAGGAATTATCTCATAAGTTACTGCCCTTCCGCTTGCGGAAATTCCTTCCAGTAAATGGCTCACAATGTTTTCGGCGTTATTACCGCGTAAATTTTGTTCCTGCCTTATTATGATATGATCGAACATACGCGCAGCAATGGCAGCACAATCTCTTACATCCTCGTCACGGCGGTCGCCAATGCCCGAAATGATTCCGATTTTCCTGTCAGCCTTAAGATTTTTTATGTAATCTTCTACCGCCTCATAGCCGTGAGGATTATGAGCATAATCTACCAGTACGTTAAATGGACCCACATTAAAATGGTTCATGCGGCCGGGCGTTAAATTGTAACCCGGTACAAAACGCTCTAAAGAAAGATGTATTTGTTTGCTGCTAAAGCCCCACACATAGGCAGCAAGCGTTGCCGCAAGCGCGTTAGCTACCATACATTTTATTTTACCACCATCGGTAAGTGGCACATCTGCCACGTGAGATACGTGTATAACCTTTGCATCCCGTTTTATGGTTAGATACCCATTTTCGAAAACTGCAATGGTTTTTCCTTCGGTATAAAACTTATGTATATGCTCGTTCTTATAGTCAGTGCTAAAATACGCTACGTTACAGCTTAGTTCGCGACCTATCATCCTGCAGTAGCGATCTTCTGCATTAAGTACCGCCCAGCCGTCTTTTTTAACGCTTCTTGCAACCACTGCCTTAACCTTAGCAAGGTCTCGCAGGGTATGTATATCGTTAAGACCAAGGTGATCTTCTTTAATATTAGTTATAACGGCGACATCGCATTCGTTAAAGCAAAGGCCGGAACGCAATATTCCGCCACGTGCGGTTTCGAGTACAGCAAGCTCTACCGCAGGATCTTTCAGGATATACTCTGCACTCAAAGGCCCGGTGGTGTCACCTTCCTTCATCAATTTATTATCTATATAAATCCCGTCGGTAGTAGTAAACCCGGTTTTGTAGCCATTGTTTTGCGCAATGTGTGCAAGCAACCGTGTTGTGGTAGTTTTACCATTAGTACCGGTTACAGCAATTATAGGGATTTTACTGGGTTTGCCTTTGGGGTACAGCATGTCTAAAACCGGTGCAGCTACATTGCGTGGCTTTCCTTCGGATGGTGCGAAATGCATCCTGAAACCCGGCGCGGCATTAACCTCGAGCACTACACCGCCGGTTTTATGTAATGGCTGCTCTAAGGTAGGCGCCATTATATCGATACCGCAAATGTCGAGCCCAATAATTTTTGCAGCCCTTTCTGCCAAGGCGATAGTTTCGGGGTGTACATTATCAGTAACATCTATAGAAGATCCGCCGGTACTTAAGTTAGCCGTAGCCTTTAAATAGACAATTTCGTCAGTGGCAGGAATGCTGTCTAAGGTATAGCCCTGCCTGTTTAGGAGTTCTTCGCTTTCTGCATCAATGATAATTTTTGTCAGTACGTTTTCATGTCCATTGCCCCGTTTAGTGTCAAAGTTTACTACATCAATAAGTGTTTTTATAGTATCGGTGCCGTTACCGGATACGTGTGCCGGAACCCGTTTAGCCGCTGCTACAAATTTATTATCGATGACTAAAACCCTAAAATCGAACCCTTTTATAAATTGCTCTGCAATAACCCTGCGGCCATGTGCCTGCGCGGCGGCAAGCGCCCGTACAGCTTCGTCCCAGGTTTTTATGTTAATTGTGGCACCCCGGCCATGGTTGCCGTCGAGCGGTTTTAATACTAATGGATATCCTATAGCATCAACCACCTCTTTAAGCGTTTCTTCGTTCGTGCATACACCACCCCTCGGTACGGGTATGGACGCTTCCGAGAGTATCTTTTTAGTCTTATTTTTATCAGAAGCCAGGCCTGCCGCCAGCAAACTGGTGTTGCAGGTTGTTGTAGCCTGAAAGCGCATTTGGTTTACCCCATAGCCCAGTTGAATGGTAGAGTCTGTACCCAGCCTAAAGTAAGGTATTCCTCGCTTTACTGCTTCATCTACAATGCTTTTTGTGCTTGGGCCAAGTGCATTGTATTGCGCTATCTCTTTCAGTTTTTCAATATCTGCAGTTACGTTATGCGGTATGTTGTTAACAAGTGCCTGTGCTATTGCAACAGCAGCCTGTCCTGCATATTTGCCGGCTTCTTCGTCGTGATAGGCAAATACCACATTATATACCCCTTCCTCATTGGTAGACCTCGTGCGGCCATATCCGGCTTCCATGCCTGCCAGCGATTGTATCTCTAACGCAATATGTTCTATTACATGGCCCATCCACGTTCCTTCTTCTACACGATGAAAGAACCCCCCGTAAGTACCTTCAGAACATTCATGGCTTGCCATAGATGGAAGCAGGGTTTTAAGACGGTCAGGAAACCCCGGGATTTTATTGGTTGGGAAGTTTTCGAGCACGCCAAGGTCAAGGCGCATCTGAATTAATTTTTTACGGTAGTTGCTCCAAACATTAGGGCCGCGAAGTACCTGGACTTTTAAAATTTTCATGGCGTAGAGGTGTAGTAAGTTACTTACAAGCAATATTTTACATGGCTATTACGTAACAAAATAAATAGAAGGCCGACTAATTTCAATACACCTTAAGAAATATTTGGGAGCTATATTATTCAAAATATAGCTAAAAATTATTTTAACATAATATATGTAATGTTTTTCGTCTTATAGCAACAAAAAGGGGAGCTTTAAGCTCCCCTTTTTTAAATTATGATAAAATAGCGTCTTCGTTTTCTTTATCAAGATACCCCTGTACAGTTTGTATGGCATTAGCAATTACATCGCTTAATGCCGTAATATGGCTGCCCTCTTTGGCATTGCTTATGGCGTGTTTTATAGCGTCTGTTTCTTTAGGGATAACCTCATAGGTAACCTCCCTGCCAGATGCTTTAAACCCTTCAAGTAACAACCCGTTTATCTCTTCTTCAGTACGGCCACGAAGGTGTTTTTCGTTGCGCATAATAATGTGGTCGAACATGCGGGCTGCGATCATAGCGCAGTCTCTTATGTCCTGATCGCGCCTGTCTCCCACGCCAGATATTATTCCTATTTTCTGGGTGGCCTCAACATTTTGAAGATAGTCCTCTACAGCAAGATAACCCGCAGGATTATGTGCAAAATCTATAAGTACCTTAAATTTCCTGAAATCAAAAATGTTCATACGGCCCGGCGTTTGTGCAGTACCCGGAATAAAGGTTTGCAATGACAAACTGATATCCTCTGTTTTAAAGCCCCACAGATATGAGGTAAGTGTAGCTGCAAGGGCATTGGCAATCATAAATTTTGCCTTGCCACCAAGCGTTAGCGGAACGTGAGATGCTTTTTCTACCCTTATTTTCCACTCGCCTTTTTTAATGGTTATAAAACCATTTTCGTAAACCGCAGTAACGCGGCCCGCCTTTGCTTCTTCTTTTATAAATGGGCTGTCTTCATCAAGGCTAAAGTAAGCTACGTTGCACTCCAGTTCTTTACCTATTTTAATACACTCTGCATCATCGCCATTTAAAACCGCCCACCCGTCTTTTTTCACGCTGCGCGGAATTACCCTTTTTACTCGCGCAAGATCGTCTATATTATGAATGTCGCTTAAGCCTAAGTGATCTTCCTGAATATTAGTAACTATACCAATGTCGCAGCGGCTAAAGCCAAGGCCGGAGCGCAGGATACCACCGCGTGCAGTTTCTAATACGGCAAATTCTACTGTTGGATCTTTTAATATATATTCTGCACTAAAAGGCCCTGTTGTATCGCCTTTTTCGAGCATATGGTTTTGTACATAAATACCGTCGGATGTTGTAAAGCCTACTTTAAAGCCATTGTTCTTTACAATATGGGCCAGCAATCGGGTAGTGGTAGTTTTACCATTGGTGCCGGTTACTGCAAAAATAGGTATGCGGCTTGGCTTGCCTGGTGGGTAAAGCATATCTATAACCGGAGCGGCTACATTGCGTGGCAACCCTGCCGATGGCGCGAGGTGCATGCGGAAACCCGGTGCAGCATTAACTTCAAGAATTACACCGCCATTTTCTTTAAGAGGCTGGGTTAAGTTTTCGGCCATAATATCTATACCGCAAACATCCAGTCCTATTACCCTCGAAATTCTTTCTGAAAGGAAAATATTTTCGGGGTGCATCATATCGGTAACATCTACAGATGTGCCACCGGTGCTAAGATTAGCCGTTGATTTTAAATAAACGATTTCGCCAATGGCAGGAACCGTTTCGGTAGTATATCCTTTCTTTTCAAGCAAATCTGTAGTGTCGCGGTCTATGGTAATTTCGGTTAAAACATTTTCATGCCCGTAACCGCGGCGTGGATCAAGATTTTCTGTATTTATAAGCTCCTGAATGGAATGTTGCCCGTCTCCCTGTACGTGCGCCGGAACCCTTTGTGCGGCCGCTACAACTTTATTATCTATAACAAGTACGCGGAAATCGTAGCCTGTAATAAACTTTTCTACGATAACGCGGCTGCCATATTTTTGGGCAAACTCGAGCCCGGCAAGCGCATCGTCAAAGTTTAGAACGTTTATAGAAGCACCTTTGCCATGATTACCATCAAGTGGTTTTAGTACAATAGGGTATCCAATTTCGTTTATAATAGTTTTCAGCGATTCTTCATCAGTACATATACCGCCACCCGCCACAGGAATAGAAGCTGCAGAAAGCATTCGTTTTGTCTGTTCTTTATTACAGGCAATATCTACTGCAATGTGACTGGTTTTATTAGTAATTGTTGCCTGAAAACGCATTTGGTTTATACCGTAGCCCAATTGTACAAGAGAATTAGTGCCAAGGCGTATCCATGGGATGTCGCGCGCTACAGCCTCTTCTACAATACTACCGGTACTTGGGCCCAAACGATCGCGTTCCCTGATTTTACGCATGCTGTGAATGTCTGCTTCAAGATCGTAGTCATTACCTGCAATAAGTGCTTCGGCAATGCGCACAGATGCCTCGGCAGCAAATATGCCTACATTTTCTTCAAGATAACTAAAAACTACATTGTAAACCCCTGGTGTTTTAGTTTCGCGGGTACGGCCAAAACCGGTATCCATGCCGGCCAGTGTTTGTATCTCCAGCGCTATATGCTCTATAACATGACCCATCCAGGTGCCTTTTTCTATGCGGGAAAAGAACCCTCCCTTAACACCTTCAGAGCAGCGGTGGGTAATGAGCGACGGCATTAAGGCCTCAATACGCTCACGAAAACCATCTATCTTAATGGTGGGGCTTTGTTCCATTTCCTCAAGGTCGAGGCGCATTTGTATCAGTTTTTTTCTTTTTACGCTCCATATATTTGGTCCGCGCAGTGCCTGGATTTTCTCGATTTTCATAAAATGGCAAAAATGGGGATTAGATTAAATGCTAATTTGTAAATTATGTTCTTGTTTTTGATTTTTCAGTAAAGTACGACAAAAGCGTTTTAAATCGCATTTCACCTTAGAAAATTACTTAAAAAAATAATTAAAAAGTATCTTTGCGGTAAATATTTTATAAAGAGCCTGATTGGTAACAATTAAGGGGGAAATAATTAGCCGTAAATTGCGTTTTTTACGTATTTAATTAATTTTGCACTATGAACAATGTACAGGGAAAACTGATAATAATAGGTGGAGCGGTAGATAAAGGCAGTTTTACAGAGGTGTCTTTTGATCAGAATATAGCGAATAACCTAAACTTTTTTGAAACCGGGATTTTAAGCCGAATCATTAGAGAATCTAAACATGGCGAGGAGTCGCGTATTGAGGTTATTACTACGGCATCGGTTATACCGAGGCAGGTAGGGCCGCAATATGTTAAGGCATTTGAATATTTAAAGGCCAAAAATGTTGGCCTGATGTATATTGAAAAACGGGAACAGACTAAAGACCCGGAAATACTGGCGCGCATTCAGGCTGCCGATGTTGTGATGTTTACAGGTGGCGACCAGCTAAGGCTAACATCTATACTTGGTGGCACAAAGCTGCACGATATTATTCTTGATAAATTTAAGAACGAAGATTTTATATATGCTGGTACATCGGCAGGTGCTGCTGCCGCATCTAACAATATGATCTATCAGGGTAGCAGCCAGGAAGCATTGCTTAAAGGCGAGGTAAAAATTACCAGCGGGCTTAGCCTGATAGAAAATGTAATTATAGATACGCATTTTGTACAACGTGGCCGTATAGGGCGTTTGTTTCAGGCTGTGGTGGGTAATCCGCGCGTGCTTGGTATAGGGCTTGGTGAAGATACCGGGCTGCTTATAACAAGCGATGGCAGGATGGAAGCTATAGGATCTGGGCTTGTTATACTTGTAGACGGCCGCCAGATACTGGACACAAACCTGACTCAGGTAGAACTGGGCAAGCCAATATCTATAAATAATATGATCGTTCATGTAATGAGCATGTATGATACGTACGACCTTAACACACATGCTATGGAGATACATAACTCTCAATACTCATTGCCACTACATGTTCCTGTAGAGACTGATGCCGACGAGGCGATACAGGCGGATGATATTGAGTAAAGCATTACTCCAACCCTCTCCAAAAGAGGGCGTAGGTACGCTCATACACATATAAATTTTACAAAATATACCCGTTCCTGAGCCCCTCTCCTTTTGAGGGGGCTGGGGCGATACCAACAACACACTACAATGAAAATAATTATACATGGTGGTTTTTTTAGCGAATCGACTACCGATACGAAAACTAAACAGGCAAAGCAGGAGGCGCTTGTTACAATTGTAAAAAAAGCCTACGAGTATCTTAAAACGAATACCGCAACACAGGCAGTTGCTTATGCTGTATCGTTGTTAGAAGACAGCCCCTTGTTTAACGCAGGGACTGGGTCTCAAATACAAAGTGACGGACTGATACGTATGAGCGCCGCATTAATGGATGGCGAAACCCAGAAAATGAGTGGCGTGATAAACATACAAAATGTGCAGAACCCGATTTTCGTTGCTGAAAAGCTTTTACCCTATGACGACCGCGTGCTGGGTGGGGAAGGGGCAACCAATTTTGCTCATGCCAATGGCTTTCCTGAGTTTAATACTGAAACTCCTGACAGACGTGCCGAATATGAAAAGAAGCTGGCAGGAAAAGGCGTAGGCACAGTAGGCTGTGTGGCCATAGACGCTAATGGCAAACTTGCCGTAGCAACATCTACCGGAGGTAAAGGTTTTGAAAAGGTAGGGCGTGTAAGCGATAGCGCCACCGTTGCCGGCAATTATGCAAATGCCTTTTGTGCTGTAAGCTGTACCGGTGTGGGCGAAGATATTGTAAGCAATGCTACTGCTGCAAAAATTGTAACCCGCGTTACCGATGGCATGACACTCAACGACGCATTTGCTAAAACGTTTACGGAGCTTAAACCCTATGATGGCTTTGCCGGTGCAATTGCTATAGATGCCAGCGGGAATTTTTTTCATCAGGATTCGCACCCAAGCATGGTGTTTGCCAGTTATGATGGAGAAAATTTGGAAGTTTTTAGTTAATTTACAGTCGCAGTCAAAGTTTCCGGACAGTTATTGCGAGGAACAAAGCAGTCTTAATTATATAATAAACAAAACCCATAAGTTAGCGCTTATGGGTTTTGTTTTTATACTTTAGAGGAACAAATTAGTCTACTCTTTTATCTATAAAATAGCGGGGCCTTCGCTTTACTTCGAGGTATATTTTGCCAATATATTCGCCCAGAATACCGAAACAAAATAATTGTACACCACCTAAAAAGTACATTGGCAAAACCGTAGATAGCCATCCGGGTACTACATGACCAAGAAATAGCGCAAATATTGCATATCCTGACATAATAAGACATAGCAAAAAGATAGCAAAGCCTATTATGGTTACAAGTCTTAACGGATAATTACTAAATGACGTAACGCCGTTCCATGCAAACGATGCCATTTTGCTAAACGGATACTTAGATTCTCCTGCAAAACGCTCCAGCCTGTTATAGTATACTACATCGTTACTAAAACCTATTGATGGAATTATTCCTCTCAGGAATAAATTCACTTCATCAAATTCGGCCAGCGCATTTAAAACGCGGCTACTGCACAGGCGGTAGTCGGCGTGATTGTGCACTATTTTTATTTTCATTCGCTGCATCAGGTTATAAAACAGCAACGCAGTATTTCTTTTAAAGAGGGTATCGGTTGTGCGTTCTTTTCTAACGCCATAAACCACATCAATTCCCTGCTTAAATTTCAGTATCATGTCTTCAATTACACTAATGTCGTCCTGCAGGTCGGCATCAATAGATATCAGGGCATCAGCTTCATCTTTAAAGGTAAGCAGCCCTGCAAGCAAAGCTTTTTGATGCCCAACATTTCCTGCAAGCTTCAGGCCTTTTATGTAAGGGTATAGCACTGCATTCTCTGCTATTTTTAGCCAGGTTGTATCTTTGCTGCCGTCATCTATAAACGCTGCAAAACTTTGATGCGAAATAACATCTTTTGCAACAAGATTTCTAATCACTTCATTTAGCTGACTGGCAGTTTCGGCCAGTACCAGCTCTTCATTATAACAGGGAGAAATTATACCTATAATTGGTTTATGCATTGCATGGTTGTTTTAAAACTATTACTTGGTGGTCTTAAAATAAAGGCATTCCTTCCTGGTTGTTCAGCTTTACTATAACAACATTGTCCACTTTGTCTACAGATTCTTTACTTGGCCATACGGGCATAGTTGCAACCTTCTCTTTAGCTTTTAAATAGAGGTCTTTATTGTCGAGGTATCTAAAGTTTGCAATATCGTAAGCTTTAAACAAACATATAATTCTAAAGTTACTGCCGTTGTCCCAGTTAAATATAGAGCCACCAAATATCTCTGAATCAGGAAGCGCAAATTCGTTTTGGTGTTCATAAGGTAATCCACCGTAAAAGAAAACGTAGTCTGATGTCGGGTTAAACTCAGGATACTTAGACTGAATTAGCGCATCCATTTTTTTAGCAACCTCTTTGTCTCTGTTAGATATTCGGTTAGCTGCGTAGTAAAGCGTTGACACGAAGTAAATATTTACCAAACATATAACAGAACATACCCAAACAATCTGTTGTTCATATTTAATGTCCGAAATTAAGTGCACAATTATAAATGCGAACACAATACCTGACGTTAGGTATATCCTTGGCGGATGGTATCCGTTTGTTATAAATAAGGAGAAAATGTATGGAGCGATAATTATAAATAATAAAAGAAAAGAACGCATGAGAAAATGCTTTCTGCCAATAGCAAATTTTACTATCAGGGCAATCGCTGCAAGCGTGGCCAGGGCAAACATCCTGTTTCCGTAAAAGGCGCTGCCAGCAAAATTCTTAGTCAGAATGCCGAAAAATCTTACAAATGGGTTAGTGGTATCAGACCCTGCAAGATACGATGCTAAAAAGCTACTGCCTTCTGGGGTTGGCGGGCACAATATTTTGGTCGAGATGTAGTACAATACTAAAGCAAGAAACATCATCGCGCCAAAGTATAGCGCTTTTTTTAATTCTCCTTTAAAAGTGTAATCTTCCAGGTAAGTATTTTGAAAAAGGTAAATTAGGTATATGACTACTGGGATTAATACAAGTCCCTGATATATTGCAATTACGAACATTAAAATAAATGCCCCGGCAACCAAATTTATAACTGATTTAAGAGCGAGAAAATTATGTGAACTTTTAATGAAAAGTTTTATTGCTACTGCTGAAAGTAAAAAACCTAATGCAATACCTACAGACTGCATTATAAATACCATTTGATAGGCCATTTGAGGGAAGGTTAAAAACAATCCGCAAAAAATGTATGCAGGTAATCCTCTAAGTTTAAAAATATCCGAAATACTTGCGGCAGCGACACCTAATATTAATAAACTTAAAAGTAAAGTGATATAAGGATCGTGCCCATGAAAAATATGATAATGAATAAGGTTGGTTCCCCACCTGCCTAATGAGAGCGATGAGTCAGGGTAAGCAGGAACTTCATTGTCTACAGTCAGGCTGTAATTTGTTAAAGCAAAACCGTACGTTACAAGTATGGTACAAATTGAAAAAAACGCAAGTCTTGCATTTGCAGTACTAATTTTATACATGAAATATAAAGGGTTAATTATGTAGGTGCAAACATAATATTTATTATGGTTTTTTTAGGATACGTTTGCGTCTTTTTTGTTCATACACCTTTAAATAGTAGCACAATACTTGTGGGATGTGGACGTAATTTATACCAAACAAAAAACCCGTTTATTGCTAAACGGGTTTTGCTGTGTAAGTAAGAAATAAATATATTGTTTATAAAACGTTTTTATTTAACCTGATTTACTATCGCTTCAAAAGCTTCAGGGTGGTTAGCAGCAAGATCTGCAAGAACCTTACGGTTCAATTCGATATTTGCAGCTTTAACTTTACCCATGAACTGAGAGTAGCTTAAACCGTACTGTCTTGCACCAGCGTTAATACGCATGATCCAAAGTGCACGGAAGTTTCTCTTTTTAGCTTTACGGTCGCGGTAAGCATAAACCATTGCTTTTTCAACGGCATTTTTAGCTACTGTCCAAACGTTTTTACGTCTTCCAAAGAAACCTTTGGCTTGCTTCATGATTCTCTTTCTACGAGCTCTTGAAGCAACTGAATTTACTGATCTTGGCATAATTTTTCTTTTTTTTTGTAGCAGGCGGCTTGCAAATGCGCAAACACTTATTGGCCATACTCCAGGGTTATAATAATTTGTTTAACCGGGCAACAGGTTAGTCTTAGATAAGACGTAGTTGTTGCTTAACGCTCCTCTCATCTGTTGGGTGTACCAGTGCAGAGTGAGTAAGAGCAAGCTTGCGCTTCTTAGATTTTTTAGTCAGAATGTGACTTTTAAAAGCGTGCTTTCTTTTAATTTTACCTGAGCCAGTAACTTTAAATCGTTTTTTGGCAGAGGATTTAGTTTTCATTTTAGGCATTTTGTTCCTGTATTTAATTTATTCTTACTTACTTTATCTTGAGTTTAAAAGTCATAATGTTGAAAGTTATTAAGTAAGAACCTTACAACTTTCAACATTTTAACCTTTAACAGTTTTAAGCTTTTTTCTTCTTAGGTGCAATAAACATAATCATCCTTTTACCCTCAAGAACCGGCATTGCTTCTACTTTACCCCACTCCTCAAGATCGGTAGCAAGTTTAAGCAGCAATATTTGCCCTTGTTCTTTATAAATAATAGAACGCCCTTTAAAGAATACAAATGCTTTTAATTTAGAACCCTCTTTAAGGAACTTCTCAGCATTCTTTCTTTTAAAGTCATAATCATGCTCATCGGTTTGCGGGCCGAAGCGTATTTCTTTAACAACAATTTGCGTAGACTTAGCCTTAAGCATCTTGTCGCGTTTCTTTTGTTCGTAAAGAAACTTTTTATAGTCCATAATCTTGCATACGGGCGGCTCGGCGTTTGGCGAAATTTCCACCAGGTCAAGCTCAAAGCCCTCTGCCATTTGTAGTGCCTGCGAAGTTTTGTAAACTCCGGGCTCAACATTTTCTCCCACAAGCCTTACTTCGGGTACGCGGATGGCATTGTTAGTCCTGTGCGCATCTTTTTTTTCTACTCGAGGCTGGTAGCCTCTGTTGTTTCTTATTGCTATGGCTTTAAAAATTTAAGTTAAACTTGAAATGTTTTTAGTGTTTTATCTACTTCTTCCTGCACAAGTGCAGCAAATGCTTCAATAGTCATTGTTTGGTTACTTTTACCTGCATCGCCATGACGACGTACAGATATCGTGCCGTTTTTCTCTTCTTCCTCGCCCACGATAAGCATAAATGGCAGCTTTTGTACTTCAGCTTCCCTTATTTTGCGGCCTATTGTTTCGTTTCTGTTATCTACAGTGGCGCGAATTTCGTGATTTTCGAGCAAATCTAAAACTTTTTTAGCATAATTTTCATATTTCTCGCTAAGAGACAGTATGATAGCCTGCTCCGGCATTAGCCAAAGCGGGAAGTTACCGGCTGTGTTTTCCAGCAATATAGCTATAAAGCGTTCCATCGACCCAAAAGGTGCACGGTGAATCATTACCGGCCTATGTAGTTCGTTATCAGATCCCTTGTAGGTTAAGTCGAACCTTTCCGGAAGGTTATAATCTACCTGAATGGTGCCTAACTGCCACTGGCGGCCCAGGGCATCCTTAACCATAAAGTCCAGCTTAGGGCCATAAAAAGCCGCTTCGCCATACTCTACCACTGTGGTAAGATTTTTATCTTTTGCTGCGTTAATAATCGCATTTTCAGCTTTTTCCCAGTTTTCATCGCTGCCTATGTACTTTTCGCGGTTCTCTTTATCACGTAAAGATACCTGTGCGCTAAAATTATCAAACCCTAACGAGCTGAAAACATACAATACAAGGTCGATAACTTTCTTGAACTCACTATCTAACTGATCGGGAGTACAAAAAATGTGGGCATCATCCTGAGTAAAGCCACGCACACGGGTTAAACCGTGCAGCTCGCCACTTTGCTCATAACGATAAACCGTACCAAACTCAGCATAACGCTTAGGCAGGTCTTTGTAAGACCATGGCTTCGTGTTATAAATTTCGCAGTGGTGCGGGCAGTTCATTGGTTTCAGCAAAAACTCCTCACCCTCGTTAGGTGTGTGAATTGGCTGAAAGCTATCAGCGCCATATTTAGCATAGTGGCCGCTGGTAACATATAATTCTTTCTGGCCTATGTGCGGTGTAACCACCTGCTCATAACCTGCCTTTTTTTGTGCTTTTTTAAGAAACTGCTCTAAACGGTCGCGCAGGGCAGCACCCTTAGGCAGCCATAATGGTAAACCCTGACCTACTTTTTGCGAGAAAGCAAACAATTCCAGCTCTTTACCCAGCTTGCGGTGGTCGCGGCGTTTAGCCTCTTCCAGTAGTTCCAGGTATTCGGTAAGGTCCTTTTGTTTCGGGAACGATATACCGTATACACGGGTAAGCTGTTTGTTCTTTTCGTCGCCGCGCCAGTAAGCACCGGCAACACTCATAACTTTAAACGCCTTAATTATACCGGTGTTAGGTATGTGCCCACCACGGCAAAGATCGGTAAAGGTTGCGTGGTCGCAAAACGTAATAGTACCGTCTTCAAGGTTCGCTATAAGTTCTGTTTTATAAGGGTTCTCTTCGGCAGCATACATAGCAAGCGCTTCGGCTTTAGTAGCGCTGCGCATGGTAAACTCATATTTCTCGCGGGCTATGGCAAGTACTTTATCTTCAATGGTTTTAAAGTCTTTATCGGTAACCACGTGGTCGCCAAAATCAACGTCGTAGTAAAAACCATTTTCTATAGCAGGGCCTATGGTAAGCTTAATGCCCGGGTACAGTTCCTGAAGGGCCTGCGCCAAAACGTGCGAGCTTGAATGCCAGAAAGCCTTTTTGCCTTCCTTGTCGTTCCAGGTAAATAATATTAGGGAGCCGTCGGTCGTGAGTGGTGTTTTCGTTTCGACAGTTGTACCATTAAAGGAAGCAGAAATCACGTTTCTTGCTAAGCCTTCACTTATACTCATGGCAACATCATGGGGAGTAACCCCGGCGTCAAACTTTTTAACCGAACCGTCCGGCAATGTAATATCTATCATTGTTAAAAATTTATAGTGTGCAAAGATAGCGTTTTAACCTGCAACAAACAATACATAAACCCCACCAGTTTTTAATATTATTTTAATGGTTTTTAAGAGGGTTAGGAGCGTTAAGGCACGGGTATTTTCGGCACGCGGCATTCCCGCCCTCAGCTTTATCTGCCGCCCTGCGGTTGTCAGGATACCGCCACGGTCGGGGCTAAGGGGAGAGGTGGTTTTGTGTTTGGGAGAGTTGGTGTGAGCGTAAACGCTCGTGCTAATGTTTTTTTGCTTACTCTTACCGGCACGAGCGGGAAGCTCGCGCTAGAGGGGGTCAATTTACAGTATCATTGATATATTTCGCAGCTTTTTCAGGATAATATTTTTTCATATATTCATAAGTGGTTATAGTACTGTCCAGCTTAATAATACATCCATTCTTTTTCGAAGCTAAATAGCGGAGAGAAATTCTTGGAGTAGTTTTGATGGTAATGGTGTCGCCTGTAATGACAATATCGTATATTAAGGAAGGGTCTGAAGATTTCATAATATTACTTGCAAGCCCCATCTTTCTATATCAATGTAATGATCAAGGGTTGTTATTGTACTTATCTTATACCATTTGACAGTGAAGTCTTTACCTCTAAATATTTTTTCATTTAAATGTTTCTCATAGCATGAGAAAAGTGTAAGGCTTAAAATTATTGTGAGGAATACTTTCATTTAGGTATTAAGAGGTTATTCATATAAGTCCGAAGAGCCATAAAAATACTACTGCAACAAACAATAATTTTTTCATGTCTTGAGTGTGTTGGTTGTAATGTTAAAGGTAAAGGTTTCTTAGATTAGAAAACAGGTGTTAGTTTTTGTTTGACTGAATTCGTAGGTTAGTTATTAATGATATCTTGTAAATTGGCTATAATTTGTTCAGGACTTAGATTTCCATTTTCTATTTCTTCCTTTATTCTTTCTTTTAAATCTTTTTTCTTCCAGGGTTTTATCTCAGATCTTAGTGTTACTTCGTCTTTTAAAGACATAAATGGCTCATATAGCTTATTGAATCCTTTACTTACCGCCCCTTGAAACATATATAGATTAGGATTTGAATTTTCACTTCCACCCATTAGAATTTGATTTATAGCAATACCTGGATATGGGTCTATGTAAAAAATATTTCTTATACCCAATTGATAGGCTTTTTTTGAGCAAAGTTCACATGGACTCGCGGTGGTATAAAGATTCCCTCCCTTTATAGCTTGTCCACCATATTTAGTAATTTGAAGCATCGCATTTTCTTCTGCATGCAAAGATCTTGTATGAACTTGATTATCGATGCCTTCGAATTTGTTATGGAATGTTTTGAAGCAGAAAGGACAATTTCTTCCTTCTAATTTTTCAATTGTATTATCTCCAATTGACTTATTCACGAGTTCTTTAAATTTTAAATTGTTACCATTGTCATCTTTATAATTACCATGATTTAATTCATAGTCTGTAAAATTAGCAGTGTTTTGATCGCTTACTAAATCATAAACATTCCTTAAGCTACATGGCATTTGTCCTTCTGCAACGTCATTCCATCCTACAGATTTAATACTGTTATACTTATCTGTAATAACGGCTCCAACTTGCCTTGAAATACATCCAGAACTAAACTTCGAATTAAATGCTATCTGCATGACTCTCTCTAAAGCTGATGGAGTTATTAAACCAGGTTGTCTAATCAGAGAGTATAATTTTATCATTTGAAGTTGGTGAGAGATATATTTATAATTTTCGTCACGTACTTCGTTAGATGATTCTTGTATAAATGTATGATAATCTGATTTTTGGATACAATTTTCAATATCATTTGCAGAAAAGTGCCCATCTTTAAAATCGCTGCTTTTATACTCTGAACTATCCAATGCCAACACCATTGATTTTATTTTATTTCTTTCTGACTCGGATGGTATTAATGCTGTTATTCTATTCTCAATACATCTGATTCTATAACCTTCATCTTTTTTAGCGGCGACAACATAGAAAGCAGAATATTTCTCTTTAAAATACATCAATTCTAATGAATTTTTAATGTAGTCAATAACAATATTAGCTTTCCCAAATTCTTTTCTTACACCTTTAATAATTTTATTAATTAAATCAGCTATTATATAAATGTGTTTAAGATTGATGTTATCTTGGTATACGCAAGTTCCAAATGATCTTAGATTATAAGCTAGGTCATGGATAGTTACTTGTCGCAAATAATAATTATATTGATCTAAGCAGGAATAAAATCCGGTGCAGAAGTTTAGAAATAATTCGGAAAAAAAGAGAGTGCTTAATTTAACTATTTTTATATTATCTGCAGAGATATAGAAATCCTTAAAGTTGCCATTAATTTCTAATTCTTCAAATTCGAGAAATATGTTCTGATTTGCTTCTAAAAATGTATGTAAATGATTATTTAAAAAGTTAACATGTATTTCCGCGGTCAGCCTTTCATTTACATTAACTGGATCTATTCCTGAATTTAATAAAATTTCTATAAATGCATCTATCCGGTCTATTTGTTTAGTTGTTGATAATACAATTGCTTCTCTTAACACAAAAAGCAATAAAACATTTCTATATTTCAAAATTTCAAACTTTTGCCAGTTATTCGGAAACGTAACGAAATCGGTACAAATTTTATATTTTAGGGCTTCGTTGTAATCTGTTTTTTTTAAATTATCTACTTCATTCCTGATTTTTTCTAAGTCAATGTTAGTTTCATCCGACGATAAAAATGAGGCTAATTCTTTTGAACCACTACAAAGATTTCCAGTAAGACCAATAATTGTAAATTCTCTTCTAAGACTATATAATGAATTCAGGCCCATATTTGTTTTTTATTCAAAATTAACAAATTTTGAGATTTTAATTTAAAAACCAACAAATATTTCAAAAAATATCATTGTTGTAAAACAAACCAGAAAATCTTTCATCCCTTTTCATGAGTTTGTGACTTTCATAAATTTATTATGTTTAAAATTACAACAATGAGAAGATTTGAAAACAAGGTAGCCATAATAACCGGCGGAGCGTAGGGCATTGGTAAAGCTACCGTAAGATTTAACAGACATTGCTTCATTGAATTTAAACATAAACTCCGGTAAGGCTGCCTTACCGGAGTTTTGCTTTGTAATAAAAATTCTTTAAAACTTTTGTGGCTTAACCCATTCGGATAGAGATTCCTCCTTTTTCGAAATAGAAAACTCTCCCTATTAGTGCCAATTAGTGAAATTAGTGTCTCCTTCTTTGTGCTCCCGATAGCTATCGGGATTGTGTAATAGAGATTTCTCAACTCCGCTACGCTCCGTTCGAAATGGAAAAGCCCTTCTATTCGTAATATGGGTAGTTCCCCCTCCGGGGGTTAGGGGGCCGGAAACACAGTGTCCGGCCTTTCTAAATTATCAAGCTTTTTAATGTACTCGCTGCTAAGCAGGCTCATGCCATATTGGTACGACGCATTCATCCACCCAAAACCGGAGCGGGTAATGTAAGCAAAGTCGGTACCCACGTTGCCATATTCGGCATATACCTTATGGGTAGCATTAACCACATCATACTTTTCGGGAATCGTGCCGTTATAATCTACCGCATTTTGAGTAATCGTCCATAGCCAACGGTAAATCATTTCGCGGGCTTCGGTTTCATAGCCATAATCAATCAGGCCTTTCCACAACACCATTTGGTGCGGCGCCCATCCGTTAGGGTAATCCCACTGCCGCTGAACGTTTCCGGTAGCATATTTATCCAGCGATGCCTTGCTGCTTCCGGTAAAACCACCCTGCGCCTTAAGTTCGTGCATTAATTGCGGCACCATTTGCGCGGCCTCCTCCTTACTTGCCAGCCCCGCCCATAACGGAAAAAAGTTGGTGGCCGACATAAAGTCGCTCCTCTTGCCCGTCTTTTGGTTATAGTCAAAATAGCCGTGGGTGCTCTCGTCCCACATATACTTGTGCATTAAGTCTTTTCGGGTAACTGCTTTTTCGGCCCAGTATTGCGGCGTGTAACTCTTTCCGTCAACACCTGTAAAGCCATTTTTAAAGTATGTGGCTATCAGGTATTCAAAATCTTTCTCGTACTTATATAATAAGGAGTTTACATCTACACAATTAAGGTCGGCCGCCACATTGTCCAGCCTCCAGCTCGTGTCGTGCCCACTTTCACGAAGCGTGCGGTCGTGGACAAAATAACGGTCGAGCTCGGCATCCTTAATAGTGCCGTCCTCATAAGCTTGTTCAAATTCGGGTTCGGTAAGTTTATATTTATCGGCATAATCCTGAAGCAACTCCTTAAAATGCCCAGGCTCCGTTTCGGGAGGAATCCCAATCCCATCTGCATAATAACGGTTAAGCCCGGTGTTAGGCGTAAAGCGTTTGCCGCTCATCCACACGTTTTCATATTCCTGTATGGCAATGGCCAGGCTTTCGGCAAGCCATTCAGGGTCTTTAACCGGCATAGCATCGTTAACCTCCCTAATAAAAGACGATAAAAACGGTGGCTGGGTGCGGGTAAGGTAGTAGGAGCGGTTAGCATTTAGTATCTTGCTATAGTATTTTATCTGGTAACAAAAATTATCGACCATAGCTTTCGCAAGGTCAACCCTGCCGTCGAGCAACAGGCCAATGCCTTCAAAATAACTATCCCAACCATACATTTCGTTAAACCTGCCCCCAGGCACTACGAACGGTACACCTTTACCATTTTCTATTTTAAGCGAAAGTATGCCCGGTTTATCATTTATAGATTTTACATATTCGCCTGTAATTTCCTTAGGCAGCACCACTACTTCCAGCTTTGGCATGCGGGTTTGCACATCTTTAAAGTAAGCAATACCCACACTGTCGTTATAAGGTACATAAATGCGCTGCACATCGTCGTGCATTTTATCGTCGCCCGCAATGCGGTTTATGCCCTCTTCATCAATAGTTCTGGTAAGGTCGTCCCAAAACTGCGTACGGATGCGCCTCGAAATCCTCTCTGCCGGCGGTTCCTGAATTTGACTCAGACTAATTTGCAGGTTAGGAGCGGGGCCATCCTTAGCAATAGCCAGCTCCTGTAGCAGGTTGCTTATATAATAGGTGTTTCGCAAAATTACAATATGACCTTCGGTACTCACCATGCGGTAATCCTTATTAGGTGGGGCATCGTCTTTAGTAATACGTTTGTCGCCGTCGGTATCATATCCCGCCAGCAGGTCGTGCATGGTTTCGTCGATGGGAAGGTTAAAAACAATTTTGCTTTCTATAAATTTTGTGCTGCAACTCATAAGCAAAGTAACTGCCGCGAGCGTGCAAATTGCGCCCACTGGCATTTTGGGGTTAAAATATAATGTGATCATGTAAGTAAAAACTAACGTGAGAGTTTAAAAGTACAACATTCTTACAAATCGAAAAAAAGCTACAGCGCACTTAACACTACATTAGCATGTGCTACTTATATAGTTTTTATTATACCTATATATAAGGAGCAGCATAAGCAAGCGCATATCAGCAGTGGTCGCGCCCGCTCTCGCCTGTAGCCCTTCGCTGTGCCAGCCTATTGGCAGGCAGGCTTCGAGGCTGCCGGCTCGATCGGGGCTATGAGGGGAGGTGGTTTTTTAAACCTCACTTTTCTAAGTGTTCTTTATGTAAGAGTAATCTTTGCGCTTTCTTTTTTGGTATTTTGTTTAATAACTGGAGCTAACCAAAAAAAACTTCCCGTTTCAAGTTTCACGTTAACAAAGAGTTAAGAAATATAATAAAAAAACATTTGCAAAGCGCTTTGAAAAGACAAAAGAAGTAGTACTTTTGCACCCGCAATCAGGCACAAGTTCATTAATAGACTGACACAAGTAAAAAGAATTAGCGATAAGCAATTTGCGAATATGCAAAAAGTTTAAAGTTAAGGAAGGCTAAAAAAATAAGTAAAAAAAAGCTTGGATAATAAAGGGAAAAGATAGTATCTTTGCCCACCCAAACCGCGAGGAAAGGGGAGAAAGAGCAACGGGCAATTTGCAATAAGCAAAGAGTTCAAACTTATTTGAAGAGCAAAATTTAAAGAAATATTTTTTTTAAAAAAAGCTTGTGAGATTAAAAAGAAGTTGTACTTTTGCAGCCGCTTTCAGGAGGAACATTACATGTGAGACCTGAGACGAAAAACAAAGTAAGATACGTTCATAGACATATTGGATTGACAGCATAAGAGAGAGTAAGAATACTGAACTTTTATCGAATTAAAAAAACTAGCAACGAAGGTCGTAAAAATATTTAAAATATACGATGAAGAGTTTGATCCTGGCTCAGGATGAACGCTAGCGGCAGGCCTAACACATGCAAGTCGAGGGGTAGAGGCTTTCGGGCCT